>Ga0006562J51391_1054111_pt1 | contig 10290 bp, 8 predicted proteins | sample Ararhi6_input_d2_FD_51391 | JGI IMG/M metagenome (IMG submission 51391) | reverse complement strand
CGGATCAACTGGGCTAAATCTGACTGAACTTCTTTCATTTCGTCCAACATGGTTGTAACTCGTTGATTTTCAACGGATTTATTTTTTCTAGAAACGGAATAGTCGTATTTTCTCACGTTTCCGTGACGCTGGGAAACGACTGGCAACTTGGGGCGTCCGGCGCCGGGTCGGGGCCTTTGCCCCCCACATCCCTCGGAGCTTCCGACCGAGTGCGTTTCCGATCTGTGCGCTACCCAAAGGGTGCGGACGCTGCGAGAACGGCGGCAGCGGGTTCCGCTATGCCCATCGGCCCGAGGAGCGGTCGCGCCTGTGGAAGGCCCGCCACTCGTGCTATCACGCCAACCTGGCCATGCACCCGGACTGGAGTTCGGTGGGCACCGACGCCTGCGTGCCGATCTCGGCGCTGGTCGATTGCATCGCCGAGACCGAGGCCGACATCCGCGAAAGCGGGCTCTACGCGCCGATCGTCGGCCACGTGGGCGACGGCAACCTCCACCTCGGGATCATCTACGACGACGCGGACCGGACGGCGCGCGGCAAGGCCGAGGCGCTGGCCGAGCGCGTCGCGCTGCGCGCCATCCGGATGGGCGGCACCTGCACGGGGGAACACGGCGTGGGGCTGCGCCGCATCGGCCAGATCGAAGTCGAGCACGGCGAGGCGATCGATCTGATGCGCGACATCAAGCGCGCGCTGGACCCGGCGGGAATCATGAACCCGGGGAAGATGCTGCGCATGTGACGCCCACCGGCGGCTCGAACGCGCGGATCGGCGGCAGCGCGCCGTCGTAGCGTTCGACCTGCACCGTGCTGAGCTGGCCCGCGCAGCCTTGCGCGAGCGAAGAGGTGCCGATGTCGCGCGTCAGCACGTTGGGGTTGCCGTGCGCGCACATCGGGCGGCCCTGGTCGTCCACGGCCGGGTCGTACCAGGCGCCGGTGGGCAGCTGCACCACGTCGTCGCGCATGTCGGCACTCAAGTGCGCGCTGGCCAGGCAGGCGCCGATCTCGTTGAAGAGTCGCACGATGTCGCCTTCCACGATGCCGCGCGCGGCGGCGGCCGCCGGATGCAGCGTGCAGACCTCGCGGCCGCGGCGCTTGCTGGCCTGGCTGTGGGCGCCGAAGTCGAGCTGGCTGTGCAGCTTGGTGTGCGGCTGGTTGGCGACCAGCCACAGCGGATGCTCGGCGCTGGGCGCGAACTTCGGCGCGAGCCAGGCCGGGTGGCCGGGGCAGTCGGCATAACCGAACGCGGCGATCGTCGGCGAGCTGACCTGCACCTTGCCGCTGGGCGTGGGCAGCGGCGCGCCGGCGGGGTCGCTCCGGAAGGCGCGCAGCAGGCCGCCGTCGTCGTCCCGCTGCGGCAGCATGAGTTCGCCGCGCTGCCAGAAGGTCTCGAAGTCGGGTGCTTCCAGGCCCAGCGCCTCGAGCCCGCTGCGGGTGCGCTCGTACAGGTGCGTCAGCCATTCGCGCGTCGTGCGGCCCTCGCTGAAGGCCTCGCGCGCGCCGAGCCGTTCGGCCAGCGCGCAGAAGATGTCGTAGTCGTCGCGCGCCAGGCCGTGCGGTTCGGCGATGCGGTGCATCGCCACCACCATCGGGTCGGTGGGCGTGGCGCCGATGTCCTCGCGCTCCAGCGTCATGGTGCTGGGCAGCACGATGTCGGCGTGGCGCGCGGTCGCGGTCCAGGCGATCTCGTGCACGACGAAGGTGTCGAGGGTGCGGAAGGCCTGGGCCAGCCGCGCGAGGTCCTGGTGGTGGTGGAACGGGTTGCCGCCCGCCCAGTACGCGAGGCGGATGTGCGGATAGCTCAGGCGCTGGCCGTTGTAGTCGAAGGGCTGGCCCGGGTGGAGCAGCATGTCGCTGATGCGCGCGACCGGGATGAACGCCTTCACGCCGTTGCTGCCCTGCGGCAGCGCGGCTGCCGGCACCGCGTTGTTGCGCTTGCCGTAGTGCGCGAGCGTGCCCAGTGCGTAGTTGTAGCCGCCGCCGGGCAGGCCCAGCTGGCCCAGCGCGGCGGCCAGCACCGCGCCCATCCAGACCGGCTGCTCGCCGTGCTCGGCGCGCTGCAGCGAGTGCGACACGACCACCAGCGTGCGCTTGCCGACGAGCGAGCGCGCGAGCTCGACGAGCTGCTGCGCGGGCAGGTCGCAGATCGGCGCGGCCCAGGCGCAGCTCTTGGGCACGCCGTCGCTGCGACCCATCAGGTAGTCCTCGAACGCGGCCCAGCCGTCGCAGCAGCGGGCGATGAACTCGCGGTCGTGCGCACCGTCGCTGACGATCTGGTGCACCAGCGCCAGCATCAGTGCCGTGTCGGTGTTGGGCCTGGCAGGCAGCCATTCGAACTGCGCCTCGTCGGGCAGGTCGCTCCTGAGCGGGCTGATGCAGACGAAGCGGCAGCCGCGCGCCGCCGCTTCGCGCATGGCACTGCGCTCGACGTGGCGGCTGATCCCGCCCGAGGCCACGCGCGAATTCTTCAGCGCCATGCCGCCGAAGGCCAGCACCACGTCGGTGTGCGCGACGATCTGCTCCCAGGTCACGTTGCGGCGCGCCACCTCTTCCATCGAGCCGAGGATGTGCGGCAGCATCGGGCCCGAGGCGCCGGCGCTGTAGCTGTTGACCGAGCGCACATAGCCGCCGAGCGTGGTGTTGAGGAAGCGGTGCACCTGGCTCTGCGCATGGTGGAAGCGTCCCGCGCTCGACCAGCCGTAGGAGCCGCCGAAGACCGCGCCCGCGCCGTGCCGGTCCTTCACGCGCCGCAGTTCCGCGGCCAGCCGGTCGAGCACCTCGTTCCAGGGCAGGGCCACGTACGCATCGTGGCCGCGCATCGGATCGGGCCCGGGGCCGCGCTCGAGCCAGCCCTTGCGCACCATCGGCATGGTCACGCGCGCCCGGTGGCGCAGCGCATCGGGAAAATTGTCGATCAGCGGATTCGGATCCGGATCGCCCGGGTGCGGCTGCACCGCGAGCGTGTGGCCGTCCCAGGCGGCGCGGAACACGCCCCAGTGGGCGCTGTGCGGATGGAAGGTGGGCATGTGCTGTCCGCGAAGCTTCTCGTCAGGCCGCGGGGCCGGTGGCGATCGGCGCGCCAGGCTGCGCGCTCCATTCGCTCCACGAGCCGGGGTAGAGCGCCGCGCCCTTCAGGCCCGCGACTTCCATCGCCAGCAGGTTGTGGCAGGCGGTCACGCCCGAGCCGCACTGGTTCACCAGCTCGGCAGCGGGCCGGCCGCCGGTGATGGCATCGAACTCGGCGCGCAGCTGCTGGGCGGGCTTGAAGCGGCCATCGGCGTCCAGGTTGTCCTTGAACAGGCGGTTCCTCGCGCCGGGAATGTGGCCGCCGACCGGGTCCATCGTTTCGTTCTCGCCGCGGAAGCGGTCGGGCGCGCGGGCGTCGAGCACGAGCCTGTGCGGGCGCTCGATGTTGGCGCGCACCTCTTCGTAGGACAGCGTCGTGACCAGCGGTTCGCGCAGCGCGAAACTGCCGGGCGGCCGCGCGGGCGGCGCCTCGGTCGACAGCGCATGCCCCGCGGCTTTCCAGGCCGCGATGCCGCCGTCGAGCACGGCCACCGCGCGGTGCCCGGCCCAGCGCAGCATCCACCACAGGCGCGCCGCATACATGCCGCCGGCGTTGTCGTACGCCACGACCTGGGTGTCGCTGTTCACGCCGATCGCGGCCATGGTGCGGGCGAAGGCTTCGCGCGTGGGCAGCGGGTGGCGGCCGTTGCGGCCGGTCTTCCCGGCAGAGAGCGCATGCTCCAGGTGCAGGTAGAACGCGCCGGGGATGTGGCCCGCGTCGTAGGCCTGCTGGCCGGCGCCGAGGTTCGTCAGCTCGAAGCTGCAGTCCAGCACCAATGGCGGATGCGCGCTGCGGAGGGCCTCTGCCAGTTGCGCGGCGGAAATCAGGGTGTCGTGGATCATGGGGTTCATTGGGTGATTTCCTTCATCAGCGCCGGCGTGATCGCCGCCTTGTAGCGCGCGACGTCCTCGACGACGAAGCTGCGAAAGCGCTCCATCGGCAGGTCGTGCTCGGTGGCGGCGTCCTTGCGGATGGCCTCGCGCACTTCCGGCGTCGCCAGCGCGCGGCTGAGATGCTCGGACAGCAGCTTGACCACCGCGTGCGGCGTGCCGGCGGGCGCCACGAGGCCGTACCACTGCGTCACCGGCACGTCCACGCCGAGCTCCTTGAAGGTCGGCACTTCGGGGATCGCCGGGTTGCGCTTCTCGCCGGTGATCGCGAGCAGCCGCAGCTGGCCCTGGCGCACCTGGCCGACCAGCGGCGAGGCGGTGGCAAAGAAGCTGTCGACCTGGCCGCCCATCATGTCGGTGATGGCCGGGCCCGAGCCCTTGTAGGGCACGTGCAGCATTTCCACGCCGGCCTTCTGCTTGACCATTTCCATGCCGATGTGCGCGGCGCCGCCGGTGCCGGTGGAGGCGAAGCTCAGCTTCTGCGTCTTCGCGGCATCGAGCAGCTCGCGCGCCGTCTTGAAGCGCGAAGCCTGGCCGACGAACAGGCCGTGCGGCGCCTCCAGGATCAGCCCGATGGCGGTGAAGTCGTCGGGCACCTTGTAGGGAAGGCTCTGCGGCTTCATGGCGGGCGAGACCGCCAGGTTGCCGCTCATGGCCAGCAGGATGGTGTAGCCGTCGGGCTTGGCCTTGGCCACGATGTCGGCGGCGATGTTGCCGCCGGCGCCGGCGCGGTTGTCGACCACCACGGTCTGCCCGAGCGTCTTGCCCATGGCGTTGGCGATGAGGCGCCCGTACAGGTCGCCGCCGCCGCCCGGCGGAAAACCGACCACGAGCTTGACGGGCTGCTCGGGGTAGGCGGCCTGGGCGGCGGGTGCGGCCAGGGCCAGCAGGCCGGCGCCGGCCATTGCGAAGGCGGCGAGCGCACGCAGAGGGCGGCGGATCGGGGCGATGGTGTGCTGCATGTCATGTCTCCTGTCTTTGTTCGTGGAGCGGGAAGTGCCGTGCGGCGCACTCCCGCGGGGGCGCAACTCAGCCGAGCCAACCCGCCTGCGCGGCCACGACGCGGTCCACCGAAGCGCCGCACTGGCCAAGATAGGCCGCGGGGTCCGTCAGGTCGCGGATCTCGTCGTCGGCGAGCAGTTGGCCCAGGCCCGCGTGCTGGCGCATCGCATCGGCGAACGTCAGCTTCTGCGTGATGCCGTGCATCGAGGCCTCGTAGATCCATTCGTGCGCGGTCTGCTTGCCGACGCGCTCCGACAGTTCCAGCATCACGCGTTCCGACAGCAGGTAGCCGCGCATGCGGTCGAGGTTGGCGGCCATCACGTCGGCATTCACCTTCAGGCCCGCGAGCAGGTTCCTGGCCTGGAACAGCATGGCGCCGGCGATCAGGCAGCACTCGGGCAGCGCCTTCCATTCCATCTTCCAGGCGATGCCGTCGCGCTCGCCCTCCTGCACCATGCCCTCGACCATCATCGCGGCGTTGTAGCGCAGCGGGCGCGAGAGGCCCGCGAGGTTCTCGGCCGAGGTCGGGTTGCGCTTGTGCGGCATGGTCGACGAGCCCAGCTTGCCTTCGGAGAAACCTTCCTCGACCTCGCCGAACTCGTTGCGCTGCATGTTGAAGAGTTCGTTGCCGATCTTCGACAGCGTGCTGCCCAGCATGGCGAGCAGGCCCGTGTATTCGGTGAAGCGGTCGCGCGCCGGTGCCCAGCTGATCGTGGGCGCGCCCAGGCCGAGCTTTTTCAGCATCAAGGCCTCGAGCTCGATCGCCTTCGGACCCAGCGAAGCCTGGCTGCCCACGGCGCCGGCCAGCATGCCGACCAGCACGCGCGGCGCGGCCTGCACCAGGCGCTCGTGGTGGCGGCCGAGCTCGTCGAGCCACACGGCGCACTTGTGGCCGAAGGTGATCGGCAGCGCCTGCACGCCGTGCGTGCGGCCCGCCATGGGCGTGTCGCGGTGGGCCACGGCCAGGCGTGCGAGCTCCTTGGCCACGGCCTGCAGGTCGCGCATTGCCACGGCATGGAATTCCTTGAGCTGCAGCGCCACGCCGGTGTCGACCACGTCCTGCGTGGTGGCGCCGTAGTGCACCCATTCGCCGTTTTCCTTGGAGCAGGCGGCCTGCAATTGCTTGAGCGCCGGCACCAGCGAATGCTTGATGCGGCGGATCTCGGCCGACATTGCGGCAATGTCGATGTTCTCGACCTTGGCCTTGCTCGCGATCTCCTTCGCGGCCGCGGCCGGGATGATTCCCAGCTCGGCCTGCGCGGAGGCCAGCGCGGCTTCGAAATCGAGCCACTTCTGGATGCGGTTCTCCTCGCCGAAGATGGTGCGCAGTTCATCGGTGCCCCAGAGGTGCTGGAGCGATTGCATGTCGAAGACGGAAACGGGCATGGAGGTCCTGGTGAGTTAGCGGGAGGAGGGGAGGGCGTCCAGCAGCGCGCGCGGCAGCATGCGGCCCGGGTTGAAGGTGTTGGCCGGGTCCAGCGCGCGCTTGATCCGCGCCATGGCGGCCAGCGCGACCGGGTTCTTGTAGTGCATGAAGGCCGCCTGCTTCTGCCGACCGATGCCGTGCTCCGCGGAGATGGAGCCGCCCAGCCGCGCGGCGGTGGCATGCACGACGCCGTGCACCGCCTCTTCCTTCGCACGGAAGTCGGCATCGGACATGCCGGCGGGCTTGCTTTGGTTGTAGTGCAGGTTGCCGTCGCCCACGTGGCCGAAGCAGACGATGCGGATGCCGGGCATCAGCTGCTGCAGCGCCGCGCCGGCCTCGTCGATGAAGTCGGGAATGCGCGAGATGGCGACGGCGATGTCGTGCTTGATCGACGGGCCTTCGAGCCGCTGGGCCTCGGGGATGTGCTCGCGCAGCGCCCAGAAGGCATGGGCCTGGCTCTCGGAGGCGGCGAGCGCGGCATCCGGCACCAGGCCGTCTTCCATCGCCGCCCCCAGCACTTCTTCCACCGCGGGCCGCAGGTCCAGGCTCGCGGAAACCTCCGACACATCGAGCAGCACCGACCAGCGCGTCGCGCTGCCGAGCGGCGCGCGCATGCCCAGCGTGCCATGCCGCAGCACCAGGCCCAGCGGCTCCTCGCCGATCAGCTCGAAGGCGGTCACGCGCTCGCCCACCGCATCGGTCAGGCGCGACAGCAGTTCCACCGCGGCCTGCGGGTCGCGCACCGCGGCCCAGGCCGTGACCACCTGGCGCGGCCTTGAAAAGAGCTTGAAGGTGGCGGCCGTCACGATGCCCAGCGTGCCTTCGCCGCCGACGAAGAGCTGCTTCAGGTCGTAGCCGGTGTTGTCCTTGCGCAGCGCGCCCAGCAGGTCGAGCACGCGGCCGTCGGCCAGCACCACTTCCAGGCCCAGCACCAGCTCGCGCGTGTTGCCGTAGCGCAGCACCTGCTCGCCGCCCGCGTTGGTCGAGACCACGCCACCCACCGTCGCACTGCCCTCGGAGGCCAAGGAGAGCGGGAACAGGCGGCCCGCCGCCTCGGCCGCGGCCTGCGCCTCGAGCACGGTGCAGCCGGCCTCGAGCGTGAGCGTGTTGTCGAGAGGATCCGCGCGGCGCACGGCGCGCATGCGGTCGAGGCTCAGCACCACCTCGGTCCCCGAATCGTCGGGCGTGGAGCCGCCGACCAGGCCGGTGTTGCCGCCCTGCGGCACGATGGGCACGCCCGCGGCCGCGCAGGCCGCGACCACGCGCGACACCTCATCGGTGCTGGCCGGGCGCACCACGGCGCGCGCGGTGCCCGGGTAGGTGCGGCGCCACTCGGCCTCGTAACGGGCCATGTCGGCGGCGGCCGTCAGCACATGGGCGGCGCCCACGATGCCGGACAGCGTCTGGGCGAGCGCGTCGATGGCCGGGGCGGCGGGAATGTCGATGGTCACGGTCATGCAGAAGGCGGGGATGTCTCTTTGTTGATTTGATGTATTTCATTGATTGAAATACAGTTCAATAAACAAAATTCTAGGCGGGCGCGCGACGCACTGTCAACCGGGTCGGTCCCGACGCGGCAATCGCACACAATCTGCTTCCATGAGATCTACCCCAGCTTCGAAGAAGACATCGAACGCGGCCCCGGCCCGCAAGACGCCCCGGCGCGCATCGGACGCCGCCTCGCCGGTCAAGGCGGCGGTCCCCGAGGTGCAGGCCAGCGCGCCGCAGCCGCCTTCCGGCGTGCTCGAACGCGGCCTGTCGATCCTCGAATGCTTCACCGAAGACCGGCTGCGCCTGAAGTTGCGCGAGCTGGCCGACTGCACCGGCCTGGACAAGGCCACGCTGCTGCGGCTGCTCGGCGTGCTGGTGCGCGCCCGCATGGTCCACCGCTTCGACGACGGCGCCTACGCGCCCGGCCCGGCGCTGCTGCACATGGGCATGCTCTACCGGCGCACCTTCGACATCGGCACGCGGCTGCAGCCGGTGCTGCAGGAGGTGATGCGGCAGACCGGCGAGACCGTGGCCTTCTACGTGCGCGACGGCGACGAACGCGTCTGCCTCTACCGCGAGAACAGCAGCAACGAGGTGCGCCACCATGTGGAGGTGGGCGCGCGGCTCAAGCTCTCGGCCGGCGGCTCGTCCTCGCACGTGCTGCGCTATTTCACGGGCGGCGGCACGCCGCATGCGGAGGTCATTGCGCGCGACGGCTTCGCCATCACGCGCGAGGAGCGGGTGCCGCAGATCGCCTCGGTGGCGGTCCCGGTGTTCGACAGCGACGGCGCCTTCCAGGGCGCGCTGGTGGTGATCGGCCTGGCGCAGCGGCAGAGCGCCACGGCCCAGCGCAAGGCCGTGCAGGTGGCGCAGAAGGCGCTGGTGCAGCAGGGCTTCAGCAGCCGTCCGCCGCGGGACTGGCGCCGGTAGCGCGCGCAGGCCGGGCGCAGCTCACAGCCGGTCGATGGGAATCTTCAGGTAGGCGGTGCCGTTGGCATCGGGCGGCGGCATGCGGCCCGCGCGCATGTTGACCTGCACCGCCGGCAGCATCAGAGCCGGCAGCGCCAGCGTGGCGTCGCGCGCGCGGCGGCGCGCGACGAAGTCGGCCTCGGGCACGCCGTCGCGCACGTGGATGTTGCCCGCGCGCTGCGCGGCCACCGTGGTGCTGCAGGCGGCCTCGCGATCCGCGGGCGGGTAGTCGTGGCACAGGTACAGCATGGTCTCCGGCGGCAGCGCGAGCAGGCGGCGGATCGAACGGAACAGCGTGGGTGCATCGCCGCCCGGGAAGTCGCAGCGCGCGGTGCCCAGGTCGGGCATGAACAGCGTGTCGCCGACGAACACCGCGTCCGGGCCGCCGGCAGGGTCGGCGATGCGGTAGGCCATGTCCGCCGGCGTGTGGCCGGGCACATGCAGCGCCCGGGCCTGCAGCCGGCCGATGGCGAAGGCCTCGCCATCGGCGAACAGCCGGTTGAACTGCGAACCGTCGACCGCCATGTCGCCCGCATTGAAGATGCCGCGGAATTCGCGCTGCACGTCGGTGATGCCCGTACCGATCGCCAGCGTGCCGCCGAAGCGCTGCTGCAGCCAGGGCGCGCCGGACAGGTGGTCCGCATGCGCGTGCGTCTCCAGCAGCCATTGCACCCGCAGGCCCTCGGCCTCGATGTGCGCGGCCACGGCCTCGGCCGGACGCGCGTCGGTGCGGCCGGAACGCGCGTCGAAGCCCAGCACCGGGTCGATGACCGCGCAGACACCGGCACCGTCGTCGACCACGTGGGAGAACGTGGCGGTGGCTGCATCGAAGAAGGAACGGATGGAAAGGCGCATCGGGCAAACTCCTCGCAAGTCGAGTCATTTTATATAATGATATAAATTTCATTTAATAAAATGAAACTGCAGTGAACTCGACGCCCATTTCCACGGCCCTGCCCGAAGCCACGCTGGTCGCGCATCTGTTCCATCAGGCAGCGCAGCCACTGACGGCCGCCACGCGCGCACGGCTCGCGCAGGCGCTGCTGGACTGGTTCACGGCCGGCTGGTCGGCGCAGGACATGCCCGCGGCTGCCGTGCTGCGCGAGCTGGGACAGGCGTTGATGCCAGGTGCGGGCGAGGCGGCGGTGTTCGGCGGCAACGCCGCGCGCACCACGCCGCTGGCGGCCGGCTTCGTCAATGCAGGCATCGCGCATCTTCGCGAGATCGACGACGCGCACCGCGCGGCGATGCTGCATCCGGGCGTGGTCGCCATCACGCCGGTGCTCGCGCTGGCATCCGCATGCGGGCTGACGCGCGAAGGCGCCGCGCGCGCCATCGTGGCCGGCTACGAGGTCGCGCTGCGCCTGGGCGAAGCGCTGGGCGCGCGCCATGCGGGCCTGTTCCACGCCACCGCCACGGCCGGCGCCGTGGGCGCGGCCGCCGCGGCC
>Ga0006562J51391_1036067_pt1 | contig 10380 bp, 6 predicted proteins | sample Ararhi6_input_d2_FD_51391 | JGI IMG/M metagenome (IMG submission 51391) | reverse complement strand
GCTTCTCGCCACGATGCTTCTCCTGGCACCGGTCGTCCATGCCCAGGACCATCCGCTCACGCTCGACACCCACGTCGACATCCCGCTGTCGTACATGGAGGATCCGAAGTTCGACGCGGGCAAGGACGGTCCGCTCAAGGTCGACCTGCCGAAGATGCGTCGCGGCGGCCTCGATGCGGCCTTCTTCGTGATCTACGTGGAGCAGGGGCCGCTCACGCCCGCCGGTTACGCGAAGGCTGTCGCCGAGGCGGCCCGCAAGTACGACGCGATCGACCGGATGCTCAAGGCCTATCCGGACCAGATCCGGCTGGCGCTGACGCCTGACGACGTGCGAGCCAACAAGGCGGCGGGTCGATTGTCGGCGATGATCGGCATCGAGAACGGGTATTCGCTGGGTCACGACATCCGGCGGCTGGATACCGCCTATGCGCGCGGCGTCCGCTACATCGGACTCGCGCATGTGGGCAACAACGATCTGTGCGGGAGCTCGCTGCCGAAGAAGGAACTCGGCGACCGGCCGGACAGCAATGTCGGTTTGACTGGATTCGGGCGCGAGGTCGTCCGCCGCGCGAACGCGCTGGGCATGATGGTCGACGTCTCGCACTCGTCGGACGCCTGCGTCCGCGACGTGCTCGCGCTGTCGACCGCGCCGGTGATCGCCTCGCACTCCTCGGCGCGCGCCGTGACGGATCATCCGCGCAATCTTCCGGACGACCTCCTGCGGGCCCTCGCGGCGAAGGGCGGCGTCGTCCAGGCGGTCGCGTACAAGGAGTTCCTGAAGAAGGACCCGTCGCGCGAGCAGGCCGAGAAAGTCCTCCAGGCGAGCGTCGCGAAGGCGGCGGGCGACACCGAATACGACAGCGAGAAGCACGATTACCTTCCCGCGTACGTCGAAGGCATGAAGGCGATCCAGCGCGAGCATCCGCTCGCGACGCTGGACGACTTCCTCGACCACGTGGAGCACATGGTGAAGGTCGCGGGTATCGACCATGTGGGCATCGCATCGGACTTCGACGGTGGGGGCGAGGTGACCGGGTGGATGGACGCCTCGCAGACCGCCAACGTCACGGCGGGGCTCAGACGCCGCGGCTTCTCCGACGCGGACATCGCGAAACTGTGGTCGGGAAACCTGCTTCGCGTCTGGGCGGCCGATGCCGCGGCGCCGCCCAAGCTGTCGCCTGCGCGGACCGCCGCGGAGGCGGGGCTGACGGACATCCGCAGTCTCGTCCCGGGCATCGACGAAGACATGCGCTATGCCGGGTCCGACAATTTCACGGGCGGCGTGGTCGACGGGTACCGCGCACCGAAGTGCCTCCTGCGCACCGGCGCGGCCGAAGCGCTCGCGCGCGTGGAACGCACGTTGCGCGAAGAGGGCTACGGTCTTCGCGTATGGGACTGCTACCGGCCGGCGCGCGCCGTCGCGGCGTTCGTCCGCTGGGCGGGGAACCTCGCCGATACGTCGACGAAAGCCGCGCATTATCCGAACCTCGGCAAGGAGGCCTTGCTGGGCGAGTACATCGCACCGGTCTCCGGTCACAGCCGCGGGGCGACCGTCGACCTCACGCTGATGCGCTGCCACGCCGATGCGTGCACGCCGCTCGACATGGGAACCCCGTTCGACTTCTTCGATCCGCGCGCCCACACCGACGCCCCGGACATCGACGCGGCGCAGCGCGCGAACCGTCGGCGACTGCTCCGCGCGATGGCCGCGCAGGGCTTCGTGAACTACCCGCAGGAATGGTGGCACTTCTCGTTGCCCTCGGCCGCCGGCGACGCGTTGTACGACGTGCCGGTGCAGTAGGGGAGGCCTGATCGCCGATACGATCGGCTCCCACCCCTTCGGTAGTAAGGCTGCTACCAGCCGATCGCATCGGCGATCGGGGAGCCGCCCCGATCCACCCAGGGCGTTATCATGGGCGATCCCCCGCGACCGCACGGCTTCCCATGTCCATCTTCCGCTTCGCCCTGGCCCAATTCGACTTTCCCGTAGGCGCCACCGCGGACAACGCGAAGCGCGTCAAGGCGCTGGCCGATGAAGCCCGCGATCGCCTTGGCGCCTCGCTGATCGCCTTCCCCGAGCTGACGATCTCCGGTTACCCACCGGAAGACCTGCTCCAGCGGCCGAGCTTCCTCGAGGCCTGCGGCAGGGAACTGACCGACCTGGCGCCGCAGGTGACGGGCATCGCCGCGGTGGTGGGGCATCCGGCGTCGAAGGGCGTGGTGTACAACGCCGCGTCGCTCCTTCGCGAGGGTCGCGTGGAGTGGACGTACCACAAGCAGGCACTGCCCAATTACACCGTCTTCGACGAGAAGCGTTATTTCGAGCACGGCGAGGCGACGCGCGTGTTCACGATCGAGGGCGTGCGCGTCGGCATGCTGATCTGCGAGGACATCTGGGAGGCCGAGCCGGCCGCCCACGCCGCCGACGCGGGCGCGGAGCTGATCCTCGTGATCAACGCGTCGCCATACGACCGCCGGCAGGCCGCGACGCGCGAGGAACTCCTGCGCCGGCGCGCCACCGAGAACGGCGTGCCGATCGCCTATGTGAACCTCGTCGGCGGGCAGGACGACCTGCTCTTCGACGGCCATTCGCTGCTGGTGCAGGCCGACGGCGAGATCGCCGCCCGCGCGCCGTCGTTCGAAGACATGCTGCTGGCCGTGGAATTCGATACGGTGTCGAAGCGCCTGAAGGCCGTCGACTGGCCGGCTGCCGATACGCGTTCGCCGGAAGCGATCATGTACGCGGGCATCGTGCGCGGCATCCGCGATTACATCGGCAAGAACCGATTCTCCGGCGTGCTGCTTGGCCTCTCGGGCGGCATCGATTCCGCGCTCACGCTGGCGCTGGCCGTCGACGCGCTGGGCAAGGACAAGGTCACCGCGGTGATGATGCCCACCGAGTACACGTCGGACCTGTCGCTGCGCGAAGCGAAGGCGCAGGCCGAGCACCTCGGCGTGGAGTACCACGTGCTGCCGATCGAGGGCATCTACGAGGCGTTTACCGGCGCGCTCGCGCCGGTGTTCCAGGGTCGCGAGCCGGACATCACCGAAGAGAACCTCCAGTCCCGCACGCGCGGCGTGCTGCTGATGGCGATGTCGAACAAGACAGGCAGGCTGCTGCTGTCGACGGGTAACAAGAGCGAGATGGCGGTGGGCTACGCCACGCTCTACGGCGACATGTGCGGTGCGTACGCGCCGCTGAAGGACGTCTACAAGACCACCGTCTACGCTCTTTCGCGCTGGCGCGCCGCGATCGACGGCGCGATTCCGGTCGCCGTGATCGACCGCCCGCCGTCCGCCGAGCTCCGCCACGAGCAGACCGACCAGGATTCCCTGCCGCCCTACGACGAGCTGGATGCGATCCTCGAGCACTTCATCGAGGGCGAGGCGTCCGCGGAAGACATCATCGTCGCGGGACACGACGACGCGACCGTGCGCCGCGTCATCCGGATGGTCTTCGTCAACGAGTTCAAGCGCCGCCAGTCCGCGCCGGGCCCGCGCGTGACCACGAAGGCCTTCGGCCGCGAACGCCGTTATCCGATCACGTCCGGGTGGCGGTGAGAGGCTAGCGACGCGGTCATTCCGGTGAAAGCCGGGATTCGTCGCGAAAACCGACTGCACCGCCGTGGGCCCCGGCGTGCGCCGGGGCGACGGTGAGGGGTGCTCGCGACGTCGTCATCCCGGCGAACGCCGGGATCCACGGCCTCGGTCCACGGGCGGACCTCTCCGCGAAAACCGACCGCATCGCCGTGGGCCCCGGCGTGCGCCGGGGCGACGGTGAGGGGTGCTTGCGACGGCGTCATCCCGGCGAACGCCGGGACCCACGGCCTCGGTCTACGGGCGGACCTCTCCGCGAAAACCGACCGCATCGCCGTGGGCCCCGGCGTGCGCCGGGGCGACGGTGAGTGGGTGCTCGCGACGTCGTCATCCCGGCGAACGCCGGGATCCACGTCCTCGGTCCACGGGCGGGCCTTTCCGCGAAAACCGATCGCCTCGCCGCGGGCCCCGGCGTGCGCCGGGGCGACGGTGAGGGGGTGCTCGCGACGTCGTCATCCCGGCGAACGCCGGGATCCACGGCCTCGGTCCACGGGCGGACCTCTCCGCGAAAACCGACCGCATCGCCGTGGGCCCCGGCGTGCGCCTGGGCGACGGTGAGTGGGTGCTCGCGACGTCGTCATTCCGGCGGACGCCGGGATCCACGGCCTCGGTCCACGGGCAGGGCGGTGCGCATGAAAAAGCCGGCTTTCGCCGGCTTTTTCGTCAAGCGTGTCGCGAGGGGCTCAATGGTGACCCGAGAACGGGATCGCCTTGCGCCAGACCGACGGGTGGTGCGGCCAGTTGGCGTCGGTCAGGTACGGGTGGTCCGGGTAGTTCAGGGCCAGCACCTGGCGGGTCTGGTCGGCGAGCGGCTGGCGGTCGAGGGCGATGTAGCTGCGCGTCAGGATCGCCAGGGCGTCGGCCGTGGCCGGCGACTGCTGGTAGTGCTCGATGACGTACTGGGCGCGGTTGGCCGAAGCGATGTACGCCTTGGTGCGCAGGTAGTACTCGGCGACGTTGATCTCGAAGCGGGCCAGCTGGTTGCGCAGGAAGATCATGCGCTGGCGGGCGTCCGTGGCGTAGGCGCTGTTCGGATAGCGGCGCGTCAGCTGGCTGAAATCGTCGAACGCGGTCAGGTTGAAGCCCTGGTCGCGGCGGGTCGAGGCGCCGTCGCCACGCTGCAGGTAGCGCTCGATGATGCCGCCCGTACGGTCGAAATTGATCAGACCGCGCAGGTAATAGGCATAATCTGCATGCTTGTGGGTCGGAAACGTCTTGATGAAGCGGTTGATCGTCGAGTAAGCGTCGTCCGGCTTGTTGTCTTTGTACTGCGCGTAAGCCAGTTCGATCTGGGCCTGCTCGTTGATGTCACCCGACGGGAAGCGCGCGATCAGTCGCTCGTAGGCCTTCTCGGCCGCGGCGTAGTCGGAATGCTCCAGCGATTCATGGGCGTTGGCATAGAGCCGTTCGACCGGCATCGTGTCGATCGTCTCCTTCTTGCTGCGGAACATCGAGCAGGCGCTCATCGACAGGGCGAGGACGAGCAGAATGGTGATCTTGGTTGCACGCATTGAGAGAGTTCGGATGCTTGAGCGAAACGGCATGATAGCCGAAACCGGCCGCGGGCCGGGCGAGGCGGTATGACGACGGTACGACATGAGGCCACCGTGCCGGTAGCGGCGGCGGGTCGGCGTTTCGACCAGTCGCTGGCCGAGATGTTCCCCGATTACTCCCGATCCCGCCTCACGGGCTGGATCAAGGAGGGCAAGGTGTTGCTGGACGGCGCTCCGGCGGCCCCCCGGCACCTGCTGCGCGGGGGCGAGCGCGTGGAGCTGGAGGCCGAACTGGCCACCGAGGTGGACGCGCAGCCCGAGGACATCGCCCTCGACATCCGTTACGAGGACGACGACCTGATGGTGATCGACAAGCCCGTGGGGCTGGTCGTGCACCCCGGGGCCGGCAATCCGGCGGGGACGATGCTGAACGCGCTGCTGCACCACAGCCCGGCGCTGGCGGAACTGCCCCGCGGTGGCATCGTCCACCGCCTGGACAAGGACACCGCGGGCCTGATGGTGGTGGCCAAGAGCATCGCGGCCCATACGGCCCTGGTGGCCATGCTGGCGCGCCACGACGTCCACCGGCAGTACGAGGCCGTGGTGCTGGGCACCATGGTGGCGGGCGGCACGGTGGACCAGCCCATCGGCCGGCACCAGCACGACCGCCTGAAACAGGGCGTCCGCGACGTGGAGGATGGCGGCAAGGAGGCGGTGACCCATTACCGCGTCCGCGAGCGCTTCCGCGCGCACAGCGTCATCCAGTGCAACCTGGAGACCGGCCGGACCCACCAGATTCGCGTGCACATGGCGCACCTGGGCCACCCGCTCGTGGGCGACCAGCTCTACGGCAACGGCCTGCGGCTGCCGCGCGGCGCGAGCCAGGAGCTGATCGACGCCCTGCGCGGCTTCCGTCGCCAGGCGCTGCATGCCGAGAACCTGGCCTTCGAGCACCCGATCACGGGCGAGTACCTCAGCTTCGACTCGCCGCGCCCGGCGGATCAGGAAGCGCTGATCGAGGCGCTCCGGGCCGATACGGCGCTCCATCCCATCGAGGACTGACGTGACCGAGCCCTGGATCGTTCCCGACTGGAGCGCGCCCGAGAACATCGGGTCGGCGGTGTCGACCCGGCTCGGGCCGGGAGTTTCCGTCGCGCCGTACGACCGGCTGAACCTCGGCCTGCGTTCCGGGGACGACCTCGCGGCGGTGATCGCCAACCGCGAAGCGCTGGCCCTGGCCCTGCACCTCCCGGAGCGGCCCCTCTGGCTGAGACAGGTCCACGGGACCGTCGTGGCGGATGCCATGACGCCGGGCGACGACGAGCCGGAGGCCGATGCGGCCGTGGCCCGCGGGCCCGGCAAGGCGCTGGCGATCCTCACGGCCGATTGCCTGCCGGTGCTTTTCGCCTCGGACGACGGCGGCACCATCGGCGCCGCTCATGCGGGCTGGCGCGGTCTCGCGGGCGGCGTGCTGGAGAACACGGTGGCGCGGATGGACCTGCCGCCGTCGACGATCCAGGCGTGGCTCGGCCCGGCCATCGGCGGGCCGTCGTACGAGGTGGGCGCCGAAGTGCGCGGCGCCTTCGTCGAGGCGGATCCCGGCGCGGAGGCCGCCTTCACCCCAACGCGGCCGGGCCACTGGCTGTGCGATCTGTACGTGCTGGCGCGCCGCAGGCTGGCCGCGGTCGGCGTCGGACGGGTGTCGGGCGGCGGATTCGACACGTTCCGCGATGCCCGGCTCTACTCGTACCGCCGGGACGGCGCGGCGAGCGGGCGGTTCGCGTCGGTGATCTGGACGAAGTAGCCGGACGCAACGGCATCCGTAGGAGCGGACCTGGCCGCGATGGGTGCTCGCGGCAAGCATCCATCGCGCCCAGGTGCGCTCCCACAGGGGGCATCAGGCATGCCAGGCGTCAGGGCACGGCGCGGCGAGCGGGCGGTTCGAAGTAGCCGGACGCAACCGCGTCCGTAGGAGCGGACCTGGCCGCGATGGGTGCTCGCGGCAAGCATTCATCGCGCCCAGGTGCGCTCCCACAGGGGGGGCATGAGGCATGCCAGGCGTCAGGGGGCCGTCATCGGCGTCGGCACGTAGATTTCCGGTTTGACTCGCGGTGGCTCGGTGAGCGCATGCAGGAACGCGTTGCGCCACGTGGTGATGTCGTTGCGTTCCAGCACGTCCATCATCGACTGCCAGCGCATGCGGCGCTCCTTCAGCGGCATCTCCAGCGCGCGCTTCAGCGCTTCGGAAACCTCGTCGAGGTCGGACGGGTTCACCAGCAGGGCGGCGTCCAGTTCCTGCGCCGCGCCGGCGAAGCGCGACAGGACGAGCACGCCCGGATCCTGGGGATCCTGGCAGGCGACGTATTCCTTCGCCACGAGGTTCATGCCGTCGCGTAGCGGCGTGACCAGGCCCACCTTCGCCACCCGGAAGTAACCCGCCAGCACCTTGTGCCCGAAGGACTTGTTGACGTACCGGATGGGCACCCAGTCCGGCTCGGCGTACTGGCCGTTGATGTGACCGGCACTGCGCTCGAGCTCGCGACGCAACGAGCGGTATTCCGGCACGTCGGAGCGCGAGGGCGGGGCGATCTGCAGCAGCGAGACGCGGCCGCGCATGTCCTTGTGGTCGCGCAGGAGGCGGGCGAAGCCCTCGAAGCGCTCCGGAAGGCCCTTGGAGTAGTCGAGGCGGTCCACGCCGATGATCAGCGAGCGGTCGTCGATCGAGGCCTTGAGCCGCGCCACGGCGCCACTGTCTTCCGCCCGGTGCGCCAGTTCGACCGCTTCCGCGGTGTCGATGCTGATCGGGAACACGCCGGCGCGGAAGATGCGTCCGTTGGCGGCGCGGATGCGGCCGCCGGTGCGCATCGCCGCGCCCAGCTCGTGCAGGAAATAGTCCTCGAGCGCGCGCAGGTCGCGCTGCGTGTGCAAGCCGACGAGATCGTACGAGGCCAGCGGCTCCAGCAGTTCGCGGTGCCGGGGCAGGGTGATCAGCAGGCCCGCGGCGGGCAGCGGCGTGTGCAGGAAGAAACCGATCCGGTTCTCGACGCCCAGTTCGCGCAGCATCGCGGCCAGCGGGATCAGGTGGTAATCGTGCACCCAGATGATGTCGTCCTTGCGGAGCAGCTTTGCCACCCGCTTGGCGAAGATCCGGTTGACCCGCAGGTACCCTTCGAGGTGGTCGCGGCGGTAATCGACCAGGTCGGCCCGATAATGGAACAGCGGCCAGAGGGCCCGGTTCGCGAAGCCGCTGTAATAGTCGTCATGGTCCGCCTTGGACATGTCGATCGTGGCGTAGCTGATGTGGCCGTCCTCGACCTCGTGCAACTCCTTGCCCGTTTCGGCGGCGATGTTCCCGCTCCAGCCGAACCACAGCCCACCCATTTCCTGCAGCGCCGCGTTCATCGCGGACGCCAGTCCACCGGTCTGCGTCTGCTTCGGCAGCGCGACACGGTTAGATATGACGACTAGTCGGCTCATTTTTCGCTCGCGGCTCCTTGCGTCAACAGGGCTTTCACGGAATCCAGCCAAGCATGGACATCGGCCGGGCTAGACAATGTGAACGCCGCTTGTGACGGCACCCTTTCACCGACGCGGATCGACACGCCGCCGCGCTCGTTGACGACCGCGAAGGCGTGCTCGTCGGTGAGGTCGTCGCCGAGGTAGATGGGCGTGCGGCCGCGGAACGGCGGGGCGTCGAGGAAGGCCGCGACCGCCGCGCCCTTGTCCATCCCGCGTGGCTTGAACTCGTAGACGAAGTTGCCCGGCTGGAGCTCGAACCCGGGGAAGCGCCGGACGATCGCAGGTGCGATCCGGCCGAGCTCGTCGGCACGCTCGGGGTGCTCGCGGCAATGCAGGGCGACCGACCAGCTCTTGTCCTCCACGCGTACTCCCGGCAGCAGGGCCGCGAGATCGTGGACGGCGGCGCGCAAGGCCTTCAGTTCAGCCTCGTCGATCCGGACGGCGGTACGGTGGCCGTCGCCGTCACGCCGTTCGAGCCCGTGCTGGCCGGCGGCCGCCCACTCGCAGCGGGCGAAGATGCGGTCGAGGCCCGAGATGGCGCGGCCGCTGACGAGGGCGATCGCCCCGCCGAGGGCGTCGTGCAGCGCATCGAGGGTGTCCATCAGGCCGTCGGCGACGAACACGGCGTCCGGATCGTCGGCGAACGCGAGCAGCGTGCCGTCCGCGTCGAGAAAAAGAGCACTATCGCGGGAGACGAGCTCCACGGGAGGCGAGGGCAGGGTGTCGCGGGCGGCGTTCACGGTGACTCCAGGGACATCGACCCTGTCAGGATGCCTCCGGAGCCGTGAAAAAAGCGCTGCGTCGACCGTCCCCAGCCGTTGAAGGCGCCGGGTGCGGGCCGCATCTGTTTCATCAGAGGCGGTCGCGGGGAGGGCCCGGGGCGCGCCAACATCTTCGGGAGACACCTACCATGCGAATGGACAAACTGACGTCGCGCTTCCAGCAGGCGCTGGCTGACGCGCAGTCGCTGGCCGTCGGCCGCGACAACAACATCCTCGAACCGGCGCACCTGCTCGCCGCGCTGCTCGACCAGCAGGGCGGCTCGACGGGTCCGTTGCTGACCCAGGCGCAGGTCAACGTGCCCGCGCTGCGCCAGCGCGTGAGCGAGATCCTCGACCGGCTGCCGAAGGTCAGCGGCCAGGAAGGCAACATCAGCCTGGGCAACGACCTCAACCGCCTGCTCAACCTCACCGACAAGCTGGCACAGCAGCGTGGCGACCAGTTCGTCGCCAGCGAGCTGTTCCTGCTGGCCGCCCTGGACGACCGTGGCGAGGTCGGCGGCGCGCTGAAAGCCGCCGGCGCGACGAAAGAGCGTATCGAGGCCGCGATCGAAAAACTCCGCGGCGGCGAGAAGGTGCAGTCCGAGAACGCCGAAGAGCAGCGCCAGGCGCTGGAGAAGTACACCATCGACCTCACCGAGCGCGCCGAGAGCGGCAAGCTCGATCCGGTGATCGGCCGCGACGAGGAGATCCGTCGCACGATCCAGGTGCTGCAGCGCCGGACGAAGAACAACCCGGTGCTGATCGGCGAGCCGGGCGTGGGCAAGACGGCGATCGTCGAGGGCCTCGCGCAGCGCATCGTCAACGGCGAGGTGCCCGAGGGCCTGCGCGACAAGCGCGTGCTTTCGCTCGACATGGGCGCGCTGATCGCGGGCGCGAAGTTCCGCGGCGAATTCGAGGAACGGCTGAAGGGCGTGCTCAACGATCTTTCGAAGCAGGAAGGTCGCGTGATCCTCTTCATCGACGAGCTGCACACGATGGTCGGCGCCGGC
>Ga0006562J51391_1117499_pt1 | contig 10400 bp, 9 predicted proteins | sample Ararhi6_input_d2_FD_51391 | JGI IMG/M metagenome (IMG submission 51391) | reverse complement strand
CTCGTTCGTCGTCGAACGCGCGGACCCGTTGCTCCTCACCCGCTCAGCGGAAGGAGCTTCGTCCACGACCGGACGGGATATCCCGTCGTATGAATACGACGAGGGAATTGGCGGATCGTGATGCGGGTTCTCGATGAGATTTACCGATTCCGCCGCCCGAGCAGCTGAACGCCGAGCAGGCAGCTACGACCGCATCCTCGACTTCTCGACCGCGGCGACCGGCTCGACGTTCTTCGCGCCCACCCGCAGCTTCCTGGAGTCCCTCGGCAGCTGACCGGCCCTCGGCAGCCGACCGAGCGCGATCCCGGCCAGCACGATCGCGAGTCCGAGCAGCTGCCGCCCGTTCAGCGCCTCCCCCGCGACCACTGCACCGAGCACCACGCCGGTGACGGGGTTGAGCAGCCCGATCAGTCCGACCGTTCCGGCCGGAAGGTGCCGCAGACCCGCGAACCACGCGACGAACGCCAGAGCGGTCGCCACGACCGTGACGTAGGCGAATCCGGCGATCGCCGCGCCGTCCAGCGCCGGAGGCGCGCCTTCGACGATCACGGCGAGCGGCAGCACGAGCAGTCCGCCGGCCAGCAGCTGCCAGGCGGTGGATGCGACCAGATCGACCGCTCCCCAGCGCGTCGCGAGCGCGTAGCCGATCGCCGAGCCGACCAGGGCGGTCACCGCGAGGACGACACCGAGTCCGTCGACGGCGTCCGCTCCCCCGAACAGCATGAGTGCGACGCCCACGATGCCCGCCGCACCTCCCGCGAGTGCCAGCGCGCGCGGCCGCTGCCCGAGGATGACCCGTCCGGCCGCCATCATCACGAGCGGCGACGCCGCCATGACCGTCGAGGCCACGCCGGAGGGAAGCCGCTGTGCGACCGCGTAGACCAGCGCGAAGAAGCCGCCGGTGTTCAGCACCCCCAGCACGGCGGACCGCCACCACCACGCGCCGTGCGGACGGCGACGGCTGATCGCCAGGAGGATCACCCCGGCCGGGAGCGCGCGGATGACGGCTCCCCAGAGCGCCTCGTCGGGCAGCACGGCCCGCGTGACGACGTAGGTGGAGCCCCACGCGACGGGCGCGATGGCGGTGACGAGCATCCATCGCCAGGTCGCGGCGAACCGATTATCTTCCATGGAAGCTACTTTAGCTTCCAAGGAAGGTATTGTGAAGGGATGGAGCAGGAAACCGGAGAGCAGACCGACGCCGTCGCGCGCATCCAGGCCGAGTGGCGCCGTGAGCGTCCCGACCTCGACCCGTCGCCGCAGGGCATCATCGGCCGACTGCACCGGGTCGCCGCCCGGCTCACCGACGAGCTGGTGGCCGTCTACGAGGCGCACGGGCTCGCCGAGGGCGACTTCGACGTGCTCGCCACCCTGCGCCGCGCGGGCGCGCCCTACGAGCGGACCCCCGGCGACCTGGCCGACCACACCATGATCACGACCGGCGGCATGACGAAACGCATCGACAGGCTGGAGCGTGCCGGCCTCGTCACCCGCCGCGTCTCCGAGACCGACGGCCGCGGCCGGGTCGTCGCGCTCACCCCACGCGGACGCGAGGCGATCGACGCGGCGTTCACGGATCACCTCGCCAACGAGCACCGCCTGGTCGACGAGCTGAGCCCGCGGGATGCCGCCGAGCTCGAACGCATCCTCACCGTCTGGCTCTCCCGGCTGGAGCCCTGACCGGTACCGGAAGCACCCGCGGAAGACGCCCCGACACACCTCCCGCGTAACGCGACGCAGGTTTTCGCAACAGGTCGTCATCTTCATGGCGACGGCGCCCGGCCACGCGGTACAAACGGTCGATCATGTCGCGCATCTTCACGAGCAAGTTCAGTCCGGGACGGGCCCGCTGGGAGCTGGTCGTCAGCCCGCAGGGCGACGTGTACGCCTTTCCGCTCACCCTGCCGCTCGCTCAGCGGCAGGTGCTGGGCGGCCATCGCCGCTACCTCGTGGGACGCGTCACGCGGGGCGCCCAGGCGTGGACGGCCGCGGGCCCCTCGGGGCTCGTCTACGGCACGACGTTCCCGTCGCTGCCGTCCGCGCTGGAGGCTATCGCCGACGAGGTGGACCTGGCACCGGTGCCGTGACGGCGACCGCTCCGATCAGGCGGACTTGAGCAGCGCGTCCTCGAGGGCCACCCATGGCAGCATCGCGCACTTCACCCGCGTGACGTACTTGGAGACGCCGGCGAGGGCGACCGCGTCGCCGAGCAGTTCCTCGTCGCCCTCCAGTGCGCCCTTCGAGTGCATGAGCTCGCGGAAGGCGGCGATGGATGCGGACAGGCGCTCGCGGTCCACCTCCTCGACCAGGTCGCTCAGCAGCGACGCAGAGGCCGTCGAGATCGAGCAGCCGTGCCCCTCCCAGCCGATCGAGAGGATGCGCCCGTCGGCCGCGGTGCGCACGCCGACCGTCACCTCGTCGCCGCAGGTGGGGTTGAACTGGTGCGAGGTCGCGGCCTCGTCGCCCGCGATGCCGTAGCCGTGCTTCTCGCGGGCGTGATCGAGGATGACCTGCTGGTACAGGTTCTGCAGGTCGCTCATCGGACTCCTCCGCTCGTGACGCCGAAGAAGGCGCGGGCGTCGGCGATCGCCTCGACGGCCGCATCCACCTCGTCGGCGGTGTTGTAGAGATAGGTGCTGATGCGCGTACTGGCGGTCGCGCCGAACCGGCGGTGCACGGGCTGCGCGCAGTGGTGGCCGACCCGCACCGCGATGCCGCGGTCGTCGAGGAACTGGCCGACGTCGTGCGCATGGATGCCGTCCACCACGACGCTCGCGAGGCCGACCCGCGGCACACCGGCACCCGGGCCGAGCACGCGCACGCCCTCGACCCCGTCGAGGCGGGCGAGGAGCCGCTCCCCCAGGGCCTCCTCGTGCGCTTCGATCGCGGGCATTCCGACCGCATCGAGGTAGTCGACGGCGGCGGCGAGGGCGACGGCCTGCGACACGCGCTGAGTCCCGGCCTCGAACCGCTGCGGCGCCGGGAGGTACTCGGCGCCCTCCAGCGTCACCTGCGTGATCATGGAGCCGCCGGTGAGGAAGGGCGGGAGGGCGTTCAGCAGCTCGCTGCGGCCGTAGAGGGCGCCGACGCCGGTCGGGCCGAGCATCTTGTGGCCCGAGAACACGGCGAAGTCGACGTCCAGAGCGGGCAGGTCGACGGCCAGATGCGGGACGGACTGGCAGGCGTCCAGCACGACGAGCGCGCCGTGTTCGTGGGCCAGCGCGACGAGCTCGGCGACGGGGCTGATGCCGCCGAGCACGTTGGAGACGTGCGCGAACGCGACGACCCGCGTGCGCGGACCGATAATCTCGGCGGCCTGATCGAGCCGCAGCATCCCGTCGTCGGTCAGGCCGATCACGCGCAGGGTCGCGCCGGTGCGCGCGGCGAGCTCCTGCCAGGGGATGAGGTTGGCGTGGTGCTCCGCCTCCGTCACGACGAGCTCGTCGCCGGGGCCGAGACGGAAGCGCTCGGCCGCCGCGCCACCGCGTCCGAGCGAGGCGTTCGACATCCCGTACGCCAGCAGGTTGATGCCCTCGGTCGCGTTGGAGGTCCAGACCAGTTCCTCCGGCTGTGCGCCGACGAAGCCGGCGACGCGCGCCCTGGCGTCTTCGAACAGCTCGGTCGCCTCGCCCGCCACCGTGTGCGCCCCGCGGTGCACGGCAGAGGTGAAGCGCTCGGCGAACTCGCGTTCGGCGTCGAGCACCTGGCGCGGCTTCTGCGACGTGGCGCCGGAGTCGAGGTAGACGAAGGGGTGCCCGTTCACCTCTCGCGAGAGGATCGGGAAGTCCGCACGGAGGGCGGCCGTGTCGAGAGTGTCGGTGCTCATACGGGCGTCAACGTTACCGGCGCCGACTTCAATCCCGCTGAGTGTGTCGTTCGGTTCGCGACCGCCGGCGACGTCCCTTCGCTTCCGCTCGCGTCGACCCTTCGCTAGGCTGCTCCCGGCCCCCGAATGGGGGCAGACATCCAGGCCACACGACGGCCGCCCGATGGCGAAGGTGCGATCATGTCCGACTCCCTCCACTCCCCCTCCCGGTTCCGCCGCGTGTTCATCGGCGCCGCGAGCGCTCTCGTGCTCGCGCTCGGCGTCGGCCTGGCGGACGCCCCCGCAGCGCTCGCCTGGGATCCGGGGCCCGGAAATGGACACGGCCACGGCGACACGGCTCTCACGCCGCGCACCTCGTTCACCATGGCGCCCGACGGCTCGAGCGGAGCGACCCAGGGCGGCGAAGGCATCCCGAACATCGACTCCGACAAGAAGACGATCGCCACCTACTACGGCGACCCCGGCACCGGCATCGCGAACAAGACCGACTCGCCGTACATCCGCGAGCTCGGCGGCATCCTCGCCCGCGAGAAGGCGGAGCTCAAGGCCGAGTACGACCGCGCCGTGCAGCAGGGCCAGAAGCCCGCGATCGTCTTCGACGCGGACGACACGACGCTCTGGACGTACGACATGGAGGTCGCGGACATGCACTTCCAGTTCAACCCGGCCGAGCAGGATGTGTGGGTCCAGGGTCAGCGCTTCCCTGCCACTCCCGGAATGGTCGACTTCGTGAACCAGGCCGCCGCGCTCGGGTACACGGTGTTCGGGCTGACCGGGCGAAACGACAACCAGAAGGCCGCCACCCTCGGCAACCTCGACAAGGTCGGCTACACCGCGTTCACCTCCGACCGCTTCTACACGAAGTGGACCGGCACCGGCGCCTCCCAGCAGCCCTCGTACATCACGTGCGCGGCGGCCAGCTGCACGACCGTCGAATACAAGGCGCTGACGCGGAAGCACATCCAGGACCTCGGCTACACGATCACCCTCAACGTCGGCGACCAGTGGTCGGACCTCCAGGGCGGCTACGCGGAAGAGGCGCTCAAACTCCCGAACCCGACCTATTACCTGCCGTCGCCGGACCTGCCCGGCGTCTCCGAGCCGCAGCTCGCCCCGCGCACCCACTTCACCATGGCACCCGACGGGTCGAGCGGAGCCACCGAGGGCGGCGAGGGCATCCCGAACATCGACTCCGTCAAGAAGACCATCGCCACCTACTACGGCGACCCGGGCACGGGCATCGCGAACAAGGCCGACTCGCCCTACATCCGTGAGCTCCGCTCCATCGTGCTGCGCCAGGCGCCGGTGCTCGCCGCGACCTGCTTCGTCGAGAAGAAGCTGCACAAGAACCCGGCGATCGTGCTCGACACGGACGACACCACGCTCTGGACGTACGACATGGAGGTCGCGGACATGCACTTCCAGTTCGACCCGGCCGAGCAGGATGTGTGGGTGCAGCAGCAGCGCTTCCCGGCCACGCCGCACATGACGACCCTGGCGGCCGTCGCCCAGAAGGCCGGCTGCACGCTGATCGGCCTCACCGGGCGCAACGACGACCAGAAGGCCGCGACGCTCGGCAATCTCGCGAAGGTCGGCTACACCGGCTTCACCGCGCAGAACTTCTACACGAAGTGGACGGGCGTCGGCGCCTCGCAGCAGCCGTCGTACATCACCTGCGCGACCGCCAAGTGCACGACCATCGAGTACAAGTCGCAGACGCGGGCGCACATCGAGTCACCCTCCGGCGGCCGCTACGACATCGTCGCCAACTTCGGCGACCAGTTCAGCGACCTGATCGGCGGCTACGCCGACCGGACCGTGAAGCTGCCGAACCCGACGTACTACCTGCCGTAACCCGCCGTCCGCTCGGCCGTGACCGAACCATCCCCGCCCGGATAGGCTCGGAGCATGGTCGAGCGGACGAACGGTTCCCCCTGGTTCTTCATCCTGGGAGTCGCACTCGTCGTCATCGGGCTCGCGGGTCCGCTGCTGGTGGATGCGCTGGCCGGAGAGACGCAGTGGCTCGTGCGCGGCGCCGGCGTGCTCGTGGCGATCGGCGGCGCGGTGCTGATCGGCTTCGGCGTGCGGCGGCGGCAGGGGCGCTGAGGTCCTCGTCGGCGCCTGCTCCGCTGGTGCTAGACGCGGCTTGAGACCAACGGCTAGCCTCGCCGGGTGAGCCGTCCGACGCGCACCACCGCCCGATCCGCCCTCGCCGGCGCCGTAGCCGCCGGCCTCGTCGCCGCGTCGGTCCTCCTGACCTCCCCCGCCTCCGCGGCCACCGTCGCCCAGTGGGCGTCCTGGTCCACCACCGGACCGGGGTCGTACACGATGCAGGTCGCGAACACCCCGCGCCTCAGCGCGACCGTCAGCACCGACTCCCGCAGCGGGCAGATCGGTGTGATCTCCGGAACCAGCACCTGGCTCGCCGCAGGCACCCCGGTCGGCCAGAAGTACGGCTCCAGCCAGAACCAGCCGTACCTGAACCTGCGGCCGAAGGCGGACACCCCGACCGCGCCATCCACGACGACCTACGCGTTCGCGGCAGCGACGCCGACCAGCGGTTGGGCCTTCGTGCTGGGCGACATCGACGCCGACGCCGTCCAGGTACGCGCGATCGGGCCGGATGGGATCGCGCTGACGGCCGCGCAGCTGGGCTACCGCGGCGGCTTCAACTACTGCGCTCCCGGACTCGCCGGCAAGCCGTCCTGCACCGGGTCGGCCACCGACGTGCCCGTCTGGGACGCCGCGACGACGACTCTGACCGGCAACGCAGCCGCGATCGACACCAGTGGTGCCGCCGCGTGGTTCGAGCCGAGCGCGCCGATCAGCGCTCTCACCTTCGTGTACCGGCAGCGCTCCGGATTCCCGGTGTTCCAGACCTGGTTCACAGCACTGACACGCGACATCACCGGAACCGTCACCGCCTCCACGGGGTCGATCACCGGCACCGTGCTCACCCTCCGCGACGCGGACGGCGAAGTCGTCGCGACCACGACGCCGCTCGCCGACGGCACCTATGCCTTCACGGGCGTGCAGGCGAGTGCGGGCTACACGGTCTCGGTCACCCCACCCGCCGGGTCGATCGCCGACGGCGCGGTCACCCTGCCCGCCGACCTGTCGACGCAGGATGCGGTGGCCGACTTCGGCATCCACGTGATCATCCCGGTCGGCGTCAGCGGCACCGTGCGCGACACGGCCGGAGATCCGATCGCCGGAGTCACCGTGCAGCTCGACACCGGCGCGACGACCACCACCGGCCCCGACGGCGTGTACCGGTTCGAGGAGGTGCCGACCGGTCCGCACACGGCGACCGTAGCGGTCCCGGCCGGGTACACGTTGGCCGTGCCGCCTCCGCCGTTCGCCGTGCCCATCGGCAGTGAGGACCCGATCGACGGCCTGGATGCGGTGCTCCAGGAGAACCCGGACATCACCGGTCGCGTCACCGACGCGGGAGGCGGGGTGGCCGGTGCGGTGGTCACCGCAGTGCTCGCCGGCGGCGGCACCGTGAGCGTCGTGACGGGCGCCGACGGCAGCTACACGCTCCCGCGCTTGACGCCGGGCTCGTACACGATCAGCGTCACGCCCCCGCCAGGGACGACGGTGGTCGGCCCTGCGTCGCAGAGTGTGACGGTCGCCTCCACCGACATCGGCGACGTGGACTTCGCCCTCGCCAGAGCGGGTGCTGTCGAGGGCGTGGTGAGCGCCGGCAGCGCTCCCGTTGCCGGCGCCGCGGTGCAGCTGACCGGCCCGGTCAACGCAGCGTTCACCACAGGCACCGACGGAGCCTTCGCGCTCGGCGGCCTGCCGGCGGGCACCTACACCCTCACGGTGACGCCTCCCGCGGGCTACACCGTCACGGGTGCGGCGACGCGCACGTTCACGATCACCGCGGCGGGCGAGGCGGTCGACGACCAGGACTTCGCGCTCGTCGCGCCGGTCACGCCGCCGCCGACGGGCGTCGGGCCTGCGGGTCCCGGGGCGGGGACGAGTTCGTCGGCGACGGTCGAGCTCGCCGACAGCGGCTCGGATGCAGGGGCGTTCGCTCCGGCGGGGCTGCTCGGTATCGCGGCGCTGATGCTCGGGCTCGTCTCGCTCGTCGGCTCGCGCCGGCATCGGCACTCGTGAGGGCAGGGGCTACGCTGCACACCATGAGCACCCTCGCCTCCGCCGACGGCAGCACGATCGCGTACGAGATCGACGGGACAGGCCCAGCCGTGATCCTCGTCGACGGCGCGATGTGCTTCCGGGATGCCGGACCTATGCGCCCGATCGCCGCCGCTCTCCGCGACCGGCTCACGGTCGTCCTCTACGACCGTCGCGGTCGCGGCGACAGCGAGGATCGGCTCGCGGATCCGACCGCACGCGCGGACGCGGTCGCGCGCGAGATCGAGGACATCGCCGCGCTCGTGGATGCTGCGGGTGGCTCGGCGACGCTGTTCGGCATGTCGTCGGGCGGCGCCCTCGCTTTGGCCGCCACCGCAGCCCTCGGCCCGGACCGCATCCCGCGCACCGCCGTCTACGAGCCGCCGTACCTGCCCGACCCGATGCTCTCCTCGGCGACCGCCTACACGAGCGAGCTCGGGGCGGCGCTCGCGGCGGACGACCGCGCCAGCGCCGTCGAACTGTTCCTCCGCCGCGTCGGTGTGCCCGACGCCGGGATCGAGGGAATGCGCCGCTCGCCCGGCTGGGAGAGCACGCTTGCCCTCGCCCCCACCCTCGCGTACGACGACGCCGCGATGGGCGACAGCCGCATCCCGGACGACCTACTGCAGGCGATCAGCGTGCCGGTGCTCGGCCTCGCGGGCGAGCAGAGCCCCGGCTTCCTGCGCTTCGGCGCGGAGGGCGTGGCCGCTGCCGCCCAGGACGGCGAGTTCGCGATCGTGGCGGGCCAGACGCATGACGTGTCGGGCGAGGCCGTGGCGCCCCACCTCATCCACTTCGTCGCGGGCTGACCCCTCGACATTCGTGCCGAATGTGCGCTTTCAGCGCGCCATTCCGCACATTCGGCACGAATCTCAGCCCTCCCGGGACACCCCCGCGTCACGATTTGGCGCAAATCTCGGTTTTGGGACGCACATAACCGAGATTTGGCGCAAATCTCAGGCCCGATGGGCGAGACGAGGTGGCGCGTCAGCCGCGCACCGGCTCCGGCGCCTCGGCGCGACGGCCGACGCCGCGGATCGGGCTGGCCGCCTGCTCCGCCTCGTGATCGGGGCCGAGCGGGATGCCGGTGCGGTCGCGCAGCAGCAGGGTCGCGATGAGACCGAGGAGCGTCATCCCGGCGAGGTACCAGGTGACCGAGAGGGTGCTCCCGGTGGCCTGCACCAGCGCCGTCGCTATGGTCGGGGCGAACGCACCGCCGAGGATGGCGCCGATCGCGTACGAGATCGAGACGCCCGAGAAGCGGATGGATGCCGGGAACAGCTCCGAGTAGAGCGCCGCCTGCGGTCCGTACGTGAAGCCGAGTCCGATGGTGAGGATGGCGAGGCCGAGGAACAGCAGGCCGATGTTCCCGGTGTTCACCAGCGGGAACAGGGCGAACACGCCGACCAGCTGCAGGATCCACCCGATGATGTAGGTGGTGCGGCGGCCGATGCGGTCGCTCAGCCAGCCTGCGAACCAGGTGGCGGCCAGCCAGGTCACGGCGGAGGCCGCGACCGCCCAGAGGACCGGTCCGCGGTCGAGCTTCAGCGGCCCCTCCGGATTGGTCGCGTAGTTCTGGATGTATCCCCCGGTCGTCATGTAGCCCACCGCATTGTTGCCGGCGAAGACCAGGGCGGCGACGATCACGAGCAACGCGTGCTTGCGGAACACCTGCACGATCGGCATGCGGGTGCGCTGGCGCCGCTCCGCGATCTCGGTGAAGACCGGGCTCTCCTCGACGCGACGTCGCACCCAGTATCCGATCGCGATGAGCACCACGGAGAACAGGAACGGCACCCGCCAGCCCCAGGCGAGGAAGGCGTCGCCGGGGGCGATGACCGTCATCAGGGCCATCGCGCCGGAGGCGAGCAGCAGGCCGAGGGGAACGCCGATCTGGGGCGAAGCCCCGAACAGCCCGCGCCGCGCGGTCGGCGCGTGCTCGACCGCCATGAGCACGGCGCCGCCCCACTCGCCGCCTGCGGAGATGCCCTGGAGCACGCGCAGCAGCACCAGGAGGATGGGCGCCGCGATGCCGATCGCCTCGTACGTCGGCAGCAGGCCGACGAGGGCGGTGGCGAGTCCCATCAGGATCAGCGTGACGACGAGCACCTGCCGACGGCCGTAGCGGTCGCCGAAGTGTCCGGCGAGGAATGCGCCCAGCGGACGGAACAGGAAGCTCACGCCGACCGTCAGGAACGACAGGACCGTGGCGAACTGCGGCCCGGCGGGCGCGAAGAACAGCTGGCCGAAGACGAGGCCGGCCGCGGAGGCGTAGATGAAGAAGTCGTACCATTCGACCGTCGTTCCGATGACGGTGGCGAAGACGACCCGGCGGCGATCCGTCTGCGAGCGGATGCTGCCCGTCGGCGTGAAGGGGGATGTGCTCATCGTTGTGTACTCCCAGTGCTGCGACATCGTTGTCCCGGAGCGG
>Ga0006562J51391_1006671_pt1 | contig 10410 bp, 7 predicted proteins | sample Ararhi6_input_d2_FD_51391 | JGI IMG/M metagenome (IMG submission 51391) | reverse complement strand
CGGCCAGCCGCTCGGCGAGGCGCGTCGCGCGGTCGCGCAGCCGCAGCGGACGGGAGCGGCCCTCACGCGCCAGCCACACGGTGTCGCCGTCGCGTGCGATGTCGAAGCGGATGGTCTCACCATCGAGGTCGAGGAGGGCGACCGCGGGGCGGCCCGCCGCGTCCGGTTCGCGCAGGCGGAGGGTGGCGCGGCGCGCGTCGGGCGCCGACGTATCGGCTGCATCCCGAACCACGGTGACCGTCGCGTCCTCGACCGGTCCGCTGACGGACACCGCCACCCCGTCGACGTCGTACCGCACCGGTCGCGCCCGGCCGGGACGCCATCCCGTCGGCGCACCCCACACCGCGCCGACTCCCGTCGGCGGTTGCTGCCAGCGATCACGGTGCGCGAGCAGCGCCGCCGCGATCAGCTCCGGCTCGGTCACCGGCGCGGGCGTCTGCTCGGCGAAGCGGCGGTCGATCAGGGTGGTGTCCATCCGTCCGGCCAGGACGTCGTCGTCGGAGACGAGCCCGACGAGCCACGCCAGGTTGGAGACCGCGCCGAGGATGCTCGTGCCGGCGAGCGCGCCGCGCAGTCGGGCGAAGGCCTGGTCGCGGTCCTCGCCCCAGGCGACGATCTTGGCGAGCATGGGGTCGTAGTCGGTGACGATCGGGATGCCCGCGACGATGCCGCTGTCGACCCGCACGCCGTCGCCCGCCGGCTCGCGCAGCGCCAGCACGTGGCCGGCCGCGGGAAGGAAACCGCGCTCCGGGTCCTCCGCGTAGACGCGCGCCTCGACGGCGTGGCCGTTCAGGCGCACGTCCTCCTGCGCGAACGACAGCGGCTCCCCCGCGGCGATCCGCAGCTGCTGCTCGACGAGATCCAGACCCGTCACCAGCTCGGTCACGGGATGCTCGACCTGCAGCCGGGTGTTCATCTCCATGAAGAAGAACTCGTCCGGCGCCTCGGCCGACACCAGGAACTCCACCGTCCCTGCGCCCACATAGCCGACGCTCTCGGCGACACGGCAGGCGGCCTCGCCGATGCGCGCTCTGGTCGCCTCGTCCAGCAGCGGTGACGGCGCCTCCTCCACCACCTTCTGGTGGCGGCGCTGCAGCGAGCACTCGCGCTCGCCCAAGTGGACGATCCCGCCGTGGCGGTCCGCGAGCACCTGCACCTCGATGTGGCGAGGGGAGGCGACCAGCCGCTCCAAGAACAGGGTGTCGTCGCCGAATGCGGCCGCGGCGACGCGTCGGGCCGCCCGCAGCGCCTCCGGGAGCTCGCCCGCAGAGCGCACGGCCTGCATCCCCTTGCCCCCGCCGCCCGCCGACGGCTTCACCAGCACGGGGAACCCGATGCGCTCGGCGGCGGCGATCAGGTCGTCGTCGCCGAGGCCCGGCTCGGCGATCCCGGGGATCGTCGGCACGCCGTGCTCGGCGACCGCGTGCTTCGCCGTGATCTTGTCGCCCATGACCTCCAGCGCGTGGACGCCCGGGCCCACGAACACGATGCCCGCCGCCTCGCACGCCTCAGCGAGCGCCGGGTTCTCGGAGAGGAAGCCGTAGCCGGGGTGGACGGCCTCGGCGCCGGTGCGGCGGGCCGCATCCACGATCTGGTCGACATCCAGGTAGCTCTCGCGCGCGGCGGGCGGTCCGAGGCGCACGGCGACGTCGGCGAGCGCGACGTGCGGCGCATCGCGGTCGGCGTCGCTGTAGACCGCGACCGAGCGGATGCCCAGGCGCTGCAGGGTGCGGATGACGCGGCAGGCGATCTCGCCGCGATTGGCGACGAGGACGGTGCGGAAGGGGGTGGAGGTCACGCGATCACATCCGGAAGAGCCCGAAGGCGGTGTCGGGCAGCGGCGAGCGGGAGACGACGTCGAGCGCCAGGCCCAGCACGGTGCGGGTCTCGGCGGGGTCGATCACCCCGTCGTCCCAGAGTCGGGCGGTCGAGTAGTACGGGTTGCCCTGCTCCTCGTACTGGGCGGCGATCGGGGCGCGGAACGCGGCCTCGTCGTCGGAGGACCACTCTTCGCCGCGTGCGTCCAGCTGGTCGCGCTTGACGGTGGCCAGCACGCTGGCCGCCTGCTGGCCGCCCATCACCGAGATGCGGGCGGCGGGCCACATCCACAGGAAGCGGGGCGAGTAGGCCCGGCCGCACATGGAGTAGTTGCCGGCGCCGAAAGACCCGCCGATCACCACGGTGAGCTTCGGCACGCGGGCAGTAGCGACGGCCGTGACCATCTTGGCGCCGTTCTTGGCGATCCCGCCCGCCTCGTAGTCGCGGCCGACCATGAAGCCGGAGATGTTCTGCAGGAAGAGCAGCGGGATGCCGCGCTGGTCGCACAGCTCGATGAAGTGTGCGCCCTTGAGGGCCGACTCGCTGAACAGTACGCCGTTGTTCGCGACGATACCGACGGGATGCCCGTGGATGTGCGCGAAGCCGGTCACGAGTGTGGTGCCGTACTCCGGCTTGAACTCGTGGAAGCCGCTGCCGTCCACGATGCGCGCGATCACCTCGTGGACGTCGTAGGGCGCCTGCACGTCGACCGGGACGACCCCGTACAGCTCGGCCGGATCGGCCGCGGGCTCGACCGGCGCTTCGACCGCCCAGGCCGGCGCCGCGGGTGGCGGGAGCGTCCCGACGATGTCGCGCACGATGGCGAGCGCGTGCTCGTCGTCCTCCGCCAGGTGGTCGACCACGCCGGACGTGCGGGCGTGCAGGTCGCCGCCGCCGAGCTCCTCCGCGCTGACGATCTCGCCGATGGCCGCCTTCACGAGCGGAGGACCGCCCAGGAAGATGGTGCCCTGGTTGCGGACGATCACCGTCTCGTCGCTCATCGCGGGCACGTAGGCGCCGCCGGCGGTGCACGAGCCGAGCACGGCGGCGATCTGCGGGATCTTCGCCGCGGAGAGCCGCGCCTGGTTGTAGAAGATGCGACCGAAGTGGTCGCGGTCCGGGAAGACCTCGTCCTGCATGGGCAGGAACGCTCCTCCCGAGTCGACCAGGTAGATGCAGGGCAGCCGGTTCTCCAGTGCCACCTCCTGCGCCCGCAGGTGCTTCTTGACCGTCATGGGGTAGTACGTCCCGCCTTTGACCGTCGCGTCGTTGCACACGACCATGACGTGGCGGCCCGCGACCAGGCCGATCCCGGCGATGACGCCGGCCGCCGGGCTCTCGTCGTCGTACATCCCGGTGGCGGCGAGCGGAGCCAGCTCGAGGAACGGGCTGCCCTCGTCGAGCAGGGCGTCGATGCGGTCGCGCGGCAGCAGCTTGCCACGGGCGACGTGACGCTCGCGGGCGCGCTCGGGGCCGCCGGCCGCCGCGACGGCCAGTCGCCGCCGCAGATCGGCGACGAGCTCGCGCTGGGCGGCGTCGTTCTGCTCGAACCGGGCGTCCGTCGCGGACGCCTCACTGGTCAGGGTCGGCATGCTGCTCCATATGTCGTCGTCGACATCCGGTTAGTGGTCACTAACTCGGTTTTTAGGTTAGTGTTCATTAACCGAAAAGTCCAGCGTCGCCGACCGGGCGGCCCGACCCCATCGAGGACGATGACCCAGCCGAGTCCCGCCGCTCCCCTCGAGCGGCCGACGCAGCGCAGCCAGGCCAAGGCCGACCGGCGTGCCGCGCTGCTCGAGTCCGCTGCGACGCTCTTCGCCGAGCGCGGCTTCAACGGCGTCTCGATCGAAGACCTCGGGGCGGCCGTCGGCGTGAGCGGCCCGGCGGTGTACCGTCACTTCTCCTCCAAACAGGCCGTGCTGTCGGCGCTCCTGATCGGGGTGAGCGAGCGTCTGCTCGCAGGCGGTCAGGCGGTCGAGCAGGCTGCGGCGGATGCGGCGACGGCCCTGCGGTCGCTGATCGGCTTCCACATCGACTTCGCCCTCGGCGAGCCCGACACCATCCGCGTGCAGGACCGCGACCTCGACTCGCTCGACGATGCCGCCCGCCGCCAGGTCCGCCGTCTCCAGCGCCGTTACGTGGAGGTGTGGATGGGCGTGCTCGGCACCCTGCACCCCGCCCTCGCCGACGACGAGCTGCGCGTGCGTGTGCAGGCCACGTTCGGCCTCCTGAACTCGACGCCGCACACCGCGCGCGTAGGCGCCCTACAGGTCGCGCCCGGCGTCGTGCGCCCCGTCCTCGAGCGCATGGCGTGGGCCGCCCTCACCTCCCCCTGACTGACATTCGTGCCGAATGTGCGTTCAGCGGCGCGCTTTCCGCACATTCAGCACGAATCCTCGGAGGAGGAGCTGGAGTCAGCGCGCGGGACGCAGCGTCAGGGTCTGGTCCGCCGCCTTCTTCACCGCGGCGGGGGTGAACGGCCACGGGCGCGTCTTCCCCACCGCCCACAGGTCGGTCTGGTCGGTGTAGTGCGCGTCGAACGCGTGACCGGATGCTCCCGTGAGGTTGATCCACGTGCTCTTGTCGAAGTCGGAGAGGTCGACGACCATCCGCATCGACGGCACGCGCTGCACCGCGAAGCCGACGGTCGCATCCCAGCCCGCCGCATCCACGACGCTGCTGCCGCCGCCCACGTGCCAGGGCCCGCGGTTCAGTAGCGCCTCGATGGGGGCGATGCCCGACTCTCCCAGGCTCGCGTTCTTCAGCGTGAGCGTGTGGAGGCGGTCCCAGCGCCACGACGACACGTCGCCGCCCAGCTGGTGGGCGGTCTCCTTCCACGCCTGACCGGCGGCGTAGGCGATCATCGAGTCGCGGTCGGACGTGCCGAGGTCCGAGTCCGCCCACCACGACGACTCCGGCTGCCCGAGCAGGGAGGCGACGACGGTGAACCAGCGGTCGCCGCCGGTCGGCGCCGTGGCCGCCGGGATCTTCCGGGCGAACATGTCGTGGAGCAGCTCCCGCCAGAACACCGCGAAGTAGGCGGCGGCCGCGCTGTCCGCATCGTCGCGGTAGTCCCAGTCGGCGAGCAGCCGGGCGGCCTGCTGCACATCGGCGGACGCATCCGGCTTCTCGGCCACCGCACGGATCACCGGGACGAGGTTCGCCGCGTTCGCGTCGTAGGTGTCCGCCTGGATGTCCGACATGTCTTTCGACGTCAGCTTCTTCCCCTGCGCCATCAGGGCGCTCAGCCGCACCTCGATCTGGTTGGCGCGGTACCCCTGGTCCCAGTCCGCCGTGATCAGCCGCGGGAAACCCGGCCCGACGGCGGCGTTGTTCGCCGTGACGATGTATCCGGCCGGCGGGTCGAACACCGACGGCAGCTCTTCGAACGGGATGGTGCCCGTCCAGCCGTACCCGCTGCTCCAGCCGGGCATCGGCATCGTCCCGTCGCCACCCGAGCGGACCGGGATGAGACCGGGCGCCTGGTAGCCGATGTTGCCGTCCACGTCGGCGTAGACCAGGTTCTGCGACGGAACCTGGAACTGCTGGGCCGCCGCCCGGAAGCTCGGCCAGTCGCGGGCGGTGTCGAAGGCGAAGATCGCGTTCGCGGTCGTGCCGGGGGTCAGCGCCGTCCACGCCAGCGACAGCTGGAACTGTTGCGCGGGCACACCGAGCTTGCCCGCCTGGTCCTTCGCGATCACGGCGTACGCATCGCCGATGTCCGTCACGATCGGCCCGTGCCGGGTCGACCGGACGGTGATCGTCACATCCTTACCGCCGGCGACACGGATGCGCTCCGTGCGCTTCTCAAGCGGCACCTGCTGGCCGTCGTACTCGTACGTGTCGCCGGTGACCTTCTCGACGAACAGGTCGGCGACGTCCGGACCCAGGTTGGTGAAGCCCCAGGAGATGCGGTCGTTGTGGCCGATGATGATGCCCGGGAAGCCGGAGAAGCTGAAGCCGGACACGTCGAACGGGCACTCCGGCCCCACCGTCGTGCAGTGCAAGCCCATCTGGTACCAGACCGACGGCAGGGCGGCGCCGAGGTGCGGGTCGTTGGCGAGGAGCGGCTTGCCGCTGGCGGTGTGCGCCCCGCCGATCACCCACGAGTTGGATCCGATGCCGTCGCCGGCCGGACCCATCAGCTGCGGCAGGGAGTCGACACTCGCGGCCACCTGCTCCAGCTGCGACGCGTATGCGGTCGGCGCCGGGGCGGAGGCGTCCGCGGAGGACTGGTCCGCGGCTCCCGCGGCACCCGCTTCGGCATCCGGCGTGACGGTCCGCGGATTCCCGCCGCCGAGGTCGGTGATCGTCGGGTGGCCCGTGTACGGGTAGCCGGGATGGAGTTCCGCGACCTGCTCCAGCTTCAGCTTGGTCGCCAGCAGCGCGCGGTCGATCTCGTCCTCGAGGTTCGACCGGAGGTCCCATGCCATCGCCTTCAGCCACGCGATCGAGTCCGCGGGCGTCCAGGGCTCCGGCTTATAGGACGGATTCTGCAGGCCGAGGATGGCGTACTCCAGCGACAGCCCCGCGCCCGACCGCTGCTTGAGGTAGGCGTTCACGCCGTCCGCGTAGTCCTGGTAGTACCGCAGCGAGGTCGGATCGAGCAGCTTCACCTCCTGCTCGGCGACGCGACGCCAGCCGAGCGTGCGGATGAAGGTGTCGGTCGGCACCTGGCTCGCGCCGAACATCTCCGACAGCCGGCCCGCGGTGACGTGACGGCGGAAGTCCATCTCCCAGAAGCGGTCCTGCGCGTGCACGTACCCCTGCGCGCGGAAGAGGTCGTCGGCGGTGGATGCCGACAGCTGCGGCACACCGGCGTCGTCGCGGTACACCGTGACCGGCTTCGTGAGGCCCGGCACATCCACTGACCCGGCGGTCTGCGGGAACGAGCGCGTGATCGTCCACACGCCGATGCCCCCGGCGACGACGACCAGCACCAGGAGGACGGCGAGCACGCCGCCGATCACCCTCAGGACCCGATGGTGCCGCCTCAGTCGGGGGGTGTCGTCGCCCACGTCGCTCCTTCGTCGGCCGGTGCCGCCGTCTCGGAAGGAGCGTATCCCNCCGAGATGACGTCGAGTCGTGGATGCGGCTCAGCGGCCGAGATCGCGCTCCGGCGAGCCGACGTACAGCTGCTGCGGGCGGCCGATCTTCGTCTGCGGGTCGAGGTTCATCTCGCGCCAGTGCGCGATCCAGCCCGGCAGGCGGCCGATCGCGAAGAGCACGGTGAACATCCGCGTCGGGAAGCCCATCGCCTTGTAGATGACGCCCGTGTAGAAGTCGACGTTCGGGTACAGCTTGCGGTCGACGAAGTACTGGTCGGCCAGCGCGACCTCTTCCAGCTCCTTCGCGATGTCGAGCAGCGGGTCGTGCACGCCGAGCGCCTCGAGCACCTCGTCGGCAGACTGCTTCACGAGCTTGGCGCGGGGGTCGAAGTTCTTGTAGACGCGGTGACCGAAGCCCATCAGCTTGACGCCGGACTCCTTGTTCTTGACCCGCTCGACGAACTTCTGGACGCTCTCGCCCGAGTCGCGGATGCCCGCGAGCATCTGCAGAACGGCCTCGTTGGCTCCGCCGTGCAGCGGGCCGTAGAGGGCGTTGATGCCGGCGGAGACGGAGGCGAACAGGTTGGCCTGCGTCGACCCGACCAGGCGGACGGTCGAGGTGGACGCGTTCTGCTCGTGGTCCTCGTGCAGGATGAGCAGGCGCTCGAGCGCCCGCGACAGCACCGGGTTCACCTCGTACGGCTCCGCGAGGGTGCCGAAGTTGAGGCGCAGGAAGTTGTCCACGAAGCTCAGCGAGTTGTCCGGGTACAGGAACGCCTGGCCCAGGCTCTTCTTGTGCGCGTAGGCGGCGATCACCGGGAGCTTCGCGAGAAGCCGGATGGTCGAGAGCTCGATCTGCTCCGGGTCGTGGACGCTGAGCGAGTCCTGGTAGAAGGTCGACAGCGCCGACACCGCGCTCGACAGCACCGACATCGGGTGCGCGTCGTGCGGGAGGGCGTCGAAGAAGCGGCGCAGGTCCTCGTGCAGCAGGGTGTGCCGACGGATGCGCTCGTCGAACTCCGCGAGCTCCGACGCCGACGGCAGCTCGCCGTGGATGAGCAGCCACGCCACCTCGAGGAACGTGGAGTTCTCGGCCAGCTGCTCGATCGGGTAGCCGCGGTAGCGCAGGATGCCCTGCTCGCCGTCGATGTAGGTGATCGACGAGCGCGTGGCGGCGGTGTTCACGAAGCCGTAGTCCAGGCTGGTCAGCCCGGTCTGCTTCGTCAGCGTCGAGAAGTCGATGCTCGAGGCCCCGTCGACGCTCGGCCGGATCGGGAACTCGGCGACACCGCCCGGATAGGTCAGAGAGGCTGTCGCGAGTTCGGCCTCCGCTACGGCCTTCTCGGTGCCAGTGCTCTCGGTGCCGAGTCCGCTCACAACGCCTCCTGGTGGGTTAGTCGCCCATATGGGTGGTCAAAGGTGCGCGCCGATCGTGGCAGCGCTGCCCGGCGCCGTCCGCTCGACAGGCCGTGCCGGTACAGCCTAACGAACGCCGGCGACAACTGCGGCATCGGGCAAAGGGGCCGGCGACCCGTTAGAGGTTGTCTCCAAACGCCCGCAGCCGCTCCGCCGCCGCGGCCACTCGCTCGTCGGTCGCCGTGAGCGACAGGCGAACGTGCTCCGGGTAGAAGTCGCCGTAGAAGTGGCCGGGGCCGGCGAGGATGCCGAGGTCGGCGAGCCGTCCGATGCTCTCCCAGGCGTCGCGTCCCTCCGTCGCCCACAGGTAGAGGCCGCCCTCGCTGCGGTCGATGCGGAAGCCCGCGGCCTCGAGCGCCGGCTTCAGCAGGTCGCGACGGGATCGGTACAGCGCCTTCTGCGCCTCCACGTGCCGCTCGTCGCCGAGCGCGGTGACCATCGCGGCCTGCAGCGGCGCCGGCAGCATGAGACCGGCATGCTTCCTGACGTTGACGAGCCGCCCGATGATGGCGCTGCACCCCGCGACGAACGCCGCGCGGTAACCGGCGAGGTTCGACTGCTTACTGAGGGAGTAGACCGCGAGGACGTTGCGGCGGTCCTGCCCGATGACCCGCGGGTCGAGGATGCTCGGAACGCGCTCCGCATCCCACGGCGCCTCCCAGCCCAGCTCGGCGTAGCACTCGTCGCTGGCGATGTAGGCGCCCAGCTCGCGGGCGCGCGCAACGGCCGCGCGCAACTCCTCGACCGAGAGGATTCGGCCGTCCGGGTTGCCCGGGGAATTCAGCCAGATCAGGCGTGTGCCCTCCGGCCATTCGGCCGGATCGTCGCTCGCGACGGCGGTCGCGCCGGCCATCGCCGCGCCGATCGCGTACGTCGGGTACGCGGCGCGCGGATGCACAACGATGTCGCCGTCGCCGAGGCCGAGCATGAACGGCAGCAGGGCGACGAGCTCCTTCGAGCCGATGGTCGGCAGCACGTTCTCGACCGTCAGCCCGCGGACACCCCGCCGGCGGTGGAACCAGTCGACGATCGCCTCCCGCAGGGCGGGCGTCCCGACCGTCTGCGGGTACGCGTGCGCGTCCGTCGCGCTGGCGAGGGCCTCGCGGATGAGGTCCGGCGTCGGGTCGACCGGCGAGCCGATCGACAGGTCGACAAGACCGTCCGCATGCGCCCGCGCCCGCTCGGCGTACGGAGCCATCTGATCCCAGGGGTAGTCCGGGAGCTCCTGCAGCGCCACGTCAGCGCTCCTTCGCCGGCGCGGCCATCGATGCCGTCATCGGTGCGCCGAGGCTCAGTGCGCCTGCGGCGGCAGCGCGGCGATCAGCGGGTGGTCCTTGGAGATCACACCCACCTTCGACGCTCCGCCGGGCGAGCCGATGTCGTCGAAGAACTCCACGTTCGCGCGGTAGTAGTCCTTCCACTCCTCGGGCAGGTCGTCCTCGTAGTAGATCGCCTCGACCGGGCAGACCGGCTCGCAGGCGCCGCAATCGACGCACTCGTCGGGGTGGATGTACAGCGACCGCTCGCCCTCGTAGATGCAGTCGACCGGACACTCGTCGATACAGGCCCTGTCCTTCACATCGACGCACGGGAGAGCGATGACATAGGTCACAGTGGATCGGATCCCTTCAGGTGGAGCTGTCCCTCTAGCTTAGGCCGTCGCGGGCCGGCTGCCGGGTCTTCACATCGGGCCAGGCGATCACGATCGCCGCGATCAGGATGGGCCCCACGAGCCACACCTGTCCGGCGAGGTCGTTCTGGATGAGCACGGAGCCGCCCGCGCTCTGCTGCGCGAACAGGAGGATGACGGCGATGCAGCCCAGCGCCGCGAGCAGCGCGGGCAGCCGGCTGTGGCCGAGCAGCCGCAGACCGACGAGCAGGGCCGTGAACGCCAGAAGCGAGCCGATCAGCCCCAGCGGGATCGGGATCCCCCAGGTCACCGAGTACTGGTGGGCGACCGTCCCGATCGCCCCGAAGACCGCTCCCGCCAGCACGAGGAGGATGGCGCTGACGATCCGGCTGAGCATCCTCGCATCCTATCTGGACACATCCAGGACGGTGCTCTACGCTCGATTCAGTAAGGTTAGCCTTACCAATCATCAGCCCCTCCCCCGACGAAGGTCACCTG
>Ga0006562J51391_1011775_pt1 | contig 10417 bp, 8 predicted proteins | sample Ararhi6_input_d2_FD_51391 | JGI IMG/M metagenome (IMG submission 51391) | reverse complement strand
CCGATGTCGGCTCATCGAGAATGAGAATATCAGGTGAATGGATCAAAGCCACAGCCAGTGACAGGCGCTGGCGGATACCGAGCGGCAAGGCATCGGGTAAGGAATCCATGACCTCAATGAGATCAAAGCGTTCGGTCAATTCCTTGATATGGCGTTCGGTCAGATCCGGCGCCATATCGAACAATTTGGCGTGGAATTCCAAATTCTGACGAACAGTCAACTCCGAATAAAGCGAAAACGCTTGCGACATATATCCGACATGGCGGCGTATATCGATATCCTTGGGATCGACCTCTCGCCCGAACAGTCGCGCCGTTCCGTCGCTGGCAGGCAACAGCCCGGTCAGAACCTTCATGGTCGTGGTCTTGCCGCAACCGTTGGAACCCAGAAAACCGAAGATTTCACCGCGCGGAATTCGAAAACTTACATTATTCACCGCAGTGAAGCTGCCAAAACGAACGGTGACGTGTTCTGCCTCAATCGCGATTTCAGCATCCGCACCGAAGTCGCGGTGCGGAATTTCGATGTCCTGATGGCCTTTCCGCAATTCCTCCGGCAGGAGCGCAATGAAGGCCGCATCGAGATTTGGAGTGTTGGTGCGCTGCAGCAATTCCTGCGGTGTACCTGTCGCCAGAATCTGTCCATCATTCATCGCGACCAGCCAGTCGAAACGCTCGGCTTCTTCCATATAGGCGGTCGCGACAATGACGCTCATTCCGGGACGATCCTTGCGGATATCGTCAATCAGTTCCCAGAACTGGCGCCGGGATAGAGGGTCGACACCGGTCGTCGGCTCATCGAGTATGAGTAGATCGGGATCATGGATGAGCGAACAGCAGAGGCTGGTCTTCTGCTTCATGCCGCCCGATAGTTTGCCAGCCGGACGATCCGCGAAAGCCGACATACCCGTGCGCGCCAGAAGATCGGCGATACGACGCTCACGCTCTTTTCGATTATGCCCGAACAGCCGTCCGAAAAAGTCGATATTCTCGAACACCGAAAGCGTGGGATAGAGGTTCTTCCCAAGCCCCTGCGGCATATAGGCGATACGGGGATAGGCAGACTGAAGATGACGCTTGTCCGAAATATCGCCGCCGAGAACCTCGATGCGTCCCTGTTGCATCGTTCGCGCTCCGGCGACCAACGATAACAGGCTTGATTTCCCGACCCCGTCAGGTCCGATCAGACCGACCATGCAGCCGACGGGAATATCAACGTTGACGTCGCGCAGAGCACGCGTCTTCCCATAGGACAGCCCTACGCCTTGCGCCCGGACGACAAAGCTGTCGTCATTGGCGCCAGCTTTGACAGTAGAACCATTCATTTCACGGTTTCCGCGAGATTCTTCGGCCATTCGGCATTGGGGTCAAGCTTGACATAGGCCATGCCCGGCAATCCGGTTTTCACCTGTTGGATATATTTTTGAAGCAGTTCTTGCGGGATTTTAGCCTTCACGCGGAACATCAGCTTCTGGCGCTCTTCCTCCGTTTCTACGGTCTTCGGCGTAAATTGGGCCACATCGGCCACAAAGCTGATCTTTGCAGGAATGACATATTGCGGCGCGGCATCGAGAACAATCCGGGCGTCGGCCCCCATGGCCACCCGCCCGGCTTGCCCCGTCGGCAGGAAGAAAGTCATGTAAACGTCGCTGACGTCTACAAGATTGAGCACCCTCCCACCTGCGGAAAGTACTTCACCCGGTTGGGCAACGCGGTATTGAACACGTCCCGGCTTCGGCGCTCTCAAAGTGGCGTCGTTGATATCGGCCTCAATGCTCGCGATTGCCGCCTTGGCGGCTTCAACCGATGCTTCGGCATCCACGACCTGTGCCTTGGCAGCCCCAATGGCGGCCTCGGTGGCCGCAAGTTGCGCCTTGGCTGCACCGACAGCAGCTTCTGCACCCTGCGCAGTTGCACGGTCATCGTCCAGGACTTGCTGGGAAACCGTGCGCGATTGCGTCAATTGCTGGGAGCGGGCCAGACGGCGCTGGGCGGCATCCAGTTGCGCTTCGCGCTGTGCCACCGTCGCTTCTGCAGCCGTGTGTTCGGCTTCGCGCTGCGTGACAAGACTGCGCGCTGTCTCGATACCGATCTCAGCCCGGCGCAATTGCGCCTCAGCTTGCTTGCGCTGGCTTTCCAGCTGATCCGTATCCATACGTGCAAGAATATCATTTACCTGAACGAAATCCCCTTCATCTGCGAGGATTTCGCGAATGCGTCCCGGGCTCTTCGTCGAAATATCGATTTCAACCGCCTCGATGCGTCCATTGCCCTTGGCGATACCGTCCGGCAACCCATCGCCATTCAGCGTTTTCCAAGCATAGTACCCGCCTGCGGCAAGGACGATAATCGCTCCAGCCAATATCCATTGCTTACGGTTGAAAGCCATAATGAAACACCCTCATTGCCATCGTCGTCACAACGCCGTCTTCAAACGAAGCACCGGCAAGCAGTCGCCGCCTGCAAGGGTTTTGATTGTCCCCACCGCCCCGCCTCCGGCATCTGCCAGAACCTTCTCGGGAATGATATGGAACTACCTTTTCATTTAGCAACCGGTGAATTGGGGGAAGCGATCCAGAATCGCAAACTCCCGGTTAGACCTGCTCTAATCGGAGTAAAGGTTGCCCGCCTTGATTAGGATCAAGAACTGCTAAAATATAGAACAATGTTGCTAGAGACGCGGGTGCTGATTTTATGAAACAGAGGGGAGTAACGCCGACAGCACCCGCTGGCTGTCGATAGACGACGTTACAGAAAGATCGCGCTCATGCGCTCGACAGATTGATTTAGCCGGGGTGCCATTCGAGTAGGGCCTCGGCACCCCGGGTCACCGACTCTGGTGGAAACCGGCAACGATTGTTGGTTAGCACCCACTCAAACGAAGCTCTTTGATTTCAATCAAACAAACAACAATTCCGCAAATCGTGGTCGTTTTTTGCCGTTAGTTTTTCCGGGGCCTGCACTTGCCCCACGTCTTTTTCAGATAGTTCGACACACCTTTCAGCTTCGAGTCGGAGAGGAAACCCTGACGAAAGAGAATGCTCCCTTTCACCTCCGGCAAAGATTCATTGAATTCTAGCTGGCGCTTGATTTCGGTCACGCCCTCGCCCGCCTGCCAACTGGGTTCAAGTGTGGTTCCAGAACCGGCCCGATAGAGTGCCAAACCAATATAAAGATCGGTCTTCGTGCCGCGAACGGTATCGGCCCACCATTTCGCAATCGTCCCGTAAGACACATCCTTGCGGCCAAAGGACCAGTAAATCTGCGGCGCGATATAGTCGATCATGCCTTCTTTCACCCAACGCCGGGTGTCGGCAAAATCTCCGTCATAGTTCGTTTTCCCGGCGCGGGTTGCAGAACCGCGGGGATCGTCCGCAGCGTTGCGCCAAACGCCACTCGGGCTGATGCCGAAACGGACATTTGGTTTGATGGCTTTTATCTTGTCCGAAATCTCCCGCACCAATGTATGGGTATTGTAACGTCGCCATTCGTATTTGCTCGAAAAGCGTGTGCCAAACCGTGCATATGATTTGTCGTCGTCGAGTTTCGACGATGCGGTTTCGTAGTAAAAATAATCATCGAACTGAACCCCATCGACATCATATTTCTGGACGACCTCTGCCGTCACATTCGTCACCCATTCACGGACAGCCGGAATGCCAGGATCAAGGACGTAACGGTCGGCTGAAACACCGACCCAGTCGGGATGGGACTTGAAAACACTGACTGGCGACTCGTTTGACGAATTCCGCAATTCCTTGCGGGTAGACGGCTTCGTATCCATCGAAACACGGTAGGGATTAAGCCATGCATGCAGTTCTATGCCGCGCTTATGCGCTTCCTGAATTGCAAATTTCAGCGGATCAAAGCCGGGATCTTTACCGAGAGTTCCAGTCAGATAGGACGACCACGGCAAATAGGATGACGGATAAAATGCATCGGCAGTCGGCGAAACCTGAAAGATGACAGCATTGATACCATGCTCAGATGCTTCATCGAAAAGTCTGAGCAGCTCTTCTTTCTGACGCTTTATGCGTTCAGCATCGTCCTCGATACGGGACGAACTGCGTGACGGCCAATCGAGATTGAGAACTGTCGCTATCCAGCTGGCATGAAATGCATCGCAGTCGAGGGGCATGAAATCGTTCCGTCTAAACAACTCGTCAGGCAAGGGTTTGAAATGGTTCTTTAACGCATCAGAGCGCCGTGCGTCCATTTGGACGCACAAAGGTCGCTCTAATTTACTGAAATTACGCATCGTGCTTTCCAAAAAATCGATCCCGATTTTTGGCCCGATGCTGTAGCTTAAAGATAGAGAAGCAACAGCGAGGGCAGCATGTACAAGAATATTCTCGTAACCACCGATGGGTCAGAATTTGCAGAGCGCGGGCTCGTCCACGCATTTAAACTGGCACGAACAGTCGGCGCGAAAGCGACGGTGCTGACTGTCACCGCTCCCTATTCCGTTTCGGGGCTTTCTGGCGGCTGGACTGATAGCCCTGCCTTCATCGAGCGCTTCGAACAAGAATGGAACGAGTATGCCGATAAATCCCTCGCTCGTGCGCGCGAACTGGCGGCTGAAACGGAAGTCGAAGTTCATACGCTGCATGTGGTTGCGCCACATCCGGCGACATCAATCATCGAAACTTCTAAAGAACTGCGCAACGATCTTATCGTCATGGCTTCCCATGGTCGTCGCGGACTGAAAGGTATGCTTCTTGGCAGTCAAACCTACGAGGTCCTGACGCGCAGCAACACACCGGTTCTAGTGGTAAAATAAAGCCACATCGAAAGGGCCCGAAATTATCGGACCTTCTTCCTTTTCAGCCAGTCTGGTGACCCGTCGCGCTTTCGATATCGATACGGAAGAAGATCGGTTCAAGTTTGCGTTCGTGTCCGTCCTTCGCGACCGTCTTTATGTATGCCGGTTCCCACCAGGTCGGTTCCGAAGCCATAAGCGCGACGATCGCATTTTTTTCGTCATCACGATCGATTTCCCGATAATGACCGTTCAGCACAACGGTGCGCCAGTTTGTCCGGGATTCGATATGATCGAAAAGAATACAAACTGCATCATTCTTGCGCAGGGCCTCGGTCTTCTGCCCATCGGTGGTAAAAGAATAGAGCGAACCGCCACTGAACCGGAAACTAAGCGGTACGATAAACGGACGATCGTCGAGAACATAAGCCAGCCGCCCGAGATGGGTATGCTGTATCATGTCCCGGATATCGTATTCCGACATTTCCCTGATCATCATGGCACGCCTCCGCTGTTTGTTTATCTGCCAACAAACTAACATAGGGCGGGCCTACAGCTTTGACTGCAATCAAAACACAAGCAGAGCTAATTTATCAGACGAACAAACGCCCTTCCGCGATCTTGACCGCCGTGCCTCCAATCCTCGCTCCTGTGAGCTGCTGCTTGGCAACGTCCAGTTCGAGACGGATCCGCGAAGGTCGCCCCATCTCCATTCCCTGCTCGATCCACCACTGCGAACTGCCGTCAACAGGTTTGTCGTTCTTCTGAATCATGCCTGCAAAGGCGGCTGCAGCCGAGCCCGTAGCCGGATCTTCATAGACATTCGCCCCCGTTACAAACATGCGCGCATGGAAATTGCTGTCGAACAAAATCGTTTCGCGGCAATAGACGTAAATCGGCAAAGGTCGGCCATCGACGTGTGGGAGGCTTTCGTTCACATAGACAGGGTCAATGGACACTTTTGCTGCGGCAATCAGATTGTGAACCGGCACGAGCAGATAAGGTGTACCCGCGCTCCAGACGCCAGGCACATGGTTCTCAAATCCGATCTCATGTGTACCGAGACCGATCGCAGCAGCGGCCTCCTCTTTCTCGACCTTGACATCAACTCGCTCTGGCAGGCGGGGCAAATCGAACTCGGCGAAGGCGCTATTCTCTCCCAATATCACACCGCAGCGAACAATACCGACCTTCTCTTCCAGAGCCACGAGCCTGTCGGTCTCATCACCCGTTTTACGACGGCGAGCCAGCGACACGGCAGCCCCTACTGTCGGGTGCCCGGCAAAGGGAAGCTCATAATCAGGCGTGAAGATACGCACCGCCGCTTCATGTGCGGGATTGTTCGGGGGAAAAATGAAAACCGTTTCGGAAAGATTGAACTCGCGTGCGATGGCCTGCATACGCGCATCGGTCAAACCTTCGCTATCATGGACGACAGCCAGCGGATTTCCAGCCAGAGCCTTGTCGGCGAAAACGTCGAAAACCTCATAGAATCTGCCGGAAACGGCGGCGTCATTCATCCCTTATTCTCCCCTCGACCTACACACAAAACCGACTGCGAGGTCGGTTTCACTCCAATATCTCATGCTTCGCATTGTCTGCGAGCATAGCCAATTTCGCGCCGCTGTCATCTGCAAGTCTGGCCAAGCTTTAGAGATTGTTGAAATGCCAGTCGGCAAATGCTCGCACATAGGACGGTGTTGCGTCTCCCATCGTTTGAGCTGCCTTCACTGGTATGATCTCTGATAGTTCCGGTTCTTCCTCCGCAGAAAGATATCGTTCAATCCGTGATACCAGATCGGTTAACGGCGCATCGAAATAATAACGGCGGAAAAGCGCGATGCTACGGTTTCCTGTCACAAGATTGATCTGTCGCTCCGCACGTGCGTCAAGAAGATCAAGACCCGTTTCCTCGCGAACCTCCCGTTGCCGATTGGCGTCATAATCGACAGCTCCATCGACAATGTCATTATCATCCACTGAGCCTGCCGGAAAATAGACCCTTCCCGCCCCGGCATTTTGTGTGCTCATACGCCCGGCGATCAAATGTCCTTCGCTCGAGACAATCACACCGACACCGAAAATGTGCCACGGACGTTCCTGCGATACGTCATGCCGCCAGTGCATCAGCGTTGCAAAACTGGTGCGCTTGAAGCCGGCCTGAAACATGCCGCCAATCAGTTCTGCGTGTGGTGCCAGATAGAATTCGCCATCGAACAAAGTGGGGTTGGCTGCCCGCTCACGTGTCCAGTTCGAAGCAATCGCTTCGTGGTTATCCACGGTATATGATAAAGGACCGGGCAGTACCCGGACATCGACACTGTCAATAATGTGGACAGTATTTTCCCGAACCTGCTTCATCGCTCAAACCATGTTCAATGTCACTGCAACCGGACAATGATCGCTTGCTTTCGGGCGATCCCAACCTGTTCTAGGATAACGCTCGATCTGCTGATCAGGTGGAAAAATCGTGCGCCAAGGCTGGCCACGCCGAATGATATTCGGAACCGCCTTCTCATTCTTCTTCGCAAAAGAAGGCGATGCCATGATGTAATCAAGCTGGCAAAGATGACGCTCCTGCGGCCCGCGCGTATGGTAAAGCGTCCAGCGGTCCATAACGGGACGGCGCTCGACCAGATTGACCGCAAACCCGTCGGCTAAGAGCACGTCCAACGCACTTTCTTCTTCAACCATTGGCGTGAACTGATAGCCGTTCCATTCATCACCCCCGATAATGATCCGCTCACGATAATCATTGAAATCACCACAAATCAGCCAGCGGCGATCTGCAACATTGGATGGTCCGAACTTATCTTCGATGATACGGCGCATGGCGCGCGCCTCTGCGCGTCGCACCGGCAGAGATGCTGTCCGTCCGTCAAATCCGTTGCGCGCGCCCGTCATCGATTTCAGATGCGTAACGAAGAGCGATATGGGCTTCCCGGCAATGCGGATATCCACATTCAGGCAATCCCGCTTGAAGATTCGGTCATGGGGTTCCAGCCCAAGTTCCCCAAGTACGGGCTCGTAGAGGCCAAAATCATTATAGGTTACATAAGCATAGCTGGTGACTTCGTCGACTTCGATGGGCTGTCCGTCCCGTGTCGTGTCGCGCATCATAACGGCAACATCTATGCCGCGGCTGTCATTGCCATCTATGAGATATTTATGTCGGAAACCGTGGCCTATCATCTTGAAAAGATAGCCATATTCAAACGCATTCAACGCCGCCAGATTATCCACCTCTTGCAGGCAGAGAATATCAGCCCGCGTTTCGGCAATCGCCAGAGCCGTCATCTGGCGTGTGTCGTCTGCGTGCGCCACAGCGCGCGCCTGCTCAAGAAGGCGATACTGCGCCTCATCGTTGATCTCGAACAATTGCAGGGTGCGATCCTGATGCAATTCATTGCGAAAGCCGGAAAAATCAAACCGGCGCATCAGATTTTCGACATTGAAAGTAGCTATGGTAAACATGTCTTCGCAATCTCTCTGCTTGCTGGGCGATTGGCAAGAGGATGATTTCCGAAACCAATAAATTTCTGCCGAAGCGGTGACTTGAATATAAAGTATACCCATATATCGGGAGAACGATGATTAAAGCGAGCTGAAACGATGCGAAAAATTGTGCGCCTGACGATACTGACAGGGCTATTCGTTGCAGGCATTGCAAGTGTGGGTTCAGCCGTCGAACTGCGTAACAGCCAATATCTTCCCTCGCTGAAACCGAGCGGACCGTTGATTATCGGCGGTCAGGCGGGTGCCAATCGCACAGATCCGAGCGCTCGCAACTGCTACGGTTCAACGCTTTGCCGGGAAAGTGGAACTTATATCACCGAACATGGCGTATTAAACTACAAGAACGGCGATGCTCTGCAATATCGACGCACGATGCAGCCACCGACCGCAGGCGCGCGACCCAGCAGCAATCATATCCAGTGGTGTTCAAATCGGTATCGCAGTTACCGAACATCCGACAATACATTCCAGCCGTTGGCTGGTCCCAGGACAGGCTGCAATTCGCCATTCCAGTAAGAAAAAAGCCGGGTCTGAACCCGGCTTTTTTATTTCCACCAACCTAGGCGGCAGCGGATTTCGTATGAGCACGTATCAAACGACCAAGGCGCTTGATGCCTTCATCGATCATCTCATCGTTGGCGCATGAATAGCTGAGGCGCAGCGTGTTGGCACCGCTGCCATCAGCAAAAAATGCCCGCCCGGGAACAAACGCCACTTTCTCGCTATCAATGGATGCAGCAAGTAGCGCTGCGCCATCCATGCCTTCCGGCAGCGTGACCCAGATGAACATACCGCCTTCAGGCTTCGTCCAGCTTGTGGTTTCAGGCATATATTTCGCCAGCGCTTCGAGCATCTTGTCGCGACGGTGCTTATAAACCTTGTGCAGCTTCGCGACCTGAGTACCAAAGCCGCTGCTCGCAACACGCTGAATAGCGATCTGGTTGATCGTGGACGAATGAAGGTCCGCAGCCTGCTTCATGAGAACAAGCTTACGAATGACTGGCTTCGACGCAACCACATAGCCGACACGCAAACCCGGAGCCAGCGTCTTGGAGAAGGAACCGCAATAGATGGTGCGGGTCTTCTCGATGTCACTGCCATTGCGGGCAATGTCCAACGCCAGAATTGGCGAAATCGCATCGCCATTATAGCGAAGATACTGGTAAGCCGCATCTTCGATAACCGGAATATCGAGCTCATCAGCCTGTGCGAGCAGTTTCTCACGACCGGCAAGATCGACGGTTTCCCCTGTCGGGTTGCTGAAATCGGCAGACAGATAAGCGAACTTGACCTGACCGCCGGCTTTCTTGGCAGCCTCTGCATAGGATTCCGGCGTGCGGTTGCCGTTGATCGCCAGCATATCGTAATTGGGCTCGTAAGCGTTGAAAGCCTGCAGCGCGCCAAGATAGGTCGGTGCGGTCACCAGTGCTGTGTCGGCGGGCGACAAAAACAGCTTGCCCAGATAATCGAGAGCCTGCTGCGAACCCGATGTGATGAACACATTGTCTTCCGTGCAGGGAATGCCAATCTTGGCAAGTTCTCCGACCAACCAGGTGCGCAGCGGCTTGTAGCCTTCCGAAACGGAATATTGCAGCGCTGCGTTGGCTTCTGGACCCGTAAGAATGTCCTTATAGGCTGCCTGGAATTCTTCGTGCGGGAAAAGAGCCGGATCAGGAATTCCGCCCGCAAACGAAATAATATCTGGGCGTTCCAGAAGCTTCAGCAGTTCGCGGATTTCCGATGCGCGCATACGTTTCGAGCGCGTTGCAAATACATTTTCCCAGTCCAACACGGGAAATCTCCTCAATTAGACTATCCGTACATTTTACGGAACTTGTAATAGCTAAGTCTCCTCAAAACTTGGCTATTGGATGTGAAGCTCTAGCGCACTTTTCGGCAAGCGAGAACAGCTTTTCCCATGCTTCTATGGAATAAAGATATTCGGAATTGTTTTGGGCCTCAAAGTGTACGAAACGAAAAATCTGGCACAGAATTTGGGTTCTTTTCGTTCGCCTTACGTTGACGATCAACCCGGCCATAGAGTGCCAACTACGAAGGGGGCGCAAGAAGCGCCCCCTCTTTTCGACCTTCATCGAGGCCGAAAACCAGATGGCATTCTGGTTCTGGCGCCCATGTCATTTGC
>Ga0006562J51391_1031648_pt1 | contig 10420 bp, 10 predicted proteins | sample Ararhi6_input_d2_FD_51391 | JGI IMG/M metagenome (IMG submission 51391) | reverse complement strand
CTCGTACCGCCCGTCTTCCGTTCGACGTTCGTGGAGCCGAAGGCACCCAGTTCGGCCGGCATCTTCGCCCCGTTCGCCGCGCCCGAGGAGCCGTCGCCGGCCGAGCCGTCGGCGACCGAGCCGTCGGCGACCGAGCCGTCGGACGAGGAGCCGCCTGCCGTCGTCCGCTCCTGGGTGATCGAACCGGCGCTGCCGACGCCCGCGCCCGAGCCGGAGAAGCCGCGGACCATCTTCGACGCGCCCGAGATCCCCGCCGACGACGAGGATGAGTCGGACGAGCAGGAGGGCCACGGCCTCGCCGCGCTGCTCGGCTTCGGGGCGCCTGAGTCCGATGTTCCGTCCGGCCGATCCATCATCGGTGACACGACGAGCGTCATCCCGATCGACCCGTCCGCGTTCACCCGGCCGCCCGCGCCGACCGAGCCGCCCGCCACGCCCATCGCCGATGCGATCCTCCCCCCGGCCGAGGAGCCGCTCACGGCCTCGTCGTCGTTGCACCAGCCGGTCCTTCCCCCGATCGACGCGGCAGCGCTCTTCGAGCCGCCGGTCGAGACGCCGGAGCAGCAGCAGGATGCGGCGGAGATCGCCGACCTCCTGCGCGCGTCTCACGAGGAGCCGGAACTCGCCGCACCGCCCGCGTCGCCGTCGGCATACGAGCCGCCCGCAGCGTTCGACGCCCCGGACGTCGTCGACACCCCGACGCAGCAGCTCGACACATCCGAGATCGCCGCGCTGCTGCGCGACGAGCCCGTCGAATCCCTTCCGCCTGCTCCGGCCTTCCCCGCCGCCGAGGCCGAACTGGCGATGGGTGGCCTGCCGTCGCCGGCCACCAGTCCGATCGACGCCGAGAGCATCGCGAGCGCGTCAGAGCCGGAGCCGTTCGCCACGGACCCGTTCGCCACGGAGCCGTTCGCCACGGAGCCGTTCGCCACTGAGCCGTCGGCCCCTGAAGCCGCTGACGAAACTGCAGCCGACGACGTCGAGGCGGAGGAGTCCGACGGACTGGCCGAGCTGTTCGGCGAGGTGGATGAGGAACCCGGGACCGGCCCCGCATCGCCGATCGTTGCCGAACCGCTCGCGGAGCCGGGCGACGAGAGCACGGACGAATCGATCGACGAAGCGCCGGAACCCGCGGCCGGAGTCGAGGGTCCGCAGCTCACTGCGACGACACCCTTCGCGTTCACGCAGACCGTCCCTGTCGACACCACCGCAGCCCCGCCCACTGCACCTGAACCGTCCGCTGCCCCGGCGTGGGAGCTTCCCGCCGCCGCGGGCGCCTCGGCCGCAGCCGCCTCCGCTGCGACGGTCGGCACCGGCAGTGCCGCTACCGTTTCCGCGACCACGGCCGACGGCGCAGCAGGCGCCACCGCCGCACCCGCGTCTCCGACCGGTGGCGACTTCTGGAACTCGCGCAACAACCGCATCCTGCTCATGGTCGGGGGCGCCCTGGCCGTCGTGCTGGTGCTCATCGGCCTCTTCGCGATCGGGACACGCATCCCGTCGTGGCTCGGTGCCGCCAAACCCGCGCCGGTGGCGGCCACCGCGTCGGCCTCCGCGAAGCCCAGCGCGACTCCGACCCCGACGCCCACCCCGGTGCCCACCGTGACGCCCAAGCCCGCCGCCGCCGTCGGCGCCGGCACGCACCCGTGGGATGCGCTGGGCGGCGGCGAGTGCATCCAGCCGTTCACGACCGTGTGGGCGGAGGAGTTCACCGTCGTCGACTGCGCCGCTCCGCACACCGCGCAGCTCGTCTACACCAACCTGCTCTCCGCCGACCCCGCTGCGCCGTATCCCGGCGCAGACGCCCTCGCGCAGCAGATCCCCGGCCTCTGCACGGCGGGTGGCGTTGTCGATCTGGGTGCCGCAGGCGCCTACCCGGACCTCCAGGTCACGGGCTCGTTCCCGGCCACGGAGCAGCAGTGGAAGGACGGCCAACGCTCGTACTACTGCTTCGCCACCCGGTCGAGCGGCCAGCCGCTCACCTCGTCGGTCGCCGGTCCCGGCCCCGCCGCCTGACCCGCACCGGTCAGCCCTCCGCGCCTCCGGGCGCCGCCAGGTCGGCCTCATACCGCACGAGCGCGCCCGGCGGGTTGATCCGTCGCGCCGACGCGAGCAGATCCGCCTCCGTGTCGTGACCGGGGGTCGTCACGTTCAGCACCACCGCATCACGGGAGGCTCCCACACCGAAGAACCCCTCCGCGTCGAGATCCGCGAGCGCTCCGACCATGGCATCCAGCAGGTCCGCGTTGAGCTCGGAAGAACGCTCGTACGGGCCTCCGAGCGCGTCGAAGAGCGGCTCGACCTCGGCGAACAGCCGGTCGCCGAACAGGTCGTAGGGGGAGTCGTTGACCGCCCAGCGCAGCTCGTCCGCATCCACCGCCACGCCCTCCGCGCGACACCGTTCGACCGCGAGCTCCAGACCCTCGAGCGAGCACGCCGTCGGAGCCGGTCGGTGGGCGAGCGGCGTCGTCCAGAGACCGAAGTAGTAGAAGGTCTCCGAGGGGCGTTCGGCACGGAGCGCGGTCCACGCCGAGCGGGCCGCCGCGCGGAGGGCGGAGCGGATGTGCGCGACGTCGTCCACGGTGGAGCTCAGAGTCCGTGCGCCGGGCGGCTCAGAGCTCGGTCTCGATGGGTTCCCGCACGACGAGTTCGTCGACGCCCCGGAGCACCTCGTCCGGCCGGAACGGGTACCGCTCGATCTCGCTGCGGTCGCTGATGCCGGTGAGCACGAGGATGGTGTGCAGCCCGGCCTCGATGCCGGCCACGACGTCCGTGTCCATCCGGTCGCCGATCATGGCCGTGTTCTCGGAGTGCGCGCCGATACGGTTCATCGCCGAGCGGAACATCATCGGGTTCGGCTTGCCGACCACGTACGGGTCGCGGCCGGTCGCCTTGGTGATCATCGCCGTCACCGCGCCTGTGGCGGGCAGCGGACCCTCCGCGCTGGGTCCGGTCGCGTCGGGGTTCGTGGAGATGAACCGCGCGCCCTTGCCGATGAGGCGGATCGCCTTGGTGATCGCGTCGAAGGAGTAGCTGCGTGTCTCGCCGACGACGACGTAGTCCGGGTTCGTGTCGGTCATGATGAACCCCGCCTCGTGCAGGGCCGTGGTGAGCCCGGCCTCGCCGATCACGTAGGCCGTGCCGCCGGGCATCTGCGACTTGAGGAAGTCGGCCGTCGCCAGTGCCGACGTCCAGATGGACTCCTCGGGCACATCGAGGCCGGAGGTGCGCAGCCGTGCCGCCAGGTCGCGCGGCGTGAAGATGGAGTTGTTGGTGAGCACGAGGAACGGGGTGCCCTGATCGCGCCACTGCTGGATGAGGTCGGACGCTCCGGGCAGGGCCTGGTTCTCGTGGACGAGGACGCCGTCCATGTCGGTGAGCCAGCATTCGATCTCGTCGCGACGCGTCACGTGGGACCCCTTTCACCGGGAAGCGGATGCGTCCAGCTTAGGGGCCGCGCCTCTCTCGCGGTGAGGCGGGCGGCCGCGGTGGATACGCTGAACCTGTGGATGAAACGGCGAACCCGACGCACGAGCTGACGACCAACGGTGTCGGTCCGTGGCAGGGCGAATGGCCGGGCGACCCGCGTTACGACGCCGAACTGCTGCGCCACGGCGACACCCGCAATGTGATCGACCGCTACCGGTACTGGACGATGGAGGCGATCGTCGCCGACCTCGACGAGCACCGCCACCCGTTCCATGTGGCCATCGAGAACTGGCAGCACGACATGAACATCGGCTCGATCGTCCGCAGCGCCAACGCGTTCGCGGCGGACACCGTCCACATCATCGGACGGCGTCGCTGGAACAAGCGCGGCGCCATGGTCACCGACCGCTATCAGCACGTCGTGCACCACGACGATGTCGCCGGGTTCGTCGAGTGGGCGCGCGGTGAGGGCCTTCCCGTGATCGCGATCGACAACGTGCCGGGGTCGGTCCGGATCGAGACGTTCGCGTTTCCGCGGGAGTGCGTCCTGTTGTTCGGTCAGGAGGGTCCGGGTCTGTCGCCGGACGCCCTTGCCGCGGCGGATGCGGTGGTCGAGATCTCGCAGTTCGGCTCGACGCGCTCCATCAACGCGTCGGCGGCCGCGGCCGTCGCCATGCACGGGTGGATCCGCCAGCACGTCGCTTTCGACTAGCGGTTGATCCGCCGCCAGACGAGCTTGAGCCCCGACCAGTCCTCGTCCACCGCCGCCACTTTCACGTCGACGAGTCCGCGCTCGAGTGCGGCATCGCGGATGAGGTTCTCCGTGATGTCGCTGACATGCCCGGCCGCTTTGCGCGGCCAGGCCGCCCACACCATCCCGTCGGGACGGATGCGTTCCCCCAGCTCGTCGAGTTCGTTGAGGAACACCGACGCCTCCCGGTAGAACGCGAGGATGAGTCCGCTCGGCGCCTCGTCGGTCCAGTCGACCTCGGGTGCACCGTCGAGCGGGATGCTCCAGCCGGGATCGGCGTGGAGCACGCTCACGCGCATCCCGGCTTTCAACCCGAGCTTCTTCCAGAGCGGTGTGCCCGAGTAGCCGGCGGGCGTCACCGTCGCCATCCGGCGTCGTCGGAGATGCGCTGGATTGCGGCCGCATCCAGGTCGTACACCGTCTCGCCGTCGTCCGGCGCGGGNGCAGACACCAGATGCGCTCGGATCGGACCGTCGTCGGGCAGCTGCACCCACGCGAACCCCGCGCCCCGCACGGCACGCTCCCGCGGCGCCGGCCAGAGCACGTCGGTCGTGTTCGCGACCGCCGGCGCGACGACGACGGGGATGCCCGCCGGCCCCGCCTCCGTGAGGAGGCCGTGGTGGTAGTGCCCCGCAAGGATGAGCCGCACATCCCCCTCGCTGAGCGTGTCCAGCAGCGGCTGGGAGTCGACGAGCCGAAGCGACTCGAACAGCACGGTCGTCGGCGTCACGGGCGGGTGATGGAGGACGACGATGGTCCCGCTCTCGGACGGCGTGGCGAGCAGGTCGCGGAGGCGGTCCAGCTGTGCCTCCTCGACGCGGCCGTACCCCGCGAGCGGCACGCTCGTGTCGACGGTCACCACGCGGAAGCCGCGCACGGTCGTCTCGGTCTCGCGCGCGCCGAGCACCTCCTCGAACCCGTCGGGGAGGTCGTGGTTGCCCATCGCGTAGACGACGGCCGCACCGCGCTCGGCCGCCCACGGCTCGAGCGTCGCCTTCAGCTTCCGGTACGACGCCGCCGAGCCGTCGTCGGACAGGTCTCCCGACGCGACGATGAGGTCGACCGCCTCGAGCGACGACGCACGCGCCAGCACGCGATCGAGCGCGGCCAGTGTGTCCACGATGCCGTAGTGCAGCCGGCCGTCGCCGTACAGATGCGTGTCGGAGAGGTGGAGGATGCGCAGCGTATCGGTCACGCCGCCACCCTAGCGCCGGCCACCGTCGCCGGACGCCGTCGCCTGCGCCGCCGCGCGGGCACCGTCACGTCACTCGGTGTCGAGCGCTTCGATGATGGAGTCGACCGCCGTCACCAGGTTGTGCAGCGCCTGGCGCTCGATCGAGTCCTCCGGCAGCTTCTGGATGTCGTAGCTGGCGGCGCTCGCCGCCTGCCGGGCTTGCGCGATGGCTGCCTGGACTTCGAGATCGGCCATGTCGTCCTCCTCGGTTGCGGGTGCTGTCTGCCGCCACCCTAGTGCGGGCGGCGGCCCGACCACCAGAGGTGCGCTGCCCCTCCGGGTCCGCCTACCCGATGAGCGACGGGCGCAGGTCGCGCAGCGTCCGGAAGTGCGTCATCCTCGTCACGCCGATCGCCGCGATGAGCAGCGCGATCAGCATCCACAGCGCGAGCACTCCCGCGTCCGCCCAGGCCGTCGCCGGGTTGCCGCCGTACATCAGCTGGCGGATGCCGTCGACCGCGTACGACATCGGCAGCACGTGGTGCAGCGACGCCAGCGGGCCGGGGAGGGTCTGCCAGGGGAACGTGCCGCCCGCGGTGACGAGCTGGAGCACCATCAGCACGAGGCCGAGGAACTGCCCGACGCTGCCGAGCCAGACATTGAGCGCGAGGATGATCGCCGCGAACGTGACGGATGCCAGACCCATCAGCCCGTACATCCCGACCGGGTTGTCGATGCGGAACCCGAGCGCGCCGGAGACGATCGCGAACAGCCCGATCATCTGGATCGCCCCGAGGAGGCCAGGGGTGAGCCAGCCCGCGAGGGTGATCTTGACGGGCGAGTGCAGCGCGGTGATCGCCCGTCGCGACACGGGCTTGACGATGAGGAACAGCGCGTAGATGCCGATCCACGCGGCCAGGGCGACGAAGAACGGGGCGAGGCCGGCGCCGTACGTGCCCGCGGAGGTGATCGAGTCGTTCTTCAGGTTCACCGGGTCGGCGATGGTGGACGCCTGCTTCTTCTGCAGGCTCGGAGAGTTGTCCGGGATGCGGTCGACGCCCTGCTTCAGTCCGTCGCGCAGCTGCGTGGTGCCGTCGTGGAGGGTCGTCAGCCCGTCGCGCAGCTGGGCTGCCCCGCTCGCGGCGGTCGAGGCGCCGGAGGCCAGCTGGGAGGCGCCGGACGCGGCCTGCTGCGAGCCGGACGCGACCTGCGAGGCCCCGCCGGCCACCTGGTCGGCGCCCGCGGAGAGCTGGTTGATCTGACCGACGGCGCCCTGGATCTGCGCGTTGCCGGACTGCACCTTCGTGTCGAGGTCGCCGAGCACCGCCTTCACCTCGGCGAGTTGCGCCTCCGTGGCCCCTGCTGCGGTCAGCCGGTTCAGGAGGTCCTGCTGGGCTGCGGGCGCTTCCGCGGCGATCTGGGCTGCCGCGGCACCCGCCTCGTTCGCCTTCGCGGCCAGCTGCTGGTTGCCGGCGGCCACTTGGGCCGCGCCGTCGCTCACCTGCTGGGCGCCGGACGCCAGCTCTCCGAGCTTGCTCGACAGCTCCTGAGAGCCGGAGGCGAGCTGCGACGTGCCGTCGGCGAGCTGCGAGGCTCCCGACTGCGCCGTGGCGCTGCCGTCGACCAGATGGTTCGCGCCGTCGACGGCCGTGACCAGGTTGGATCGGATGTCGGCGAGCCCGACGAGGAACTGCTTGGCAGCCTGCTCGTTCACCTGCTTGACGATCGACGTGCGGATCTTCTCCGCCGCCTGCGTGCCGATCGTGGAGGCGAGGTAGCTGTTCGTGTCATTGGTCGTCAGCGTGACGACCGCGCGATGCGGGCTGGTGCCGGAGGCGGAGGCCAGTGCGGACGAGAAGTCCTTCGGGAAGGTGATGCTGAAGTCGTACTTCGAGTCGTCGACCCCGCTCGCGGCGGAGCTCTTCTCCACGCGGTGCCACTGGAACGAGCCGTCCTCGATGAGCTGGTCGGCCACGTCGTCGCCGTAATTGACGGTCTTGCCGTCGACGGTCGTGCCCGCGTCATCCACAACGATGGCCGCCGGGATGCGGTCCAGGTTCGCGTACGGGTTCTGGTTGGCCCACAGGTAGAGGCCTCCGTACAGGACGGGGACGCACATCAGTGCGATGAGCGCCACGATCGACATCGGGCTGGCGGTGAGACGGCGGAACTCCGCCGCGATCATCTGCGGGATCTTCATGCGCCTTCTTCATTCGGCTGGGTCACGATCAGGTCCGGGAGATCGTCGGTGTCATCCCGGCCGGGGTCTTCGTCAAAGGTGTCGGGGCCGGTCTCGTCCATTCGGGAGACCAGGGAGGCGGCGGCGATGGCCGCGGCGGAGGCGTCGCCGGCGACGATGAGCACGGCGATGTCGCGGCCGGCCAGCTCGCGGGCGAACCGCCACCATTCGACCGGGTCGCCTCCGTGCCGGTCGGGGGAGACGATGACCAGCGCATCCACGCCCTTCCGGAGCAGTGCGAGCTCGGCCATCAGCCGGATGCGCACGGTCGGCGGCACGGTGCCGATCGAGGAGCGCGCCCACTCGGAGGCGCCGAGTTCCTTCAGGCAGCGGGACACCGCGACGGGATGCGACGCGCGCCCGGCGAACATCAGCTCCTCGGCGACGATGCCGGCGACGGTCACGTCGGAGGCCGGCTCGGAGACGTCGGGGGCGTCGATGAGCGCGATCCTCCGGCGCATCGCGGCGTAATCGGTGCTGCCGTCGATCGTGACGCTGCCGGCGTCCGGCCGCATCCGCCCGGAGGCGATCAGCCCCAGGACGGTCGGCCGCTGTTCGGTCTCGGCGCGGGCGAGGGACGCGCGGCCGGTCTCGAACGTCGCGGACGTTGGCGGGAGGGCCGCTCCCTTGGTGACCTGATCGAGCACGACCTTCATCGCTGCGCACCTCCGTCGTTCGTCTCCGCGGGCGTGAACGCCAGCTCGGGGGTGGAGGCGATCAGCTCGCCNGCCTCGCGCCAGCTCATCCCTGCCGCGCCGAGCCCCGCCAGCATGACCAGGCGNTGGCCGGCTTCGGGGCTGAGGCGGGCGCGGGTGGCCTCGTCGAGCACCGAGACGGCGGCGTTCTCGATGAGGCGCGTCGTGGTCTCGCGGTCGAGGTCGGTGCGGATGCGGCCCGACTCCATCCCGCGCCGGACGGTGTCGCGGAGGCGCTCGCGCGCGGGGTCGAGGGCGGTGCCGACCATCTCGCGGTGCGGGCCGCGAACGGCCAGCGCCGCGCTGACGCGGACATGTTCGACCTCGGCCCAGAGGGTCGCGCCGAACAGCGCGATCTCGACGAGGGGGTCGGGATGCGACACCGGGTCGAGCAGGGCGGCGAGCCGACGTGCGCCGCGGGTGAACACCTCGACCAGCAGCTCGTCGCGGGTGGCGAAGTGCCCGTAGACGGCGCGGCGGCTGAGGCCGGCGCGTGCGGCGATGTTCTCGAGCGACGCGTCGATGTCCTCATTGAGGGCGATGGCGGCGGCTCCGAGGATGGCCTCGCGGTTCGCCGTGGCGTCGCGTCGCGGTGCGCGGGTGGAGGGGGTGGGCATGCATCCAGTGTACGCCCTTCTTGCACAGTTGTGTGCAACTTTACGGGTCGCGATAGGATCGAGTGCGACGGTCGTCCGCGTGGCGCCGACGTGTTCCAACCACCGAGAGGACGTGAAACGTGCCCGCGATCGTGATCATCGGCGCCCAGTGGGGTGACGAAGGCAAAGGCAAGGCGACCGACGTCCTCGGCAGCCGGATCGACTACGTCGTCAAGTTCAACGGCGGCAACAACGCCGGGCACACGGTCGTCGTCGGCGACGAGAAGTACGCCCTGCACCTCCTCCCCTCCGGCATCCTGACCGAGGGTGTCACGCCCGTCATCGCGAACGGTGTCGTCGTCGACATCGAGGTGCTGTTCGAGGAGCTCGACGCCCTGATCGCTCGCGGCGTCGACGTCTCCCGCCTCAAGGTCAGCTCGAACGCGCACGTGATCACCTCGTACCACCGCACGATCGACAAGGTGACGGAGCGCTTCCTCGGCAAGCGGCAGATCGGCACCACCGGGCGCGGCATCGGCCCGACGTACGCGGACAAGATCAACCGCGTCGGCATCCGCATCCAGGACATCTTCGACGAGAACATCCTGCGGCAGAAGGTCGAGGGCGCCCTCGACCAGAAGAATCACCTGCTGGTGAAGGTCTACAACCGCCGCGCGATCACGGTCGACGAGGTCGTCGAGCAGCTGCTCGAGTACGCCGAGCGCCTGCGCCCGATGGTCGTCGACAGCTCCCTCCTGCTCAACCAGGCGCTGGAGGAGGGCAAGTACGTGCTCTTCGAGGGCGGCCAGGCGACGATGCTGGATGTCGATCACGGCACCTACCCGTTCGTCACCTCCTCCAACTCCACCGCCGGCGGCGCTGCGACCGGCTCGGGNATCGGCCCCAACCGGATCGACCGCGTCATCGGCATCGTCAAGGCGTACACCACGCGCGTCGGCGCCGGTCCGTTCCCGACCGAGCTGTTCGACGAGTGGGGCGAGTTCCTGCGCGAGCGCGGCTTCGAGTTCGGCACCACCACGGGCCGTCCGCGCCGCACCGGCTGGTACGACGCCCCCGTCGCCCGCTACACCGCGCGCGTCAACGGTGTGACCGACTTCGTGCTCACCAAGCTGGACACGCTCACCGGCATCGACCGCATCCCGGTCGCGGTCGCCTACGACGTCGACGGCGTGCGCCACGACGAGGTGCCCGCCTCGCAGAGCGACTTCCACCACGCGAAGCCGATCTACGAGGAGTTCCCCGGCTGGACCGAGGACATCAGCGGCGCCCGCACGTTCGAGGATCTCCCGAAGAACGCGCAGGACTACGTGCTCGCCCTGGAACGCCTCTCGGGCGCCCGCATCTCCGCGATCGGCGTCGGCCCGGCCCGCGACCAGATCGTGGTGCGCCACGACCTGATCGACTGAGTCAGGCGCGGGCCGCGCGGCCCGCGATCCGGCGATCCAAGGCGCTGAGTTCGTCGATGATCGCGGTGACCGCCCAGACCCGATTGCGCTGCCGGTTGGTGATGGGGTG
>Ga0006562J51391_1012334_pt1 | contig 10420 bp, 9 predicted proteins | sample Ararhi6_input_d2_FD_51391 | JGI IMG/M metagenome (IMG submission 51391) | reverse complement strand
TCGGCGCCGACCCCACAGGATCCGCAGCAGTGAACCGGTTGGCGGCGGCACGCCAGCGGCCTACGCTGCCCGGGTCGTCGCCTTCCGGGAGCTCTCCATGAAACGCCAGCGCATCGTCATCCTCGGTGGTACCGGGTTCCTGGGCGGCCATGTCGTGCCGCGACTGGCCGCCGACGGGCATGAACTGCTCCTGCTGTCCCGCAACCGCGAAGCCCATCGCCAACGCGCGGTGGGCCGCGGCGTCACCGTGGTCAGCGCCGATGTCTACGACCCGGCCGTCCTGCGCCGGCACATCGCGGGCGCGGACGCCGTGATCCAGATGGTGGGCATCCTCAACGAAAGCGGACGCCAGACGTTCGAACGCGTGCACGTCGGCCTGATGCGCCTGGTGGTCGACGCGTGCCGCGACGTGGGCGTGCATCGCCTGCACATGATGAGCTCGCTCAACGCGGGACGCGGGTCGTCCGGGTACCTGCGCTCGCGCGGCGAAGCGGAAGCGCTGGTGAAGGCCTCCACGCTCGACTGGACGATCTACGAACCCAGCACGCTGTTCGGCCCCGGCGATGGCCTCGTCACACGTTTCGACGGCCTCCTGCGCATCGAGCCGGTGGTGCCGCTGCCACGACCGGAAGCGAAGATGGCGCCCGCGTACGCGGGAGACGTCGCCGAGGCCGTGGCGCGCTGCGTCGCCGACGATGCCTCGGTGCTGCGCACCTACGAACTCTACGGTCCCGAAGTGTGGACGCTGCTCGACCTCGTCAGGGCCATTCGCGACGCACGCGGACGGCGGCGCCTGGTGCTGCCACTGCCGGACGCGCTCGGACGGCTGCAGGCGCAGCTCGCGCAGTTCGCGCCGGGCAAGCCGTTCACGCCCGACAATTTCCGCTCGTTGCTCACGGATTCGGTCGGCCACACCGACGGTTTCGCGCAACTCGGCATCCACCCGCAACGCCTGAGCGCATGGCTGCCCCGCCTGCTCGGGCCGTCCGCGCGCCAGCGTCGCCTCGACGAGGCACGCGGTCGCCACCGTCACTGAACGGACCCATGGACATCTACCTCGTCGGCGGCGCCGTCCGCGACAAACTGCTCGGACGCACCGTCGTCGATCGCGACTGGGTCGTGGTCGGGGCCACGCCGGACGAGATGCTCGCCGCGGGCTACCGCGCCGTCGGCAAGGATTTTCCAGTGTTCCTCCACGGCGACACGAAGGAGGAATACGCGCTGGCGCGTACGGAGCGCAAGACCGGCCGCGGTTATCACGGCTTCGCGTTCCATGCCGATCCGTCCGTCACGGTCGAACAGGACCTCGAGCGGCGCGACCTCACCATCAATGCGATGGCGGAGCGCGACGACGGCACGCTGGTCGATCCCTTCGGGGGCGTGGGCGACATCGAGGCTCGTGTCCTGCGGCACGTCTCCGATGCCTTCGCCGAAGATCCGGTACGCCTGCTTCGCGTGGCGCGCTTCGCCGCGCGCTACGCGCCATTGGGCTTCCGCGTGGCCGAGGAAACGATGGCGCTGATGCGGCGCATGGTGGAGGACGGCGAGGTCGACCATCTCGTGCCCGAGCGCGTCTGGGCGGAAACCCGCAAGGCCCTCGCGGAACCGATGCCGTCTGCATTCCTGCGCGTGCTTCGCGAAAGCGGCGCGCTGCGCGTGCTGTTTCCGGAAGTCGACGCGCTCTACGGCGTGCCGCAACGGCCGGAATACCATCCCGAGGTCGACACCGGCGTGCACGTGGAGATGGTGCTCGACGCCGCGGCGAGGCTCGCCCCGGGCGACGCGCTGGTCGGCTGGTGCGCGCTCACGCACGATCTCGGCAAGGCGCTGACGCCGGCGGATGTCCTGCCACGCCACATCATGCACGAGCAGCGCGGCATCGAGCCGGTTCGCGCGATGTCGGCGCGGCTGAGGGTGCCGGTCGAGTACGCGTTCATGGCGGAGATGGTGTGCAGACACCACCTCAACGCGCACATGGCGCTGGAGCTGAAGCCGACGACGATCCTGCGCCTGCTGGAAGCGCTTGGCGCGCTACGCCGTCCGCAGCGCCTCGAGACGTTCCTGCTCGCGTGCGAGGCCGACAAGCGAGGCCGCCTCGGCAGCGAAGATGCCGCGTATCCGCAGGCGGATTACCTGCGCGCGTGCCGCGACGCGGCCGCCGCGGTCACGTCGCAGCCATTCGTGGAGAAAGGTCTGCAGGGTCCCGCGATCGGCGAGGCGATGAAGAAGGCGCAGGCGCAGGCCATCGCCGCCGTCGTGAAGTCGGCCTAGAGCCGCGATCCCTGGTCCGCCGCCATCACGCCCTCCGGCAGCGCCGCGGCGTCGATACCCTTGGCGAACAGCATCACCTGGAAGCGCTCGCCCATCTGGTCGGGCAGCGTGAGCTTCTTCACTTCCTGCGACAGGCGATACCGCGCCGCCTCGTCGGTGAGCGCGAGGTAATCGTCCTCGAAGAGTTCCTGCAACCCGCTGGCGATGAGGAACTGCGCCTGCGGCATGTACGCGGCGACACCGAAGCCGGCGCTGTTGCCGGCCTCCGCGAGCGCGGTGAAATCGACCGAGGCCGTGAGGTCCTGCAGGCCGGGCAGATGGAACGCGTCGCCATGCGCGCGATGGCGATAGAACGCGCGCAATGTGCCGTCGTCGCGTTCGGGCAGGTAGAACTCGCCTCGGGTGTATCCGTAGTCGGCGAAAAGCATCGCGCCGCTGCGCAGGCTGCCGGCGACCGCCTGGATCCAGTACGGAAGCTGCGGAAGGATCTCGCTGCGGTAGCCGGTCGCGAAATCGCGACCGAGGTCGCGTTCGACGTGACGCACGGCGCCACCCACGAGCGCGTCGGCGGGGCGGTCGCTGCGCACGAAGCGGCGGTCGCCGTCGAGCACGACGTGCTCCTCGTAGACCTCGCCGTCGCGCATCGCGAAGCGGGTGGTCGGCAGCGCGTCGATCACCTCGTTCGCGAAGAGCATGCCGTCCCAGTCCTCTTCCGGCGGGCCATCGAGCCAGACCGCGCGTGCGAAGAGCGCGGCGGGAAGATTGGCATGCAGGCGCTCGCGCTGGCGCTCGCGCAGATCGGCGCTCGGCTCGAGGATCATGAAACGGCGAGGCACCTGGCCGGCGGCGTCCAGCGCCAGCAGGGCGGCTTCGGCGAACGCGCCGCTGCCGCCGCCGATCTCCATGAAATCGGCCTGGGGCCCCAGCGACGCCAGGACCGGCACGAACGCCCGGACGACGCACCGAGCGAACAGGCTGCCAAGTTCGGGCGCGGTGATGAAATCGCCCTCTTCGCCGAACTTCGCCTTGCCCGCGCTGTAGTAGCCCAGGCCCGGCGTGTACAGGCAGCGCTCCATGAACCGCGAGAACGGCATGGGCCCGTGCGAGGCGATCTCCTCACGCAGGAGATCGGCAAGGTGATCGGAGTGCGCGCGCTCGTCGGCGCCGGGTTCGGGCAGTCTGGAAGTCATGCGTCGGGCAGTTCGTGAAGCGAACCGACAGGATAGCGGATGGGGCCGCCCCGGACACCTCAGAAATCCTGCTGGATCGACAGGAAGACGCCGCGGCGCGGACCGAATTGCGGCGCGCCGACGCCGATGCCCGAACCGTCGCGGATCTCGTACGTGCGATCCAGTGCGTTCACCAGCGCCAGCTGCGCATGGGTCGTGCCCGCCGACGTGAGGTTGAAGTCGTGCGCGACGCTGAGGTTCAGCTGGAAGTACGACGGCAGCGTCGCGCCGTTCGGAACGATGCCGTCGCGTCGCAGGCCGGAGCCGAACAGGTAATCGGCGCCGATGCGCGTGGTGTCCGCGAACGCATAGCTGATGCCGCCCGACGAGGTGTATTTCTGGTCGTGGTCGAGATGGATGAAGTGGTCGGCGATGTAGGCGAGGTCGTCCGGGTCGAAGTTGTACTGGCCGGTGATGATGCGCTTGCCCACGGCGCGGTTGTACGCGAAGTTGAAGTACGCGGTGAGCGCACCGCCGTCGTAGTTCACGGTCAGTTCGTCGCCCTTGACCTTGCCCTGGTCGTAGTTGAACGTCGAATACACCAGCGCCGCGCCAAACTGGCCTTCGTCCTGCAGGCGCGACACGCGCCGGTAGTAGCTGTCGAGGCCGACCGTCCAGGCGTCGCCGAACTTCTGCGAGATGCCGACGTCGTAGTAGCTCGAGCGCTCGGCGAGCGGCGTGTCGTTGCCGTCGCCCGGCAGGGCGTTGGTCGTTCCCGCGAACTTCGCGATCGACGTCGGGCTGATCGACTCCGAGGCGGGCGGCGTGAAGTAACGCGAATACCCCGCGTGGATCGTCGTGCTGTCGGTCGGCTGGTAGACGAGGCCCACGCGCGGGCTGAGCTGGCTCTCGGGGCGGAACGCGTCGTAGCGGTCGGCGCGCACGCCGTAGTTCACCGTCCACTTCTCGCCGATGCTCCATTCGTCCTGCAGGTACAGGGCGTAGGTACGGGCGATGACGCGGCTTGCATCCACGATGTTCAGCGGTGTCGTGGAGGTCTGGTTACCGGCGGCGTCCGCGGGAAACACGAGCGCGTCGTTCGTGGAGGTGGCGCGCTCGAACGACGCGTACATGCCGTAGCGCAGCGTGTGATCGTCTCCGAGTGGCGTGGAGAAGTCGGCCTGCAGCGTGCTCGCGCGGTTGGCGCGACGCACGTCGGACGCGACGCCGTTGAACATGAGGTCGCCGATGTCGTCGGGCGTGAAATCGAGGCCGCTGTAACGCTGGCCGGCGGAGATCTGGTAAGCCGTCGTGCCGAGCTTGCCCTGCAGGCTGAGCACGCCGAACCGCGTCGTCTCGCGCTGGCGCTCGTCGAGCCGCGCCGAGTCGAAGTTGGTCACGTCGAGGTAACCGAACTGCGGCGTCTGGCCGGGGTTGTTCGGAATCTCGAAACGGTTGTTGGTGGCGCCGAAGAGGAAGCTCAGGCGCGTGTCGTTGTCGATCAGGTACGACACGTCGCCGAAGGCCTTCACCTGGTTCGTGTGGTCGTGGACCGGCTTCCGGCTGGAGGTGGGATTCTCGATACCGACATCGTTCTCGAGGTAGTTGGCGGTGAGGAACCAGCTCCACCGGCCGCTGCGCCCGAACAGCGAGGCGTTCGGGTTGACGGTGCCGAACTGGCCGCCCGTGATGCCGACGCTGCCACCGATGCCATCCTTCGCCGCCGTGCGCGTCGTGATGTCGACCACCGCGGCGGTGCGGTCGCCGTACTGGGCGGGCAACGCACCGGTGAGCAGCTTCACGCTCTGGATGGTGCGGGCGTCGAGCGTCTGCCCGAAGCCGCCGATGCTTTCGGGGATGATCACGCCATCCACCCGGTACTGGAGGTTGGCGTGGTCGCCACGGACATGCAGCTGCCCGTACGAATCCTGCACGACGCCCGGCGCCTGCAGCAGCACCTGGTTCAGTGGCGTCGAATCGCCCAGCGGCAGGGCCTGGATGGTCTGCCGATCGATCACGTACTGACTGCTGCCGGTATCGGGCGAGAGGCTGTTTCGGGCCTCGTCGAGGCGGGCAGACACGTCCACCTCGCCGAGCGTGGTGGCTTTCTGAGGCGCCGCGTCGTCCGCGAAGGCGGGGACGGCGGACAGGGCGAGGGCGATGCTGAAAGCGAGGCGTGCAGGCGTCATGGGGGCGTGTCCGGGGAACGTTATATTGTTTCAACACAGTGTGTACCCCGGACCTTTCCGGTCACTTTCCTCGGATGACGACAACCGCCTTTGTGGGAGCGGATCTGGCCGCGACAGCTCCTGAGGCGGTGCCCTGAAGCTGGCGCGCCACCTTGGGGACCGGGGCGAAGAGCCGTCGCGGCCAGGTCCGCTCCCACAAAGGCCTCGGAGCCCGCACCTGTGGGACATCTTTGAGGCCGTAACCCCGCGCTGCCGCGCCACCTTGGGGACCGGGGCGAAAAGCTGTCGCGGCCAGGTCCGCTCCTACAACGGCTTCGGAGCCCGCACCTGTGGGAGCGCACCTGGGCGCGACATCTTCTGAGGCCGTGCCCTGAAGCTGGCGCGCCACCTTGGGGACCGCAGCGAAGAGCTGTCGCGGCCAGGTCCGCTCCCACAACGGCTTCGGAGCCCGCACCTGTGGGAGCGCACCTGGGCGCGACATCTTCTGAGGCCGTGCCCTGGAGCTGGCGCGCCACCTTGGGGACCGGGGCGAAGAGCCGTCGCGGCCAGGTCCGCTCCCACAACGGCCTCGGAGCCCGCACCTGTGGGACATCTTTGAGGCCGTGACCCGGCGCTGGCGCGCCACCTTGGGGACCGGGGCGAAAAGCTGTCGCGGCCAGGTCCGCTCCTACAACGGCTTCGGCGCCTCCACCTGTGGGAGCGCACCTGGGCGCGACATCTTTTGAGGCCGCGCCCTGGAGCTGGCGCGCCATCTTGGGGACCGGGGCGAAGAGCTGTCGCGGCCAGGTCCGCTCCTACAACGGCTTCGGAGCCCGCACCTGTGGGAGCGCACCTGGGCGCGACATCTTTTGAGGCCGTGCCCTGGAGCTGGCGCGCCACCTTAGTGACCGGGGCGAAGAGCCGTCGCGGCCAGGTCCGCTCCCACAACGGCCGGAGGCCCTGTCTGTGGGACCTGCTGGCGCGCCAGCTTGGGGGCCACGGCGAAAAGCTGTCGCGGCCACGGCCGCTCCTGCAGACACGGTTCGTTTACGCCGCCGACGCGACGATGCGCCATCGCATACGTGGAGACGACGATGGCGAGCCGTGAGCCTTCATCGACATCGAAAGAAATCGTGCCCGCCTCGGGCGCCGACCGGGGTGACAGCCCCGTCGCCCGGGCCATCCTCGAATTCGTCAGCCGCATCCCCGACAGCGAGGTCCCCCGCGCCAGCAAGGGCACGGCGGAAGAAGAATGCCGCCGGCTGGCGAGCGCGGCCGCGAACAAGGCGGCCCTTACCGCCGGCTCGCTGGCGTTGCCGCCCGGGCCGCTCGGCTGGTTGACCGTGCTGCCCGAGCTGGTCGCGATCTGGCGCATCCAGGGCCAGCTCGTCAGCGACATCGCGGCCGCCTACGGCAAGACGGCGAAGCTCGGCCGCGAGCAGATGCTCTGGTGCCTGTTCCGCCATACCGCCGCGCAGGCGTTTCGCGATGTCGCGATTCGCGTCGGCGATCGACTCGTGTTCCGCACCGCCGCCACGAGCGTTCTCCAGCGCGTGGCGAGTCGCATCGGCGTCAGCGTCTCGAAACGCGCCGTCGGCAAGGGCATCTCCCGCTGGCTGCCGATCGTCGGTGCGCTGGGTGTCGGCGCGTACGCGTACTACGACACCGGCCAGGTCGCGAAAACGGCCATCGATCTTTTCAGCGGGGAGGTGCACATCGACGACGAGCCGCCGGGCGGCAAGGCGACGAAGCGCAAGGTGGCGACCGTGGATCATCGGGACGAGAGCACCACCGATCTCGCCGGCGCAGAGGATACGAAGGAAACCGGTGGAGCACGCGCCGCACGCGGCTCGGCACCCCCGACGAAGACGCGCGTGCGATCGCGTTCGAAGGCCTCGATCGACGGGTCGGCTGCCAAGGCCGCCTCGCAGCGGACAACGAAGGCTCCTGCCGGAAAGGCGGTGAAAAAGGCGGCCGTGCGCAAGCGCGCGACGACGAAGAAGGTCGCGGCGGCGAACACGGCGAAAGCTCCGAAGAAGACCGCGTCCCGTTCGAAGTCGGCGACCCGCTAGAAACCGCCGCGAAGGCGCTGCCTGGCGCGAGCGCCCATCGCGCCCAGGTGCGCTCCAACGGGGTCTTCCGCGACAGCGCGCTTCCCACGGCCAGGCGATTGCGGCACGCTACCCGCGCCACGGAAAGCGAGGGATGTCACGATGAGCAAACCACCGGTCGTTCTCGTCACCGGCGCCGCGCGCCGTGTCGGTGCGGTCATCGTGCGTCGCCTGCATGAAGCAGGCTGCGACGTCGCCATCCACTATCACCGCTCGGCCGACGAGGCGCGCGCGCTCGCGGACGAGCTCGACGGCATTCGCGCGGGCAGCGCCGCGACGTTCGCCGGCGCCCTGGGCGAGGCGGACGTCCCGGCCCGGCTCGTCGCCGACGTGACGGCGCGATTCGGCCGCCTCGATGGCCTCGTCAACAATGCATCGTCGTTCTATCCCACGCCCATCGGCAGCGCGACGCCGGCGCAGTGGGACGATCTCTTCGCCGCGAACGCGCGCGCACCGTTCTTCCTCTCGCAGGCGGCTGCCCCGGCACTACGCGCCAGCGGCGGAAGCATCGTCAACATCGTCGACATCTACGCCGAGCGCCCTCTCGCGCAACACCCCATCTACTCGATGGCGAAAGCCGCGCTGGGAATGCTCACGCTCTCGCTGGCGAAGGATCTCGCGCCCGAGGTCCGCGTGAACGCCGTCGCACCCGGCGCGATCCTCTGGCCTGCCTCAGGCAAACCGGAAGAAGCGGCCGAAGCGCTCATCGCCAAAACGCCGCTGGCTCGCAAGGGCGAGCCAGCGGATGTCGCGGAAGCCGTGCGCTGGCTGCTGCTCGACGCGCACTACACGACGGGTCAGGTCATCCGCGTCGACGGCGGACGCGCCCTGAACATCTGATCAGTTCTTCGGGCGGAACGCCGATTCGATCAGCGCGACGTCGAAGCCCTGGCCCGGATCGCCTTCTTCCGTGTAGCGATAGAGCGCGGCGGAATACACGCCGTGCATCGCCGTCTGGAACAGGCTGAGCGCGACGAGGCCGATCACGGCGGCGACGCCCACGGCGATCATCAGTGCGAACGACTGCGTGCTCGCGGCGAGGAAGAACAGGATCGCGCTGACGAAGATCAGGCAGAAGGTGAGGATGCCGCCGGCGAGGCCGATGCCCGCGTTGCCGATGAGGTTCTCACCCCACGTGCGCTTGAGCAGCGAGGCGCTGCGCTTCACCGCGTCGACCGGGCCGATGTCCTGCGCCGCGAGCACCGGAACCACGAGGAAGGTCGCGACCGTCCAGCCGAAGCCCAGCATGCCGACGACGATGCGGCCGATGAGGCCGAAACGTTCCTGCAACGCGCGCAGGATCATGCCGACCGTCGCCGCGATCAGCGCGTAACCGATGATGTTCGGCAGCTTGCTCGTGGCGGCGCGCATGCCGTCGCCCAGCGTGGGGTTGCCGCCGCCGAGACGGATCAGCGCCGCCGCGGCGAGGGCGACGTTGAAGAAGATCACGACGCCGTACTGCACGACATAGAACGCGAAGCTGACAAGGAGGAACAGCGTGGAAGGACTCTGCCGCTGCCCCTCGAACCCCGCCTGGCCGTGCGAGGCCAGCGAGAAGATCGGCCATGCGAAGCTCGCGATGACGATGAGCGACGCCACGCCCGCGAGCAGCGGGAAGAGCATGAGCTCCTTGTCCTGGCGAAGGATGTTGGCGCTGGCTTTCATGAGCGCCCAACTGCGTGCGAACTTACCCATTCCCCTGCTCCCCTGGCGGTCCGATGTGGAGCGCGTTGTAGCATCTTGGTGGGGGCGTCGCTAGGGGAAGAAGTTGGCCACCGGCGAGAGCGGCTCGCTTTCCCAGGGAAAAGCCGCCCACAGCTCGGCCATGCTGCGCCCGTCGACGGGGTGGCGGACGTCCGGCGCGATGTCGGCCATCGGCTTGAGGACGAACGCGTGGCGGAGCTCGCCGCGGGGCAGTTCGAGGTGCCCTTCCCCGCTGAGCACGAGGTCGTCGTACAGCACGATGTCGACGTCCAGCGTGCGGCTGGCGTAACGGTCGCCGCCGCGGACGCGGCCGTGGCGGTCTTCCAGCGCGTGCAGCCAGTCGTTGAGGTCTTCCGGACCGAGGTCGCTGTCGAGGCCGACCGCGAGGTTCAGGAAATCCGGGCCGTCGAAGCCCACCGCCTTGCTCCGGTAGACCGGGGACACGTCGAGCGCGCCGAACCGCTCGCGCAGCTCCGCGACCGCCACGGCCAGCCAGTGCTCGGCATCGACGTTGGAACCGAGGCTGAGCCAGGCGCGACCCATGTCAGGCCACCTCCGCGATCGACTGTCGCAGCGCGCCGACGCCGTCGCGGACGTCGCCGCCCGACGGCTGCTGGAACGGTCGCAGCCCGAAAGCCGGCAGGATCGCGATGAGGTGATCGAAGATGTCGGCCTGGATACGCTCGTAATCGAGCCACACGACGGTGTTGGTGAAGCAGTAGATCTCCAGCGGCACGCCCTGGGGGCCCGGGTCGCGCATGCGCACCATGCGGGTCATCGCGTCGTGCACATCGGGGTGCGCGGCGAGGTACGCCTCGGCATAGGCACGAAACGCGCCGATGTTCGTCTGCCGCCGACGATTGACGGGCAGTTTGCCCGCCTCGCCGAGCGCCTCGTTCCAGCGACGGATGTCGTCGCGCTTGCGTGCGAGATAGGCCTTGAGCAGGTGCACGTTGCCGAAGGCCTCGATCTCGTCGTCTTCGAGGAAACGGATGCA
>Ga0006562J51391_1029664_pt1 | contig 10430 bp, 9 predicted proteins | sample Ararhi6_input_d2_FD_51391 | JGI IMG/M metagenome (IMG submission 51391) | reverse complement strand
TCGTCGAGCACTTCGCGCACGAGGACCTCGGGGACCGAGGCGCCCGACGTGACGCCGACGGTCTCGACACCGTCGAGCCAGGACTGCTGGATCTCGTGCGCGTAGTCGACGCGGTACGCCGCCTGCGCGCCGTACTCCAGGGCGACCTCGACGAGCCGGACGCTGTTCGAGGAGTTGGCGGAGCCGACGACGATCACGAGGTCGGCATCCTTCGCGACCTTCTTGATCGCGACCTGACGGTTCTGCGTCGCGTAGCAGATGTCGTCGGACGGCGGATCCTGCAGCTGCGGGAAGCGGACCCGGAGCCGGCGCACCGTCTCCATGGTCTCGTCGACGGACAGCGTGGTCTGCGAGAGCCAGACGACCTTCGAGGGGTCCTTCACCTCGACGACATCGGCGTGATCGGGAGAGTTGACGACCGTGATGTGCTCGGGAGCCTCACCGGCTGTCCCCTCCACCTCTTCGTGGCCGTCGTGCCCGATCAGCAGGATCTCGAAATCGTCCCGTGCGAAGCGGACGGCCTCGCGGTGCACCTTCGTCACGAGCGGGCACGTCGCATCGATCGCCTGCAGTCCGCGGTCGGCGGCGGCCGTCACGACGGCGGGCGAGACCCCGTGGGCGCTGAAGACGACATGCGCGCCCGGCGGCACCTCATCCACCTCTTCGACGAAGATGGCGCCCTGCGCCTCCAGCTCCGTGACGACGTGGATATTGTGGACGATCTGCTTGCGCACGTAGACGGGCGCACCGAACCGCTCGAGCGCCTTCTCCACCGCGATCACCGCCCGGTCCACGCCTGCGCAGTAGCCGCGCGGGGCGGCGAGCAGGATCTTCTTGTGTCCGTTGACGGGGTTATCCTGGAGCCGCCCGCGGGGCCCCGGGATACGGGGCGAAGGCAGACGGACGGCGGTTGTGCTCACACGTCGATTCTACGGATGCCCCGCTGAGCGCGGGCCGAAGGGTGCTCATGACGTCGTTCCAGGCTGCCGCCGGGGAGACCCCGCCGCCGGATGCCGTGCACCCGCGCGACTCGTCACCGCAGACGCCGACGTCGGTCTCGCGTCTCGGCGAGACGGTCCGGGACTTCGTGCAGCGCTGGGGCGCGGTGTGGGTCGAGGGGGAGATCACGGCGTGGAACAAACGCGGCGGTCACGTCTTCGGCCGTCTGAAGGACGCCACCGGCGACGCCTCGATCTCCTTCCGGCTCTGGTCCTCGACGCTGCAGCGCCTCCCCGACGACCTCGCGGTCGGTGATCGCGTCATCGCGTGCGTCAAGGGCGACTACTACGTCAAGAGCGGCGAGTTCAGCTACACCGTCTCCGCGATGCGGCACACGGGGCTCGGCGATCAGCTGGAGCGGCTCGAGCGACTGCGCGCGACACTGCGCGCCGAGGGGTTGTTCGACCCCGCCCGCAAGCGTCCCCTGCCCTTCCTCCCGCACGTCATCGGCCTCATCACGGGCGAACGCAGCGACGCCGAGAAGGACGTGCACCGCAATGCCGAGCTGCGCTGGCCGGAGGTGCGGTTCCGCACCATCCACGCGGCCGTGCAGGGCGACCGGTGCGTCCCGGAGACCCTCGCGGCCCTCGCCGCGCTGGATGCCGATCCCGAGGTCGACGTCATCGTCATCGCGCGCGGCGGCGGCGACCCGCAGACCCTGCTCGGCTTCAGCGACGAACGCCTCCTGCGGGCGGTGGCCGCGGCATCCACCCCCGTCGTCTCGGCCATCGGCCACGAGAACGACCATCCCCTCCTCGACGACGTCGCCGACGTCCGCGCGTCGACCCCGACGGATGCCGCGAAACGGGTCGTGCCGGACGTGTCGGAGCAGCGCGCCCTCGTGCAGCAGCTGCGCAGCCGCGCCCGGACGCGCTTGACGCAGCGCGTCGCGCACGACATCGCCCAGCTCGAGCAGCTGCGCTCCCGTCCGGTCCTCCGCGACCCGGAGTCGATGCTCTCCGCCCGCGCACAGGAGGTGTGGACGCTGCTCAGCCGCGGCCGCGACCAGTCGCGCCGGCGGATGGATGCCGCCACCCGGGCGACGGCGGAGCTGCGCGCGTCGCTGCGGGCGCTCTCCCCCGGTGCGACCCTCGCCCGCGGGTACGCCATCGCGCACATCGGTGACGGCGTCATCCTGCGCGACGCGGCGCAGGCACCGGCGGGTGCGCCGGTCGTCGTGACGGTCGCGCGCGGGTCGTTCGCCGCCCGCTCCGAGGGGGAGGTCGCCGAGTCCGCGACCCCCGCCGCCGTCGACGAGGCGTCCGCGAGGCCGCTCTAGGATGGAAGACATGACCAGCGAAGGCGCCGCCGACGTCTCGAGCCTCACGTTCGAGCAGGCCCGCGACGAGCTCGTGCGCGTTGTCGCCGAGCTCGAGCAGGGCGCTCCGACGCTCGAGGAATCGCTCCTGCTGTGGACGCGCGGAGAAGCCCTCGCGGCCCGCTGCGAAGAGTGGCTGCGCGGCGCCAAGCGCCGCCTCGACGAGTCCCGCCCCGCCGCCGACGTGGTGTCGTGATGGCCACGACACCACGCATCGTGGCCGAGCTGGGCCGCCCCGAGACACCCGAGGAGATCGCCGACCGGAAGGCCGCGTCCTCGCAGGCCTATCGCTCGAGCAAGACGTTCCGGAACCTCATCACCGCGCTCCTCGTGACCCTCGCCGTCGTCGCCGTCATCATCGCCGCGGTCCCCCGCGGGTCACTCGACGAACCGGAGCCCGTCGATGTCGCGGCCGCCGCCGCGCAGGCGCAGGAGCGGGTCGAGCATCCCCTCCTGATCCCGGAGGTGCCGGGCGACTGGCGCGCCAACTCGGCGCGGATGGAGGGCAGCGTGTGGCGCGTCGTGTACGCGCCGGCGACGGGCTTCGTGCGCGTCGCGCAGGGCATCGGCGTCGACGAGACGTGGGTCTCGCAGACGCTCGGCGGCTTCGCGCCCTCGGGTGACATCGCGATCGACGACGTCGACTGGGAGGTCTACGAGATCCCCGCGTCCGCCCGCGCCGACAACATCTCGTACGCCCTCGCGACCCGCGCCGGCGGGGACACCGTCCTCATCTACGGTGCGACCGACGCCGCCACGGCGGCCCGCGCCGCGGAGGGCGTCGCCGACCAGGTCCGCCGACTGCAGGAGGAGACGCCGTGACCGATCGCCCAACCCCCGCCCAGGTGTGGTCCGAGATGCAGCGCGGCAACGCGCGCTTCGTCGCCGGCGAGCCCCGCCACCCTCGTCAGGACGTCGAGCGCCGTCACGAGCTCGCGCACACTCAGACGCCGCGCGCGGCGCTCTTCGGCTGTGCCGACTCGCGCCTGGCGGCTGAGATCATCTTCGACAAGGGTCTCGGCGACCTCTTCGTCATCCGCAACGCCGGCCAGGTGATCTCCGACTCGGTGGTCGGGAGCCTCGAGTACGCCGTCGCCGTGCTCGATGTGCCCCTCATCGTCGTGCTCGGCCATGACGAGTGCGGCGCCGTCCGCGCCGCGATCGACTCGGCATCGCTGGACTCCCCCGATCTGCCGGCCGCCATCTGGCGTCAGATCGCGCCGATCGTCCCTGCCGTTCGCCGCGTGCTGCGCGCGGGGGCGGGCAAGAGCATCACGCCGGAGTCGGTGGATGCCGAGGAGGTCGGCCGCGAGCACCTGCGCGACACCGTGACGGAGCTGCTGCACAGCTCCGAACTGATCAGCGATGCCGTCGCCGCGGGACGCCTCGGCATCGTCGGGGCGAACTACCGCCTCGGCGAGGGCACCGCCGTGCCCGACGTGATGGTCGGCATCGCCGGCTCCGCCGCCTGACCCGCCTTTCCCCACACACCCCACCCCAGGAAACGAGGACGTGACCGCCATGGCCGAGATCGAGTACCGCATCGAGCACGACACGATGGGAGAGGTGCGCGTTCCCAAGGATGCGCTCTACGCCGCCCAGACGCAGCGGGCGGTGGAGAACTTCCCCATCTCGGGCAAGGGCCTGGAGTCGACGCAGATCGCGGCGCTCGCGCGCATCAAGAAGGCCGCGGCCCTCGCGAACAAGGAGCTCGGCACCCTCGACGGCGCCATCGCGGATGCCATCGCCGCCGCCGCCGACGATGTGATCACCGGCCGCTACGACGAGCACTTCCCCGTCGACACGTACCAGACCGGCTCCGGCACGTCGTCGAATATGAACATGAACGAGGTCCTCGCGAACCTCGCGACGCAGAAGCTCGGGGCCCCGGTGCACCCGAACGACCACGTCAACGCGTCCCAGTCCTCCAACGACGTCTTCCCGACCTCCGTGCACATCGCCGTGACGCAGGCCCTCATCGACGACCTCATCCCCGCGCTCGACCACCTCGCCGTGGCACTGGAGGCCAAGGCGGAGCTGTGGAAGGACGCCGTGAAGTCCGGCCGCACGCACCTCATGGACGCCACCCCCGTCACCCTCGGCCAGGAGTTCGGTGGGTACGCCCGCCAGATGCGCCTCGGCATCGAGCGTGTGCAGTCCGTGCTCCCGCGGGTCGGCGAGGTGCCGCTCGGCGGCACGGCCGTCGGCACCGGCATCAACACGCCGCTGGGCTTCCCGCAGAAGGTCATCGCGCTGCTCGCCGCCGAGACCGAGCTGCCCATCACCGAGGCCAAGGACCACTTCGAAGCCCAGGCCAACCGCGACGGCCTCGTCGAGGCGTCCGGCGCCCTCCGCACCATCGCGGTCTCGCTGACCAAGATCAACAACGACATCCGCTGGATGGGATCCGGTCCCAACACCGGTCTCGGTGAGCTGCACATCCCCGACCTGCAGCCGGGCTCCTCGATCATGCCGGGCAAGGTCAACCCCGTCGTCCCCGAGGCGACCCTCATGGTGTGCGCACGCGTGATCGGCAACGACGCGACCGTCGCGTGGGCCGGCGCCTCCGGCTCGTTCGAGCTCAACGTCGCGATCCCCGTCATGGGCACGGCGCTCCTCGAGTCGATCCGCCTCCTCTCCAACGCGATGCGCGTCCTCGCCGACAAGACCGTCGACGGGCTCGAGGCGAACCTCGAGCGCAGCGCCGCGTACGCGGGCATGTCGCCGTCGATCGTGACGCCGCTGAACAAGCTCATCGGCTACGAAGCCGCCGCGAAGATCGCCAAGCACTCGGTCGCCAAGGGCATCACCGTGCGCGAGGCGGTCATCGATCTCGGCTACCTCGAGCGGGGCGACCTGACCGAGGCGCAGCTCGATGAAAAGCTGGATCTGCTCTCGATGACCCACCCTGGTTGATAATCAAGGTGTGAACCGCTCACCGGCGGACGATACCCGTCGCTCCCGCACCCTCGGCCTGGTGCTCGCCGTCGTGTCCGCCGGCTACGCCGTGGCGGCGCTCGGCGTCGGGATCGTCCACGCCGTGATCGGTCAGCCGATCAGCTGGGCGGCCGTCGCGCTGTACGCGGCGGTCGCCGCCGCGAGCGTCGTGGTGACCGGGATCGTCGGCTGGGCGGTGTTCGCCGCGGACCCCACCGACTCCACCGGCGGCGATTCGGCGGAGACGTTCTTCGACGCGCAGCGCCGCCTCCTCGACGACGTCCGCCATGAGCTGAAGACCCCGATCACGATCGTCCGCGGACATCTCGAGGTCATGGACCCCAGCGACACGGAGGACGTCGCCGCCATCCGGGAGATCGGGATCGCGGAGCTGGACCGCATGACGCGGCTCATCGGCGACATCGACCTGCTCGCCGACGTGGAGATGGACCGCCTCCCGATGGGCAACGTGGACGTCGCGAGCCTCACGCAGCGCGTGTCCGAGCTCGTCGGCGTCATCCCCGGCCACACCTGGAGCGTCGAGAACACGGCGGATGCCGTCATCCGCGGCAATACCGACCGCCTGCTGCAGGCCTGGCTGCAGCTGGCCGACAACGCGGCGAAGTACACGCCAGCGGGTGCCGCCATCGAGGTCGGCAGCGCCGTGAACGCCGGCGGCGCGCAGCTGTGGGTGCGCGATCACGGTCCCGGCATCCCGCCGGCCATGCGGCACCGCATCTTCCGTCGGTTCGACCGCGGGACCGGTAAGCGCGCCGTCGGCGGGTCGGGCCTGGGCCTTGCGATCGTCGACGCGATCGCCAAGGCGCACGGCGGCCACTGCGCCGTCTCGGACACCCCGGGTGGCGGAGCCACCTTCACCCTCGAAGTCCCCATCGGCACGCGGGCGGCACTGCCGACGCCCGTGCGCGCTGGAGACGTCGTCATACAGAGAGAGGCCACCGGATGACACGCATCCTCGTCGTCGACGACGAACCGCACATCGTCTCGCTCGTCACGCGCGGCCTCCACGTCGAGGGCTACGAGACGGTGACCGCCGATGACGGCCAAGCGGCCCTGGACCGCGCGCTCGAGGGCGACATCGACCTCATCGTGCTGGACGTCGGCCTGCCGAGCATGGACGGGTTCGAGGTGCTGCGGCACCTGCGCGCCCGGGGCAGCGGCATCCCGGTGATCATGCTGACGGCGCGCAGTTCCACACGCGACGCGATCGAAGGGCTGGATGCCGGCGCCAGTGACTACGTTCCGAAACCGTTCGCGGTGGCCGAGCTCCTCGCCCGCGTGCGCTCGCGCCTGCGGGAGCGCACGTCCAGCACCGCGCCCGTCATCCTCACCCGCGGGAACGTGACCCTGGACATCCTGGGGCGGCACGCGAGCGTCGGCGGCCGCGATGTGGACCTCTCCGCGCGCGAGTTCGCCCTCGCCGAGCAGTTCCTCCGCCACCCCGGCGAGGTCCTCACCCGCGAGGTCCTGCTGAGTCGCGTGTGGGGCCTCGACTTCGACCCCGGGTCGAACGTCGTCGACGTGTACGTGCGGTACCTGCGCTCCAAGCTCGGCGCCGACAACATCGTCACGGTGCGCGGCGAGGGGTACCGCTGGGACTGACGGAAGGATCCCCGGGGCGGCGCCCCGGGGATCCCGCCTTCCCGATGGTCAGCTGAGCTCGGCGGCCTCGAGGAGTTCGGTCACGAGCGCCGCGATGGCGGAGCGCTCCGAGCGCATGAGCGTCACGTGCCCGAACAGACCGTGGCCCTTGAGCGTCTCGATGACCGACGCGATGCCGTCGTGGCGACCGACGCGGAGGTTGTCGCGCTGGCCCACGTCGTGCGTGAGCACGACCCGCGAGTTCTGGCCGATGCGGCTCAGCACCGTCAGCAGCACGTTCCGCTCCAGCGACTGCGCCTCGTCGACGATGACGAACGCATCGTGCAGGGAGCGTCCGCGGATGTGGGTCAGCGGCAGCACCTCGAGGAGGCCCCGGTCGACGATCTCCTCGACGACGTTGCCGGAGACGACGGAGCCGAGCGTGTCGAAGACCGCCTGACCCCACGGGTTCATCTTCTCCTGGGCGTCGCCGGGCAGGTAGCCGAGCTCCTGGCCGCCGACGGCGAACAGGGGGCGGAACACGAGGATCCGCTTCTGCTGCTGACGCTCCAGGACCGCCTCGAGCCCGGCGCACAGGGCGAGGGCGGACTTGCCGGTCCCGGCGCGCCCGCCGAGCGAGACGATGCCGACCTCGGGGTCCAGCAGCAGGTCGATCGCGATGCGCTGCTCGGCCGAGCGGCCGTGCAGCCCGAAGACGTCGCGATCCCCCCGGACCAGCCGGTACTCCCCGTCGCCGGTCACCCGGCCCAGGGCCGATCCCCGTTCGGAGTGGATCACGAGGCCGGTGTTCACCGGCAGCCCGATGACGTCGGCGCTGGAGGCCACCTCGCTCTCGTACAGATCGCTGACGTCGTCGCCCGACACGTCGATCGCCGCGATCCCGGTCCACCCGGAGTCCACGGCCTGCTCGGCGAGGTACTCCTCCGCGTGCAGGCCGAGCGAGGCGGCCTTCACGCGCATGGGAAGGTCCTTGGAGACGACCGTGACCGACTGCCCCTCCTGGGAGAGGTGCATCGCGACGGAGAGGATGCGCGTGTCGTTGTCGCCCAGGCGCATGCCGGCGGGGAGGACCGTCGGATCGGTGTTGGTGAGCTCGACGCGGAGCGTCCCGTCCTCCCCCACCGGGACGGGGAAGTCGAGGCGCCCGTGCTCGACCCGGAGTTCGTCGAGGTGCCGCAGCGCCTGGCGCGCGAAGTACCCGATCTCCGGGTCGTGGCGCTTGCCCTCCAGTTCCGTGATCACCACGACGGGGACCACGACGGAGTGCTCGGCGAAACGGAAGAAGGCCCGCGGATCGCTCAGCAGGACCGAGGTGTCCAGCACATACGTGCGGAGATCCTGGTCGGCGGCCCGTCCGTGTGCGGACGCGCCTTCCTGAGTGACACGGCGCTGCTTCTCTGGTGCTCGTGTGATCACAACCCACTCCCGCCCCGGGTGGTTTCACCCGGCAGTCACGAGTCGACCGTTGGCCACGAGTCAGTGGAGAGGCCGACCCGACCGGGCACCATGCCCGATGTGATGACCGTACGTCCGGGGTGCGACGCGCAGCGCAAGCGACACGCCGCGCCGTGTGGCGCGCAGGTTAACTTCCGGAGACGACGACGTCCGTCGCGCCGGAGGTCGCCTCCAGCGCCATGCGGGCCGCGGAGGCCTCGGCCAGCGCATCGCCCAGCAGCAGGAACGTGTCCGCGCCGGTGCCGATGTGCGGAGAGAGGCGGATTGTGCCGCCGCGCGCCGTGGCCGTGACGCCGTGGTTGGCGAGCGCCGCGGCGAGATGCCCGGCCTCGGCCGGCTCGGGTTCCAGCGCGACGATGCCGGCGTGACGCTCGCGGTCGGTGAGGACGGGCACGCCGTAGCGGTCGGCGAGGGCCATGATGTCGCGCGCCCGCTCCCGCAGCTGCGCCGCGATCCCGGCGACCCCGGCGGTCTGGATCTCGCGCAGCGCGGTTGCGAGCCGTGCGGCGGCGAGCGGGTCAGCGGGCGAGACGGTGTACGCGGCGGCGGTGCCCAGCGGAGCCGGGACGCCGATGGTGGACAGATCGCCGTCCATGCCGGCCACCCCGGACAGGACCGGCTCGATGCGCTCTCGGGCGCGCGCGGAGAACCAGGCGAAGCCCGTTCCGCGGCCGGCGCGCAGCCACTTGTAGCCGTTCCCGCAGACGACGTCCGCGGCAGTCCAGTCGGCCTCCACGACACCGAAGGCCTGCACGGCGTCGACGATGAGGAGCCGGTCGCCGATGACGTCGCGCAGCGCGGCCAGGTCGGCGAGGTAGCCGGTCCGGTAGTCCACGAGGCTGACCGCGACGGCCGTGGTCTCGTCGGTCAGCGCCTCGCGCACGGCATCCGCCGTGACCGGGCCGCCCGGCAGGTCGTGCACACGGAGCATGCCGCGGGCGTCGGCGGCGCGCCGAGCCGTGACGGTCAGCGCGGGGAACTCCCGCGGCGAGAGGAGCAGTTCGCCGGTGACGCCGTACAGCGCCTGCATGAGGCCGTGCGTCGTGGACGGCTGCAGCGTGACCTCGTCGGCGGCGACGCCGAGCAGGGCGGCGAGGAGCCCCTGCGCCTCCGGGACGCGGGACGAGACGAGGTCGATGCCGCTGCGCCGGCCCGTCCCGAGCAGCTCGGCGTCGGCCTGCGCCTCGGCGCGGACCGCGGGCGAGAGCGGGCCGAAGGACGCCCAGTTGAGATACCCGGATTCCGCGTCGAAGGTCTCGAGGTAGGGCTCCAGGTCGTTCACATGTCCATTCTGGCACGCGGAGTCCGGCGATCAGCCCCCGTAGCGGCGGTCGCGGGAGGCATAATCCCTGATGGCGCGGAGGAAGTCGACCTTCCGCAGGTCGGGCCCCAGGGCCTCCACGAAGTAGAACTCGGAGTGCGCCGACTGCCAGAGGAGGAAGTCGCTGAGCCGCTGCTCCCCCGACGTGCGGATGACGAGATCGGGATCGGCCTGGCCGACCGTGTAGAGGTGTTCGCCGATCTGCTCGGGGGTGAGGTTCGCCGCGAGGTCTTCGAGCGATCCGCCGTTCTCGTGGTGCTGCGCGAGGATGCTCCGGACGGCGTCGACGATCTCGCTGCGCCCGCCGTAGCCGACCGCGAGGTTCACGTGCAGACCGGTGTTCTCCCGGGTGCGCTCCTGCGCCGTCGCGAGCACACGGGCCAGCTCCGCGGGCAGGATCTCGGCGCGGCCCACGTGCTGGACGCGCCAGCCCGGTTCGTGCGAGAGCTCGTCGGCGAGCTCCGCGATGATCTCGATGAGATCGGCGAGCTCCTTCGAGTCGCGCTTGCTGAGGTTATCCGTCGAGAGGAGGTAGAGCGAGACGACGCGGACGCCGAGGTCATCGCACCACCGCAGGAAGTCGTGCATCTTGGCCGCCCCGGCGCGGTGCCCGTCGGCGGCGGTGGGGTACCCGGCCTGGCGGGCCCAGCGGCGGTTGCCGTCGATCATCATCGCGACGTGGTGCGGGACGGTCTCCGGCGTGAGCCTGCGCCGCAGGCGGGAACTGTAGAGACGGTAGAGCAGTCCCCGTCCGTCTGCAGCGCCTGAGCGTGTCAC
>Ga0006562J51391_1003560_pt1 | contig 10430 bp, 10 predicted proteins | sample Ararhi6_input_d2_FD_51391 | JGI IMG/M metagenome (IMG submission 51391) | reverse complement strand
GCTCAACGCGCTGTCGCTGTTCGGCCTGGTGCTGGCGATCGGCATCGTGGTGGACGACGCCATCGTGGTGGTGGAGAACGTCGAGCGCCATATCGAGCACGGCATGCGGCCGAAGGAAGCCACGCGCCAGGCGATGAAGGAAGTGACCGGCCCCATCGTCGCCACCGCCCTGGTGCTGTGCGCGGTGTTCGTGCCGACCGCCTTCATCAGCGGCCTGACCGGCCAGTTCTATCGCCAGTTCGCGCTGACCATCGCCATCTCCACGGTGATCTCGGCGTTCAACTCGCTGACCCTGAGCCCGGCGCTGGCCGCCATCCTGCTGCGCGACCATGACGCGCCGAAGGACAAGCTCACGGTGTGGATGGACAAGAGCCTGGGCTGGGTGTTCCGTCCGTTCAACCGCGTGTTCACCAGCGGCGCCAACCGCTACGTGGGCGGCGTGAAGCGCGTGCTGCGCGCCGGCACCGTTACCCTGATGGTGTACGGCGGCCTGGTGGCGCTGGGCTTCCTGGGCTTTGCCCATGTGCCGACCGGCTTCGTGCCGCAGCAGGACAAGCAGTACCTGGTGGCGTTCGCGCAGCTGCCCGACGCGGCCTCGCTCGACCGCACCGAAGACGTGATCCGCCGCATGAGCGAGATCGCCCTGAAGCAGCCGGGCGTGCAGAGCGCGGTGGCGTTCCCGGGCCTGTCGATCAACGGTTTCACCAACAGCACCAACTCCGGCATCGTGTTCGCCACGCTCAAGCCGTTCGAGGAGCGCCGCGATGCGTCGCTGTCGGCCGGTGCGATCTCGATGGCGCTGAACCAGAAGTTCGGCGGCATCCAGGACGCGTATATCGCGGTGTTCCCGCCGCCGCCGGTGATGGGCCTGGGCACGATCGGCGGCTTCCGCATCCAGGTCGAGGACCGCGGCGACGTCGGCTTCGAGGAGCTGTACAAGCAGACCCAGAACCTGATCGCCGAAAGCCGCAAGACCCCGACCCTGGCCGGCCTGTTCTCCAGCTACCAGGTGAGCGTGCCGCAGATCGACGCCAACGTGGACCGCGAGAAGGCCAAGGCCGAAGGCGTGGACCTGGCCGACGTGTACCAGACCATGCAGGCCTACATGGGCTCGCTGTACGTCAACGACTTCAACCGCTTCGGCCGCACCTACCAGGTGAACGTGTCCGCCGACCAGGGCTTCCGCCGTGAGCCGGAAGACCTGCTGCAGCTGCGCACCCGCAACGCGCGCGGCGATGCGATCCCGCTCGGTTCGTTCCTGACCGTGCACCAGGGCGTGGGTCCGGACCGCGTGCAGCACTACAACGGCTATCCGACCGCCGAGATCAACGGCGGCCCGGCGCCGGGCTTCAGCTCGGGCCAGGCGCAGGATGCGATGGAGAAGCTGGCGCGCGAGAACCTGCCCAACGGCATGTCGTTCGAATGGACCGAGCTGACTTATCAGCAGATCCTCGCCGGCAATACCGCGGTGCTGGTGTTCCCCTTGTGCGTGCTGCTGGTGTTCCTGGTGCTGGCTTCGTTGTACGAAAGCCTGACCCTGCCGCTGGCGGTGATCCTGATCGTACCGATGGTGCTGTTGTCCGCGATCTCCGGCGTGTGGCTGTCCGGCGGCGACAACAACATCTTCACCCAGATCGGTTTGATCGTGCTGGTGGGCCTGGCCTGCAAGAACGCCATCCTGATCGTGGAGTTCGCTCGCGAAGCGCAGATCCTGGAAGGCATGGACCGCAAGCAGGCCGTGCTGGAAGCCGCCCGCCTGCGACTGCGCCCGATCCTGATGACCTCGATCGCTTTCATCATGGGCGTGGTGCCGCTGGTGACCTCGCACGGCGCCGGCGCGGAGATGCGCCATGCCATGGGCGTGGCGGTGTTCGCCGGCATGCTCGGCGTGACCTTCTTCGGCCTGATCTTCACCCCGCTGTTCTACGTGATCATCCGCGGCTGGAGCGAGCGCGCCGAAGCGCGTCGCGCCGCCCGCCGCGCCGCCAAGGGCCTCAACACGCCCGCGCTGGAGGAACACTGATGTCTACTGTGATTGAGAACGTACGCGCCTGGTTTGCCAGGCGCTCTACCCGGAACCTTCGCCTGAGCGCGATGGCAACCGCACTGCTGCTGGCCGGTTGCGTAAGTGTGGGCCCGGACTACCACCGCCCTGACGAGAAACCGCTGACTCTGCAGGAAGCGGACGCCAAGCAGGAAACCGCCGAAGGTTTCCAGGCCGCGTGGTGGAAGCAGTTCAACGATCCCGCGCTGGATGCACTGATCCAGCGCGCGGCGAAGAACGCGCCGGACCTGAAGATCGCCATCGCGCATCTGAAGGAGTCGCGCGCCCTGCTCGGCGTGACGCGCGCCGACCAGTGGCCGACCATCGATACCAATATCGACTACCAGCGCAGCCGCGCGCAGCAACCCGGCTTCACCACCAACCGCGTGACCACCGAAAGCTACCGCGCCGGCTTCGACGCCAGCTGGGAGCTGGATCTGTTTGGCGGCGTGCGCCGCTCGGTGGAAGCGGCCGGTGCCGAAGCGCAGGCCAGCGCGGCCTCGCTGCAGGACGCGCAGGTGACGCTGTTCGCCGAAGTGGCGCGCTACTACTTCGACCTGCGCGGCACCCAGCTGCGCGTCGACGTGGCCAGGCGCGATATCGAGAACCAGCGCGAGACGATGCGGCTGATCCGTGCGCGCTTCGATATCGGCACCGGTTCCGAGCAGGATGTGGCGAGCGCGAATGCGCGGCTGGCCTCGACCGAAGCGCAGCTGCCGGTACTGCAGACCCAGGCGCATGCGGACGAAGCGCATCTGGCGGTGTTGCTGGGCGAGCGTCCCGGCGAACTGGTGGACATCGACCTGTCGCCCGGCAACTTCAAGCCGATCGACGTGGCGCTGCCGATCGGCAACGCCGGCGACGTGCTGGCGCGCCGTGCCGACGTGCGCATCGCCGAACGCGAACTGGCCGCAGCCAATGCACGCATCGGCGTGGCCAAGGCCGATTGGTTCCCGCACATCACGCTGGGTGGCTTCGTCGGCTTCCTGGCCGGGCGCAGCAACGATTTCGGCGGGCCGTCCACGCGTGCGTGGTCGATCGCGCCGAGCATCAGCTGGCCGGGCCTCAATGTGCAGCGCGTGCGCAACAACGTGAAGGCGAGCGAGGCGCGCGCCGACGCGGCGCTGGCCAACTACCAGCGCACCGTGCTGCAGGCGGTGGAGGACGTGAGCAATTCCCTGGTCGGCTTCAACCTGCAGCGCGAGCGCGTGCAGAAGCTGTTCGACCAGGTGGCGCAGAGCCGCCGCGCGGCCGATCTTGCCCGGGTGCGCTACAACGAAGGTGCGGCGGACTTCCTGCAGCTGCTCGATGCGGAGCGCACGCAGCTGGCCGCCGAGGATGCGCTGGCCGAAGCGGAAGCGGCGATCAACCTGCGCGCGGTGGCGGTATACAAGGCCATCGGCGGCGGTTGGGAAGCCTGCGGCGACGAGAGCTGCAGCCAGGTTGCGCAGGTGAAGTGAGGTTGTAGCGCCATGAGTCCTCCTGTCCCGTTTCCGCGCCGCGCGCCGCGCGGGCGCTTCGGCACCGAGCCGCCGCCGAGCCAGCGCATCGCGCTGGTCAGCGGCGCCAACCGCGGACTCGGGCTGGAGGTTTCACGCCAGCTCGCCGCGGCCGGTATGACCGTGTTGCTGGGTGCGCGCAACCTCGCGGCCGGCGAGAAGGCGGCCAAGGCCTTGCGGCGCGAAGGCGGCGACGTCACGGCCGTGCAGCTGGATGTGACCGCGCAGGCGGATGTCGACGCGCTGGCGGAGCGCATCGAACGCGATTTCGGCCGGCTCGATGTGCTGGTCAACAACGCCGGTGCGTATTTCAATCTCGATGACCGCGCGTCGTCGGTCGACCTGGCTTATGTGAGCGGCGCACTCGACACCAATCTGCTCGGCGCATGGCGGCTATGCGAAGCGGCGGTTCCCTTCATGCGCCGGCATGCCTATGGGCGCATCGTCAATGTCTCCAGCGGGTGCGGGGCGATCGACAGCGAAGGCGAGGATTGCCCCGCGTATCGCGTGTCCAAGGCGGCGCTCAACAGCTATACGCGCATGCTTGCCGCGGAACTGAAAGGCAGCGGCATTCTGGTGAATGCGGTGTGTCCGGGCTGGGTCGCGACCGACATGGGCGGCCCGGGCGGGCGCCCGGTGGCCGATGGCGCGGCCGGCATCGTATGGGCGGCGAGCCTGCCGCCGCAGGGCGCGATCACCGGCGGTTTCTTCCGCGATCGCGCACCGATTGCGTGGTAAACGTAGGTTGGGGTGAGCACAGCGAACCCCAACATGCGCGAAGCGTGTGGTCAGCGCTGCACTACTAGCGCAAACCAGCGCCAGCCGCGGATCTTCTCCGCGATCAGCTTCACGCTGGTCAGCATCGGCACGGCCAGCAGCGCGCCGGGGATGCCCCACAGCCAGCCCCATACCAGCAGCCACAGCAGGATCGCCACCGGGCTCAGGCGCATGCGCCGGCCCTGGATCAGCGGCGTGATCAGGTTGCCTTCCACCGCGGTGATGCCGGCGAAGGTCAGCGCCGGCAGCAGGGCCTGGCCCGGCTGGTCGAAATGCAGCAGGCCGACCACCGCCAGCAGCGTGGTGGTGGTGATCGAGCCGACGTAGGGAATGAAGTTGGCGATCATCGCCACCGAACCCCACAGCAGGGGGTCGGGCACCGCATACGCCCATAGCATGGTGGCGGTGACCACGCCCAGCGTGCCGTTGATCACCACCGTGGTGAGAATGTAGCGCGACACCTCGACCTGGATGCTGCGCACGATGGACACGGTGCGGCGCTTGTAGCGGAAGTTCGGCGCGATCTCGACCAGCCGCCGCAGCAGGGCGTCGCCGTAGATCAGGAAGAAGAACACCAGCAGCACCACGGTCAGCACCGCGGCCAGCACCTTGGGCGTGCCGGCCAGCACGTCCCAGGCGTCGATGCTTACCGCGGCGGCGCGCGGCGCCGGGCGCGCCGGACCGCCGACCAGGCTCTGGGTCGCGCGGTTGGCCGCTTCGAACGGTTGCATGACGGTGCGCAGCTTGGGCACGAAGCTGCGCACCAGGCTGGGCGCATCGTGGAACCATTCCAGCGCCGGCGGCGTCAGGCGCGCGATGCCGGTGCCGATGCCGGCGATCAGCGCGATCACCAGGAAGCTGGCACTGAGCCAGCGCGGAACGCGCCGGCGCGCGGCGAAAGCGACGATGGGATTGAGCGCAAGGCCGATGAAGCCGGCCAGCACCAGCGGAATCAGCAGGTCGCGCGCGAGCGTGACGGTATACAGCAACGCCAGCAGCAGCAGCACATTGAGCACGGCGCGAATGCCCAGCAGGTGGCGCTGGGTAAACCGCACGGACGGCATGCGGCGCTTGGGTGGCGGCTCATCGACCGGCGAGGGTGGCGCAGGCAGAGCGCCGCCGCTGCTCTCCGGCGGCGGCGCCAGGGGACCGATCGCGTTCATGAGGGGTCGAAGCCGCCTTCGCTGAATTCGGCCACCAGGCGCACGCCCTGGGCGACCAGTTCGGCCACGGTGCCGTTGAGCAGCGCGCCCAGGCCGGGGATGCGCAGCGGATGCACGTTCAACTGGCCCAGTACGAAGCCCAGGCCCGCGGCCACGCTGACGGTGCCGAGCGGATGCTGGCGGCCGCGCGCTAACAGGGCGCCGGCAGGTTCCGCCAGCGCCTGGCGCGCATCCGCGACCCGCTCGCGCGCCTCACGCACGGCACGAAGATGCTTGAACAGACTCATATCCCCTCCTCCCGGTCGGCGACCGGATCCGGCGGCGCCTGGCGCTCCGAACGGCGCATCGCCTGCCGTATGGTCTCACGCCAGGCGTGACGGGAGTCGGGCAGCGTCAGCCAATGCATGCAGCGACGGAACAGCCAGATCATGCCGACCAGGAACAGCAGCTGCAGCACGCCCAGTATCACCAGCGCCAACGGCCAGGAATGCAGCCATGCGGCCAGCAGCACGCCGGCCAGGGCCATCATGGTCAGGCCCAGGCCGACGCCGGCCACGGTGGCGGCGAGCGCGGCCAGCAGCATCCAGGAAACCGCGCTGCGCGCCAAGCCCAGCTCGGCCACGAATAACGAAAGCTGCGCGCCGAACAGGTGTTTGGCCGCGCGCCCGGCGCGGCCTATCTCGTCGAGAATGCCCGGATCGACAGCGTCCGCCTCGGCGGACGGCTGTCCGTGAAACGGTTCTTCGCGGGGGCGTTCCCCGGGACCGGCGGGGCTGTCCTCGCGCCCGCCGCCCTCACGGCCGGGATCGTGCATCCGCTGATCTCTGCAAGATCAGCGGCGCAGGATGCGGCCGAGCAGCCAACCCGCGCCGAGCGCGATGGCCACCGACTGCACCGGCTTCTCGCGCACGTAGTCGCGCGCGCGTTCCAGCCACACGTCGGCGCGGTCCATCGCCTCGTCGTAGGCTTCGCGTCCGCGCTCGCTGTATTCGTTCGCCTTTTCGCTGGCGCGGGTGGCGGCGTCGGCGGCCTTGTCGGTCGCGCGATGCAGGCCGTCCTCGACGCGGTCGGCGACATGGTCGACCTTGTCCTTGGCCGTAGCCACCGCATCGGAGGTGGCGCGCTTGAAGCGCTCGGCGTTCTCCTCGATACGACTGCCGCCCGTGCCGACGGCCTGCTCGGGAACCACTTCCTTCGCCTGGACTTCTTTGTTCATGGCGTTCTCCTTGGGGGACGGGATGGTGGGCTGCGGGTATCGACCGCGGGTTGTTGACTCTAGCGAAAATCCCGCCTCGATGGGCGCGCGGCGGCGCCCCTGTTCAGCTGGCCCGTCGGAAGAAGGCAATGATCGCGAGGATCAGGAAGACGATGAACAGAATCTTGGCGATGCCGGCCGCGGCGCCCGCGATGCCAGTGAAGCCCAGCAGCGCCGCGATGATGGCGATGACCAGAAAGACCAGGGCATAGTGAAGCATGGCGAGGTTCCTCGATAGCTGCGGTCGAAAGCCCCTTGCGGCCATTCATCCATAGCCCGCGCCTTGCCTGCGTGAAGGCCGCGCGCCGCGGCCTCCACGCCCTCACCACATCGTTGTGCCAGGCTGCGTTTCGATTGAACGCGAGCTAAGCGCGCACCACCGCCTTGCCGTAGATCGCATACGTGCCGACGATCTCGGCCTGCGCCAGCACGTGGCCGTGCATCACCTTGCGCAGTTCGTCGAGAGTGAAGCCGTCAGCGAGATTGAGCTTCTCCACGTCCAGCGCATGCACGCGAAAGTGATAGTGGTGCACGCGCTCGTCGTTCCACGGCGGACACGGGCCGTCGTAGCCGAGGTATTCGCCACCCATGTCCTTGTCGCCGTGGAACCAGCCGGTGTAGTCGTTCTTGCCCTGCACGCTGCCGGGCGGGCCGGACGGTGCGCGCTTGCCGTGCGCGACGATGCCGTCGCTGCACGCGCCTTCGGCCAGCTCCGTGTACTCCACGGGGATATCGGCCATCAGCCAGTGCACGAACTCCACCCGCGGCAGATCCGCCGGCACCACGCGGTCGCCCTGGTTGACGTCGTCGCCGCGGCTGGGCACGTCGGAATCGATGCAGGTGAGCACGTAGGAGCGCGTCGCCGGCGGCGCGTCCTTCCATGCCAGGTGCGGGCTCAGGTTGTCCGACAGGGCGACCGGATCGCCCGGCTTGCCGAATGCGCAGCGCGCGGGCACCGGCTGGCCGTTCTGGAAACTGTCACTGCGAAGTTGCACGGCGGTCTCCTGGTGGTTTACTTGGCCTGATAGGTGACGCGATAGACCGCGCCCGCCTCGTCGTCGCTGACCAGCAGGCTGCCATCCGGCAGCGGCTGCACGTCGGCGGGGCGGCCCCAGGCCTTCTCGTCCTGCATGAAGCCTTCGATCAGCGGCTCGTACGACACCACTTTGTTGCCGTTGAGGCGCACCGTCATCACGCGGTAGCCGGATTTCTTGGTGCGGTTCCACGAGCCATGCTCGGCGACGATCAGCGCGCCCTTGTAGGCGGCCGGAAATTGCTTGCCCTCGTAGAAGCGCAGGCCCAGCGACGCCACGTGCGGGCCGAGCTTGAGCACCGGCGGCGTGTAGTCCTTGCAGTTCTTGCCCTTGCCGAACTCCGGGTCGAGCGTGTCGCCCTGGTGGCAATAGGGGTAGCCGAAGTGCTCGCCCACCTTGGTCAGGCGGTTGAGCTCGTCGCTGGGCATGTCGTCGCCCAGCAGGTCGCGGCCGTTCTCGGTGAACCACAGGTCGTTGCTGCCCGGGCGCCAGGTGAAGCCGACCGTGTTGCGGATGCCGTAGGCCACATCTTCCAGGCCGGTGCCGTCCTTGTTGAGGCGGGTGAGCTTGGCGTAGTCCTTGCCCTTGTCGCAGATATTGCAAGGCGCGCCGATCGGCACGTACAGCTTGCCGTCGGGGCCGAAGGCGATGAATTTCCAGCCGTGGTGCGTATCGGTCGGGAACTTGTCATAGACCACTTCGGGCTTGGGCGGGCTGTCGAGGTGGTTCTCGATATCGCGCAGCACCACGATCTTGCTCACCGCGGACACGTACAGGTCGCCGTCCTTGAACGCCACGCCGACCGGCAGCTGCAGGCCGGTGGCGATCACGCGTACCTTGTCGGCCTTGCCGCTGCCGGTGCTGTCGGTGAGCGCATAGACCTTGCCGGCGTCGTTGGAACCGACGAACACCGTGCCCTTGGCGCCGAGCGCGATCTCGCGGGCATTGGGGGTTTGGTCGGTGTAGACGGCGATGTGGAAACCCTTGGGCAGGGTCAGCTTGTCCAGCTGGGGATCGGCCAGGGCCGGTAGGGCGAGCAGGCCGAGCGCGAGAGCGAGGAACGGACGCATGGGGGACCTCCGGATGGGCGGAGCCCCGAAGCCTATACCGGCGCGCGTGAGTTTGCCTCTGCCGCTCTGATATCGTGCGCGCCTGAGAAGGGACGATCGATGAGCGAACTGCAGGACCTGACCACCCTGGTGCGCGCTGCCACGCCACTGCTGGTCATCGAAACGGTAGACGAGCAGCGGGTGATCGAGTGTTTCCGCCACGTCATTTCGCAGTCGCTGCGGCCACTGTGGCGCTGGACCCTGACCGACGGCCTGAACCGGCTGGACTTCGCCCAGGGCGGCGAGCCGATCGCGCCGGATGCCGACAGCACGCTGGATGCGATCCGCGAGGCGCCCGAGCGCGGCATCTACCTGCTGTTCGATTTCCATCCGTTCCTGCGCTATGCCATGACCCTGCGCCAGCTGCGCGAGATCGTGCAGCGCCAGCGCTCGGCCGCGCACACGGTGGTGCTGGTCGGCGCGCGGATCGAGCTGCCGGAGGAGCTGGAAGCGCTATGCATGCGCGTGCCGCTGTCGCTGCCGGACATCAAGGAGCTGGCCGCGATCCTGCGCGCCGAGGCCCTGGCCTGGCAGCGCGAGCACGGCCGCCGGGTGGAAGTGGACGGCGACGCCGCGCGCACCATCGTGCGCAACCTGCTGGGCCTGGCCGCGCCGGATGCGCGGCGCATCGTGCGCAAGCTGATCTACAACGACGGCGCGCTCTCCGCCGGCGACCTGCCCGAGCTGATGCGCACCAAGTTCGAACTGCTCAACCGCTCCGGCCTGCTGCATTACGAATACGCCACCGCCAGCTTCGCCGACATCGCCGGGGTCAGCCGCGTGCGCGACTGGGTACAGCGGCGGCGCGCGATCTTCCTGGCCGCCGAACCCGATCCCACGCTCGACCCGCCCAAGGGCGTGCTGCTGCTGGGTGTGCAGGGTTGCGGCAAGAGCCTGGCGGCCAAGGCCATCGCCGGCGGCTTCGGCGTGCCGCTGGTGCGCATGGATTTCGGCGCGCTGTACAACAAGTACCAGGGCGAGACCGAGAAGAACCTGCGCGAGGCGCTGCACAGCACCGAGCTGCTGTCGCCCTGCGTGCTGTGGATCGACGAGATCGAAAAAGGCCTGGCCAGCGGCGGCGAGGACGGCGGCGTGTCGCGCCGCGTGCTCGGCTATCTGCTGACCTGGATGGCCGAGCGCAGGTCGAAGGTGTTCGTGGTCGCCACCGCCAATGCGGTGGACGAGTTGCCGGCCGAGCTGCTGCGCAAGGGACGCTTCGACGAGATCTTCTTCGTCGACCTGCCCAAGCCGTCGGTGCGCAACGACATCTTCGCGATGCATCTGCGCCGGCGGAAGCTGCCGGTGGAGCAGTTCGATCTCCCTGCCTTGTCCGCTGCCAGCGAAGGTTTCTCCGGCGCGGAAATCGAGCAGGCCGTGGTCAGCGCACTTTACGACGCCACCAGCGGCGCCGCGCCGCCGGACCAGCCGATGCTGCTTGCCGCGCTGGGCGCGACGCGGCCGCTGTCGGTGCTGATGCGCGAACAGGTCGAGGCGCTGCGCATCTGGGCGCGCGGACGTTGCGTGCCGGCGGACTGAGGCCATGGATCCG
>Ga0006562J51391_1002787_pt1 | contig 10430 bp, 11 predicted proteins | sample Ararhi6_input_d2_FD_51391 | JGI IMG/M metagenome (IMG submission 51391) | reverse complement strand
TTAGTCAAATACTTGGGTGCTTATAATTTTACGGTGTTTGATGCCATTCAAAATGTGAAATCAAACAGCCAGCGTGCCCTGGCAAATTCAAGTGACGTAACAGATGTAGAGAATTATCTAAAGGCGAACAGCGCTGATCCTAACCCGGCTTATTACGGGAAAGCGAAAGGCATGAACGTCATTACAATTTCTCTTGAATCACTGCAAAACTTTGTCATTGATTACAAAGTGAATGGAAAAGAGGTCACTCCTTTCCTCAATTCATTAGCCCATGACAACAAAACGTTTTATTTTGATAACTTCTTCCATCAAACAGGACAAGGAAAGACATCTGATGCGGAATTTATGATGGATACGGGGCTTTTCCCATTATCACAAGGCTCTGTGTTTATTAACAAAGCTCAAAACACATATCAGGCGCTTCCTGGCATTTTGAAAAAGGACCAATACACGTCCGCTGAATTCCACGGAAATACGAAAACGTTCTGGAACCGAAATGAAATGTTTAAGTCCTTTGGATATGACAGATTTTACGATTCTGAGTACTACGATATGAATGAACAAGATACGAAGAACTATGGATTGAAAGACAAACCTTTCTTCAAAGAATCCATGCCAATGCTTGAAAATCTAAAACAGCCGTTTTATTCGAAATTCATTACGCTGTCAAACCACTTCCCATTTGGTATGGATGAAGGTGATACCGATTTTGAACCTGGCGACTTCGGAGACTCCGTCGTTGATAACTACTTCCAATCTGCTCATTATTTAGATGAAGCCATTGAACAGTTCTTTAATGACTTGAAGAAATCCGGTCTCTATGACAATACCGTCGTCATTATGTACGGTGACCATTACGGCATTTCAGAAAACCATAATGAAGCGATGGAAAAAGTGACTGGCGAAAAAATTGGAGATTATGAAAATGCCCAGCTTATGCGTGTGCCGCTCTTTATCCATGTGCCAGGCGTAAAAGGCGGACAGATTCATAAATACTCTGGTGAAGTCGATGTTGCGCCTACCCTTCTCCACCTGCTCGGAGATGATACGAAGAACTATTTAATGTCTGGTTCTGATATCTTATCGAAGAACTTTAAAGAGCTTGTGCCATTTAGAAATGGAGACTTCGTGTCTAAGGACTACACGAAAGTAGGCAACAATTATTACAGCAACAAAACAGGTGAAAAAATCGAGCCGACTGAAAAGGCATCACAAGAAAACGAAACGGTGAAAAAGATGCTAGAGACATCTGATAAGATTGTCACGGAAGATTTACTCCGTTTCTACAAACCTAAAGGCTTTACACCAATTGAGCGAAATGATTATGACTACACAAAGAAAGTACAGGATGAAAAAGATTCCTCTTCCGCCAAAGATGAATCCAGCTCGTCTTCCAAATAACTTTCTCATTTAAGGCCCCAGCCGATCCAAGATCAGCTGGGGCTTTTTACGTTTGATCCGCATGACACCGGGTATAGGTGAAGAAGGAGGGATTATTGATCATGAAAAAAACAGCAGCATTTCTCGTGACCGCTTCACTCGCTTCTTCCACCTTATTTGCTTTCAGCCCATCGATTTCAGCGCACGCCATGACCCAAACGCAGGCAGAACAGTCCATTCCTCAAGGGCCGAATGCAGCGCTAAACAGCATCTATCAGCTGGCGCATAAAGGACAAATGCCATACTATGCAGAAGGACTCAAAATAGGGGTTCAAACAAAAAAAGACGTTCGGCATAAACTAGGACAGCCTTATCCAGAAACGGGTCAAAGCGGCTTTGATTTGTATCATGCCGAAATGGGCAACCCTGGATTTGCTTTTCACTATGACAAAAAAGGCAAGATTAACGAAATCCGTTATTTTGGAACAAATGTAGAAAAAGAAACGAATATCGGAGGAATGACTCCTTCCCTATTAAAGAAACAGCTTGGACCAGCAGATTCAGTCAGCACCATCCCACAAACAAAAGAGAAGAAATACGTTTATCAGACCGGTGATTATGAGCTCGAATTTATCGTCGGACATGATCCAGATATCAGTCAGCACTCGTTAACAGTCTTGCATATCAACCTTATAAAAAGTGATTCTTAAATAAAAAGCATCCTGAGTTTTCGCTCAGGATGCTTTTCTTTATTATGATGCCACTTCTAAATGCGGCTTTTTTTTCAGTTTTCGCTTAAGGACTGGACCTGCTACATAATCAAGGCCAAGTTTTCCGGCATTTCCTTTCGCTGCTATGATAAAGACGGCGATCAGAAGAAGAAGCGGGTTAACAGAAACGGTTCCAGCTAGTAAGAAAGAGACATTCATCACGCTTCCAAAAAAGGCTGCTGTTGTTGTGAACAATCCAACAATTAGTCCTAGACCAACTAAGATTTCTCCCCACATGACCATGGCACTGAAGAGTCCGGCATTTGGCAACGCGACATTTTCTAAAAACCAGACATAGAACGGATAAACAAGATGTCCATCTTTCACAACAGGTTCAGCAATGGCAAATTGCAAATATCCTGATGCATCGAATCCGCCTGTTAGTTTTCCAATACCAGATGTCAGCCAAGTCCATCCGATATAAAGTCTTGCTGCCAAAAGGATAACCGCTGCCCATACATTCGTTTGTAAGAATTTTGTAAACATGATGATGCCTCCTTTTAAATTATGTGAAATATTTCACATTTTCTTTATGATCTTATTATACTACTTAATATACATTTGTGATCCTTTTCACATATATATTCACAAATTGTTCATGAATATCTAGTCGAGGTAAACTTTCCCCTTGCTATGGCCGTCTAAGTTATTTCAGACAGTAAAAAGGGGTTACATTTTGTATGAAAACATTATTTCATTTTGCTTATTTACAGGCCATCTCTTGTCTATTTCCTGTCATGATCTTTACGGTGCTTGCCCTATCAAAGGTCGTGTCTATTCCTTTTCTTCATCGATATGATGTTATTCTTCTGCTTTGCCTTATGGCACAGCTTCTCATGCTGATGCTACGGCTTGAGACGCTGACAGAGTTGAAGGTTATTTGTCTCTTTCATGTGATTGGAATAGGCTTAGAAATCTACAAAGTACATATGGGTTCATGGTCCTATCCTGAAGAAGCTTATACGAAAATTTTTGGGGTTCCGCTCTATAGCGGTTTTATGTATGCGAGCGTGGCAAGCTATATTTATCAGGCACTGACTCGGCTTCACGTGAAGGTGAAAGCATGGCCTCATCCGTATCTTTCGATTGGGATCAGTTTATGTATTTACTTCAATTTCTTTACTCATCACTGGATTTATGATCTACGCTGGTGGCTGACATTACTCCTAGTGGTTGTGTTTCGAAAAACAACAGTTTCCTTTCAGGTCGGTTCATCGACCTTTCGCATGCCGCTTGTTATCTCGTTTTTGCTGATTGGATTTTTTATTTGGGTGGCCGAAAATGTCACGACCTTTTTAGGAGCATGGCAATATCCAAATCAGCAGCATGCTTGGTCTCTCGTCCATCTTGGTAAAATCAGTTCATGGTTTTTACTTGTTGTCATCAGCATTGTACTGGTGATCGAACAGCGAAAACAAAAAAGCGTTCAGCCCATTTGATCTGGCTGAACGCTTTTTTTAGTCCCGAGCGACTTCCTTGCGAAGATCATCGGCGACAAATTCGACATTTGTTCCAATGATGATTTGTACGGAAGTTTTTCCTGACGTCAGTACCCCTTTGGCACCTGCTTTTTTCAATGTACCTTCATTTAATAAATTGGTATCTTCTACTGTTAAACGAAGACGGGTCGCACAATGGTCAATTGTGGTGATATTGTCTTTGCCGCCTAGTCCCTCTACGAGCATACTTCCGGCAGTATGTGTATCATCACCTGAAATATCTTCGATGTCATCATCTTCCCTGCCCGGTGTTTTTAGCTTTAACAATTTAATCAGGAAATAGAAAACAACAAAGTAAATCACGCCATAGATGACCCCAACCACAAGTAACAGAATGGGTTTTTGCGCAATTCCAAAACTTAAAACGTAATCAATCGCACCGGCTGAAAAAGCGAAACCGCTATGAATGCCTAAGGTGTTGACAATAAAGAGCGAAAGACCAGTTAATATCGTATGAACACCATATAAAAGTGGAGATAAAAACATAAATGAGAATTCAATTGGTTCTGTGATTCCTGTAATAAATGACGTCAGTGCCATTCCAATCATTAGACCGGCTGTTGCTTTTCGTTTTTCAGGCTTTGCGGTCACAACCATCGCGAGACATGCCGCCGGCAGCCCAAACATCATCACTGGGAAGAAACCAGTCATAAAGACACCTGCACTTGGATCTCCTTTGAAAAACCGCGCTAAATCACCTGTCGCTCCGCTGAATTCACCGAATTGAAACCAAAATAGATTATTCAACACATGGTGAAGTCCTAATGGAATGAGCAAGCGGTTAAAGAAGCCAAACAGCCCGGCACCCGTTGCTCCAAGACTTAAAATCCACTCTCCCAAATCATTGATCACACTTTGAATTGGAGGCCATACATAACCAAAAACGGCTGCTAATAGAATGGTAAAAAGTGCTGTCATAATAGGCACAAGCCGTCTTCCACTAAAGAAACCTAAGTATTCAGGCAGTTTCGTGTCCTTAAATTTATTGTAAACGTAACCTGCCAAAAGTCCGCACAAAATACCACCCAATACCCCCATATTGTTGGTCGAATTGATCGACGTGGTACCAGCTGACAAAATAAAATAAGAGATCGCTCCTGATAACGCCGCTGCCCCGTTACCGTCCTTTGAAATACCAATCGCTACACCCATAGCAAAAATTAAAGCCAAATTCGCAAAAATTGCATTTCCTGCAGCATGAATAAACGGGATGTTGAATACATCTTCTCGCCCAATAGCCAAAATGATACCCGCTGCAGGAAGCACAGCGATTGGAAGCATAAATGATTTTCCTAACTTTTGAAAAAACTGAAACACCATCTTATTTCTCCCCCCTTCGTCATCATCATGAACAAATCTCTCATGATGTTCATAAAAAATATATCATATGCACATCTAGTTATCTATACCAATTTGTCCACATCTCACCCGAATCTCAGCCTTTACTCTTTTGGCGTAAAATGTGGTAAGCTATTGAATAGAATGAAGTTATAGAAAGCGGGAATGAACAGTGATTGTCAAACATGATCATGAGTTAGAAGCCTTAAAAAAAGTCGGCCGAATTGTCGCTTTGGCAAGAGAAGAAATGAAAAGCCAAGCGAAACCAGGCATGTCTACAAAAGAATTAGATTTGATTGGGAAAAAAATATTAGAAGAACATGGAGCCAATTCAGCTCCTGAAAAAGAATATGATTTCCCCGGTACGACTTGCATCAGTGTCAATGATGAAGTCGCACATGGCATTCCAAGTGAAAAAACCATTTTACAAGAGGGCGACCTCATTAATATTGATATCTCAGCAGAGCTTGATGGATATTATTCCGATACAGGGATTTCATTCGTTTTAGGTACAGGAGATGCTCGTCTTGAAGCATTATGCCAGTGTGCAGAGGATGCATTCCTTGAAGGATTAAAGCACGCGAAAGCCGGAAAAAGACAAAATCAAATTGGCCGTGCAGTCTACAATACGGCGAAAGAACAAGGATTTACCGTCATTAAGAACTTGACAGGACACGGCATTGGGAAAAGCCTGCATGAAGCACCTAACCATATTTTGAACTATTATGATCCATTCGATAATGCTTTGTTTAAGAATGGGACAGTGATCGCCTTTGAACCTTTCATTTCAACAAATGCTGAATCGATTTATCAAGCGGATGACGGCTGGACATTTAAAACACCTGATAAGAGCCTGGTCGCACAGATTGAACATACGATTGTGATCACAAAAGACGAACCGATTATTTTAACAAAGCTGTAAGTAAGCGGGTCCCCTCCTTCACTGGAGGGGATTTCAGCGTGTAGACAAACCCTTTCACGAATCTGTCACGACTAAACAAAAATGCCTGTGGTAAAATAGGCAAAGATATGCGAAAGGGGTCTTATTTGATATGTGGTTCATCATCATCGGTATTATCTTCTTTATTGAAAGTATTATTTTAACGGTTGTAGGTATTAAGAAAAAACAATCCATGATGACCTACCTCGGGATTGTCATCATGATTATGACAGTCGGCATGATCATCGTTACCCTCAACCCGCCAAATTCATAAATGATTATTTCCAGCATATACATGGATCATAGGCAGATAGAATCAGTTTTCATTTCTAAACACCTGCACACTTTTCACGTCCTTTTTTGAGATGTTACAATGCAGGCAGTTTCCATTGAAAGGAGTTTTCTATCATGCATTATGGTAGCAAAGGCTGGTATGTCGAAGAATTAAAGAAGCTTGGTGTGACCAAGCATGAAGGAAGAAAGCTTCAAAGCTTTAAAACTTATTTCCTTGCAAATCTTCTTGAGCAAAAGAAAACGAGCTCTTAAATGTTGAAAAGCCGTACATCCATATCAGATGTACGGCTTTTTTATATGGGCTGAACACGTTTTTCTAAAGACTTCCTGACCACATCTGCTAAGGCATCTACTTCAAGAACTGCTTTCAGCCTGTTTTGATCTACTTGACGGTATTTGACTTCATTGACTTCGTGGACTGTGATGGAATGGGGCGCTTTTTCGACTAACACAAGAGCTTCATCAGGAGAGACCATTCCTTCTTTCAGCACACGCAAATAAAAACCGGTATATCCCGTTTGCTGCACTTCCTTCACAAGCTTCATGTTTCCATGCTTAAGAGAGAGCTTCACACATGGCTGTCTTGGCTGGCTGACCTCAACAATCGCTTCCCCAAACTGAAATACATCTCCAATACGGACTTCTGTCTCTACAAGCTGATGCACGGTCACGTTCTCACCGAAGGCTGCCTCCTGTAACGGCACCCCTAAAAATTGCTCAAAATAAGTATAGTGATCATATGGAAAGACGCAAACGGCTTTATCATAACCTCCATGATGAACCAAATCACCTTGTCCGTCTCCACCAAAATTGAGCTGACTCAAATAGACAGGCTTGTGAATACGCTTTTTGTTGATGGCTGTTTTGATTTCTTTACCATTCACATAGGTGGTGATAGGTTGTCCTACTTGAATTCCTTCGATGTCGTACCTTGTCTGCCCCACTCTCGCCATCTCCTTTGATTGTCTGATTGCTTTTATTTTACATGGTTTGACAGTCAAATCATAGTCGGTACGTGAAGGAACGAGACAGGTTATGGTACGATGAGAAAAAAGGAGAGATGACATTGGTTCATTATCACGCTATTGTAAAAGGACGAGTTCAAGGAGTCGGTTTTCGTTATTTTGTTCAAGGAGAAGCCGTCAATCGAGGGATAAAAGGCTGGGTACGCAACACAGATGAGGGTCACGTGGAGTTAAAAGTAGAAGGAGAGCAGCAGGAGGTGTTTGACTTTTTAGAGACCGTCCGTAAAGGTAGTCCTTTTTCAAAAGTCACACATTTGGACATGGAGCCGCTCACCAAGTTCGCCCATTATCAAGACTTTCGGATTAAAGGATAGTTGATGTGTATCCTTTATTTCACAACAGTAAATGGGTTTGCAACATAATAACCAATCAAGGTTGTACGTGAAGCATCTTTGTAGAGACTCACATGAACATCATAGTTGGCTGATCCACTGTTAGGAAGTAATAAACGAGTAGGTGCTGCAAAAGCGTTTTGTCCAGAGATAGACCCTTCGTGTGTAAAGACTGGTGTCACTGGGAAAGTAAGTTTTCGAACAGCAGCTGTATAATAAAGTGTTTCATTTGTTGTTGCGGTCATGTTGACGTTGACCTGAGGATGAAGCGAAGTATAAGTTGAACGATCGGTTGTCACCTTTAAATCGATGTCATTCTGAACCATTGCTCCAGTCGTTGCTTTAGCTCTTTCATCACCTAGTGGTAGAAATCCGTTGAAACTGAATACAGCCAAAAATATGAGCAATGTCATTTTTTTCATCTATATTCCCCCTTTTTGATTTCATCGCCATTAAACCATCATTTTCCAAATCAAACAACATTCAAAAGACTCATTTCATACAAAAAAACCTAGCTTTTCGCTAGGCTCTTTCCGTCCCGTGGTAGGGTTTTTCCTGATAAAAATAATTCGGTTTCACGATCGTATTGTCATAGTGACGATGGAAGATATGCGTAGCAGCTGGTGATACTGGCGGAATCAGCCATGTCCAATCACCAGTCAGCTTACGGTCAGCCTTTTCTTCCTGTTTTTCAAACTGCTTGAATTGATGGGCTGCTGTATGGTGATCTACAATGGTTACCCCTGCCTCGCGATAAGAGTGCAGAACCGCGACATTCAATTCGACAATGGCTTTGTCTTTCCAAAGTGACGAATTTTTTGTTGTATCGAGCCCTAAAATAGAAGCGACTTTTTTCAACATATTGTAGCGGTTTTCGTCAGCTAGATTTCGTGCGCCAATTTCTGTTCCCATATACCATCCATTAAACGGTGCCGCATTGTAATGAATGCCACCAATTTCTAATTTCATATCAGCAATAATCGGAACAGCATACCATTTCAGTCCTAAATCACCGAATTCATCATATTCAGGATGAGTGATCTCTACCTCTTGAACAATCTCTTTCGGAAGATCATACAGAACCGGCGGCTGATCTTTTAGCTGAAACATCAGTGGCAGAAGGTCAAAATGCGTGCCTTCGCCTTTCCAGCCATGCGCTTCACACAACTTGGTTAATTCAAGTGATGCCTCGTCCCCAATGATGCCATATTCCGACTCATATCCCGCATAACGAACGAGCTGATGATTATAAATAACGACTTCCTTCCGTCCCTTATTCTCTGGTGGGAAGATGGTAATGGACGGTTTGATTTTACCTCCATTTGTCGCATACTCAATATGATGAAAGAGTGCCTCTTTCACCTCATCTTCTGTTGTCACGTGCCGGCAGTCATGCACATGCAGTGTTGACCAAAACAAGCGCCCAATGCACCGGTTGCTGTTGCGCCATGCCATTTTTGCCCCGTGAGCTAATTCTTCCTGCGTATGAGTATACATGCCGTCAGACTCAATTTCTTGTTTTATTTCATGCAGACGTGCTGCTTTTTCTTCATTTGACTTGCCTAATTCTTCATAGCATACAGAAATAAAAGCTTCTGCTTCATTCCACAACGCTTCTTGGTTACTCAAACATACTCGCCTCACTTTAATACGAATATATCCATTGTAGCGGTTTCTATTGATAAATTCACTTGTTTCAAACCATTTTTTATCATATCGTGCGACGATTGTCCTTAGACAATGGATGAATCAATGACTTCAAGGGTCTTTTGGAGCCAGCGAACATACCCTTTTTCCCTTTCGATTGCTCTTGTCAGTACTAAATAATGCCCGAATTGTGTTGAATGCAGTGATTGGGCAGATGGATCTTCTTCTGTTAAAATATTCAGTTTCTGTTCAAGCATCTCCACTTTCTTTGTTCGCTCCTGCAGCTGATGTGAGAAGAGACCGACCGCTTCTTTTTGATCCATAGATGAGATAAAGAACGTTTTTAACATAAATTCATCTTTTGTTGTGTCTGGAATCGGGCCTTTTTTCCTTAACCACTCATGCAGTTCTCTTTTTCCTGCATCAGTGATTTGATAAACCTTCTTCTCTAGCTTCTTTCCTTGTATGTGAATATCAAATTCAATAAAACCCTCTTCTGTTAGCCGCTTTAATTCAGGGTATATTTGACTATGCTTCGCACTCCAAAACTGTCCAAGGGAATCTTCAAAGTGTTTCTTCATATCGTATCCCGTCAGCTCACGCTGATCTAGTAAGCCAAGAATGGCATATTTCAGTACTCTCATGACATGCCTCCAACGCATATTCTTTGACAATAGTATACCATACACCCTAAAATAAACATGTAAATCATGACATGTTTGAAACAACATCATTTTAATTGAAAGAAGGAATAAACATGGATCAATTCGTTGGACTTCATATGATTTATACGTATGAAAATGGCTGGGAATATGAGATTTACATTAAAAATGATCACACCATTGATTACCGCATTCATAGCGGAATGGTTGGAGGCCGCTGGGTTCGTGATCAAGAAGTGAATATTGTGAAGCTGACAAAAGGGGTATACAAAGTTTCCTGGACGGAACCGACTGGGACAGACGTGTCTTTAAACTTTATGCCTGAGGAGAAACGCATGCATGGGGTCATTTTCTTCCCAAAATGGGTGCATGAACGTCCAGATATCACCGTTTGCTATCAAAATGACTATATCGACCTCATGAAAGAATCCCGTGAAAAATATGAAACCTATCCGAAGTATGTCGTACCAGAATTCGCAGACATTACGTACATCCACCATGCTGGGGTAAACGATGAAACGATTATCGCAGAAGCACCGTATG
>Ga0006562J51391_1023183_pt1 | contig 10432 bp, 10 predicted proteins | sample Ararhi6_input_d2_FD_51391 | JGI IMG/M metagenome (IMG submission 51391) | reverse complement strand
ACTTCCGTCCGACGCACAGGAAGATAGCTTACCCGATCATGCGGGGTGCTGCCGACCATGCCGGGACGGCGTCAGCGGACCTGCGTTCCGAGCGCTGAGAGCTGCTCGAACGAGCTGCGCAGGCGGTCGGAGAGCGGCTCGACGCCGCCGTGGTCGGCCCAGCAGGACCACGCGTGCCGCATACCCGCGAAGGCCACGTAGGTCACCAATCGGGCGCGCTGGTGCAGGGCTTCCTCGTCGGCAGCGAGAGCCGGGTCGTCGTGCGCGAGGCGGCGCTGGACGACGCCGCTCAGCGCATCCTCGAACTTGTGCATGCTGGCCATGCGCAGCGCGAAGAGCTCCGGGTTGTCCTTGAGGAGGGCCCGACGGAGGGTGTGCAGGCGATGGACGCTCTCGGGCGCCTGGGGCGCTTCGGCTTCCCCGTCGACGGTCTCGCCCAGGTCGATCGCGGCGACCAGCAGGGTGCTGATTCCGTCGAGGATCGGCTGGCTGGGCCCTGCGGAGATGAACTCCTCGATGGTCTCCTCGTCCGGAAGCTCCGGGAGTTCGCCGATGATGGCGGACTCCTTCGAGGGGAAGTAGTTGAAGAAGGTCCGCGGCGAGACGTTCGCGACGTGACTGATCTCGTCGATCGTCACGCGGTCGAATCCGCGCTCACTGGCGAGCTCGACGGCGGCGAGCTGGATCGCGCGACGGGTTGCGATGCGCTTCCGCTCGCGGAGTCCGAGCTCGTTCAGCGTGGAATCGGGGGCCACTGACACGACTTCGATTATTTCACTCCCTGCAAAATTGCACCACTCACCCGAACGGCGGATACCGACGGATCAGCAGGTCTTCCCGTCGGTCGGAACGGTGCCGTTGACGAGGTAGTCGTCGACCGTGTCGTTCACACAGGAGTTGGACTTGTTGTACGCGGTGTGCCCCTCGCCCTTATAGGTGAGCAGGTGCCCGTTCTGCAGCTGGGAGGCGAGATTCTTGGCCCACACGTACGGCGTCGCGGGGTCGTTGGTGGTGCCGACGACGAGGATGGGCGCCGAGCCGTCCGCGGAGATCGGCCCGCGCTGTCCGGTCGACTGGTACGGCCAGTTGGCGCAGCCGATGTCGCCGTAGGCCATGTACGGGCCGATCACGGGGGCCGCCTTGGCCAGTTCCGCCGCCTGCTGGCGCATGAGCGCGGGATCGGCGTCGTAGGTGTAGTCGAGGCAGTTGATGGCGACGAACGCCTCGGTGGAGTTGTCCGAGTACGTGCCGTCGGCATCGCGGTTGTTGTACGTGTCCGCCAGCGAGAAGGCGACGGATGCGCTCCCCTTCATGACCGACTCGAACAGCTTGTCGAGGTACGACCACGCGGTCGCGTCGTACAGCGGCGTGATGATCGCCGTCACGAGGGTGTTCGCGCCGAGCTCGCGACCGTCGGAGTTGCGGATCGGGCTCTTCTCGACCGACGCGAGCAGCTGCCCGACCGTGCTCATCGCGTCGTCCACCGTGCCGGTGAACGGGCAGTCCTTCCGGGTCAGGCAGTCGGTCAGGTAGGCGCGCAGCGCGCTCTCGAACCCCTTGGCCTGCACCTCGGTCACGTCGAAGTTCGTCGCGGCGGGATCGAGCGCGCCGTCCAGCACGAGCCGCCCGGTCTTTCCCGGGTACAGCCCCGCGTACACGGCGCCCAGGTAGGTGCCGTACGAGTAGCCGAGGTAGTTGAGCTTCTTGTCCCCGAGCGTCGCCCGGAGCAGATCGAGGTCGTGCGCGGCGCTGACCGTGTCGACCTTCGGCAGCGGAGCGCCGGTGTTCTTCTTGCACGCCTCGCCGAAGTCCTTGGCGATGGTGGTGTTCTCGGCGATCCACTGGTCGGAGCCGCGCTCACCGGGGGTGATGCCGTACAGGTACTGGTCCATCTGCTCGGCGTCGTAGCATTTCACCGCAGTGGACCGGCCGACGCCGCGCGGGTCGAAGCCGACGATGTCGAAGTGCTGCTGGAGGGTGTCGTCGGCGACGAAGTCGACCGAGTCCTTGACGAAGTCGAAGCCGGATGCGCCGGGGCCGCCGGGATTGGTGAGCAGCGAGCCCTGCTTGGTCCCCTTCGCGGGCTGACGGATGAGCGCGAGCTCGACGTCGCCCTTGCCGGGGTGGTCCCAGTCGAGAGGGGCTTTGACGGTCGTGCACTGCTTGCCGCCGCTGCAGTTCGTCCAGTGCAGCACCTGGCTGTAGTACGGCTGCAACTCGGCGGAGACGTCGTCAGGAGCGGGAGTGGACGTCGTCACCGTCTTCGCGGGCAGGAACCAGGTCACGCAGCCGCTGAGGGTCAGGGCGACGACGGCGGCGAGCGCAACGGCCGCGGTGCGGGCGGTGCGCCGTCTCGCGGCCTGGTCGCGTACCGGGGCACGGCCGGGTCGGGTGATCACAGGTCGGTCCCCTTTCGAGCGGTCGTGCCGCGCAGGATGGTGGTCAGCATGGCCTCGAGGGCGAGGGCCGGGGCGACGTTGCCGTCGATGCGCTCACGCGCGGTCGCGACGGCGTCCATCGCGGCGAGCGTAGCGGCCGGAGTCGTGTGGGTGCTGAGAGCATCCAGTTCGGCGCGCAGCTCGCGGTTCACCAGTTCGCTGTCGCTGCCGAGCTGGATCATCATCACGTCGCGGTACAGCGAGAGCAGGTCGACGAGGATGCGGTCGATCCCGTCGCGGAGGCTGCGGGTCGCTCGGCGCTTCTGATCCTCTTCGAGCTGGCGCAGCTGGCCGCGGAGCGCCGGCGGGATCGTGCCGCCCGGCTCGATNCCGAGCGAGCGCAGGGCGTGCTCGCGCTCCTCGGCATCNCTCTCCTCGGTGATCGCCTTCGCGTCGGCGCCGGCGATCTCCAGCAGGGTCGCCGCCGCGAGGACGGCGTCGGAGACGGAGCGGATTCCGAGGGCCAGCTCGAGCGTCTGCTCGCGCCGGCGGCGGGCCTCCTCGTGGGTGGCGAGGCGATGCGCCATGCCGATGTGGCTCTGCGCGTGGCGGGCAGCGCGCTCCGCGGTCTCCGCATCCACTCCGTCCCGCCGCTGGATGAGGCGGGCGACATCGTCGACGCTGGGCACCCGCAGCCGCACGGTGCGGACCCGGGAGCGGATGGTCGGGAGAAGGTCGGCGTCGCTCGGCGCGCAGAGGATCCAGACGGTCCGCTCCGGCGGCTCCTCGAGCGCCTTCAGCAGGACGTTGGAGGTGCGTTCGGTCATCCGGTCGGCGTCTTCGATCACCATCACGCGGTATCTGCCGACCGACGGCGCGAACTGCGAGCTGGCGACGAGGGCGCGGACCTCGTCGATGGAGATGATGACGCGCTCGGTGCTCAGGACGGCGAGGTCGGGGTGGGTGCGGGCGTCGACCTGACGGCGCGTGGCGAGGTCGCCTTCGGGCGTGCCGGGGCTGAGCAGCGCTGTCGCGAAGGCGTATGCGAGGTTCGATCGGCCGGAGCCGGGCGGGCCGGTGATGAGCCAGGAGTGCGTCATCCCGCGGCCGGGAGCACCGGCTCCGTTGCCTGCGGCGGAGCCGATCGCGGCAGCGCGGACGACCTCGATCGCCTCGTCCTGCCCCGTGAGCTCGTCCCACACCGTCATGGTGTCCAGGCTAGCTGGCACGACGGACACGCTTGCTCGGTCTCCGCACGACGGTCCTCAGACGCGCAGGTCGAGGCGGTCGCGGATCTCCGCGGCGATCTCCTCGACGGGCCGGCTCGCATCCACGACCAGGAAGCGCTCGGGCTCCTGCTCGGCCAGCGCGAGGTAGCCGGCGCGGACGCGGGCGTGGAAGTCCGAGCGTTCCGCCTCCAGGCGGTCGTACCGGGTGCGCGCGGAGTCGAGCCGGGTGCGCGCGGTGTCCTCGTCGAGGTCGAGCAGGATGGTGAGGTCCGGCAGCAACCCCTCGGCCGCCCACAGGGACAGGTCGCGGATCTGCTGCGCGTCAAGGACCCGCCCCGCGCCCTGGTAGGCGACGGAGGAGTCGATGTACCGGTCCTGAACGACGATGTCGCCGCGGGACAGGGCCGGACGGACCACCGTGGCGATGTGGTGAGCACGGTCGGCTGCGTAGAGGAGTGCCTCGGCACGCGGCGCGATGTCTCCGCGGTGGTGGAGGACGATCTCGCGGATCTCGACGCCGGCGTCCGTGCCGCCCGGCTCGCGGGTGCGCACGACGGTGCGGCCGCGCCCGGTGAGCCACTCCTCCAAGAGCGCCGCCTGCGTGGACTTTCCGACCCCGTCGCCGCCCTCGAGCGTGATGAAGAGGCCCTCGCTCACTCGGCGGACTTCTTCGCCGCGGCGGTCGTGGACTTCTTGGCCGCCGGCTTCTTGGCGGCGGGCTTCTTGGCCGTCGTCTTGGCGGTCGTCGTCTTGGCCGCAGCGGTCTTCCGCGCCGGCTTCTTGGCCGGTCCCTTCGCTCGCTTGTCGGCGAGCAGCTGGACCGCGCGGTCGAAGTCGACCTCGTCCACGGTCTCGCCGCGCGGGATCGTGGCGTTGGTCTCACCGTCGGTGACGTACGGGCCGAAGCGGCCGTCCTTCACGCGGATCGGCTTGCCGCTGACCGGATCGGCGTCGAACTCCTTGAGAGCGCTCGACGCCCGGCGGTTGCCGTACTTCGGCTGGGCGAACAGCTCCAGCGCGCCCGGCAGGTCGATGTCGAAGATGTCATCCTCGCTCGGGAGCGACCGGGTGTCGGCACCCTTCTTGAGGTACGGGCCGTAGCGGCCGTTCTGCGCCTGGATCTCTTCCCCGCTCTCCGGGTCGGCTCCCACGACCCGCGGGAGGTCGAGCAGTTTGAGCGCGGTGTCGAGGTCGAGGGTCGCCAGATCCATCGATTTGAAGAGGGATGCCGTGCGCGGCTTGGCGGCGGCGGCCTTCTTGGTCTTCGCCGGCTCCTTCACCTCACCGGTCTTGGGATCGGCTGCCGCTTCGTCCTCGGGGTCGGCCTCGGTGACGTACGGTCCGAAGCGGCCGTCCTTGGCGAGGACGAGCTTGCCGTTGTCGGGGTTCGTCCCGAGCACGCGGTCGGTCTGGACCGGCGCCTCGATCAGCTCGTGCGCCTTGGCAGGCGTGAGCTCGTCGGGAGCGAGCTCCGGCGGGATGTTGACGCGGCGCGGCTGGGCGTCGGGGCCAGCATCGGGCTCGGACACCTCGAGGTAGGGGCCGTACTTGCCGATGCGGAGCGTCACTCCGTCGTCGATGGCGATGGAGTTGATGCTGCGGGCGTCGATGTCGCCGAGGTTGTCGATGACCCGTCGGAGACCCTTGTGCTTGTCGCTGCCGAAGTAGAAGCTGTTCAGCCAGTCGATGCGCTCGGCCTCGCCATCGGCGATGCGGTCGAGGTCATCCTCCATCTCGGCGGTGAAGTCGTACTGCACCAGGTCGCCGAAGTAGTCCTCGAGCAGCCGGACGACCGAGAAGGCGACCCAGCTGGGGACGAGGGACTGGCCGCGCTGGGTCACGTATCCGCGGTCGATGATGGTGGAGATGATGCTCGCGAAGGTGGAGGGGCGCCCGATCCCGAGCTCTTCGAGCGTCTTGACGAGGCTCGCCTCCGTGTAGCGCGGTGGCGGGGTGGTCTCGTGGCCGTCGGCGGCGATGTCGCGGACGGTCAGAGCCTGCTTCTCGGTGAGCGGCGGAAGCTTGGCCTCGGCCGAGTCGCTGCTGTTGCGCTCCTCGTCCCGGCTCTCCTCGTAGGCGTTCAGGAAGCCTCGGAACGTGATCACGGTGCCGCTGGCCGTGAACTCGGCCACGGTGCCGTCGAGCGGTCCTTCCGAGACGCGCGCCTCGACGGTGACGGATGCCGTCTGGCCCTTCGCGTCGGCCATCTGGGAGGCGACGGTCCGCTTCCAGATCAGCTCGTACAGGCGCAGCTCGGGTCCGCGCAGCGAGCGCTCCAGCTCGGCAGGGGTGCGGAAGGTCTCGCCCGACGGACGGATCGCCTCGTGCGCCTCCTGCGCGTTCTTGCTCTTGGATGCGTAGGTGCGCGGCTTGTCGGGGACCGTCTCCGGACCGTACAGCTTCGCCGCCTGCGTCCGCGCAGCGTTCGTCGCCTGCTGCGACAGCGACGCGGAGTCGGTGCGCATATAGGTGATGTACCCGTTCTCGTAGAGAGTCTGCGCGACACTCATCGTCTGCCGCGCGGAGAAGCGGAGCTTGCGCGCCGCCTCCTGCTGGAGGGTCGAGGTGGTGAACGGGGCGGCGGGGCGCCGCGAGTAGGGCTTGGAGTCGACCTTGGAGACGGCGACGGTCGTGCTCGGCTGACGGATCGCCGCCGCGAGCGTGGTCGCGGAGGCCTCGTCGAGCGTCCGGGCTTTCGTGGTGAGGCGGCCGTGGTCGTCGAAATCGCGGCCGGTGGCGACGCGGTCGCCGTCGATCCGGGCGAGGCGTGCCTCGAAGGCGTTCGCGTCTTCCGGAGCCAGCTGTGCGGTCAGCCCCCAGTACGAGGCCGGGACGAACGCCAGGCGCTCGCGCTCGCGGTCGACGACGAGCCGGGTGGCCGCGGACTGGACGCGACCGGCCGAGAGGCCTGGTCCGACCTTGCGCCAGAGGACGGGGGACACCTCATAGCCATAGAGCCGGTCGAGGATGCGGCGGGTCTCCTGAGCGTCGACCAGAGCCGTGTCGATCTCGCGGGTGTTGTCGCGAGCCTTCTCGATGGCCTCGCGGGTGATCTCGTGGAAGACCATCCGCTTGACGGGCACCTTGGGCTTCAGCACCTCGACGAGGTGCCAGGCGATGGCCTCTCCTTCGCGGTCCTCATCCGTTGCGAGGAGGAGTTCGTCGGCGTTCTTGAGAGCACGCTTGAGGTCGGCGACCGTCTTCTTCTTCTGGTCGGACACCACGTAGTAGGGCTCGAACTCGTTCTCGACGTCGACGGAGAACTTGCCCAGCGACCCCTTCTTGAGCTCGGGCGGCAGGTTCTTCGGCTCGATGAGGTCGCGGATGTGCCCGACCGAGGCCATGACCTCGTAGCCGTCGCCGAGATACTGGGCGATCGACTTCACCTTGTTCGGAGACTCGACGATGACGAGCTTCTTCGTGTCAGGCACCTGACTCCTCTTATATATGCACACACTGTGTCGCCACAGCTCACGGTTGTCGTCACGACTGGACCGGCGTGGCGCGCTCCCCCTGAAGGCGCCGATCCATTGTTGGGATGGTCCGTGCGGCCGACAGGCAAACCATACACACCTTCGCCGCTTGTCCGCCTAATCGAGTGTTCGGCGTTCGCCGTCGGCGCAGCCCAGGCGAACGCCCTCCCCGCGCCGGACCGAACGGACGGCCCCAGGGACGGAGCACCCACCGACCCTATGCCGACGATCCCGTGGGGAGGACAATACGTGTATGGCAACGACGATGATGTACACCGCCAAATTGATCGACGGACCTCTGGAGGGCAAGACGATCTCGACCGGTTTCCTCGACTCCGGCGACGCCCGCCCTCGCCTGGAGATCTCGGCACCCGTGGGCTCCAAGCACTACCTCTATGTGAGAGCGTCGGGGGCCGAGCTCGAATACGCTTCCGACGACGGCCGCGGGCAGCGCCCCACCGCCGTCTCATACCGCTACCTCGAGACCGTCTTCGACTGATCGGAACCCGTCGGCGTCGCGCGGACACCTCCGGCTTCGGAACCTACCCGCCGGGCGGTCCGGCACGCGCCGATGCCGTCGAGGCAAAGGCGAGGTACGGGGTGGATGTGGTCACGGTGACCACCGTCCCGTTCTGATCGCAGTCGGTCATCGCCGCTCCGTTCAGCTGCGCGATGCTCTGGGCCACGTCGCAGGGCACCCCTCCCGCACGGCCGCTCGCCACGTCGGCGCCGGCAAGCGCCGCCAGGTCGGCCGCCATGGCTGCGCGCGCGTGCGCCGCTCCGGCTCCGACCACCGCGACTCCGCCCGTCGACACCGTGACGATCGCGCACACCGCTGCGAGCGCGAGCACCGAGCCGCTCCCCCCGTCCGAATGCAGTGCAGCCACGACCGCCGACCGGCAACCGGGCGACTCGGACACCCTCCCTTTCATCCCGCCTCCGCCTCGTCCAGGGCGCACGCCCTCGCGCTGAGCAGGACGCCGAGACGGCTGAGAACCGTGTCGCCTGCCGCCGTCAGTCGAACGCATACGGTCCGCCCCTCCCTCTCGACCATCGCTGTCGCTCCAGCCGGGATCGAACCACCCGGGTCGTCTCCCCTGCCCTCCAACCGCGCTGCCACGGCCGCCCCGGCCGCGAGCGATCCGTACTGAACCGCTCCATGGAGAGCGCCGATGCAGAGCGCGAGACACGCGAGCACCGCCGGGAGTACGACCGCGAACTCGGCCGTCACGCTGCCCCGCTCGTCGCGGAGGTCTCGGACGGACGCCACGCGGACCGTCATCCGCCCGACAGCGCACGATGCACCAGGTCGGAGAGGATTCCTTTCACTTCATCGCCCTTCAACAGGGCGACAAGGAGCCCGGCGAACCCGACAGCGGCCAGGATCGTGATGGCGTATTCGGCGGTCGCCGCGCCCCGGTCGTCGGCGAGTCGTCGCCGGAACCGTCGGCCGAATCGTCGCCCGAGTCGCCGCAGCGCGGATCGCCCGTCGCTGCCGAGGGAACGCGGAACGCCCTCGCCCGTTCGTTCTTCGATCGTCATGTGCTTCATGACTCCATCCTTCGGTTCGGGGCCGCCTGGCGGATGCGGGACGGCCGATCTGTGGACAGTCATCACAGACCCGCGGTTGTGGACGACAACAGGGACAGCACCAGCGGCGCGACGGCCAGCAAAACGAAGCTGGGGAGGACACAGGCGCCCACGGGCACCATCAGCCGGACGCCGAGCGTGGTTGCGCGTCGACGACCCTCGGCCCTGGCCGTTCGGCGCTGCTGGCGCGCGGCGGCGGTCAGCAGCTCGCCGGCGGGTGCCCCGGCCGCGGAGGCCAGCCGGAGTACTCGTGCGGCACCTCGCTCATCCAGCGAGCCAAGCCCGGATTCCTCCGCGGCCTCCCTCACGATCTCCCGCGCCGCGCCGATCGACACGCCACCGGCCAATCCGACGGCGATGAGCTCCTCGGCAAGCCCCTGCGGCAGCGGGCGTGCGACCGCGCATGTGACCAGTGCACGCATCCACCACCGGCCGGCCAGCATGAGCAGAACGCCAGCACCGACGGATATCGCGCCGGGTGCCGACCCCAGTGCGCCCACGAGGTCCGCTCCGAGCGCTCCAGCCAGTACCGCCCCGACCGCCGGCAACCACGAGACGAGCCGCGCCGTCGCGCGGGGACCGCTCAGGGCGACGTCCACCTCCCGTTCCGTCTCCGCCGCGTCTCTCAGCGTCTCCGCCATCGCACGCAGCGCGTGGCCCAGCGGTGCGCCCGCCCGTTCGGCGACCCGCCACGCCACCGCGAGCATGCGGACGTCGTCGGTGTCGGCTGCCTGCAGAAGAGCGGACGCGCACGACAGCTGATGCCTGAGGGTGTTCGCGACCCGATCCGCCAGAGGATGCGCTCCGTACCCGGCAGTGGCCTCCCAGGCGGACCGCGGGGGCAGTCCCGCATCGAGCAGCACGGCGAGCGACTCGGCGAGTGCGGCGACAGCATCCGGCTGCGCTCCGGCCGGCGCGCGCGGTCGTCTCACGGTCCCGAACCGGCACAGGCGGCACCGCCGTCGCCGACCACACCGCCGCCGGCGCCGAGCGGTGTGATCGCCAACCGGCCCGCTCCATCCAGGTGCAGCCGTCCGAAGCCCGAGACCTTCCTCACGCCGTCGGCCCTCGACAGGTGCACGACCAGCCCGATCGCACTCACCGCCTGCCTCGCCAACGCGTGGTCGTCCAGCCCGGCCAATGCGCCCAGCGCCTCGAGCCGGGCGGGAACGTCCTCCAGCGAGTTCGCGTGCAGAGTCCCGGCGCCGCCGTCGTGGCCGGTATTGAGCGCGGCGAGAAGGTCACGCACCTCCTCACCCCGGCATTCGCCGAGCACGAGCCTGTCCGGGCGCATCCTCAGGGCCTCCCGCACCAGCCGGCTCAGATCGACGCCGCCGGCGCCTTCGAGATTCGGCTGCCGGGTCTCGAGACCGACGACGTGCGGATGACGGATGCGCAGCTCCGCGACATCCTCGATCACCACGATCCGCTCATCCGGCGGGGCGTTCCCGAGGAGCGCCGCCAGGAGCGTCGTCTTGCCCGCGCCGCCTGCGCCTGTGATCAGCAGGTTCGTCCTGGCGCGGACGGCCTGCAGCAACCGATCCCGTTCGAGCGGCTCCATCCCGCCGCGGGCGACCAGCTCGTCCAGGGTCGGCTGCTCCCGCGCTGGCACGCGGATCGACAGCAGCGCGCCCCCGGTCGACACCGGCGGGAGGACCGCATGGACCCGCACGCCGCCGGTCAGCCGGACATCGACGAACGGAGTCGCCTCGTCGATGTGGCGACCACCCGCGGCGATCAGCCGAACCGCCAACTCGCGCGC
>Ga0006562J51391_1106878_pt1 | contig 10460 bp, 5 predicted proteins | sample Ararhi6_input_d2_FD_51391 | JGI IMG/M metagenome (IMG submission 51391) | reverse complement strand
GTCTCGGACCCCCACGAGTAATCGCGGGGCTCGTTCGTCAGGCCGATGAGCACACCCTCAGCCTAAAGGCGCCGCGCGGTAGCCTGAGCGCAGATGTCTGTTCACACGATGCACCCGATCGCGGCGCCGCCGCAGGCGCCGGCGCGGGAGAAGACCGGCCACCTGCTGCTGCGCGGGTGGTGCATCTTCGTGCTCGCCGGCGCCATCGCCGGCACCAGCTGGCTGCTCGCCGTCGGCACCCTGGGCTCCGGGATCGTCGCCGTCGGCTCGGGCCTCATCTCCATCGCCCTGTGGGTGAGCCTCCGGCCCGCCGTGCAGTGGCGCCGGCTCCCCTGGTTCGCCGTCGGCTACATCACGTGCGCGGTGTCCTCGCTGCTGTGGACCGCGTGGCCCACCGCCACCGCGATGACCCTCCTGCTGCTGCTCACGACCTCGGTGCAGGCGATGTTCGTGGGGGCCGTGCTCACGTGGCGCGAGCTCATCCGCGCGCTCGCGTCGGCACTGAAGTGGATGCTGGGGCTGTCGCTCCTGTTCGAGCTGTGGGTCTCGCTCGTCTGGCAGGGGCCGATCCTCCCCGGCTTCGTGCGTCCCGACGGCCCGGTGGACGATCCGATCGTCCTGTGGTCGCGCGACAACCTGTTCGACGGCGGACGCATCCAGGGTCTGTTCGGCAACGCGAACGATCTCGCCTACGTCGCCCTCCTCGCCCTCGTCGTGTTCGGCGTGCGCCTCGCCTCCGGCGCGCCGCGGCGTGTGCTCCTGGTCGGGTGGATGCTGCTCGCCGCGTACCTGTTCGTCCGCGCCGGCTCGGCGACCGCCTCCTTGGCGGCGGCGGCCGTCGTCGTCGTCCTGCTGACCGCGCTGCTCATGCGCACCTCCGACCGCCCCGGCGGCCGGACCCGCTTCTACCTGGCTTATTTCGTCGTCGCGGCGGGCGGCCTCACTGCGCTCTGGTTCAGCCGCGACGCGGTCTTCGCCCTCCTCGGCCGATCCGCCGACCTGACCGGCCGGGAGGACATCTGGGCAGCCGTCATGGAGCGCGCCGCAGAGCGCCCCGTGCTCGGGTGGGGCTTCTCCACACCGTGGGTGCCGACCGACCCCGGCTTCGACGGCTGGATCATCGACCACGGACAGACGGTCATGCAGGCGCACAACATGTGGATCGACGTGTTCTTCCAGCTCGGCGCGGTCGGGCTGGTCCTCATCGCCCTGACGTTCCTCGCCTACGTCTGGCGGGCGTGGTTCTTCGCCGTGGACCGTCCGCGCTGGGACCTCGTCGCGGACCGCCCGTACTCCGCGGCGACGCTCGTCCCGACCCTGATCGGCGCCATCCTGCTCGTGCGGGGGCTCGCCGAGTCCGGCCCCCTGCTCGCGTGGGGCTGGTTCATCGTCGTGACGTTCGCCTTCAAGATCAAGCAGGCGCCCCTGATCGGCCGCGGGCCGAGCGAGAGCCGCCTCACCGGCGAGCAGGGCGAGCGGCTGTCCACGCGATGAGCACGACGTCCGAGAACGCGCGTCGCCGACTCGGGGCGCTCCTGCGCTCTGCCGACTTCGCCCGCGTCTACACGCTCACGGTCTTCGCGACCATCATCGGGTCGCCCTTCATCGAGGCCGTCGCCGGGTACGTCCCGCTCGTGACCGCGGTCGTCGGGCTCTGCGGCATCGGCGCCGGCGTGCTGTTCTCGCGGCGCGCCGAGATCTCCTGGCTGCGTCTGGTGCCCACGACGCTGCTCATCTTCCTCGTCTGGGCGTTGACGAGCGTCGCGTGGAGTACGGATGCCGGCATGAGCTTCTGGCGCTGGCTCTCGACCCTCGCGATCGCGTTCCTCGCCGTCACGATCGGCCATATCCGTGACACGCTGCAGACCGTCCGCGCCCTCGGTGATGTCGCGCGTGTGCTGCTCGTGCTGTCGCTGGCACTCGAGGTGCTCGCCGGCATCCTGTTCGACACCGCCTTCGAGTTCCTCGCAATCCAGGGCAACATCGCCCAGCTCGGCCCCATCCAGGGCATCTTCGGCACGCGCAACATGCTCGGGTTCGTCGCCGTCATCGCGGTCATCACGTTCGTCATCGAGTGGCGCACGCATTCGGTGCGCCCCGAGGTGTCGCTCGCGTCGATCCTCCTGGGGACCGCGATGGCCCTCCTGTCAGCGTCGCCGACGGTGTTCGTCGTCGCCGCGGCGGTCGCCGTGGCGGCCGGAGCGCTGCAGCTCGTCCGCACGGCGGATCCCGCGCGCCGCGCGGCACTGCAATGGGGGCTCGCTGCTCTGGTGGCCACGGGCGGCATCGTGCTGTACGCGCTGCGAGGCCGCATCGTCGCGGCCCTCGGCGCGGCGGACGACCTGTCGATGCGCACGACGCTGTGGGACCTCCTGCAGTTCTACGCGCGCCGGCGGCCGGTCCAGGGATGGGGCTGGTTCGGGGCGTGGGCCCCCGACGAGCAGCCTTTCCTGACTCTCAACCTGCTCCTCGGCCAGCGGCACACGACCGCGCTGAACGCCTACATGGACGTCCTGCTGCAGGTGGGGTGGGCGGGCTTCGTGATCCTGATCGCCTTCGGCGGCATCGCCCTGGTGCGGTCCTGGCTCGACGCGAGCCAGCGGCGCTCCCCGGTCTACGGCTGGACGCCGCTGCTCCTGGTCGCCCTCGCCACGGTGTCGCTGTTCGAGAGCTTCGCGCTGTTCGGTGCGGGCTGGCTGCTGCTCGTGCTGGCCACCGTACGGGCCGGACAGTCCCGCTCGTGGCGGCGCAGCATCCGGGTGCCGGAGCCGGACCAGGACCTCCCCCGGTCACAGGAGACGTCAGGATCGGCCGGGTAAGCTGATCCTCGGCCCGACGCGCGGCGCCCTCGCTCTGCCCCGGAGATGATTTGTGACCTACGTCCTTCAGAACGTCGTGTTCGCCGATCCCGCCGACCGTGCCCGCGCGTGGGAGGTTCGCAAGTGAGTGCCGCCGCCCCGGCCTTCGATCCCGCGACCGCCACCATCGCGGTGGTGACGTTCAACCGGTCGGGACTGCTGACGCGTCTCCTGACGAGCATCACCGCCATGGACCCCAAGCCCGGCAACGTGGTCATCATCGACAACGCCTCCACCGACGACACGACGGCCGTCGTGGAGTCCTTCCGCGACGGGCTCGGCACGAATCTCGTCTACCGCCGCCTCGACACCAACACCGGCGGCTCGGGCGGCTTCAGCGAAGGCATGCGCGTCGCCTACGAGCTGGGGTCCACCTGGATCTGGCTCATGGACGACGACGTCGAGGTCCTGCCCGACGGACTCGCGAAGATGGGCAAGTGGGCCCCCCGCTTCAAGAGCATCCAGGGCCGCCGGTACGACTACGACGGCAGCGAGTTCTACTGGCAGTACCGCGTCGCCGAGCGGATGGGCATCCCGATCCCGTTCGCGCCGTCCGGGTTCGACGAGTCCGGGTACAAGGAGATGAACTCCGGATGCTTCGAGGGGATGTTCATCCACCGCGACATCGTCGAGAAGATCGGCCTGCCCGACCCCCGGTTCTTCATCTACTGGGACGACCAGACCTACGGCTGGCTCGCCTCCCGCCAGACGACCTCGGTCATCGTGGACGAGTTCGTCCTGCGCCGCACGCGCGAGATCAAGCAGTGGGACATGGGCATCCGCCACATGAACGCCTCCAGTGACGCCTACCGCTACTACATCATGCGCAACCGCGCGCACATCAAGCGCTACTACCGGTCGCTGGGTGTCTACAACCCGGTGCTCTTCGGCGCGGGGACCGCCTTGACCTTCGTGAAGGAACTCATCCGCCTGCTGTTCGTCGAGCGCAAGGTCCGCGGCACGTCCAACCTCTTCCGCGGGCTCCGCGACGGCGGCAGGATCGCCCGCGACGCCTCGTGGAAGCCCATGCCCCCGCTGGTAGGCGCCACCGCGATCTGAGCGGCTTCTCATCCTCTGTTAGATTCGGCGGGTCGCGGCCGTTCGCCGAGGCGTGGTCTGACGCCGGGGAGCGGAATGTCGATGGTGCGCACACGGGGCCGCGGCCGCCTTCTCGCGACGGTGACGGTCATCGCGTCGCTGTTGTCGGCGGCGATCGCCGTCCCGGCCTCTCATGCGTCGGCGGCAGACGGCACCGCGAGCCTGTCGGGGACGGTGGACGGGTACGACAGCCCCGCGTACGGAGTGTCCAACGCGACGGTCTGGGTCTACCGCGACGGCGCATTCGTCACCAACACGAACTCTGACCACAGGGGTGCGTACACCATCGCCGGCCTCGCCCCCGGTGAGTACGACATCCTGACCACTTACTGCTGCTCCGCGAAGGCGTACATCAGTGAATGGGGTGACGACACGCACGGCGCGACCCAGCTCGCCCCGACGGTTCTCGCCGAGGGGCAGAACACGCTCGACATCGTGCTGGATGCCGGCGGCTACATCACCGGGACGGTGACGGGGGCAGGCAAGAACGTCCACGCGACGATGACGCTCGTGCCGCTGGAGCCGATCATTCCGGGGTTGGAACGCCGGGCCTGGGTGGGTCCCGACGGGCTGTCGACCGATCCGCTCCCGCCGGGACGGTACGGCATCATCGCCGCCGCGGGCGGCTGGCTCACCGAGGATCACAACGGCGTCAAGACCACGACGCCCACCGAACCGGCGATCGTCGTCGAGCGCGGCGCGACGACCTCCGTGGCGATCGAACTCGACCCGGCCGGCCAGATCTCGGGCACCGTGTACATCGACAACCGCGACGGCACCCGGAGCCCCGCCGCCGGCGCGCGGGTCGGGTGGACCAACCTCGCCGACTACAACAACCGGTGGGGCAGCATCGTCACCGACGAGAACGGCGAATACGCGATCCGGGGGGTGAATGGGCAGTACGTCCTGTCGTACTCCGCCGACGAGACGCTGCCGGAGTACTCCGGTGGTTCCCGCACGGAGGAGGACGCTCAGGTCGTGACGGTGCGCGACAACGAGATCGTCGACGGGATCGAGGCCACCCTCGACATCGGGGGGCGCATCGCACTGCGTACCACGCTCGCGTCGCGACCCGGCAGACCCCCGGTGTACGCCGATACGTCCCACATCGAGTTCGCGCGTCTGGACGAGACCACCGGGCGCTACACCCTCGTCGACCCCCCCGGCGGGCGCGGATCGATCGATTCCCCGCTCACCGCGTACGGCCCGTTCACGCCGGGCACCTACCGCGTCACCGCGTACGCGAACGACTACATCGGCGCGTTCTTCGACTGGGCGACGGTCATCGTCCCCTACACCGCCACCGTCTCCGACATCTCGGTGACCGCGGGGTCGACCACGACGATCGGTGCGGTGACCTTGACCACCGACTACTACGACCCGGTGCATCCTCCGGATCCGGAAGCGCTCCCCCGCGATGCCGGCTCCTTCCTCAGCCTCGCTCCTGCGCGACTGCTCGACACGCGGGTGGGCACCGGTGCCCCGGCGATCGCCGTGGGGCCCGGAAAGAGCGTCGATGTGCAGGTGACCGGACGCGGCGGGGTGCCAGGCTCGGGCGTGGGAGCCGCCGTCGTCAACCTCACGGTCACCGGCGCGACCGCCGGCGGGTTCCTGACGGCCGGCCCGACGGGACAGCCCCAGCCGAACGCATCGAACCTGAACTTCGGCGCCGGGCAGACGGTCGCCAACCTCTCCAGCGTGAAGGTCGGCGCAGAGGGCAAGATCACGCTGACGAACAACTCGGCGGGCACCCTCCACGTCATCGCGGACATCGCGGGCTACCACCCGAGCGGCGTGCCCTCGGCGCCCGGGACGTTCGAGACGCTGCGGCCGAAGCGCATCCTCGACACCCGGGAAGGCATCGGCGCCGACTGGGTGCCCGTCCCCGCCCACGGGAGCGTCGATCTCCAGGTCACCGGCCGCGGGGCGGTCGCGTGGTCCGGTGTCTCCGCGGTCGTCCTCAACGTGACCGCCGTCAGCCCGACGGCGGCCGGCTTTCTCACGGTGTATCCCACCGGAACAGCGCAGCCTGCGGCATCCAACCTCAACTTCGAGCGGGGGCAGACGGTCCCCAACCTCGTGACCGCGAAGCTCGGCGAAGGCGGACGGGTGACGCTCACGAACAACTCCGCGGGGTCCGTGCACATGCTGGCCGACGTCGCCGGGTACTACCTCGACGGCGAACCCGCCACGAAGGGCGCTTTCGCCGCACTCGAACCCACGCGTGTGCTCGACACGCGGGTGGGCAACGGCGCGTCCCGGGTCGCAGTGGGGGCGAACCAGACCATCGATCTGCAGGTGACGGGCCGCGGCGGCGTGCCGGCGTCGGACGTCTCCTCCGTCGTGATGAATCTCACGGTCACAGGACCGACCGCCAACGGTTTCCTCACCGCCTATCCGTCCGGCACATCCCGCCCGACCGCGTCGAATCTCAACTTCACGGCGGGTCAGACGCTCCCGAACCTCGTGACCGTGAAGGTGGGCGACGGCGGCAAGGTGAGTCTCACCAACAGCTCGGCCGGCACGGTCCACCTCATCGCGGACGTCGCCGGCTATCACCTCAGCGCAGACCCCCCGCTCGGCTGACGGCGCCTCGGCCAGGCGCTGGTCGGAGTCGGCGCGAAGATATGAGAGGATGCGCATACGTCTGGGTCGAGCGGCGCGCGACCCACCCCGATCGATGACGGAACGTCTTCACCGTGGGCGACGAACCCGCACGCCGACGGCGCCGTCACAGCTGGGGAGCACTCTTGCACGGGATGATCGCGAAATGCGCGCTCGCTTCTGTCTTGCTGGCGACGAGCCTCGCACCGACCGGCTGGCTGCCGGCCTCCTCGTTCTCACCGGGCAGCGTGACGTCGCCCGCACCCACGCCCTCCGACACACCCGCCCCCGCACCGACCGAGGCGCCGACGCCTTCCGCGACCCCTGCACCCCCGAAACACCTGCGCCGCCTGCGGCGCCGGACGTCCCTCCTGTCGATGCGACGCCGGATCCCGGTCCCTCCGTGCCTCCCGCCCCCGACCCCTCCCCGCCGCCCGTCGATCTCGGCGAGCAGGTGGAGGACGCCATCGAGGAACTCGAGGCCGAGGTCCGCGAACTGGACCGCACGCCCGGCGCGTTCCAGCCTCAGGAGGTCCCCTTCGTGCCGGGGGACGCTGCCGCTCCGCAGACCGTGCAGTGCTACGGCGACAGCATCCTCGGGGGTGTCTGCGGATCGAACGCCGGAACTCCGCTGAACTCCGCGCTGCCCGGCTGGACCACCGTGGATCGGTCTCTCGGGGGTCACTGGTCGACGTCCATCGCCGTGAACGCGGGCGCCTACCGGATGCAGCTCGTCGACCCCGTCACGATCGCCGCGTCAGGGGACACGGCCCTGCCGACACCCTTCCTGTTCGAGGTTCCCGCCGACGCCATGGGCGGCGTGACGATGCGGGTGTCCATCGCAGGTGTCGAGGGCGTCCTCGTGCACCGCGTCGACCTCGGCATCTCCTGGCGTTTCACGCGGGCGGCGCCCGGCGACCCGATCGCCGTCGCGCCCGGAACGCCGATCGTGTCGCTCGGCGCGATGATGCCCGGCGCATCGACGATCATCTGGGCCGGTACGAACAACCTGACCGCGACCGCGCAGATCCTCGCCGACGTGGATGCGATGGTGCAGCTGCACCGCAGCATCTCCGACCAGCCGTTCTGGGTCGCGTCGATCACACCCGCCTGGGGCAATGCGACGTCCGTGTACGGCGTCGCGCGCACTGCGTTGAACGCGCAGCTGGAGCAGCGCTACGGCGACCACTACATACCCGTCGACGAATACATCGCGAACGGAGCGCTCACCGACGCGGGGATCATGCCGACATCGAGCGACCGTTCCTGGATCAGGTCGGGGCTCAACCCGCCGTCGTTCCACTCCGCGGCCGACTGGGTCCACTTCAACCGGGCCGGGCAGGACGCGATCGCGCGCTTCGCCGCACGGTTCGTTCAGGGCGGGACGACGCGCGCGCAGCAGAGAGCGCTCTTCGCCGCGGAAGCGGCGTTCCAGGTCGACGTCCACGGAGCGACGATCACGGTGCGCGGATGGGCCTTCGACCGCAGCGACCTCTACGATCGCATCCCGGTCGGGATCACCGTCGACGACCAGTGGATGCTCGCGACCTTCGCCGACGGCCCCTCGCCGGAGCTCGCCGGCTTCGGCGTACCGGGAGGCCACGGGTTCCGCTGGTCGAAGACCCTCGCGGACGGCAGGACGTACAAGATCTGCATCGTCGGCGTCGGCATCGGCGCCGGTGCCAACGCGTACCCGCCCTGCGTGACGGTCGCGCTCCCCACCCTCCTGCCTCAGGGAGACATGTCCCTCATCGACGCGGGCGGCGGGACCATGGCGATCGTCGGCTGGGGCTTCGACCACGCCGACCTGTACGCATCCATCCCGGTGGGGATCATCATCGACGGCCGTTGGCACGCGGGGCTCACCGCATCCCTGCCCAGCGCCTACCTGCGGCCCTACGGTGTTCCCGGGAACCACGCCTTCTTCCAGGGCGCACAGGTCGGAAGAGGCACGCATTCGGTCTGCGCGGTGGGCGTCTCCGCGGTCACGAATCGCAACTCGATCCTCAAATGCGACTCCATCACCCTGAAATAAGGTGATCTCATGGCCGGCCCTGCAGTGACCACCGACACCCCCGCGCCCGCAGCGTCGCGGGCCGATCTCCGCACCCGCCGCCGTACGCCCCGAGGCGGGGGCGCGTCGGGCTTCCGACCCGACATCCAGGGGCTGCGCGCGCTCGCCGTGACACTCGTCCTGCTCTACCACCTCTGGCCGGACGCACTGCCGGGCGGGTACATCGGCGTCGATGTCTTCTTCGTCATCTCCGGCTTCCTGATCTCGCAGCACCTGTTCCGCGAACTGTCCCAGACCGGGCGCGTCGCCGTGCCGGCGTTCTGGGCCCGGCGGATCCGCCGCCTCCTCCCGGCATCGCTCCTCGTCCTGATCGCGACGCTGGCCGGAACCGCCCTGTGGATGCCGGCGAGCGAACGGATACGTGCGTTCACCGACATCGGCGCCAGCGCCGTCTATGCCGTGAACTGGGTGTTCGCGCGCGGATCGGTCGATTACCTCGCCCAGGACGACGCACCCTCGGTCGTCCAGCACTATTGGTCGCTCGCCGTCGAAGAGCAGCTCTACGTCATCTGGCCGATCCTGATCGTCGGTATCACCCTCGTCGTCGGCGCGGTCCTGCGGCGCCGCGGGAGAGCATTCGCGTGGAGCGGGCAGCGTCGGGCACTCACGATCGCCCTCGGCGTGGTCTTCGCCGCGTCGCTCGTCTTCTCGGCCACCCTGACCGCCACCTCCCCCGGCGAGGCCTACTTCAACACCTTCGTCCGCGCGTGGGAGTTCGCCGGCGGCGCCCTCCTCGCGCTGCTCGTGTCCCGGTTCCCCACGATGCAGGAGTCGTCCTCCGGAAAGCGGGCCGTCGCGGCCACCCTCCTCACCTGGACGGGCGTCGCGATGATCCTCGTCGCGAGCTTCACCTACACCGATGCGTCACCGTTCCCGGGCACCATGGCCCTCCTTCCGGTGGCGGGCACCCTCATCGCGATCATGGCCGGCGCGCAGCGCGGTCCCGTGACGCTCAGCGGGATCTCCACCTGGCGGCCCATCGCCAGCATCGGCACATGGTCGTACTCCATCTATCTGTGGCACTGGCCGATCATCGTGCTCGCGCCCTTCGCACTGCAGCGGGCCCTCGGGGACCTCGACCGCTGGATCATCGTGGCGCTGGCCGTCCTGCTCGGCGCGCTCTCCAGCCGGTTCATCGAAGACCCGGCCCGCTCACGCAGGTGGGGCCGTCGCCCGTGGCGCGAGTTTGCGTTCGCCGTCGTCGTGCCGTTGGTGATCGTCCTCGTCGCCGCACTTCAGGTCACCGCCATGACGGCCTCCATCGCCGCGGCGGCCGAACGGGCCGAAGCCGCCCGCGTCGCCGCGGAACGGGAAGCGGCGGAGAGCGCGGAGAACGCCACCGCGGCGGAACCGCGGGTCTGCTACGGAGTCGCAGCCATGCTCGAGCCGGAGCTCTGCATCGATCCGTTCACCGCGCAGACGGCCATCGACACCGCCTTCGCGGCCACAGACCTCGATCCGAACTGGTGCCTCACGCAGCTCCACGAGGAGTGGCGCACCTGCACGTACGGCGATCCGGAGGGACCCGCGGGAACGCTCGCGCTGGTCGGCGACTCGCACGCGGCCGCGATGATCCCGGCGTTCCACGAGTACTTCGCGAAGGCCGGCTGGCGGGTGGACACCTTCACGAGATTCGCCTGCTCCGCCGTGCACTCCGACCCGGCAACGGTCTCCCACTGGGACGAGGGCTTCCGCGTCGGGTGCGCGAACTGGGGCGCCCGCGTGCAACAGGAACTGCGCGACCGTACCGACATCAGCGTCGTCGTCTACCACGTGTTCGACAGCCGCGTCTTCATCCCCGGCGATGACGCGCTCCAGCTGCAGCA
>Ga0006562J51391_1001359_pt1 | contig 10470 bp, 9 predicted proteins | sample Ararhi6_input_d2_FD_51391 | JGI IMG/M metagenome (IMG submission 51391) | reverse complement strand
TGGAAACGTCTCATGAGTGAAGCAAAGGCCATTGGCTTAACCATCGAGGAAGTGAAAGCGTTTCTTACCAATATGGGAGAACACCGGGCGTAAGCCACTGAGATAAAACCAATTTGCGGGGAGAAGCGCTTGTCGCTTCGATGAAATAGAGCCTTTTTGCATGAAAAGGCTCTATTCAGTTTATGGACAAAAAGCTAAAATGAACTTGATTTTAGCCCTTTGTCTTCTTTTCAGCGTGATAGAAAACCTTTGCAGTCTAGGAAGGACGAGCACCGGAGCGGAGCGAATTTGACATTCGTGAGCACCGAAGCGCAGGACTGACACCGAATGCGAGGGTTTTTCTACACGCTGATAGCCTTTTTGCATGAAAAGGCTCTGTTTTCTGTTATTCTTCTTTTTTGGTTCGTGCTTTTTTCGTAATATCATTGTTCTTCCAATAGGCCCATAGTGATGTGATGCCAAGAAAAGCTAACGTAATGAATTGCTGCACACCTTCTTCATCAATTGGAATTGGGCTTTTTCCTGCAGCGGTGAGAGCGCTGTTCACAAGTGCCAATAAAAGCAGCACAAGCCTCGCAATAGTGCCTGCACTAATTTTTTGAACCTTCAACTGTAACCCCTCCCCTTGGACGATACTGCTCGTTCCCTCTCATATGTATGCAAAAAGCGAATGAATAGAAGAATGAATCAAAAAAAGAGACATCATGCCTAGATGCGGAATGATGCCTTGATTTATGTGCTGATTATTTAGAGAACATCTTTTTTGCTTCATCCATTGCCATTTTGTTGCCTAGAGCTGAATAATCTAGCCAGGGCTGATCGGCAATCGGATACACTTGGTTTTTCTTCACAGCTTTTAGGCCTTTCCAAATCGGCGTCTGCTCTAACTGTTTGAATGCCTGTTGCGCCTTATCATCACGATTCACGACGACAAAAATAGCATCTGCATCAAAGTCAGGAAGCACTTCTTGAGAAATGACTTCAAATGGACGTTTGCTGTCCAGTTTTTTCACACCATCTACAGGTGTCAGTCCTAAATCATCGTATAAAATTGGCCCCATCGGACGTTTCATACTAAATACTCGAAGCTCTTTTGCTGTTACACGAATCGCCATCACTTTTCCATTTCCAATCTTTTTCTGGATGAGTGATTTGACTTCTTTTGCTTCTTGATTGTAGTCCTTAATATATTGATCGGCTTCTTTTTCTTTATTGACGAGCTTGCCGATTTTTTTCAAATGATCACGCCATGTGCCATCATTTAAATTAAACACTTCGGTTTTGGCAATTTTTTTGTATTTTGATAAGTCTTGTCCAGCTAGTTCTTCATCGACGTAAATGACATCTGGTTTTAAAGCAAGCAACGACTCCATATCAGGATCTGCTGCAATGCCCAGCTTTTTCGTCTGGCTGAGCTGCTTCTTCGCATGTGGAAGGAAATCTTTTAAGTCTCCCCCTACAACAGAGCCAGCAGGTTTTATACCGAGTGCTAATAAATCATTTGTTAAATGAATCGACAAGGATGCAATCTTAGGTGTTCCGTTTTCATCTTGATTTGTTGTCTTCTTTGTTTCCTGTTGACCACAAGCGGCAAGAATCAAGAAACAGAGCGTTAAACCAAACACAAGTACTTTTTTCATGATGAGTTCCTCTTTCTTATTTTGTTTTTGTTAATAAATAGAGAAAATAAGGTGCTCCGATAAAAGCCACAACCACACCTGCTGGGATGGCATTTGGGGCAAATATGGAACGTCCGATTGTATCGGCACTGACCAGAATCAACAGCCCAAGCAGGGCACTTACTGGTAAAAAATATTGGTGCAGTGAGCCGACAAGACGCCTCGCCAAATGAGGTGCAACAAGGCCAATAAAACCAATTCCGCCTGTCATCGATACACTTGCACTCGCTAGACCTACAGCTAAGGTGAGTAACAACAGACGTTTACGCTGTACACGTATTCCGACACTTGAGGCGACGGCATCACCTAACGTTAACGCATTGAGTGTGCTGGACTGCATGAGCGTAAGCGGGACAAGACATACGATCCAAGGCAGGAGCGCAAGTACATGAATCCAGTCTCTTCCCCATACATTTCCCACAAGCCACCTTGAAGCGAAGGTATATGTATCTTCATCCAGTTTCAATGACAAATATAACGTCAATGCACTAAACCCCGCAGCTACGGCAATTCCAACAAGAATCAGCCGGATAGGTACAAGCCCTTCATGCCTGTCGTACGCAAGAAGAACGATGACTGACGCCGCAAGTAGGCCTCCACCAAATGTAAAGAGCGGAATGAGTAAAGATGGATTTCCTTCTAGTACGTGAAAATACGTCACAAAGATGATTAAGCCGAATGCGGCTCCTGCATTCAGACCAATAATCCCAGGATCAGCCAGTGGATTGCGGGATAAACTCTGCAAAATGCCACCTGCGATGCCTAGACCTATTCCAGCTAGTATCGTCACGACGATTCGAGGCAGACGATAATCAAACAGCACCGTCTCACTTTGGAAATCTCCAAAGCCAAATAACGTTTTGACGACAACGAGAGGACTGAGTTTCAGCGTGCCGGTATTTAAACTATACAGCACGACAGCCGCACTCAGACAAAGCAAAACGGCTGTCACGACAAGAGCACGCCGTTTCTCTTTCATGACAGGTTCCTCCCTTCTTTTCTGGCAATATATAAGAAGAAAGGAACACCAACAAGTGCCACCATAACGCCAATGGCAAGCTCTCTTGGCGGATTTACTGTCCGGCTGGCAAGATCAGCGAAGACGAGAAGCATTGCGCCTAAAATCGCTGACATCGGAATGACGAAACGATAATTGACCCCAACCAGCTTTCGTGCAATATGTGGAATGACAAGCCCGACAAACCCAATAGACCCAACCGCCGATACAGACACGCCTGCCAGCAGAACCGCAGCAGCCATACCTAGTATTCGCACTTGCCTGGTTTTCACCCCTAAATTCGCAGCTACATCTTCACCAAGTGATAATAACGAGAGGGATCGTCCTAATAACATCGCCCAAACGATGACAATGAGAATGACTGGAGCAAGGATCATCAGCTGCGGCCATTTGACACCTGCCACACCCCCTGCATACCAAAAAGCCAGATCCTGACTGAGATCAAAGTAAATGGCGATACCCGAGCTTAGCGCATGCAGCAATGCGGCAACAACAGCTCCAGCTACAGTGAGCCGAAGTGGGGTCAGCACGCCGCCAGCCGCCCCAATGGCAAAGATCAGCAGTGTACTGAGAACGGCACCAAAAAAAGAAAATAACATCAATGCGGAATAAGGCATTCCTGGAAAAAAAGCAAAACAGAGAGCGACTACAAACATCGCACCGCCGTTAATGCCTAATATCCCCGCATCTGCCAGCGGATTTCTTGTAATGCCTTGCATCAGCGCACCTGCCACAGCAAACGCCGCTCCAACAAGCGCCGCTCCTAGCACACGAGGAAGCCTTAATTCATGAATGATCTGCTGCTCTGTCACATGAGAGTGATAGTCAAACACAGCTGTCCAGACCGTTTGCAAAGACAATGACTTTGCACCGTAGGAAACAGCCAAAAACATAGCCGCCAATAAACCAATGACAGCGAGAAAAAACAATAAAAAGAACAAAATAGGTGATGATCGTTTTTGTTGAGATGTTCGCTTATCCGGCAAAATCGGTGTCATCCTTTTCTTCATTAAAAGTCAGTTTGAAAATGAGAATCATAATCATCAAAATTATAGCCGTCAGCCTCTGAAAAATCAATGTACGGCTCAATTTTTTAATTATTGAAGGTATTGGTAGACGGCAAATAAGAGAATTCTTTCCTTCTGCTTTTTTTCGTTCTGAAAGACCTATCATTTTTTACAGTAGTTTAATAGGAAAATAGTTGACATTCCGCATGAAAATCCCCTAAAATTACAAAAGTAAGTCAAATGTTATAAAAATATTACAAACAGATGTCAAAGAAATAAAGAATGACCCGTCATGAGAGGAGAATTGAAAGTTGTGTCAGTAAAGGGAAAATGGAGTATCATCCTATTTGCGCTTGCCATCGTCATTGGAGCAGTTGCATTCTTTCAAAATCAGCAAGCAAGCGGTACAGAGAAGAAAAATGTGAAGCAGGATACGAATTATAAAAATGTTGAAATTGTCACTCTTGTAAATGACGGGAAGTTTATGAGATATGCGGTGAACTATCCACTTTTTCATCAAAAAAAGCTAGATGACAAGATTCAAAGCTATGCGAATTCAGCATTAGAGCATTTCAAAAAGACATTTAGTGAAGCAAAGGACATTGATGAAAACAAACGGTTTGAACTGAATATTGACTATGACATGGTGCACTATGCAAAACAATCTGCGGCCATTTATTTTACGACCTACACATATACAGGTCAGCAAAATGGGACCACTCATCACGTCACAATCAATTTTGATTTTCAGAAAAAAGACTTTCTTGACACAAAAGATTTATTTCAACCCAAAAAGGACTATTTGAAAAAATTATCCTATATTACATACACGGAGCTTAAAAAAGATAAAACCTTGTCTAAGGATCTATCACTCCTTCAAAAAGGAACAGCCCCTACTGATCAAAACTTCAGTCAATTCGCCTTAAAAGAGAAATATATAGAGTTCTATTTCCCAGCTTCTCAAGTAGCTGCAAAGGACTTAGGTCCGCAAACGCTGGCGATCAAAAAGACGCTGCTAAAAGATATCTTGAAGCCGGAATACATGAATAAGACCAAAAATCAGAATGAAATCAAAGAACCGAATCCAAAAAGAAAAGCCGTCAAGCTGCCGCAAAAGCCAAAGCTTGATCCGAATAAAAAAGCCATCGCACTCACATTTGATGACGGTCCAAACCCAGCCACAACTTCAACCATTTTAGCAGCGCTGAAGGAAAATAAAGGACACGCCACCTTTTTCGTATTAGGAAGCAGGGTGCAGTATTATCCTGGAATGCTTGCCGACATTTTAAAGGGCGGAAATGAGATCGGAAACCATTCATATAACCATCCTTTATTAACGAGACTCCCTCTAAAAGAAGCGGTCAAACAAGTAAAAGACACGCAGAATCTGATTGAAAAGGCCAGCGGTTATACTCCTACGCACTTTAGACCGCCATATGGAGGAACAAATCCCGACATCAATCAAGCGGTTGGCATGAACGTTTCATTGTGGGATGTCGATCCTGAAGACTGGAAAATTCGCAACAGCCAGCAGATCACAAACCATGTTCTCTCACATGCAGCAGATGGCAAAACCGTACTCATGCACGATATTTATGACAGCTCTGCTCGAGCAGCAGTGAAGATCATACATGAACTGACCAAACAAGGCTACCAGCTTGTCACAGTCAGCGAACTTGAACAATTGAAAAAAGAACGAAACGAACAGACCCCTGTGCAGTAAACACAGGGGCTTTTTTTATGACTCTAACAACTTCTTTCTTTTTAACAATGCTTGAAACGTCTCTTCAAGCTCATGAGAAGGCTCGATGCTTAAACGACTGAGCACTTCAGACAGTTGCATATCAATCAGCAGGAGCTCTTCTTCTTTCTTTGTAGCAGCTGGCTTTTCTTCCTTTTGTTTATATTCTTCATAGGTGCCATCAAAGCGTTCAATGGTCCCCTCGTGCACATGAAGAATACGATTAGCCACCTGCTCAATGAGCCGCCTGTCGTGGGAGACAAACACAACTGTGCCCGGGTAATCTTTTAAAAGTCCTTCAAGCGCTTCTACTGCCGCAAGGTCTAAAAAGTTCGTCGGTTCATCAAGCATCAGAACATTGGCATCACTGACGAGCAGCTTGGCAAGCATCGTCTTCACCCGTTCCCCGCCGCTTAATACGTTCGTCAGCTTATACACATCGTCTCCCCGAAACCCAAGTCTCGCTAAAACGGTGCGAACGATTGTCTCATCTTGAATCGCCTGTTCCAGTGCATTTTGTAAGATCGATTCATCTAGATTCAATCCTGAAAGATCTTGGCTGAAATAACCAATCTTCACGGCTTCTGAACGAAAAATCCCGGGATGACCGTTTACAAGCATTCGGAGAAATGTCGTTTTACCGCTCCCATTCTTTCCAATGATCGCGACTTTGTCTCCGCCTCTTACTTCTACATTCGCCTTTTTCCAAAGGACTTTATCTCCTGCCTTGCCATCTACATGTTCGACACGAAAAATGGTGCGGCTTGCCACTTCCTTCATGGTGTGCTGCGTCATTTGAAGAGGCTGGGCTTCCTTTACCTTCTCCACCTTTTCTAATTTTTCCATTCTTGTTTCAATAGATTTGGCTGTTTTTTGAAGCTTTTTTTGCTTGTTTGCATAATAAGGCTTTGCAATTTTAGGCCCTGAGGATTTCAGCTTTGGAGATGGCTTTGTCGCTTTGTCGGCTTTTTTCATTTTCTTTTGCAGTGCATGTTCTAACTGTTTTTTCTTCTGGGTATACGCCTCGTACGCCTCCACTTGCTGGCGATGTTCGAGTTCTTTTTGCCGGGCAAAATCGCTGTAGTTGCCTTTGTATGGTTTGAGTTTCCCATCCTCCAATTCCCAAATGTCTGTACATAACGCATCTAAAAAAGCACGGTCATGCGAGACGACAATCAGAGCACCTTGATGATAACGAAGCTTTTCTTCTAGCCACTCAATATGCTCCGTATCTAAGTGAGTCGTGGGTTCATCGGCTAATAAAAGGGCAGAAGGCCGGCTTAAAGCTCTTTCAATATAAGCTTGTGTCATCTCTCCGCCACTTTGTCTGCCATCTCCTGTCTTTAGTTGAGGAAGCAGGGTACAAGTTGTAGTGTGTGCAAATGTGCCGCTGTCTGGTTTTTCCCTCCCCGCCAGTACATGGAGCAATGTCGTTTTCCCACTGCCATTTGTCCCTACAAGGCCGATTCGGTCCCCTTGATGAATGGCAAGCTCCTCTATATCAAATAACAAACGATCCTTTCGAAATACTTTTAATTGGTGGGCTCTCAGTAACATCCAACCCTCTCCTTTCGTATCAGGAGACATGAAAAAGCCTCCCATTCTCAGAATAGGAGGCAAAATGGTGTACAAAAATAAGCGTATCGATACAGAATGACATGCGGTTCATCAAATGAGCACACATCTCCCCCGTATCCATCACTTCAATCTTTGATTCCCAAGCTGTACCATCCTATTCCGAAGCTAAAAAATGAAAACGCAGCAAACATAGCAACACATATCGTTTGCTCACTGCCTTCGTTCTTTCATTTTGCTTACAGGTCATAGGATTAGTACTTCATTGCATTGGGTCACCCTTCCGTCGTTTGTTACGTATACGATAAAAGATTGGTTATTTTTTGTCAAGCTGAAAAGGCATGAGTGAGTCTATTAGCTTGAGCGTAAATGGATGAGTCGCTTCAAACAGCTGGTCACTTTTACATTCTTCCACAAGTTTTCCCTCATGTAAAAAAAGAAGTCGATCACATAAAAAAACGGTTGCCTCTAGATCATGGGTAATCATGAGAATGGTCATATCTAACTCTTGCTTTAATGTTTCAAGAAGCTCCAATATTTGAACTTGGACAGAAACGTCAAGTGAGCTAAGGACTTCATCTAAGATGAGAATGGCTGGATTCGTCGATATGGCCCTTGCTATGCATACACGCTGGAGCTGACCGCCGCTTAGCTGATGAGCATATTGATTTAGCAAAGACGATGGAAGTCTTACTTGCTTGAGCAGGGACAACACTTTTTGATTCACATCCATGTTTCGCTTTATTATTTGCATGGGTTCTGCTATGATCTCTTTCACTGTAAAGGAAGGATGGACAGAAGATAGATAATCCTGAAAAACAACACTCATTTTCCCCCGGTTCATCTTACGCCATGTATGAGCTGGCCATCCATCTATCTTTATCTCTCCGCCGTCTAATGTTTCTAAACCAAGCAGTGTACGTGCTATTGTACTTTTACCACTGCCACTCTCACCGACTACCCCGACACATTCACCCTCTCCAATCTGAAATGAAACCTGAGCTATGCGTGCTATGGATTCCTCTTTATGAAAAAAGCGTCCTTTATCTTCTCCATGTTTAAGTAGTTGATTTGCTGTGATCAGCATGGGAATGCCCTCACTCTCTTCTGCTGCCTCAGTGCTTCAAGGGGGGTCGATAAGCGAAGCCTCGTTTCTAGTAAATGCCTCGTTTGAGGATGCTCAGGTGATGTAAATATCTCTTTTGCATGACGATGCTCAAGCATCTTCCCTTGGTGCATCACCAACAATTCATCAGCGATTGCCTGAACGACGCCTAAATCATGCGAAATGATGATCAAGGCAGCTCCTGTTTCTTCTTTCAGCCTCTGTAATTGTGTGATGACTTCGCGCCGGTTATATGCATCTAATGATGCTGTAGGCTCATCGGCAATGATCACGTCAGGAGAAAGCATGATCGTAATGGCAATCACGACACGTTGAAGCATTCCTCCCGACAGCTCATGAGGATATTTTTTCATTAACATATGCGGATTGTTTAAATGGACACGTTCTAGCCCAGTGATCGCATGTGCTGTCCCTTCTTTTCCACGTAAACCCAAATGCCGCTGGAACGTTTCAAGTATTTGATGACCAATTGTTTCAATTGGATTGAACGCATTCATAGCATCTTGTGGAATGTAGCCAATTCGCTTTCCTCTCCACTGCTGTGAAGCCTGACTTGTCAATTTTTCACCGTCAAACAAAATGGTCCCAATCATCTCTAGCGAAGGAGGGATAAGGCCAATTAATGCTTTTGCAACGGTTGATTTTCCGCTTCCACTTTCTCCAATAACGCCTAAACAACGTTGTCTATGTAATGTAAACGTGATATTTGCCACTAAATCCTTTTGTTGAATCGGATCATGTACGGACAGATTTTTTATCTCGATGAAAGGCAAACCGTCTCCCCCCTTTTTTGTTGGTAAGGTGCATGGCAGGGTTCATGACCTGCTGAAGACTGTCTCCTAAAAAATTCAGTGCCATGACCACAAATAAGATCGCAAGTCCAGGCGGGAGCATATGAGCCGGGTGCGTCACCATGACATTCTTCGCCTCGTTGAGCATCATGCCCCATTCCGGTGTAGGTGCACTCACACCTAATCCAAGAAAAGACAGAGCAGAAATATTTAAAATGACCCAGCCTGCGTCAAGTGTAGCAAAGACAGCAATCTCTCCTGAGATGCGAGGAAATAGATGTTTTCGAAGGATATAAAAAGGTGAACCCCCAGATACTTTCGCAAACTGAACAGATGGTTCATTCGTATATTGCAGGACTGACGAACGAATCATCCTTGTATACCAAGCCCATTTTGCAAGGACATTGGCCAAAATAATATTGAAAAGCCCAGGTCCCATAATGCCCACAACGGCCAAAATCATCACCTCTGCTGGAAATGACAGCATGACATCACATATTCTCATTAGAGCTCCATCAACTTTCCCTCTAAAAAAGCCAGCTACAAGTCCAAGTATCGTACCAATGAACATCGTGATACACATTGTCAGCACGGCAGCAAGCATCGTTGTCCGAATACCATATAAGAGCCGGGACAATACGCATCTCCCCAGCTGATCGGTTCCGAGGGGATATGTTAGACTCACACCAGCATATTTTTGAAGAATGTTCGTGTCAGTTGGGTCATGCGGCGCTAGAAACGGTGCAAACAGCCCAGCTAATGTGACAAGTACCAAAAGCCAGATAGACAGAATAGCCATTCGATCTTTTCTTAATTGATTCCATACGATCAAATTTTTTAGACCTCCTTTCTTAACTGCGGGTTCATGATCATTTGTATGACATCAGCAACGAGGTTGCACACAACGAACAGGCATCCCATCACAAACAAATAGGCTTGAATAATAGGGAAATCGGCATGAAAAATAGCTGTTACACACAAACGGCCAACCCCTGGCCAAGCAAAGAGATTTTCAATAATGACGGTTCCTGCAATGAGCTTTGGTACTGACATACCGAGTGCTGTTACTGCTAGTTGAAGGGCATGTCTCATCACCTTCAATTGAATGGTTCGTTCCTTTAAACCACGAGCTCTTGCATAAAAAACAAAGGGCTCGTGCTGAAACTTTAGGATTTGATTTCGAATGAGTCTCACATAGGTCGATAAGTAGCCAAGTGATAAAGTCATCGCTGGCAAAAGAATCGATTTAAATCCTTCCATTCCACTCGTGTTGACCCAGTTAAATTTGACTGAAAAAAGCCAGATAAACAAAATGCCCAACCAAAAACTAGGCATGGAAGCTGCAATAAACACAAATGCTCTCACGATTCGATCCAACCATGTATGTGCCGCATATGCACATACCATTCCGAATAACAAACTCAGCACAATAATAAACAAAAGGGACATCCCTGCAAGCTGTAAAGTCGCAGGAAGTGCCTCCATCATCAGGTCAAGTACAGGCTCATGTGTGACATAACTACTGCCAAAATC
>Ga0006562J51391_1100391_pt1 | contig 10480 bp, 8 predicted proteins | sample Ararhi6_input_d2_FD_51391 | JGI IMG/M metagenome (IMG submission 51391) | reverse complement strand
AAGAACGTGAGGGTGAGACCGGCGAGGTCCCCCTTGTGCTCCCGGATCGTCAGGAGGTCGGCGAGGAGCTGGCACGGGTGGAAGTCGTCGCTCAGGGCGTTGACGACCGGCACGCGCGTGCCGCGTGCCATCTCCTCCAGCCCCGCCTGCGCGTAGGTGCGCCAGACGATCGCGGCGACCTGGCGCTCGAGGACGCGCGCCGTGTCGGACGGCGTCTCCTTGCCGCCGAGCTGGCTGTTGGCCGTCGAGATGATCAGCGGCGACCCGCCGAGGTCGGCGATGCCGACCGCGAACGACACGCGCGTGCGCGTGGAGGACTTGTCGAAGATGACCGCGACGGTCTGCGGACCGGCGAGCGGCTTGACCTTCCAGCGGTCTTTCTTCAGGTCGAGGGCGAGGTCGAGGATCTCCGCCTGCTCGGCGGGGCTCAGGTCGTCGTCGCGGAGCAGATGGCGGGTCACGCGGACACCTCCGGGGTCGGGTGGTTCTCATCGAGCAGCAGCGCGTCCTCGACGGTGCGCAGGGCCTTGCCGAACAGGTCCTGGAACTCGTCGATCTCGACGTCGCCGATCGTGAGCGGCGGCGCGAGGCGGATCGTGGACTCGTTGGCCGCGTTGACGATGAGGCCGTGCTCCTGCGCCGCCGCGACGACGGCCTTGGCGACGGGATGCCGCAGCGCGACGCCGACGAGGAGCCCCTGACCGCGGCATCCCTCGACGAGGTCCGACCCGATCGCGGCGACGGCCTCGCGCACCTGCGCGCCGCGCACGGCGGCGTTCTCGACGAGTCCGGCGCGCTCGATCTCGCTGAGGACGGCGGAGGACACCGCGGTGGCCAGGGCGTTGCCGCCGAACGTCGAGCCGTGGGTGCCCGGGTAGAACAGCTCCCCCGCGGCGCCGAACGTGATGAGCGCGCCGATCGGGATCCCGTTGCCGATGCCCTTGGCGACCGTGATCGCATCCGGCGTGATGCCGGCGTGCTGGAAGCCGAACCAGGCGCCGGTGCGTCCCGCGCCGGTCTGGATCTCGTCGACGATCAGCAGGGCGCCGTGCCGTGCGGTGATCTCGCGCGCGGCGGCGAGGTAGCCCTCCGGCAGCTCGATGACGCCGGCCTCGCCCTTGATGGGCTCGACGAACAGAGCGGCGACCCGGTCGTCCATCGCGGCCTCGAGCGCCTCGACGGTGGAGTCGAGGAACTCGACGCCCGGCACCATCGGCTCGAACGGCGCCTGCATGTAGGGCTTCCCGGTGAGGGCGAGGGTGCCCATCGTGCGGCCGTGGAAGGCGTCCTTCAGGGCGAGGATGCGGGGCCGGTCGGCGCCGCCGTGCAGGCGGGCGAGCTTGAACGCCGCCTCGTTGGCCTCGGCGCCGCTGTTGCCGAAGTACACCCGGCCCTCCGGGCCGGTGCCGGCGAGCCGCTTCAGCTGGGCCGCGAGGGCCAGCTGCGGCGGGGTCGCGAAGTAGTTCGACACGTGCGTGAGGGTCGCGGCCTGCGTCGCGGCCGCCTCGACGAACGCAGGATGGGCGTGCCCCAGCGAGACGACCGCGATGCCGCCGAGGAAGTCGAGGTAGCGCCGCCCCTCGTCATCCCACAGGTACGCGCCTTCGCCGCGCACGAACAGCGCGTAGCGGTCGCCCGAGTTCAGGACGAGGTCGCGGGAGGCGGCGTCCTTCCAGCTCGGCTTGTCCGTCGTCGATGCGCCGGTCACTGCGCCACCACCTCTGTTCCGATTCCCTGTTCCGTGAAGATCTCCACCAGCACCGAGTGCGGCTGGCGGCCGTCGATGATCGCCGCCGTGTCGACGCCGCCGTCGACGGCGTCGAGGCAGGCCTGCATCTTCGGGATCATGCCCGACTCCAGCCGCGGCAGCATCGCGCGCAGCTCGGAGGCCGTCAGGTGCGACACGAGCGAGTCCCGGTCGGGCCAGTCGGCGTAGAGCCCCGGCACGTCGGTGAGGACGACGAGCTTCGTCGCCCCGAGCGCGACGGCGAGGGCCGCGGCGGCGGCATCCGCGTTGACGTTCAGCGAATGGCCCGGGTTGTCGAGGTCGGGCGCGATGGAGGAGACGATCGGGATGCGGCCCGCGGCGAGCTGGTCGAGGACGGGCTGCGGGCTCACCTGCACGACGTCGCCGACGTGCCCGAGGTCGTGCTCCTCGCCGTCGATGACGACGCCGCGGCGGCGGCCGCCGAACAGGCCGGCATCCTCACCGGAGAGCCCCGTCGCGAACGGGCCGTACGCGTTGATCTTCGCGACCAGCTGCGGGTTGATCTGGCCGGTCAGGACCATCCGCACGACGCTGATCGCCTCCATGCTCGTGACGCGGTACCCGCCCTTGAACTCGCTCGGGATGGAGAGCCGGTCGAGCATCTTGGAGATCTGCGGGCCGCCGCCGTGCACGACGACCGGCTTGACGCCGACGAACCGGAGGTAGGCGATGTCCTGCGCGAACGACTCCTGCAGCTCCTCGGAGATCATGGCGTTGCCGCCGTACTTGATGACGATGATCTGGTCGCGGAAGCGCTGCAGCCACGGGAGCGACTCGATGAGGACGCCGGCCTTGACGGCGGCCTCCTCGGGGGTGGTCTGCTGGATGTCGGTCATGAGGAGTACGCGCTGTTCTCGTGGACGTAGTCGTGCGTGAGGTCGTTCGTGAGGATCGTCGCCTCGGACTCGCCGGTGCGCAGGTCGATGAGGATCGACGTGGCGCGCGGGGTGAGGTCGACCTCTTCGCGGGGCCGGTCGGGGCCGCCCTGTGTGCAGACGCGGACGCCGTTGAACCACACGTCGACGTCGTACGGGTCGAACGCGGCGTCGGTCGTGCCGATCGCGGCGAGCACGCGCCCCCAGTTGGGGTCGTTGCCGAAGATCGCGGCCTTGAAGAGGTTGTTCCGGGCGACGGAGCGGCCGACGGCGACGGCGTCCTCCTCGGATGCCGCGTGCACGACCCGGATCGCGATCGCGTGGCTCGCGCCCTCGGCGTCGGCCTGCAGCTGCTCGGCGAGGTCCTGGCACACCTCGGTGAGCGCCGTGGCGAACACGGCGAGGTCGGGTTCCAGTCCGGTGGCGCCGCTCGCGAGCAGCGTCACCTGGTCGTTCGTCGACATGCAGCCGTCGGAGTCGAGGCGGTCGAACGTCCGGGCCGTCGCGCGTCGCAGCGCCGCGTCGGCGTCGGCCGGCTCGAGTCGGGCGTCGGTCGTAATGACGACGAGCATCGTGGCAAGTCCGGGCGCCAGCATCCCGGCGCCCTTCGCCATGCCGCCGATGGTCCAGCCGTCGCGGCTGACGACCGAGCGCTTGGGCTTCGTGTCGGTCGTCATGATCGCGAGCGACGCGTCATCGCCGCCGGCGGCGCTGAGCGACGCGATCGCCTCGGCGGTGCCGGCGAGGACCTTGCCGCGGAAGACCTCGTCGCCGGTGCCGATGAGGCCCGTCGAGCAGACCAGGATGTCGCCGGCACTGACGCCGAGCAGCTCCGCGGCCTTCTCGGCCGTCTGATGCGTCGTCTGGAAGCCGAACGACCCCGTGAAGCAGTTCGCGCCGCCGGAGTTCAGCACGACGGCCTCGACGACGCCGTCCGCGATGGCCTGCTGCGACCAGATGATGGGGTTCGCCTTGGCGCGGTTGCTCGTGAAGACGGCGGCGCCGGTCTTGTGTGGCCCGCGGTTCACGACGACGGCGAGGTCCTTCCCGCCGCTGCTCTTCAGGCCGGCGGTGACGCCCGCGGCTTCGAATCCCTGCGCTGCCGTGACACTCACGGGGCGACTCCGTTCACGCTCAGGCCCGTGGCCTCGGGGAGGCCGAGGGCGATGTTCATCGACTGGATGGCGGCGCCGGCGGTGCCCTTGACGAGGTTGTCGACGGCCGCGACGACGACGACGCGGTTCGCGGCGCGGTCGATCGCGAGGCCGATGAGCGCCGTGTTCGCGCCGAGGACGTCGGCGGTGCGGGGGAACTGGCCGGCCGGAAGGAGCTGCACGAACGTCTCGTCGCCGTACGCGTCCTCCCACGCGGCGCGGATGTCGGCATCCGTCGCCCCGTCCGCGATCGGGGCCGTGGAGGTCGCGAGGATGCCGCGCGCCATGGGCACGAGCACGGGCGTGAACGAGATGCCGACGGGGCCGGTCGCACCGGCATCCACGAGGGCCTGCCGGATCTCCGGGATGTGCCGGTGCGTCCCGCCCACGGCGTACGGGTTCGCGGAGCCGAGGATCTCAGAGGCCAGGAGGTTCGTCTTCAGGCTCTTGCCGGCGCCGGACGGGCCGACGGCGAGCACCGTGACGATGTCGGCGGCGTCGATGACGCCCGCCGCGACACCGGGCGCGAGGCTCAGGCTCACGGTGGAGGCGTTGCAGCCCGGGGCCGCGATGCGCGTCGCACCGGCGAGGTGCTCGCGCTGCTTGCGGCCGCCGACGAGGAGCTCGGGCACCCCGTACGTCCACGGCTCGTGGAACGCGCCGCCGTAGAAGGCGTCCCACGCGTCCGGGGAGGTCAGCCGGTGGTCGGCGCCGGCGTCGATGACGAGCGGGGTGTCGACCAGCGCGTCGGTGTACTGACCGGACTGCCCGTGCGGCAGCGCGAGGAAGACGACGTCGTGACCGGCGAGGGTCTCCGGCGTCGTGTCCTGCAGGGTCAGGTGCGCGAGGGAGCGCAGGTGGGGCTGGTGCTCGATGAGCGGCTGCCCGGCATTGGAGTGCGCGGTGACCGTGCGGATCTGGACGTCGGGGTGGGCGGCGAGCAGGCGCAGGATCTCGCCGCCCGCGTAGCCGGAGGCGCCGGAGACGGCGACCGAGATGGTCATGCTTCAACCTTATTGTCTGAGAGGGCGTCGCCTCGGACGGCGACCGGGACCGGAGACCGGCGACACCTGCGCTCGACCCGTTCGGGGAGCACGCGGGGTCGCCTAGAGTCGGCGGCCGCTCAGACGCCGGCGCGCGCGGAAGACCGTCGAGACGGTGCGGTTCGCGGGCGCGGGCATGCCGAGACGATAGCGCCGCGGCGCGGCATCCGCCAAATCGCGGCACCGGAGCGGCGCGTCGCGCGTCGCGCGTCGCGCGGTCGAAAGCAGCACCCGCGGTCGAACATTCCGCAGCGCGTGCCGCTTTCGACAGCGCGAGCCCCGGGCCCACCGTCGGGTGGGCGATCCGGCGCGGGGTCGGGGCGGGGGGCTGCGCGGGTCGGGGCTGCGCGGGGTCGGGGTTGCGCGAGGTCGGGGTCCGGCGCGCGGGCAGGGCCGAGCGCGCACGGGAGGCGATGTCCGCGCGGGAGGATCAATGCGCCGGAAAGGGCCTCCCGAGGCGTCATCTCCTCCCCAGACAGAGGCCTGATGGGCAGAGAGCACCCGGGCGGGCAAAGAGCACCCGGGCGGCCGCTCAGGCCAGGGCGGCGATGAGGTCGATCTCCTCGGCGCGGCTGAGGCCGCTGGCGCGCGCCCGGTCGAGACCGCGTTCCCGCTCGTCGGCGAGGACGCGCGCGACGGTCTCCTCGAGAGGGCGGATGCTGCCGCCGGCGGCGCGGTACGCGTCGCCCCGGCGCGTCGCGAAGCCCGGCATGTCGCCCGGCAGCCACAGCGGGAGGGAGCGGGGCCCCGCCCACGGCGCCACGCCCTGCTCGACGAGCCAGTCGGGTGAAGCCGCGCGGAGGGCGCCGGTGTGGCCGGCGACAGCGCGGGCCACCCCGAGCATGTCGCCGAGCGGCATCGAGGGGCCGATCGCGTTGACGGTGCCGGTCCACCCGCGCCCGCCGGCGGCGAGGATGAACTCGGCGAGGTCGTCGACGTCGATCACCTGCGCCGTGAGCCCCTCGGCATCCGGCACGAGCACGGGCCCGGAGCCGGCGAGGGCGCACCGCGACGGCCAGTACCCGAACCGGTCGGTGGGGTCGCCGGGGCCCACGATGAGGCCTGGGCGCGTGATCGCGGCGCGGTCGCCGAGCGTCCCGACGGCCCGCTCGGCGGCGGACTTCGCTCGCGAGTAGTCGTACTCGTCGCCGGGCTCTGCGGGCACGGCGAGCGCGGCGGATTCGTCGGCGTCGACCTCGGTGTTCTCGGCGTAGACCGACAGGCTCGACACGTAGCTCCAGTGCGCCGCCTGCCCGCCGAGGGCGTCGACCGCCGCGGCCACGGCGACGGGATCGGAGGAGATGTCGACGACCTCGTCCCACTCCTCCCCCGCGACCTCCGCATAGGCGTCCGCGGTGGCGCGGTCGGCGACGACGAGCGCGGCGCCCGCGGGGGCGGGCCGGCCGCCTCGGGCCAGGCAGGTGACGGCGGCGCCGGCATCCACCCATCGCCGCGCGAGGCGACCGCTCAGCCATCCGGTGCCGCCGAGGACGAGTACCCGTGTCATCCCGCCATCCCAGCAAACCGGCCCGCCGCCCGCCACCCGGTCCGCTGAGAGCGCAACCTCAGACCGGGAACGCCTTGATCCGCGCGAGGAGGTCCGGGCCGGTGCGGTCGAGCGTGCGCCCGCCGACGACCACCCCGGCGACGACGACGCCCCCGCCGACCACCATCCCGACGGCGAGCGCGAGCCCGCCGGTCAGGGCCGAGCCGGTCGCCACCCCGATCGCCGCGAGCACGAGCGCGGGTGTCGCGAGGGCGGCGCAGGCGAGCCACACGACGAACACGAGGAGGCCGCTGACGAAGGTCTGGCCGGGCACGCTCTTGAACGGGCTGTCCCCCGCCGCGGCGACCGGCGTCACGATGAGCGCGGACGACACCGCGGTGACCCCGTACCCGACCAGCAGCAACCCCCATGCGCCGCCGAGGACGGCGGGCAGGTGCTCCAGCCGCCCGGCGACCGCGAGGGTCACAACCGCGATGACGAGCGTCAGCGGCACGCCGATGCACGCCGCCGCGAGGACCCGCCCGAGCCGGTCCTCCCGCCCCCGCACGCCGCTCGCGAGCACCGTCGCGAACGCCGTGCCGTCGTAGGAGATGTCGGAGTAGCCGGCCACGGACAGGACGAAGGCGGCGGCGAGCGCCGACGCCGTGAACAGGGCGCTGTCGACGCCCGCGGAGAAGGCGAAGAGCACCGGGAACAGCGGCACGACGAGCAGCTGTCGGAGGTAGCGCGGGTCGCGGACCCACGCGGTGAGCGCGCGCGCCCACGTCGCACCGACGCCGCCCGTCGGCATCCGCCCGAACAGGCCCAGCGTGCCGCGCCGGACGGCGCGTGCCGCCGTCTGCGGCGGGGAGGTCAGCGACGCCTCGAGCGCGCGCGACCAGAGCAGCCAGATGACCGCGAGCGTGGCCACGGCGATCGCGAACTTCACCGCCGCCGTCAGCCACGTTCCCGCGGCGATGTCGCCGGGCACGGCCCAGGCGGCGCCGAACGGGGTCCAGCCGAGGATCGCCCCGGCCTGCGTGAAGCGCGCCACGAGGTCTCCCGTGCTGTCGAGGAGCGCCAGGATGCCGGCGACGATCGGCCCCGACATGATCAGCAGCGTCAGCACGACGGTGCCGACGACCTCGCGGCTGCGCCGGTTGCCGCCGAGCCCCGTGGAGAGCGTCCCCATGAAGCGCGTCGCGACGACGCAGGTCAGCACGGCGAGCGCGGATGCCGGGACGGAGGCGATCGCCGCGGCAGGCCAGCGCACCCACAGCGCGACGGTCGCGAACGCACCGAGGGCCGTCACGATGCCGGGGATGCCGGTGAGCCCCGTCGCGGTGAGGGCTGCCATGACCTGCCGCGTCGTGAGCGGGAAGGGCGCGAGCCGCGCGCCGTCGATCGTGGTCTCCATGCCGGCGATCAGCAGCGGACCGACGATCCAGCCCACCAGCAGCGCCGAGCCGCCGACGACGGCCACCGTCCGGGCGACGTCGGGCCCCTGGAGGAGGCCCACCGCGATGAGCCCGGCCACGACGGCGACGAGCACCCACAGGGCGGAGAGCACCCCGAAGCAGAAGCCGACGAGCTGCCAGGGCCGGCGGGCGAGGGTGTTGCCGAGGATGCGGAAGCGCAGCCTCAGGACTGTCGCAACCACTGCGGCCCCTCGGAGATGTGCCGTCCGCCGACGAGCGCGACGAAGCGGTCCTGCAGGCTCTCCCCCGCGCGGACGTCGTCCACCGTCCCGGCAGCCAGGACCCGGCCCGCGGCGATGACGGCGACGTGGTCGCACATCCGCTGCACGAGATCCATCGAATGACTGGAGACGATGACGGTGCCGCCGGAGGCGGTGTAGCTGCGCAGCACGTCCTCGATGTTGGCCGCCGAGACCGGGTCGACGGCTTCGAACGGCTCGTCGAGCACGAGGAGGCGGGGAGCATGGACGAGCGCGCACGCGAGCGCGACCTTCTTGGTCATGCCGGCGGAGTAGTCGGCCACGATCGTGCCCGCCGCGTCGCCGAGGTCCATCATCTCCAGCAGGTCGGCGACGCGCGGGGCGATGTCGGGGCGCGGGATGCCGAACAGCATGGCCGTGTAGGTGATGAGCTGCTCGCCGGTGAGCCGGTCGAAGAGGCGGATCCCGTCGGCGAGGTTGCCGATCATGGCCTTCGCGGCGACCGGGTCGGCCCACACGTCCACGCCGTGCACCCGCACGCCGCCGGCGTCGGGGCGCAGCAGTCCCGTGGCCATCGACAGCGTCGTGGTCTTGCCGGCGCCGTTGGGCCCGACGAGGGCGTAGAACGATCCGGCGGGCACGACGAGGTCGATCCCCGCGACGGCGACGTTGTCGCCGAACCGCTTCACGAGCCCGGTCAGCTGCAGGGCCGGCACGGCGGGTGACTCGCTCATCGCCCGAGCCTATCGCCGGGGCCCCGTGCCCCGTCCAGCACTGTTGCGCCCTCGCGCGCGAGGGCGCGGATGCGTTCACACCCCCCGCGCGAGGACCCAGGCCGCCGCGGCGGCACGGGAGGGGGCGCCGAGCTTCGCACGGGCGTTGGCGACGTGCCGGTGCACGGTGTGGATGCTGAGGAAGAGCCGGTCGGCGATCTGCGCATCCGTCATGCCGCGGGCGACGAGGAGGAGGATCTCGCGTTCGCGCTCGGTGAGGGGGGACGGGAGGGATGCCGTCGGCGACGCGTCGACGGCATCGGCCGGATCCCCGGCGTCGTCCCCGTCGAAGGCGAGCGCATGCCGGATGATCGCCGCGCTGTCGCCATGCCAGGGGTGGTGCGCGGTGCCGTCGAGCACCTCGAGCCGCGCGTGCGGGATGGCATCGGCGGTCTCCGCGCCGAGGGCGAGCGGAATCGCCCGGTCGCCACGACGGTGCAGGACGAGGGTCGGCGCGGAGACGGCTGCCGCGTCGTCGCGCGCGTCGAAGGAGTACACGGCGGCGAGCGCGGCGGCCGCCGCGGCGGCGGTCCCCGTCGCGCGCTGGTGCTGCAGGAACGCGCGCTGCTCCTCCGGCGTCGCATCGGGGTAGAAGATCTCCGCCATGACGCGGGAGCTGACGCCCCAGCTGCGGCGGACGAGGTCGACGAGGGCCGCCCGGTCGGCGGCGCTCGCGATCGCGTCGCCGTGCAGGTACGAGCCGCAGAGGATCAGGCGGCGGACGCGATCGGGATGCCGTGCGGCGAAGGCCACGGCGATGGGACAGCCCGAGGATCCCGCGAGCAGCGTCACCTGCGGAGCCCCGGCGGCGTCGAGGACGGCGAGGAGGGCGTCGGCGTGCGGCCCGAGCCCGGCGGGGGTCTCCCGGCGCGAGCGCGACAGCCCGCTGCCGGGAGCGTCCATGCGGATCACCCGGCGCCGGTTCTCGAGCGTCGCGAGGAAGCTCCGCAGCGGCGGGTAGTCGGCATCCCGTTCGAGGTGGCTCATCCACCAGCCGCCGAGGAGCAGGGGCGCGCCCGTCCCGCGCTCGGTCCAGGCGACATCGTCCGATCCCGACCGCGCATACCGGATCGGCGGGGCAGCGGCCTCCACGACATCAGTATGGATCATGCCCGCCCCGCGGGGACGGGGAGTGCGCGGCGCTGGCGGCGGAGGGCGATCCAGGTCGCGTCCGCGCGTGCCACCGTGTCTCCGCCCGCGTCGACGAGACGCACGGACGTCTCGTAGCGGCGACCGTGGTGCTCGCGGGTCCAGCTGTAGACGACGAGTTCTTCGCCGACGTGCGGGCGGCGCTCGACGGATGCCGTCATGGTGCCGAGCAGGCACAGTTCCCGGGAGCGCAGCGCGGCGGCCGGGTAGCTCGTGCAGTCCATCGCCCCCCAGACGGCCGGGAAATGCGCGAGGCCGGCGGTGGCGGTCTCCGCGCCGACGACCCACGGTGCCGCGAGGAGGTCGGGGCGGCCAGGGACCGGGCCCGGGGTGACGCCCATCCCGTCGGAGCGGGCGGGACCGCACACGACGCAGTCGGACAGCGGATGCCGGATGCCGACGAGCGGATGCGCGGCGCGTGCGGCCACGGCGTCGGCGAACGTCGGCGGCACGGGGGCGGGTCCGTCGTCCAGGACTCCGGGCGCGGCCTCGGCCACGACGCGGCGGCCGCGGATCACCTCGATGCCGCCACGGCCGGCGGTGACGACGTCGAG
>Ga0006562J51391_1014808_pt1 | contig 10498 bp, 10 predicted proteins | sample Ararhi6_input_d2_FD_51391 | JGI IMG/M metagenome (IMG submission 51391) | reverse complement strand
CACCGGCCCGCAGGCGGTAGAGCGTCGGACTCAGCGTGCGAAGTACCCGCGGTAGTACTCGAACACCCAGCCGACGATCGCGACCGTGAAGATCGCGATGCTGATCGGCATCAGCCACGTTCCGACCGAGAGACCGATCATGCCGAACGCGGCGGAGGAGGCGAGCACGATGGGCCACCACGACCAGGGGCTGAACTCGCCCATCTCCGGGTCGCCGTCGTCGATGTCCGCCGTCAGGACGTCCTCGGGCAGCTCGCCGCCCTGCGCGCGGTGCACGCGGTTGACGTAGAACCCGATGAGGATCGACATGAAGGCCGTGAACAGCAGGGCGACGGTGCCGACCCACTCGATGGCGTTGGGCCACGGCAGGTCGGGGTGCGCGAGGATGTTCCACCCCGTGTAGACGACCGCGACGAGGAGGAAGAACCCGGTCAGCAGCCACCAGAGGTTGACGTTGGTCTTCACTTACTTGACCTCTCCCTCGGCGGTGTCGACGACCGGTGCATCCGGGGCGTCCTTGGCGGGGCCCACGCCGACCGGGATGCCGGCCTCGGGGTGGTTCAGGTCGAACGCGGGACGCTCGCTGCGGATCCGCGGGATCGACGTGAAGTTGTGGCGCGGCGGCGGGCAGGAGGTCGCCCATTCGAGCGATCCGCCGTAGCCCCACGGGTCGTTCACGGTGACCCGCGGCGCCTTGCGGGCGGTCAGCCACACGTTGAACAGGAACGGGATCATCGAGGCGCCGAGCAGCATGGCGCCCACAGTGGAGACCTGGTTGCCCCACGTCCAGCCGTCAGCCTCGGAGTAGTCCGCGTAGCGGCGGACCATGCCGTCCACGCCCAGCCAGTGCTGGATGAGGAAGGTCATGTGGAAGCCGATGAACAGCATCCAGAAGTGCACGTAGCCCAGACGCTCGTTGAGCATCCGACCGGTCCACTTGGGCCACCAGAAGTAGAAGCCGGCGAACATCGCGAACACGACCGTGCCGAAGACGACGTAGTGGAAGTGCGCGACGACGAAGTACGAGTCGGAGAGGTGGAAGTCCAGCGGCGGCGAAGCGAGGATGACGCCGGTGAGACCACCGAAGACGAAGGACACGAGGAAGCCGAGCGCGAAGACCATGGGCGTCTCGAACGTCACGGAGCCTCGCCACAGCGTGCCGATCCAGTTGAAGATCTTCACACCCGTCGGCACCGCGATGAGCATCGTCATGAGCGCGAAGAACGGCAGCAGCACGGCGCCGGTGACGTACATGTGGTGCGCCCACACCGACACCGACAGGGCTGCAATCGCGATGGTCGCGTAGATGAGGGTCTTGTAGCCGAAGATCGGCTTCCGGCTGAACACAGGGAAGATCTCCGACACGATGCCGAAGAACGGCAGCGCGATGATGTACACCTCGGGGTGCCCGAAGAACCAGAACAGGTGCTGCCACAGCAGGACACCGCCGTTGGCGGGGTCGTAGATGTGCGCACCGAGCACGCGGTCGGCGGCGGCGGCGAGGATCGCGGCGGCCAGCACCGGGAACGCCATGAGGATGAGGATGCTCGTGATGAGCGTGTTCCAGGAGAAGATCGGCAGGCGCCACATCGTCATGCCGGGCGCGCGCATCGTGATGATCGTCGTGATGAAGTTCACGGCGCCGAGGATCGTTCCGAAACCGCTCATGCCGAGACCCAGCATCCAGAGGTTTCCACCCGCGCCTGGTGAGAACGTCGCATTCGCGAGCGGCTGATACGCGAACCAGCCGAACGAGGCCGCACCCTGCGGGGTGAGGAAGCCGGCGACCGCGATGAGCGAGCCGAACAGGAACAGCCAGAAGGCGAAGGCGTTCAGGCGCGGGAACGCGACGTCGGGGGCGCCGATCTGCAGCGGCAGGATGGCGTTCGCGAAGCCCGCGAACAGCGGCGTCGCGAACATCAGCAGCATGATCGTGCCGTGCATCGTGAAGAGCTGGTTGTACTGCTCCTTCGTCGGGACGATCTGCATGCCCGGCTCGAAGAGCTCCGCGCGGATGATGAGCGCCATCACGCCGCCGAGGAGGAAGAACAGCACCGACGCGATGAGGTACATGTACCCGATCGTCTTGTGGTCGGTGGAGGTGATCCACTTGACGATCAGGTTGCCCTTCTGGTCAACGCGGGACGCGCTGAGCAGTGCGGCCTGCCGCGGGGGCAGGGTCGTCGGGCGGCTCTGGGTGTCGGCTTGCAGCGGAACCGTGGTAGCCATCAGTTCTCTCCCTCGGATGCGCCGGTGCCGGGCAGGTTCTGCAGCCGGTCGTAGGCGTCGTTGATGTCACCGGTCTGGCCGGCGTCGCGCAGCGACTCCAGGTAGTCCTGGTATTCGGCGTCGGAGACGACGTTGACGTTGAACAGCATCATCGAGTGGTACTGGCCGCACAGCTCGGCGCACTTGCCCGCGTACTCACCCTCGCGCGTGGGCGTGAAGGACCAGTAGTTGTCCCGCCCGATGTACATGTCCTTCTTGTAGAGGAAGTCGATGATCCAGAAGGAGTGGATGACGTCGCGCGACTGGAGCTTGATCTTGACTTCCTTGTCGACCGGGAGGACCAGGGTCGGCAGATCGGTCGTGACGTTGCCCTGCGCGTCGGTCTGCGCCTGGACACCCATCGTCCAGACCGCGTCGTCGGCCTCTTCGCAGTCGCTCTCCGTGTACTGGAAGTCCCAGGCCCACTGCTTGCCGATCGCCGTGATGCAGACGTCCGGGTCGTCGTACTGGGTCTCGAGGACCGCCTGGTCGCGCGCGGTGAAGGCGAAGAAGCCGAGCACGAGGATGAGCGGGACGACCGTGTAGAAGATCTCGATCGGCATGTTGTACCGCATCTGCACGGGAAGGCCCGACTGGCCCTTCCGGCGGCGGTAGGCGATGGCCGCGAACCCCATGAGCGCCCACGTGATCACGCCGACGGCGAGCAGCACGATCCACGAGTTCACCCACAGCCCCGACACCATGGCGGTGTGGTTGGTGGCCTGAGAGCCGTCCTCCTGGAAGCCGGGGAGGTAGCCGTTCAGCTCGGACGGGGTGCAGCCTGCAAGCGCGATGGCGGAGGCAACCCCCATCGGGATGACGGCCCAGCGGAGTCGGCGTTTGGCGCGCACGGTTCACCTTTCGGGGTCATGAAGGTCGATCGATGCCAGTCTAGGGCAACCTCTCACCCGATCCAGGCCAACCGTCCAGGATGTCGGGGGTCGCCCGACGCGGTTTTTCCGGCGCGATCAGTGGAAGCTGTCGCCGCAGGCGCAGCTGCCCGCCGCGTTGGGGTTGTCGATCGTGAAACCCTGCTCCGAGATCGTGTCCTTGAAGTCGATCGACGCGCCGTCGAGGTACGGGACGGACATGTCGTCGACGATGACCTCGACGCCGTCGAAGTCGACCGTGGCGTCGCCGTCGAGGTACCGCTCGTCGAAGTAGAGCTGGTAGATCAGGCCCGAGCATCCACCCGGCTGCACGGCGACGCGCAGTCGCAGGTCGTCGCGGTTCTCCTGCTCGAGCAGGCTCTTCACCTTCGCGGCGGCGGCGGCGGTGAGGCCGACACCGTGTGCCGGCGTGGTCTCGACGGGGGTCGTGGCGATGTCGGTCATGGCGCTCCCAGGTTTCGGGCCGTTGTCAGACGGCTGGATGCCATGATTCTACGCCGCCCGCGCGCGCCCGGGCCCGCGCTGGGCGACGGCGCGCGTCAGAGCGTCGACGCGTCGAGGCTCTCCAGCAGCAGGGCCTCGGACACGAGCGCACGGCGGAACGTGTCCAGGTGCAGCGACTCGTTCGGGCTGTGCGCCCGGGCGTGCGGGTCTTCGACACCCGTCACGAGGATCTGCGCGGCGGGGAACTCGTGGACGAGGTCGGCGATGAACGGGATGGAGCCGCCCACCCCGATGTCGACGGGATCGACGCCGTAGCCCTCCGCCAGCGCGTCCCGCGCCTGGGCGACGGCGGCGCCGCTCGTGTCGACGAGGAAGGCGTCGCCGAGGTCGACGTCGGTGAACTCCAGCGCGGCCCCGAACGGCGCATGTGCCCGCAGGTGGGCCTCCATGGCGGCGTAGGCGTCCTTCGCGCTCTGTCCCGGCGCGATCCGCGCGCTGATGACGACGGAGATCTCGGGGCTGAGGGTGTTCGAGGCGTTGCGGACCGAAGGGGCGTCGATGCCGGTCACCGTGATGGACGGCTTGTTCCAGATGCGGCTCAGGATGGTGCCGCGCCCGACAGGGCTCACACCCTCGGGCAGGCCCGCTTCGCTGCGCAGCGTCTCCTCGGTGTAGTCGGGGGTCTCCGCGTCGCGCTCGGTGAGCCCCTCCACCGCGACGGCGCCGTCGTCGTCCCACAGGGTCGCCAGGAGCTTGACGGTCGCCATCATGGCGTCCGGGACCGCTCCCCCGAACATTCCGGAGTGGGAGGCGTGGTCCAGCGTCCGCACGGTCAGCGTGAATCGCGCGTTGCCGCGCAGCGAGACGGTGAGGGCCGGAGTGACGGCATCCCAGTTGCCGGAATCGGCCACGACGATCACATCGGCGCGGAGCGCCTCGGCGTTGTCGCGGAGGAACTGCGCGAAGGACGCGGAGCCGGCCTCCTCCTCCCCCTCGATGAAGAGGTTCACGCCGAGGTCGAAGTCGGCGCCGAGGGCCTCGACGAGGGCGCGGAGGGCGCCGACGTGCGCCATCACGCCCGCCTTGTCATCGGCCGAGCCGCGCCCGTAGAGGCGGCCGTCGCGGACGGTCGGCTCGAACGGCGGCGTCTCCCACAGCGCCTCGTCGCCGACGGGCTGCACGTCGTGGTGTGCGTACAGGAGGATCGTGGGCTTGCCGCCCCGCGCGGCGCGCGTGGCGAGGACCGCCGGCATGCCGGGGTTCCCGGTCGCGGGGATCGTCGCCGTCTTGATCTGGACGGCGTCGAAGATGCCGAGTCCGTCGAGCAGCCCCTTCACGGCCTCCGCGCTGCGCTGCACCTCGGCCCGGTCGAACCCGGGGAACGCGATCGACGGGATGCGCACGAGCGTGCCCAGATCTGCGAGGGCGGCGGGCACGGCGGAGAGCGCGGCGTCGCGGACGGCGTCACGGCGGGACAGGTCGGAAGTCATGCGGGTAATCTTAGAGGGCACGTTTCCCGCGAACCGAGGACCCCACCCGTGGCCAAGACACCTTCCGTCCCCGCATCCGACGCCGAGTCGGACGCGACCTCCGGCCCCGGCAAGAACCGGCCCACGCCGACGCGCGCCGAGCGGGAGGCAGCCCGCAAGCGCCCGCTCGTCGCCGACACGAAGGAAGCCAAGGCACGCGCCAAGGCGGAGCTCGCGGCCAAGCGCGAGAAGGCGCGGATCGGCATGGCGAACGGTGACGAGAAGTATCTGCCGCTGCGCGACCGCGGCCCGCAGCGCCGCTTCGCCCGTGACTTCGTCGACTCCGGCTGGCACCTCGGCGAGCTGCTCATGCCGCTCATGGTCGTCGTGATCCTGCTGAGCCTCGTGCCCAATGCCGCCGTCACCTACTACGCGTTCGTGGCCCTCTGGGTGTTCATCCTCTTCGCCGTCGGCGACATGATCATCACCAGCATCCGCGTGAAGAAGCTCGCGAAGGCGAAGTTCGGCGCGGACCGCATGGAGAAGGGCCTCGGCTGGTACTCGGCGATGCGCAGCGTGCAGATGCGCTTCATGCGTCTGCCGAAGCCGCAGGTCAAGCGCGGCCAGCACCCCGCCTGAGGCCCGCGCCGGCCCGGCGTCAGCGCTTCGCGAGCTCGCGGTTGATCTGCCGCGCCCAGAACGGGCCGCGGTAGATGAACCCGGTGTAGCCCTGCACGATCGTGGCGCCCGCGGCGAGACGCTCGCGGACGTCGTCGGCGGTCTCGACTCCGCCGGCCGCGATGATGCAGAACTCCGGCGGCACGGCGGCCCGGACGATCCGGAGCACCTCGAGGGCGCGGGCGCGCAGCGGCGCGCCGGACAGCCCGCCCGCGCCCGCGGCATCCACCGTCTCGGCCGGCGTGGTCAGTCCGGCACGGGAGATCGTCGTGTTCGTCGCAACGAGACCGGCCAGTCCCAGGTCGACGGCGAGGCGCGCGATCGCGTCCACCTCGTCGTCGGCGAGGTCGGGCGCGATCTTCACCAGGAGCGGCGTCGTGCCCGCGGCATCCCGCACGGCGGTCAGCAGCGGCCGGAGGGTCTCCACGGCCTGCAGGCCGCGGAGACCGGGGGTGTTGGGCGAGGAGACGTTGACGACAAGGTAGTCCGCGACGGCCGCGACCTCCCGCGTGCTCGCGACGTAGTCCTCGGTCGCCGCCGCGACGTCGACGACGCGGCTCTTGCCGATGTTCGCGCCGAGGACGAGAGTGCCCGCGCGGCGACGCGCCGTCCGCAGGCGTGCTGCGGCGGCCGCCGCCCCCGCGTTGTTGAAGCCCATCCGGTTGACCAGTGCCCGGTCGGCGACGAACCGGAACAGCCGCGGACGGGGGTTGCCGTCCTGCGGGATGGCGGTGACGGTGCCGACCTCGACGTGCCCGAAGCCGAGCGCGTAGATCCCGGCCGTGGCGGTCGCGTCCTTGTCGAATCCGGCCGCGATCCCGAACGGCGAGTCGAAGACGAGGCCGAGCGCCTCGGTGCGCAGCCGCGTGTCGGGGCGGGTCATGGCACGCACGAGCGGCCGGAGCGGCCAGACCCCCAGGGCGCGGATCACGAGCATCGCGGCGTGGTGCGCCGTCTCGGGGTCCATGCGGGTGAACACGTGGCGGAAGACGAAGGGATACATCGCGTCCAGCCTACGGTCACGGGGCCTGCCGTCCTGCCCGCGTCCCGGGTTCATGACTCGCCGTCGACGGCGCGCGCGACGTGATCGGCGCGCAGCTGCGAGATCGAGGCCTCGAAATCCTCCAGCGAGTCGAACGCCTGGTAGACGCTCGCGAAGCGCAGGTAGGCGACCTCGTCGAGGTCGCGGAGGGGGCCGAGGATCGCGAGGCCGATCTCGTTCGTGTCGATCTGCGACGAGCCGGTCTGCCGCACGGCCTCTTCGACCGCCTGCGCGAGGACCGCGAGGTCCGCCTCCGTCACGGGGCGACCCTGGCAGGCCTTGCGGACCCCGGACATGACCTTCTCCCGGCTGAACGGCTCGATGACACCGGAGCGCTTGATGACGTTCAGGCTCGCGGTCTCGATCGTCGAGAAGCGTCCGCCGCACTCCGGGCACTGCCGACGGCGACGGATGCTGAGGCCGTCGTCGCTGGTCCGGGAGTCGATGACGCGCGAATCGGAGTGACGGCAGAAGGGGCAGTGCATGGCGGCTCCAGCCTACGCGTCGAACCGTGCGGTGACGGCCTCGCCGTGCGCGGGCAGCACCTCGGCTGTGGCGAGCGCGACGATGTCCTCGCGCACCGCCGCCAGCGCCGCACGATCGTACGCGATCACCTGCTGCGGGCGGAGGAACGTGGATGCCGACAGTCCGGCGGCGTAACGCGCCTGCCCGCCGGTGGGCAGCACGTGGTTGCTTCCGGCGAGGTAGTCGCCGAGGCTCACCGGCGAGTGGTCGCCGACGAAGATCGCGCCCGCGTTGACGAAGTCGGCGACGCGCGGCTCGGCGAGGTGGAGCTCGAGGTGCTCGGGCGCGTAGGCGTTGCTGAACGCCGTGGCGACGGCGAGGTCGTCGACGAGGACGATCGCGGACTGCGGGCCGGTGAGCGCCTGCGCGATCCGGGCGGCGTGCAGGGTGGCCGGCGCGCGCACCGCGACATCGGCCTGGACCGCCTCGGCCAGCCGCGCGGAGGTCGTGACGAGGACGGCGGCGGCCTGCTCGTCATGCTCCGCCTGGCTGATGAGGTCGGCGGAGACGAGCGCGGGATCGGCCGAGTCGTCGGCGACGATGAGGATCTCGGTGGCGCCGGCTTCGGAGTCGGTGCCGACCATGCCGGCCACGACGCGCTTGGCGAGGGCGACGAAGTTGTTGCCCGGCCCGGAGATGACGTCGACCGGCGCCAGGCCCAGCGACGGCACACCGTAGGCGTAGGCGCCGATCGCGCCCGCGCCGCCCATCGCGTAGACCTCGGCGATGCCGAGGAGACGCGCGGCGGCGAGGATGACGGGGTGCACGCGTCCCCCGTGCTCGCGCTGCGGCGGCGAGGCGAGCGCCACCTGCGTCACCCCGGCGACCTGCGCGGGGACGACGTTCATGACGACGCTCGACGGGTAGACCGCCTTGCCGCCGGGGACGTAGACGCCGACCCGGCGGACGGGCACCCAGTGCTGCTCGACGCGCGCGCCGGGGCCGAGGTCGGTGACGACCGGCGGCGGCACCTGGGCGGCCGACGCGAGCCGCACGCGACGGATCGCCTCCTCGAGGGCACGGCGGACGTCGGGATCGAGCCCCGCGAGCGCCTCGTCCAGGTGCGCGTCCGGGACGCGGATGTCGTGGCCGGCGACCCCGTCGAACTGCTCCGCCTGCTCGCGCAGCGATTCCTCGCCCCGCGCCGCGACGTCATGCACGATGCGGGCGGCGGTCGTGAGGGCCTCGTCACGCGCGGCGGTGGCGCGCGGCACGGCGGCCAGCAGCTCGGCCGGAGTGAGGGCGCGGCCGCGCAGATCGATCGTGCGGAGCATCACTCCAGACTACCGGTGCGCGACCGGGACGCTCAGCCGCGCGTCACGCCCGACGTGTCGTGCAGGTAGCCGACGCGACCGTCCTCGTGGCGGACCACGAAGGTGTCGCCGCGGTCCTCGATGACGAGCGCCCAGGCGGTGGGGCCCACCGTGAACAGCGGCATCCCGAGCTCGTCGACGACGTCGCGCTCGACCGGGGAGAGCGCCCAGAACGCCTGGTGCGCGGCGGGCTGCGCGTCGTCGGGCTGCGGCTCCTGGAAGAGCACCGCGGTGGGGTCCGCCGGCTCGTTCGCGTCCGGCCATGATGCGTCCGCGGGCTGATCGACGGGAGCGTCCTGCGCCGGCGCGACGAACGCGGGCACAGCCGCATCCTCAGATCCTCGCGGTTCGGGCCGCTCCGGGCGTGCGGGCCGGGCGGGGCGCGGGACCACGGCGCGCGTCGGACGGGCGACGCGGTGCGCGACGATCTCGGTGCGGCCGCGGAAGTCGTCGCCGAGGGTCGGGAGGATCGGGGCGAACACCGTCAGGACGACGCCCGCGAGCATGAGGAAGAACTCCACCCACACGACCCAGGTCGCGACGAAGACGCGCGAGCCGGCCAGCGAGACAAACGCGCTCCACAGGATGCTGAGCCAGACGACCGCGGAGACCGAGAACGCGACGGAGGCGAACTGATCGATTCCCAGCGAGCCGACGCGGCGGATGCCGTCCGGCGAGAGGCGGCGCAGTGCGAGGAGGAAGACGGCGACCGAGGGCACGCCGATCGTGAGGACCCAGTCGATGCCGGCGCCCCACACGGTCACCCCCGACCCGATGGGACCGTAGATCGGGAAGAAGGAGACAATGAAGGCGAGCAGCCACACGCCGCCGAGCGCGACCTCGCGGAGGGAGAAGGGCCCGACGCCGTAGGGGCCCGTGGGGTGGTCGTCAGCGGGGCTGTCGGCCGCGGGCGCGACCGTCCCGGCATCCGACGCGGTGTCGTCCGCGGAGCGCCCTCCGAAGGACGGGGTCGCCGCCGTCTCGTGGATGCTGTCGGGGGTGGGCTTCTCGTCGTTCACGATGATCCTTCCGGGGCCGTTCAACGGGCGTCTGCGATCCTACCCGCCTCACCCCAGGCACTGCGGCCCGAGAAGGCCCTTCAGCTCGCCGTACAGGTCGACGCTCACCGAGACCGGCAGGGGCACCTCGAACACCTTCGCCGTTCCGCCCTTGTGCAGCTTGAGCGCCACCTCGGTGGAGCCCCGGTGGCGTCCGAGCACCTCGGCGAGCTGCTCGATCATCGTCTCCGTGGCGCGATGCTCCGGCATGAGCAGGACGAGCGGACCGGACGCGTCGACGGCGCCGAGGTCGGGGACGAACGCCGTCTGCCCATGGAGGTTCAGCCCGTCGTCGCGGCGCGACACCCGTCCCCGGACGACGAGGATGGCATCCGATACCAGCAGCGACTGGAACTCGGCGTACGTCTTGCCCATGAACATGACGGTGACCTCGCCGTCGAAGTCCTCGATCGTGATCATGCCGTACGGGTTGCCGCTCTGCTTCGCGACCCGATGCTGCACGCTCGTGACGAGCCCGGCGACGGTGACCTGATCGCCGTCCTGCACGTCGTCGGAGGCGAGCAGATCGTGGATCGAGGTGCTGGCGTGCTTGGCGAGGGGGATCTCGAGACCCGCGAGCGGATGATCGGAGACGTACAGGCCGAGCATCTCCCGCTCGAAGGCGAGCTTGTCCTTCTTGGTCCACTCCGGGCGGTCCGGCACTTTGGCCGGCATGATCTCCTCGGCCTCGTCGTAGAGGCTGTCGAAGTCGAACCCGATGGCGCCGGTGGCGGCCTTGCGCTTCGTGTCCACGGCCGCCTCGGTGGCGTCCTCGTGGATCTCCATGAGCGCGCGGCGGGTGGACCCCAGC
>Ga0006562J51391_1065516_pt1 | contig 10510 bp, 11 predicted proteins | sample Ararhi6_input_d2_FD_51391 | JGI IMG/M metagenome (IMG submission 51391) | reverse complement strand
GTCGGCGGCCGTGAGCTCCCGCCGCGGCGGCCTCTCGCCCGTCGGCTCGGCGGCGACGATGCGATCGCCGCGGAACGCCCGGATGGCACCGCGCGTGCGGCACCAGGCGATCAAGTACCAGGTCCCGTCCCGGCCGACGTATCCCTGCGGCTCGACCTCGCGTTCCGTCTCGACGCCCGCCCGATCGCGGTAGCGGAGGCGGAGCACCGTCCCGGCGCGCAGGGCGTCCGAGAACCCGATGGGCGCAGGCGCGGGCGGGTCGCCCTGGAGCAGGTGGACGCGCGCCGCGAGCGCCCGCGTCTCCTCAGCCCTGCTGCCGTCCATCACCGCGAGCACTTTGCCGAGCGCCGCTGACGCTTCGGCTCCGAACGGGCTGGACGCGAGCATCCCGAGCCCGATCGTGACGGCGAGCGCCTCCTCGACCGTCAGCCCCAGCGGAGGGAGCGTGTGCGCGGTGTCGAGGCAGTAGCCGCCGGTCCGGCCGGGCTCCGCCCAGATGGGGACGCCGGTCTGCTGAAGCGACGACAGGTCGCGCTCGATGGTGCGGGTGCTGACCTCGAACCGCTCGGCCAGCCGCCGCGCACTGAGCGGGCGCGGCGCCACGGCGCGAAGCGCCTCCACGATGGCGTACAGCCGGTCGGTGCGGTTCATCCGTCGACTCTAGCGAGACCGTGCGCGCGGGCGCCGGACCCGGCCGCGAACGACGAAGGGCCCAGCGGATGCGCGTGAACGCGTCCCGCTGGGCCCCGTGAGGCAGCGGCGGTCAGGCCCGCAGCTGCTTGCTCGCCTTGACCTCGCGGAAGTAGTCGTTCGCGGGCTTCAGGAAGATCAGGATGGTGGCGATGACGCCGACCACGAAGCGGGCGGCGCCGAGGCCGAAGCCGCCGAGGACTTCGAACAGCGACAGCACGGTCACGACCAGGAGGACGATGCGCGCCCAGTTCGCGCCGCGACGCATGAAGAAGGCGAAGAGCACGTAGGCGGCGATGAAGAGGATGCTGAAGATGACCGCGAGCGTGACGGAGACCGCCACGCCGGCGTCCACGGCGCCGGCGGGGACCTGCTGGCCCTGCGCGGCGAGCTGACGCTGGATCTGATCCTTCAGCGAACCGACCGTGGCCAACGAGACGATGAGCGAGATGAGGCTCAGGGCCGCACCGACGATGTACAGCCAGAACGCGATGTTCACCTGCTGCGGAGGGGTGACCGGACCGCCGGCGGCAGGGGCCGGCGACGACGAGGCGGGGTAACTCGGGGGCAGGTTGGAATCACTCACGGTGGGTCTCCTTCTGAAGCAGATGGTTCTGGAGCTGATGGATGCGACGGCCGCTGGGCCATTGCATTTGAGCGCCGCTCACGTTATCCCTTCACGGCGCGGTTAGCAACGTCCCGCGCCGCGACGGAGCGCGCGGCCGGGGGTCGCGAGCGTCCGCTCGCCATCCTCGATCACCGGTTCGCCGGCGACGAGGACCCACGGGATGCCCTCCGCAGGGCGCCGCGGATCGTCGAACGTGGCGGCGTCGGCGACTCGATCCGGATCGAACAGAACGAGGTCGGCGACGAAGCCCGGCGCGATGCGGCCGCGGTCCTCGAGTCCGAGCCGACGGGCCGGTCGTGCCGAGAGGTGCACGATCGCCTCCTCGAGGGTCAGGACCCCCTCCTCCCGCACGTAACGGCCCAAGTAGCGCGGGAAGGTTCCCCAGGCGCGGGGATGCGGCCGGTCGCCGACGAGGATCCCGTCGCTGCCTGCGGTGTGCCGGGAGTGGCGCATGACGGCGCGGACGTTCTGCTCGTCGCCCACGTGGTGCAGGATGGTCGTCCCCAGGCGGTCCCGCTCCAGCAGGTCGAGGTACACCTCCGCAGGCGGAAGGCCTGCGTCGCGAGCGAGATCGGCGATGGTGCGGCCGACCCGGTCGGCGAGCGATCCGTCCCGCACCCCGGCCACCTGCACGGCGGCCCAGTCCACCGGGACACCGTGGCTCCCATCGCTCCCGGTCGTGTCGAGCTCGTGAGCGATCCGGACCCGCACCTCCCGATCGCGCAGTCTCTGCAGGGTGGCCTCCGGGCCGTCGGTCTGCACCCAGCTCGGCAGGAGCGCGGCGAGCGTCGTCGACCCGGGGAGGTAGGGGTAGCTGTCGAGCGTCACGTCGACGCCGGCGGCGACCGCCCGGTCGACCAGGTCGAGCAGCTCGCCCGCTCGACCCCGGTTCACGTCGAAGTTCATGGTGGCGTGCGTGAGATGCAGGGCGCTCCCCGACCGTGCGGCGATGTCGATCATCTCGGCGTAGCCGTCGAGCGCGCCCGCTCCGTACGACCGCTGGTGCGGGGCGAAGAAGCCGCCGTGGCGGGCGACGACCGCGCACAGGGCGACGAGTTCATCCGTGCTCGCGAACATCCCCGGCACGTACGACAGCCCCGCCGACAGCCCGAAGGCGCCGTCGCGCATCCCCCGGTCCACCTCCGCGCGCATCGTCTCGAGCTCCTCCGCCGTCGGCGGCCGGTCCTCCGTTCCGATGACGTTCATCCGAATGGTGCCGTGGGGAAGCAGGTAGGCGGCGTTCACCGCGAGTGGATGCCGCTCCAGTTCGTCCAAGTAGTCGGCGACACGGCGCCAGCCGACGTCGCTGCCGGAGGGCAGGCCGTTCCAGCCGGCGAGCTGTTCGCGCAGGATCCCCCGCGTCCGTTCGGTAGCGGGTGCGTAGGAGAGTCCGTCCTGCCCGAGGACCTCGGTGGTGACCCCCTGCGTCGTCTTCGCCCGATGCTCCGGATCGGTGAGAACCGCGAGGTCCGAATGCGCGTGCATGTCGATGAATCCGGGAGCGACGGCCAGTCCGTCCGCAGCGACGATGCGGGCGTCCCCGGCATGGATGCGGCCTCCCACCCCGGCGATCCGCCCGTTCTCGACCAGGAGGTCGCCGACGACGCCCGGGCGTCCGGAACCGTCCAGGATCAGGGCGTCGCGGAGGAGGATGCCGCTCACGCGCTCAGCGCCGCCGTCGAGAACTCCCGCGCCCGCGCGGTCACGGTCGCCCAGTCGGCGGCCTCGACCAGCGCGGCGCCAACCACGCTGGAGCCGGCCGTGACGGCGAGGGCGCCCGCGCGCATCCAGTCGGCCGCATTGGCGGCATCGAGGCCGCCGGACGGCACGACGGGCACACCCGGGAACGGGCCCCGCAGGTCGGTGAGGTAGGCAGGACCGACGAGGCCGGCCGGGAAGATCTTGACCGCGGCGGCTCCGAACGCCAGCGCGCGCATCACCTCCGACGGCGTCAGCGCGCCGAGCAGGATCGGGATGCCCGCCTCGCGCGCGACCCCCGCCGCGCCCTCGCTGATGCCGGGCGTGACGAGGAACCGCGCACCGGCCGCGACCGCCGCCTCGGCCGAGCGCGCATCCGTCACCGTGCCGGCGCCGACGATCACGTCGTCGGCACCGCGGACCGCCTCGGCGATCACCGCTTCGACGCCCGGCGTCGTGAACGTGAACTCGACCGTGCGGATGCCGCCCGCCGCCAGCGCGCGGCACAGGGCTGCCGGGTCGTCGACGCGTGGTGCGCGGACGACGGCGAGCGCGCGGTCGCGCTCGAGGGTGGGGATGAGCATCAGGACTCCTAGCCGAAGAAGGTCTCGATCAGCCCGATGACCCGCGGGTCGTCGGCGAGCGCGTCGTCCACGAGCGGCAGCGCGCGCCACTTGTCGAATGCGGTGCAGGGATGCGACAGGCCCAGCCGGACGACATCGCCCACCTCGACGAGCGCGTCGGCGGGGACCCGGATGAACGTGTGCTGATCGTTCATGGCGGTCACCTCCGCTCCCTCCACCGGGACAGCGGGTCCTCCGCGCAGCGGCCGCACCGCCTGAACCTCCGGGAGGCCCTCGTCGTAGGGCAGGTCGCGCTTGCCGGCATCCACCAGGACGAGGCCCGGTTCCGGCCGCGACAGGACCGTCGCCCAGCCGTGGATCGCGGAGCGGAGCCGCTCGCCGGAGCCACCACGGGAGAACGGTGTGATGCCGCGGTAGAAGCCGTCGTCATGGGTGATGTACGCGCCGGACCGGAGCACCACATCGACCGGCCGCCCGCGCTCGCCCTCCAGGTCGCGGAGCGGAGCCAGGACAGCCGCGACATCGTCGAAGTACGCACTGCCACCGGCGGTGAGCAGCACCGGGCCCTCCGCCGGGTAGAGATCCTGCGCATCCAGTTCCTCGTGCAGCCGCACCATCTCGGCGAGGTACGACCGGACACGGTCGAGCGATGAAGTCGATGCATCGTGGGCCAGCGCACCCTCGTACCCGCCGACCCCGGCCAGCCGCAGCGTGGGAGCAGCGGCGATGGCACGCGCGACCTCGAGAGCCGCGTCGACGCCACGTGCCCCGGTCCGGCCTCCCGCGCCTCCCAGCTCGACCAGCACCGCCAGCGGCACGGGAGCATCCACCTCGTCCAGCACGCTCGCGAGGAGTTCCACGGCACGCACCGAGTCGGCCCAGACGGTCAGCCGGGCGGCGTACGGGGCGAGAGCGCGGATCGCCGCCGGCTGAACGAGCTCGTTGGCCAGCAGGATGCGCGGGACGCCCCAGTCGAGCGCCACCGACGCCTGCCAGGGCGTTGCGACCGTGATCCCCCAGGCGCCCGCATCCAGCTGCCGTTGCCACAGCACCCGGCTCATGGTGGTCTTGCCGTGCGGCGCCAGTCCTACTCGCGCGGAGGCGCACCAGGCCGCCATCGTCCGGACGTTGTGTGCGAGCGCATCCTCGCTGAGGGTGACGAGAGGGGTCGGGAAGTCGGACAACGACGGGCGATCTGCCGCGAGGGTGTCGATGGCGGCGGGTGGCCCACCGAGGGGCATCCCTTTGAAGTCCGGCACAGGCCTCCCTCGCTGGTTGCACGATATGCAACGGTCATTGCGTCTTGTGTGCATCCCTGTCTAGCATGGAGTCCGTCGATCGAGGAAGGGCACACCGCATGCGAAGCGCCGGTCTCCAGGTCACGATCGGCGAGGCGATGGTGGTCCTCTATCCGGACGCGCAGCAATCGCTGGCCGACGCGAGCACCTTCGGCTCCGACGTCGGCGGCGCGGAGTTCAACGTCGCGACCAGCCTCGCGCGCCTCGGCGTGCCCACGTCGTGGGTGTCGCGGCTCGGAACCGACGGGTTCGGCGAGCGCATCCGTCGTGTCGCGGACGAGGCGGGAGTCGACACGTCCGCCGTCGAACTCGATCCCACCCGCCCGACGGGGCTCTACATCAAGGAGACGATCCGGGCCGCGGAGGGCGTCCGCACCCGGATGCACTATCACCGCAGCGGATCCGCGGCCTCTGCCCTGTCGCCGGACACCGTGGCCGCTCCGCCCGTCGCCGCCCTCCTCGCCCGGGCCGAACTCGTGCACACCTCGGGCATCACGGCGGCACTGTCCCGCACTGCGGCCGACGCCGTCTCGGGCTTGCGGCAGGCGCTCGGTGCGGACACCCGGCTCAGCGTCGACCTCAACTTCCGCCCTCAACTCTGGAGCGACGGCGACACCTCCGCGCTGACCGCCCTGGTCGGCCAGGCCGACCTCCTCTTCGTCGGTCGCGACGAGGCCGAGGCGTACTTCGGGCACGGCGACGCCGGTCGGCTCTTCGCTGCGCATCCCCGGCTGGACACCATCGTCGTGAAGGACGACGTCCGTCGCGCGTCCGTCCACCGGCGAAATGGTGCAGAGGTGCACGTCCCGTGCCTCACCGTGGACGTGGTGGAGCCCGTCGGCGCCGGCGACGCGTTCGCTGCCGGCTTCCTCTGCGGAGTCGCGGAGGGACGCGACGACGCCGCCAGCCTCCGCCTCGGACACGCGCTGGCGGCGCTGACCCTCACCAGCCGCGGAGACCGCCCGCCCGCCGTTCCGAACGAGACGGAACGCGACAGGATCGTGCGCGCGTCCGACGACGAGTGGGCGAGCTGGTCCGTCGGTCCGGGCATGATTCCCTGGAGCGTGTCGTCGTGAGCCAGTCGCTCGGCCGCGCGCTCGACCTCCTCGGGCTCATCGCCCGGGGCACCGCCACCCTCGATCCGCTCGCCGCGGAGCTCGGCGTCCACAAGACGACTGTCCTGCGCCTGCTCCAGACGATGGAGCAGCGTGGGTTCGTCGGCCGCGACAGCCACCACCGGTATCGGATCGGCCCGGCCGTGCTCGCCCTCGCCTCCGGTGCACTGGATGCGCTGGATGTGCGCGGCGCCGCCGGTCCGGAGCTCCGGGCACTCGCCGCCGAGACCGGGCAGACCGTGCACCTCGCGACCTACGACGACGGCGTCGCGACCTACGTCGACAAGGTCGAGTCGCGGCAACCGCTCCGCATGTACTCGCGGATCGGCCTCCCCGCCGCCCTGCACGCGACCGCGGTCGGCAAAGTGCTGCTGGGAGGGCTGGATGCCGCAGAGCGCGGCGCGGTCGTCTCCGGCCTCGACTTCGAGCGCTTCACCGACCGGACGATCACCACGCCCGAGGCCCTGCTCGCCGAGGTCGACCGCAGCGTGCGACGGGGCTGGGCGCAAGACCACGAGGAGCATGAGACGTTCATGAACTGCATCGGCGCGCCCGTGCACGGCCCCGACGGTCGTGTCGTCGCCGCCATCTCGATCTCCGTCCCGAACGTCGTCCTCCCGTATGAGGGCGTCGTCGAGCTCCTCCCGGCGCTCCAGGCCGCGGCCGGGCGTGTCTCCGCGGAGCTGGGCGCCCGCGCCGCCTGACCGCAGCCACCCCCTTCGAAAGGAAGCCATGTCCGAACGCATCGCCGTCTTCACCGCCGAGGCCCCCGCCCCCGCGCACGTCTTCTCGCAGGGGGTGCGGCGCGGTCCGTTCCTCCAGGTCTCGGGGCAGGGGGCCGTCGACCCCGCCACCAACGCGTACGTGCACGAGGGAGACGTGAAGGGCCAGACGATCCGGACCCTGCAGAACGTGGAGGCGATCCTCACGGCCGGCGGCGCGACCTTCGACGACGTGATGATGCTGCGCGTCTACCTGACCACGCGCGACGACTTCGCGGCGATGAACGAGGCGTACGGCGAGTTCCTCTCCTCGCGCGTCCGCTCGGGCGTTCTGCCGGCGCGCACCACGGTGTTCACCGGACTCCCCCGCGCGGAGATGCTGGTGGAGATCGACGCCCTCGCCGTGCTCGACTGAGCCGGCCTAGGCGCGTCCGGGCAGCGGCCGGACGGTGAGGATCTGCTCCGCCCGGCCGACCGGCCCGGAGACGTCATGCAGCGCGGTGCTGGTGAGGCCCTGCCCGGTCGACCCGAAGATGACGGTCGTGTCGAGGCCGACCCACTCCCCGGTCGGCTGCGCGAAGAGGTGGATGGTCAGGTCGAGGTTGGGGAACATCCACTCGGTCGGATGCCGGCGCACGGCGATTCCGTTCGCCGTGTCGACCAGCGCGATGAAGGCGGCGTGGGGGCTGGCCTCCTCACCGGCGACGATCGCCCGATCGGTGCGCAGCCACGCGGTCGCGCGGCCCGGGCGCGGGTCCTCGGCCGCCCGCATCTCGAGCGAGGCCACGTAGCCGCCGGGCCAGGTCTCCGTCATCGGCCAGCGCCGGTCGGGACCGGGAACGGCGATCCGCTCCGGCTCGCCTCCCGCCACCTCGCTGGTGTCGCCGTCGACGGTGTACCAGGCCCGCGCGAGCACAGCGGTACGGCCCGCGATGACGACGGTCGCCTCCACCAGTTCGATGGTCCGGCCGGGACGGATGGTCTCCACGGCGATGTCGCACACGTCGGCGGCGAGGAAGCCGAGGATGTCGAAGCTCACCCGCGCGAGCGAGAGCGGAGCAGCGTCGCGGTCGGCGCGGTGGCGGTCCATCGCGTGCACGATGAGGCCGCCGAGCGGGCTGAAGTGGATCTCGCCGTCGTTCCAGGCTCCCCCCGCATCGACGGTCGGGCGGAAACGGGTGTCGTCGATGCGCTGGAAGTAGGAGTCCATCCCCCGATTATTTCGCGCCCACCGTCGCAGCGGTTCGTTCCACCGCCGGGCGCAGCACCTCGCGGCACCAGGTACGGAAGTCGGTGGGGGCGATCTCGGCCGTCGCCCAGTCCGCGTCGTAGATGCCGGCATCCTGTGCGGCGAACATCTCGATCGTGTCGGTGATCGCCTGCCCGCTCGCCCCTCGGGACCGCAGGAGCGCGGCGAAGTCGTCCATCGCGATCGGCTCGTAGGAGACCGGGCGTTCCAGCTCCTCGCTCATCACGCGGGCGATCGCGTCGGGCGCGAGGCGGTCCGGGCTGAACAGCGGGAGGTTCTCCTGCCCGTGCCAGGTGGGATCGGTGAGCAGGTCCGCCGCGCGCTCGGCGATGTCGCGGGTCGCGACCATCGCGAGCGGCCGATCGGCGGCGCACGTGAGCGAGAAGGCCCCGCGGCGCACGATCGCGTCGGCCTGCCCGAGCAGGTTCTCCATGTAGAACGGCAGGGACAACGCCCGGTAGGCCGCGCCGGACCGGGCGAGTTCCGCATCCATCGCGAACGCGGCGGACAGCACGCCCGCCGGCTCCCGGAAGTCGTGTCCGGCGCTGGTGACGCCGACCACACAGCCGACGCCGTGCCGGCGGATCGCGGCCGAGGCGGCACGCGCGAAGGCGAGGTAGTGCTCCTCGGCGCTCGGTGCCGCCGGGTTCGGCGGAACGAGCCAGAACAGCGCGTCCGCGCCGGGCAGGGCCGCGTCGAGGACGGCCGGGTCGGCGTGCGATCCCTCCACGACCTCCACGCGGGTGCGGACGGCGTCGTCGAGCTGGGATGCGTCCCGCACGATGACGCGGACGTCGCTGCTCCGCTCGAGCAGCAGGGTGACGAGCCGGCTGCCGATCCGGCCGGTGGGAGTGGTGACGACGATCATGAGACCTCCATAAGATGAACCTGAATTCCGGTTCCGAATGTAACCCCGGCGNCTCCCTGACGTCAACTACAGTGAGGGATCATGACCGCACCGGAACGCTCGCTGCGCGCCGACGCCCGGCGCAACCGTGAAGCCGTCCTCGACGCGGCCAGCGACCTGTTCGCACGCCACGGCGACAACGTGCAGATGGATGAGATTGCCGCGCGGGCGGGGCTCGGCGTCGGGACGCTCTACCGGCATTTCGCCGACAAGCGGGCGCTGCGGGCCGCCATCATCGCGCGCCGGTTCGCGGCGGTCACCGAACTCGCCCGGGCGGCCGAACAGCTCGATGATCCGTGGGCGGCCTTCGAGACCCTCCTCGTCGGCTACCTCGAATCGGCGCAGCCCGACGCCGCGTTCCGCTTCGCCATCCTCAGCCCGGAGGAGCCGACCTGGGCCGACATCGCCGCCGAGAAGCACGCGTTCTCGGAGATCGTCGACCGGGTCGTGCAGCGCGCCGTCGACGCCGGGCTGCTGCGCCCCGACTTCCGGCCCGACGACTTCATCCTGATCACCCGCGGAGCCATGGCCAACATGTCCGGAAGCGGCGACTGGCGCCGCTACCTCGACCTCCAGCTCGACGGGATCCGCAGCACCGCCGGCTGAGCGCCGGTGGTCAGCCGGCGGAGGCGGCGCGGTCGGTCCGAAAGGCGTCGATCGCGAGACCCGCGAAGCGCCGCGCCGCCGCATCCCGCCGCGAGAGCGACACGGACCCCAGGCCGCGGCCGGCGAGCAGCATGAGCACCAGGTCGTCGACGACGAAGTCGGGGCGCAGCCGGCCCTGCGCCTTCGCCCGCGTCGCGAGACCGTCCAGCATCCCGAGCAGCTCCCGGCGGTGCTGCGCGAAGGCTGCGGAGCTGTGCGCGATCGACAGGAAGGCGTCGACGAAACCCCGGTTCCGCACGTCGAGCGCGGTCAGGCGCTCGATGACCGATGTGAACCCGTGCCACGGATCGGGATCGGCGCAGCCCTCCTCGACGACCGCCCGGCACGTCCGCATCTCGACCTGGAACGCCTCGTCGATGAGCGACTGCTTCGTGGGGAACCGACGGTAGAGCGTCGCCGGGCCGACCTCGGCGTGGCGGGCGACCTCCCGCATCCCGACGTCGAGTCCGCGCTCCGAGAAGAGGGTGCGCGCCGCCGCCAGGATGCGGTCGCGGTTGTCCTGCGCATCCGAGCGGAGGATCTGAGTCACTCGTCCTCCCGACGGTCTCACTTCGATCAAGTGGACGGGGGCGTCCACTACCGTGCGAGAGTACCGCAACGAGAAGGAGAAGACGTGCGAGCGATTGCGATCCAGGAATACGGCGACCCGAGCGGGATGGCCGTCCTCGACGCCCCCGAGCCGGAAGCCGGTGCCGGGCAGCTGCTGATCGAGACGGAGGCGATCGGCGTCGGAGGCGTCGACGCGGTGATCCGGCGCGGGACGCTCGGTTCGAGCTACCCGCTGGGCATGATCCCGGGCAGTGAGGTCGCCGGGACGGTCGCCGGGGTCGGCGACGGCGTGGACCCCGCCTGGATCGGTCGGCGCGTCTGGGCGTTCACGGGTCGATCGGGCGGCTACAGCGAGCGCGCTGTCGCCCTGGTGGAGGACGTGACCCCGCTCCCCGACGACCTGT
>Ga0006562J51391_1000087_pt1 | contig 10515 bp, 8 predicted proteins | sample Ararhi6_input_d2_FD_51391 | JGI IMG/M metagenome (IMG submission 51391) | reverse complement strand
AACAAGGTGTCAATTCATGTCATCCAAATAACAAAATTCGAAAATGAAGTGAGTTTACATGCGAACCATTATGATCCACATGTAAATAGCTCCAGTTTATACCTACTATTTGTTTAAAATCTATATCAATAATTACAATTTATAATGTACCAAATTCAGACAGGCTACGTTCAGCGGATTGTATCAATCGTTTAGTAATTTCTCCACCAACGGAACCATTTTGTCTTGAAGTTAAATCGCGCCACTCTACATTTTGATTCCTTGTAAACTCCCCCAATTCTGCAGCAAATTCACTATCAGCATTCGGATGTATATGTGCATATTGAGGATTATAAACAGGTAACCCAAACTCGGCAGCAATTTCATACTTCAAATCATCTAACCTGGCACGGCTTTCGGGAATTAATCGTCTTTGACTTCTTGACGCCATCGTTTGCACCCTCCACTCAATGAATTATTTTTCATGAAGTTAGTGTGCAGTGTTTAAAGTCAACTTAGCCAAGAACAATTTGCTATCCCAAGCAGTATTTAAGAAAAAGAGTACCTTAAACAGAGATAGACACCAGTTATTGAACAGTATAACCGCCTCGTACCATAACGACTAGGCCAAACTTCTGCCCTTCTTTTACTTGAATACCTCTTCCTTCTCTAGGAAACGATAATAAATGATTTTTTTCGACAGCCTGGTTATGAACAATTTCAGTTCCAGAAGTAATATCAATAGCACCACTGGCATCCATGCTGTACACAACAGCATTTCCATTACGTAAAATAAATTCTGCCCCAGCTTTGGCAATCAGTTTCTGACCAGGCTTTACATCAACAACCTTCAAAGCCTCTGTCGTCTGCTCCACCGTTGAACTTTTAGCTGCATTAGAGGTTCCTGAAGACGTTGTATTAGAAGCAGTGGTGTTTGTTGCTGGAGCAGTCGAGTTAGATGTTTTACTACTAGTGCTGCTTGCAGTTCCCCCACCTTTGATGGCCTGAGCAATTTTTTGGTCAACATAGCTTTTGGTTACGACTGGATCATCAGCTGTTCCAGGTTGTCCAGAACTGGAGGCTCCATTAACTGAATTGTTCATCAAAGAGCCAGCCACAATTCCTCCTCCAAGTAAAACAGCAGCCAACGATACTTTATAGCGTGATTTCATGAAAACCTCCTACTGCAGTTATAACAAGTATAGGTAAGCTTAAATTATTGCGCACTTGCTCCAGCGGAACCTTGCATAGCCCATGGCTTATTGAAAGCCAGCTTCAAAGTATCAATACTTGAAACAATATCTTCCGCTTGTTGTTCAGCAGTAGTCACTTTCAAATTAGCCTCGTAAACCTGAAGCTCTGTAGCCAATCCAACATCAAATTGCTTTTTAGCCATGTCGGCCGCGCTTCTTGCACTCACCAAACCAGCTTGGATCTGTGAGTATTGGCTTTCCAATGCCTTGATATTGTTATAAATTGTTCTCACAGCTTCTTCCAACTGTCTCTTTGTACCTTCTGTAGCATACTGAGCTTTTTCAACATTAAGTTGTTCAGCTTCATAAGGGGTATTTCCTGCAGTATTGAAATTATAAAGTTTCAAGCTCAGTTCGGCCAAGTCCACTTTTTGCTCACTCAACCAAATAGCAGTACTACTAGTGAGTACTTGGCTTACTTTTGTCTCTACATTATCTTTAAATTCAGAATAGACAGGCTTATCCTTGAGTTCGTAACGTTGTTCTGGCTTGTAGCCAATCACTTGGTTCAACGACACATAAGCACTATCCAGATCTTTTTTTGCCTTTTCCAAAGCAGCTTGATTTTGGGTCACCTGATTAGTTGCTTGAGTAACCTCATAATCACTCGACATTTGATTATCTCTCTTGATTTGTGCAACTTTAAGCTTGCGCTCAGCATCTTCAATATTCAATGCAGCCAGCTTAACAGCATTTTGCTTTTGAAGGAGCTTGTTATAAAGATCTTTCACATTATATTCAATACCCTCTTTGGTCATATCTAAGTTTTTCTTAGCAGCCTCATAATTTAGATTCGTTTGAGCATAGCCTTTAAAAGCTTTATCTTGACCTTCATCACCTGCTTCAGCTGGAACAAAGTCAATATTCTTGCCAGCTTCTTTCATAATTTTACCTGTTTGGTCAATAGTCGTTTCTGCTGTTTTAACTGAGGTACTATCGGCTATAGCCAGTTTAACTGCATCAACATAGGTTAAGGAGTCATTATAGTAGGTATCATAAGTAACTTTGGTCACAGGAGCTGCGAGTGGCTTACTAGACAAGCTATTTGCGTCAGTAGTGCTACCATTAGCTTGATTGGAAATAGTAACTGTTCGTGTCCTCTGATCCCAATTTACTTTGGCGCCTAATGATTGGCTCACAAAACGTAAAGGAACGAGTACTTGCCCCTTTTGAATTTGAGTTGCTGCATCAAGCTGTACCGGATTGCTGTTTTTATAAGCAAGTTTAGAACCAATATTTAAAGTTAATGTATCGTCATTTTTAGATGCTGTTACTTTTTTGGCTTTGCTGTCCCACTCCACTTGCGCTCCCAAGCTTTCAAAAACACCACGAAGAGGCACCAAGGTTGTATTTTGACTAACTACTGGAGATTGTGTATATTGCTGAGTTACACCGTTAATAATAACCTTTATATCACCTGACTGAGCTCCTGCAAGATTGGCAAACGCAGAAGTAAGAACCAGTGTGGATAGTAATGCCGCTCCAAAACGTTTCATAATTTCTCTCCTTTGTCAATAAGACTAATAAAAGAAAAGGGCTCCAAAAGGAACCCTCTTCTCATCTAATTCAGTTAACTCAAAAGAGTCTCTCTTAAATTAGTTGTTGTTTTCAACAGTTACTGTTTTAGCAGTTGCATCATAGTTGATGGATGCATCCAGCGCTCTGCTCACCCAGAAGATAGGCAGTACAGTACGGTTTTTGTTAGTTACAGCTTTAACGTCCATACGAATCACAGAACCGTTAACAGTCAACAGGTTAGTGTTCAGTTTGATTTGAGCAACGCGGTCACCTTTAATCAGGGTAACTGTGGAAGTTGCTTTGTCAAACAGGATGTTTTGTGGGGATACACCCAAAGCTTCAGCTGCATAACGTACTGGCAAGTAAGTGCGTCCGTTTTCAGCATAAGCAGCTACATCAGCTGTTTTAGTTTCGCCGTTCACAGTGTAGGAAGTGCTTCCCAGTGTGAAGACAGCTTTAGTTTTAGTAGCACCTGGAGCTGGAGTTCCAACAGTTGCGATTGCTACTTCAGCAGCTGCAGTGTTGTTGTCTTTCCAGTTTTGAGTGTTGTCAGTTGCGCCTTTGTATGCAGTGTAAGAAACTGCGCTACCTTTCAGCTTAGCAACGATGTCGCCTTGAGCTACAGTACGGTCAACAGTCAGCTTAGGAGCAGAGATTGTGATTGTACTTGGAGTAGCAGATTCGCTGTCGATGTAGAAGCTCAGACGGCCTTTGTTACTTTCGCCGTAAGTATCAGTAGATACGCTCTTCACTTTAACGTCACCAGCTGTAACTTTTACTTCTGGAGTAGAAGCAAAACGTACGCCTGTTGGCAATTCCAAGATTACTTCACGGCTACCGTCTTTCTTAACGAAAGCTTCTTTAGCAGCTTCAGTGATTGTGATATCGCCAACTTGTTGATCGCCCAGACCGATTGTCAGGGTTGGTTTGGAAGCAGCAGCCAGAGTAACTGCTTGTTTCACAGTTGCAACCTTAACATTACCGCTCAGACCTTGGCTACCAGCAACTTCAACGTTCAGATCGCCAGAGAAACCTGGTTGCGTAGCAACTTCAACGTTTTTCAGTTTCAAAGTACCAGCGTCAGTTGTGCTGTTAACGTTTTTGAAAGTCAGTTTCAAAGTACGTTTGTCAGAGTCAGTGTAAGAAACATCTGCTCCACCCAATCCGTTAGTGTTCTCCATAGAACCGGAGAAGCTGCTTCCTGGGTTGTTGCTTTCAAAAGTAGACTGCCAACGAGCACCTTCAGGCAGACGCAATGTTACAGTACGTCCATTAACAAAAGATTTAGCAACAGTTTCTTTGATTACGATGTCACCAATTTTTTTGCTCGTCATGACCAGCAAGGATCGTTGTTGGAGTAGCCACGGAAACGCCGCCACCGATTTGACCGTAGCTACCTACTACCAAGGAGCTAACGTCAGTTGTTGCATTACCAGAAATGCTAACTGTTACGTCGCCTTCTTTAGCACTAGTTTCGTCATCTACGTAGAAACCTACAGGCAATTGGAAAGATGTTTGCTGACCACTTACTTTATCCAAAGACAAAGTCAAAGTGTCGCCATCAGCAGAGTATTTTACGTTAGCTGGTTTGATGTCAGTTCCAAACAGAATAGTAGCTTCGGATTTAGGAGCAGAATCCCATTTAAAACCGCTAGGCAATTTCAACTTAATGTTGTTTTTACCCAAAGAACCAGCTGTTTCTTCTTTAACTTTCAAAGTTGCAGTGAAGTTTTCTTCACTGGAAACAGTGTCAGCAGCGGACAAAGAGATTTGACCAGAAGAAACAACGTTACCAATTACTGCTTCACCACTAGTCAAGCCGCTTGCAGATGCTGCATCAATAGCAACTTTGATAGGGCCATTTGCAGGTCCAGTAACATCAACTTTACCAAAGTTCAGGTAAAGAGTAGCGTCATCTGCAGAGTTGCTGAAATTCAATTGTACTCTTGCAGAATTGTCAGTCAGTTTAGTAACTTCTACTGCATTAGCATCGTTATATCCAGTGGAATCAGCGTTTTTAGCAAGGTTGTTATCACCTGCATCCAGATACACACCCAAACCATAAGTAGCGTCAGTAGCACTGTTTACGCGACCAACACCGTTTCCAGCGCCGGAGAATTCAAAGCCTTTTGGCAATGTTACTGTGAAAGATGCACCAGCAGCGATGGAAGCTTGAGTAATAACCATTCTTGTTCTACCCAAAGTAGCGTCGTCTTGTGCACTGGAGCTAATGCTAGGATTGCTCAGGTTTGTGTAGCTAGAAGCTGCATGGATAGCAGTTGGTGCAGTCAATGCTGCGATTGGAGCTGCAACACCAGCAACCAATGTTGCTGTTGCCAGCACGTTGATCATTTTTTTGTTAAACTTTGTCATAACCTTTTTTTCTCCTCCTTGAATATAAACAGAAATATTATTTTTGTCTTTTTGTCGGATCTTGTCACTCATCAGTCGTTACACCTCCTTTCCGAGCTTTATGAGAACCCTTATAAAATGATATCTGTGACAATATCACAGAAGCTTGGAATCTAGTTGAAAGAAAGCGTCCATTTATGACGTACTCCAGTATTATACAATGTGATAACAATGCAGTAAAGATTTTTTTTAGCGAATTTTGTCTTTACGCTTTTGTACCCCTTTGTTTCATACTCACCCAATTAGACGTAGCATGGGTCTAAAAAGTTGCGTCTGTTTCAAAAAAAATTTTATTTTTTTGATTATGTATTCCGCTTTCCACAGTCATAATTATACTATTGAACCTGTTCCTCCGTCATCCTACAACTTTTACCTTCTCAACCTTAAATGTACAAGGGTAATTTATGTACATTAATCAGGTCTTTAATGGAGTATATTCGTAACGAATAATCCATAGAATACATAAAGTACATAAAGACTATAGATTCCTTAGAAATCTAATACTCTAATACACTTTAAATAGTAGAAATGACGGGGAACAGTAATATAATGTAAATATAACAAAACAAATTATTTTACTACATTAATCTTCGCGCCATCAGAAAGCAAACTTACACCCTTAACGACAACATTTTGTCCCTCAGTAAGCCCCTTGGTTATCTCAACCTGTTTGGCACTTTCCTGGCCTGTCTGCACTTCTACACGCTTAGCAACAGAACCCTCCACTACATATGCATACTTCTTACCTGCCTGCTCCGTAATGGCGTCCTGCGATACTAAAATGTTTTTAGGAGCCTCTGTCTTCATATATACAGTTACAACCATCCCTGATTTTAATTCGCCAGAACCATTAGGAACCGAAATCTCGACAGGATATGCCTTAAGGTCATTATCCATTACCGGATTGACGGCCGACACTCTGGCTTCAATGCGCTTGTCTAACGAGTCCACACCTACAGTTACAGATGAACCCACCTGCATCTTCAGAAGCTCTGATTCAGAAACGTTGACCTTAGCAATGATAGGATTGGTATTCGCAATTGTAACAACTGCAGATTGCGCACTAACCATTTGCCCTTGGACTCCTGTTACTACCGATATCGTGCCGGAAATCGGAGCTTTGACTACAGCATCCACCAGTTGACTACGCGCTGTATCTAAGCTTGCTTTGGCTTGATTTAGAGAAGCGCGGGCTACATCTATGCCTGTTTTCTGTTGTGCAAGACGTAATGATTTCAGAGCATTATTATATGTTGTTTGTGCACTTTCCTTGGATGTTTGTGCATTGTGAAGTGCAATCTGTGCATTTTCCACCGCAGTTTGAGCCTTTCGGTACGCTATTTGGGACTGCTCTAACTCGGATTGAGATAGAGCGCCCGCACTAAACAACTGTTGGTTGCGGTTAAGCGTATTTTGTGCATCACGTACGGAATTTTGAGCATCAACCAGGCTGGTCTGAGCTTGAGTAATGGAATTGTCTTGCTGTACAAGCGCACTTTTGGCTTGATCCACACTGGACTCTGACTGTTGCACAGATTGCTCTGCGCCTGACTCAGCCTGTTTTAAATTGGCCAAGGCAACCTGATATGATTCCTGGGATTGCTTAATCGAGTCCCGTATATCCTTTTGATCTATAGTAAACAATGTGTCGCCTTTGCTTACCTTTTGCCCCACTGTAAGGTTAATACCTTGAATCTTACCACTAATTTTTGGAGATACTTGAGCCGTCTCCTTGGGAGCAAAGCTTCCAATAATACCTGTTGAGTCGTTAATACTACCTTTGGCCACTTTGGCTACTTGAACCGGAATAGCTTGCTGCGCGGCAGTTGGAGCGGCAGGGGCCTCACCCCCACCGCAACCCGCTAATGCAACTGATAAAAGCAAAGTTGTAGCAATCAGAGCACTTTTTTTATTCATTATGTTTCTCCACCTCACCTTATATATGAACACTTTTTTGTAGTTTCGCTTCTTTTTTCAGTTGTCTCTTTGCCTGTCTTTTCAATTTCCGATTTTTACGTTTTTGTATCATATTATCTAGGATTACGTAGACTACCGGAATAAGAATCAATGTAATAATAGCAGCGAAGGACAACCCGAATACAACAACTACTGCCATCGGTGCTTGTGTTTCGTTACCACTGCCTGTAGCAAATGCCATTGGAAGCAATGCTAGTACAGTTGCCAGCGTCGTCATCAAAATTGGACGTAACCGTTCAGACGCTCCATGAATAATGGCTTCATCTCGATCTTCGCCTTCTTTTCGAAGCTGAATTATAAAGTCAATCATAACAATCGCATTGTTGACGACCAAACCGACGAGCATGATATAACCGGTAAATGCTGATACGCTGAGGCTTGCTCCCGTTACAGCTAAACCGATAAGCACACCAATTACCGTAGGTGGAACTGAGAACATAATAACAAATGGTGTAAGCAACGATTCAAACTGTCCAGCCATAACCATATAAATCAGCACGACTGACAGCAAAATAGCTATCGCTAAGTTCATAAAAGATTCCATCATTTGTTCATTTTGTCCGCCACCCGTATCTGCACTATAGCCTTCTGGGAAGTGAGTACTTTTCAAAAGAGCATCTATTTTTTGATTAATGGTAAGAATATCCCCTGTTCCGTCGATATCAGCTGTAATCTGTACTTGACGGGTTTGGTTTTCACGAGTAACAGTATCGGGTACACTCCGTTTATCAATACTTGTTACTGATGATAAAGGAACATCAATCCCCTGCGAGGTGGTAATACGCAAGGCTTGTAGAGATGACAGATCATGGCGGCTTTGCTCTGGCAATGATATCTTCACATCAATCTGATCATCACCCGTACGATAGCTTGTGGCGGCTGATCCATTAAATGAAGTATTAACTGCAGATAAGATTTGAGTTGCTGACAAGCCATATCGACTAGCAAGCTCCCGATTAACGGTAATTTCATATTCTTCACGAACTGCACTCAAGCTACTTTTGACATTAACGGTACCCGGTATTTTTTTCACATCCGCAACGAGATTGTCCGAGAGTTCACGCAGGACGTCCATATCGTCACCTTTTAAATTAATGTTAACAGCCTTTCCACTCGAAAGACCTGTTGCAGATGCTAGTGTAATCTCTGCATCTGGAATACTATCAAATTTCTTACGAAGGCCTTCAACTACAGCGTCTGTTGGCTGATGCCCATCCTTCAGCGTTACATTTATATCTGCCGAGTTGGATGGGGCTGCACCTGAAAAGCCTGAGTTGCCACCAGAACCAACCGTGACTGTCATTTTATCCAGATCAGGAACTTTCAAAATTTCTTTTTCTATACCTTGAACTACCTTTTCCGTTTCTTCCAAGACTGTTCCATTCGGAAGTTTCACATTAATCGAAAATTCACCAGTATCGGACTCAGGGATAAATTCAGCCTTAACCAAAGGAACCAAAGCACCTGCCGCCACAAACATTAATAAAGTAATGATTAACACAGATTTTCTGTGGTTAATTCCCCACTTCAGTACACGTCGATAGCCACCCTTAAATTTCTCAAATCCGATATTAAACCACACAATAGGGTTAATACCTTTATAAGTACCTGAAGAGTAAATGGATTCATCTGGTATGGTAGGTAACCAACGCGAGCTAAGCATCGGCACAATTAGAAGGGATACCAGCAAAGCAGCGATGTGAGAGAAAATTACAGTTAACGCCAACGGTTTAAATAGAACCCCTGCAATTCCATCAACAAAAACAACTGGTAAAAATACTACAATCTGTGCAAGTGCAGATGCCATAACCGCATTACCCACTTGCTTGGAGCCGTCAATAGCTCCTTGTAGCATACTTTTGCCTTCATGTCGCTGCCTAAAAATATTCTCAATAATAACAACGGCAAAGTCGACGAAGGATCCTAATCCCAAAAGCAAACCGCTCAATGAAATAACATTAATGGTTTGTCCGGTGAAATACATCATCATAAACGTTGCTACGAAGGAAATTGGAATAACGATCGCAGCAATAATAGTAGAACGTATACTGTTCAAAAATAATAGCAGTACAATGGCTGCGATAATAAGCCCCAATATAGCATGCTCTATTAGCGAGTGTACGGAGTCTCTAATAGGCTTAGAAGCATCTGTTACCATTTCCAATTGAGTTCCCGCAGGTAACTCTTTCCGTATTGAATCTAAACTCTCCTTCACTGAATTGGCGATTGAAAGAGTATTTCCACCTGTAGCCTTAGTAACAGAAATATTAATACTTGGCTTTCCATTAAAGGTAGAAATAATAGTAACATCTTCGGTGGAGTCTTCAACAGTCGCAATATCCTTTAATTTCACGCTTCCCTTACCTACAGGGATTGGCGTTTCACCCATTTCCGAAACAGCCTGATATTCACCTTGTACCCGAAGCTGAATTTGTGTATTACCACGATATACAGAACCAGCAGACCCAGCAATGTTATTAGCCGATAGCGCTTGGCTGATTTGGTCCAGAGTAATACCATAGCTTTGTAGCTTGGCCTGATCTACAGTGATCTTTACGAGTCGTTCTTGGCCGCCTGACATGTTGGCTGCGGCTACTCCCGCAATTCTTTCAAGTCGCGGCTCAATAATATCTTCAGCAATAGGCTTCAGCTTGTTAATATCCTGGTCCCCTGTAAAAGCGAGGGTTATAACTGGTGTTGCGTTAAGATCCAATTTAAGTACGCGTGGCGAATTTGCCGCCTTAGGAAGAGAGCCTCTAACCCCATCGATTTTATCTCGCATATCGAGGGTTGCCTGATTTATATCTACTCCCCAGTTAAATTGAATCATGACCATAGATGTTCCTTCTGAGGACTCGGACATGATCGTATCCACATTCTCAATAGAAGCCAGATTTTTCTCAATAGGTTTAGTAACCAATTCCTCAACTTCTGTAGGTGTTGCATTTGGAATACTGGTCACCACTGCAGCATATGGCAGCTTCATATCCGGCATCTGCTCTACAGGAAGCCTTAACGCAAAAATACCGCCCCCGATTAACAAAGCAATAATTAACATAAATACTGTTACAGGACGGCGTATTGAAAACTGAGACATCTCATCACTCCCCACTCACTTCTCTATGTAATATTTAAGCACACACATCCTCTACTACGATGAAATAGGCGTAAAGTTTCAGATAAATGCGCAAAAAAAACATATATAAAAATAATAAACACATTTTGAGATAAATCCTTAAAAAAAAGCAATTTATTACAGTCGTTTAAGGCAAATCAAAAATAAAAAAAACGCCGTAATGCTTATCCAAAGTATTCATCTCACTGATATTATGGCACAGGCCCGTAATTCCAGTCAAATAGCTGATTTATAAAAAAC
>Ga0006562J51391_1072226_pt1 | contig 10520 bp, 11 predicted proteins | sample Ararhi6_input_d2_FD_51391 | JGI IMG/M metagenome (IMG submission 51391) | reverse complement strand
TTCCAATGTCGCATATTTTGCGGATTGCGCTCCTCCGCGCAGGCATATCTCACCTGTGCGATACACGGGTTCGGCATGGGCCTGCCACAGGGGAGCCGCGAGCGCCGCCCGCCCGAAGAGACAAGCTTCTCGCTCTTGCGAACCGTTCGCATTAAGCCACTATCATCGTCGGGTGCACGTACCCGACGGATTCATCAACGCCCCGACCTCCGCCGTGACCGGAGTCGTCGCCGCCGGCGCCATCGCCGTGAGCCTGCGCGGCGCGCGCCGCGAGCTGGACGACCGGACCGCGCCGCTGGCCGGCCTGGTGGCGGCGTTCATCTTCGCCGTGCAGATGCTGAACTTCCCCGTCGCGGCCGGGACCAGCGGCCACCTGCTCGGCGGCGCGCTCGCCGCGATACTCGTGGGCCCCTGCACAGGGGTCCTGTGCGTGTCCGTGGTCCTGCTGATGCAGGGCATCCTCTTCGCCGACGGCGGTCTGACCGCGCTCGGCGTGAACATCACCGACATGGCGATCGTGACGACCGTCGTGGCGTACGCCGTCTTCCGCGGCCTGGTGAAGGTGCTGCCCCGCGGCCGCCGGTCCATCACGGTCGCGTCCTTCGTCGCCGCCGTACTGTCCGTGCCCGCCGCCGCCGTCGCCTTCACGTTCATCTACTGGATCGGCGGCACCACCGACGTGTCGATCGGCAAGGTGGCGACGGCGATGATCGGCGTGCATGTGCTGATCGGTATCGGCGAGGCCGTGATCACCGCGCTGACCGTGGGCGCCGTCGTCGCGGTGCGGCCGGACCTCGTCCACGGCGCGCGCGATCTGCGGCAGAAGCTCCGGCTGCGGGTGCACGGCGAACTCGTCGACGCCCCGGCGGCCGACGAGGCGCCGACCGGCGCGCGCACGCCCGTGGCGGCGCGCACCTCGCGGCGCACGCTGTGGGTGACCGGCCTGGTCACCTCGCTGGTCCTGGCCGGCTTCGTCAGCTTCTACGCCTCCGCGAACCCCGACGGTCTGGAGAAGGTCGCCGCCGACAAGGGCATCGACAAGAAGGCCGAGGAGCACGCGTCCGCCGACTCCCCGCTCGCCGACTACGGCGTGAAGGACGTGACGAACGCCCGGCTGTCCGGCGGCCTCGCGGGCGTGATCGGCGTCGGCACGACCGTCGTCGCGGGCAGCGCGGTGTTCTGGGCGGTGCGCAGGCGCCGGACGGGCGACGACGTGTCACCGACCGCCGTAGAGAACGTCTGACGTCATGGGCGCGGGACACGCACACCGGCTCTACCGGCACGGGCACTCGCCCGTGCACGGCCTGCCGCCGCACACCAAGCTCGCCGCCGTCTTCGCCTTCGTGGTGGTCGTGGTGTCGACGCCGCGGGAGGCGATGTGGGCGTTCGGCCTGTACGCGGTCCTGCTGGCCCTCGTCGCACGCCACGCGCGCGTGCCCGCCGGTTTCCTGCTCAAACGGCTGCTGATCGAGGTGCCGTTCGTCGCGTTCGCGGTACTGATGCCGTTCGTGGCGGAGGGCGAGCAGGTGGACGTCCTCGGCCTGTCGCTCAGCGTCAACGGCCTGTGGGGCGCCTGGAACGTCCTCGCGAAGGGCACCCTGGGCGTCGCCGCATCCGTACTGCTGGCGTCCACCACCGAGCTGCGTGAACTGCTCCTCGGCCTCCAGCGCCTGCGGCTGCCCCCGCTGCTCGTGCAGATCGCGTCCTTCATGATCCGCTACGGCGACGTCATCGCGGACGAGATGCGGCGCATGCGGATCGCCCGGGAGTCGCGCGGGTTCGAGGCGCGGGGCGTACGGCACTGGGGGGTGCTCGCGAAGTCGGCGGGCGCGCTGTTCATCCGCTCCTACGAGCGCGGCGAGCGCGTACATCTGGCCATGATCAGCCGGGGTTACGCCGGTTCGATGCCGGTGATCGACGAGGTGACCGCGTCACGGGCGCAGTGGTCGTACGCGCTGACCCTCCCGTTCGTCGCCCTCCTGGTCTGCGTGTTGGGATGGTCCCTGTGACTGACGCTGTGACGCCTTCCGTGACGCCCTCGCCCTCCCTGGAAGTGGCCGGTCTGGCCTTCGCCTACCCCGACGGCCACCAGGCCCTGTTCGGTGTGGACTTCTCCGTCGCGCGAGGCGAGCGGGTCGCGCTGCTCGGCCCCAACGGCGCCGGCAAGACGACCCTCGTGCTGCATCTCAACGGCATCCTGACCGGCGGCGCGGGCACCGTGACGGTGGCCGGACTGCCCGTCGGCAAGCAGCACATGGCCGAGATCCGCCGCAAGGTCGGCATCGTCTTCCAGGACCCGGACGACCAGCTGTTCATGCCGACGGTCCGTGAGGACGTGGCGTTCGGGCCGGCCGCGGCCGGGCTGAAGGGGGCCGCCCTGGAGGCACGGGTCGACCACGCCCTCGAACAGGTCGGCATGGCGGAGTTCAAGAACCGTCCCCCGCACCACCTGTCCTTCGGCCAGCGCCGCCGGGTGGCCGTCGCGACGGTGCTCGCGATGGAACCGGAGATCCTCGTCCTGGACGAGCCGTCCTCCAACCTCGACCCCGCCTCGCGCCGTGAACTGGCCGACATCCTGCGGTCGCTGGACGTCACCGCGCTCATGGTCACGCACGACCTGCCCTACGCCCTGGAGCTGTGCCCGCGCGCGCTGATCCTGAGCGAGGGCGTGATCGCCGCGGACGGCCGGACCGGCGATCTGCTCGCCGACGACGCCCTCATGCGCGCCCATCGCCTGGAGTTGCCCTTCGGGTTCGACCCGCGCTCCGCGACAATGGGCGCGTGAACAATGGGCGCGTGACGAACGAGGCACCGACCGCCGACGGCACGCTGCTCCTCGACGAGCAGTTGTGCTTCGCGCTGTACGCGGCCCAGCGGGCGGTGACGGCCGCCTACCGGCCGCTCCTGGACGAACTGGGGCTCACCTACCCCCAGTACCTCGTGCTGCTGGTTCTCTGGGAGCGCGGCGAGACGACCGTCAAGGAGCTGGCGTCGGCCCTGCGCCTCGACTACGGCACGATGTCGCCGCTGCTGAAGCGGCTGGAGGCGGCGGGGCTGGTGCGCCGGGAGCGCTCGGCGCGGGACGAGCGCTCGGTGCTCGTCGCGTGCACCGGGCGCGGTGAGGAGCTGAAGGGGCGCGCGGAGCGCGTGCCCGCCTCCCTGCTCGCGACGACGGGGCTCGGTACGGCGGAGGTCACGCGGTTGCGCGAGGAGCTGTGGGAGCTCGCGCAACGGGCACAGGGCGCGGCGGACCGCACCCGCTGATTCCGGCCGAGGCCACCCCCTGCCGACCGAGGCCACCCCATGCCGACCGAGGCCGAACCGAGTCCCACCGAGCCCGGCGGATCCCACGGCTGCCCGCGACGGAAGTTACCCCCGGTTACGACCCCCCTGGTAAAGGAGCGCCTACCTACCGGCCGGTACCTTGTGCACGATGTAATTGGGCAACGTTATTGGGCAAGTTCCCGGGGGAGGTCCCGCCGTGACCGAAGGCAGCGCCGTCGACACCGTCAGCACCGTCGACACCCGTCCGACGAAGATCACATACGTCGCCGAGGCAACCGCGCACGGCGGCCGCGACGGGTACGTGACCAGCCAGGACGGCCAGATCGAGCTGAAGGTGGCGATGCCGCCGGAGCTGGGCGGCGACGGCAACGGCACCAACCCGGAACAGCTCTTCGCGGCCGGCTACAGCTCCTGCTTCCACAACGCGCTGATCCTCGTCGGCAACCGCGCGGGCTACGACCTCACCGGCTCCACGGTGGCGGCGAAGGTCGGGATCGGCCCCAACAGGACCAAGGGCTACGGGCTCGCCGTCGCGCTCAGCGTCTCGCTCCCCGTCCTCGACCCGGAACTCGCCGGGAAGCTGGTCGACGCGGCGCACCAGGTGTGCCCGTACTCGAACGCCACCCGCGGCAACATCGATGTAACGATCATTCTCGGCTAGCGAAACGCAGGAATCGCAGGCTCGACGGGGGTGTTCCCCCAGGAGTTGAAGGCGATCTCCGAGAGGGCGTGCGGGCGTGAACGTGAGCGGTGCGGTGGCCGAGGGCTTCGAGCCGGTCCGGGAGGCGTTCGTACGGAACTTCGAGGTGCTCGGGGACCGGGGCGCGGCGGTGGCCGTCTACCGGGACGGGCACAAGGTCGTCGACCTGTGGGGCGGCACGCGAGACGTCGACGGCGCGGTCGGTGCGGCCGGCGAGGCGCCCTGGGAACAGGGCACCGCGCAGATCGTACGGTCGGCGACCAAGGGCGTCGCCGCCGTCGCGCTCCTGCTGCTGCACCAGCGCGGGGAGCTGGACCTGGACGCGCCCGTGGGGACGTACTGGCCGCAGTACAAGGCGGCGGGCAAGGAGCGGACGCTCGTCCGGCACCTGCTCGCGCACCGCGCGGGCGTCCCCGTGCTGGACCGGCCGCTGACCCCCGCCGAGGCCGCCGACCCCGACCTCGGCGCGGCCGCGGTCGCGGCACAGGCACCGGCCTGGGAGCCCGGGACGGACCACGGGTACCACGCGCAGACGTACAGCTGGCTGACCGGCGAGCTGGTGCGGCGGATCACCGGGCGGACCATCGGCGAGTGGATCGCCGACGAGATCGCCGGCCCGGTGGGGGCCGACCTGTGGCTGGGGCTGCCGCGGGCGCAGCGCGCGCGAGTGGGGCGCGTGGGGCAGGTGGACGCGCCCGCGCAGAGCGGGGCGCTGAAGACCCGGCCCAAGCCGGCCGTCACCGCCGCCTACGCCGATCCCGCCTCCCTCACCCGCCGCGCCTTCGCCGCGATCACCCCGCTGCCCGACGAGAACGACCCCGCCTACCGGGCGGCGGCGCTCCCCGCCTCGAACGGCATCGCCACCGCCGACGGCCTGGCCCGCTTCTACGCCTCGCTGATCGGCGAGGTGGACGGCGGGGTGCGGCTGCTGCGGCCGGAGACGGTGGAACTGGCGCGCGGCGAGCAGTCCTCGGGCCCCGACCGGGTGCTCGTCGTGAACACCCGGTTCGGCCTCGGCCCCATGCTGCACGGAGCCGCGTCCCCGCTGCTGTCCCCCACCTCCTTCGGTCACCCGGGCCGCGGGGGCGCGCTCGGCCTCGCCGACCCCGAGTCCGGCGTCGCCTTCGGCTACGTCACCAACGGCTTCCGGACGAGCGTGACGGCGGACCCACGCGCGCAGGCACTGCTGCGAGCGCTGCGGACGGCCCTGACCGCCGAGCGCTGATCCCTGCCCGTCACACGTTGATCGAGTGAGACCTGCGGCCCGAGTCGTCGTCGATCTCCACATGGGCCTTGGTCAGCAGTTGCATGGCGATCTCGTTGAGGGCGCGGGCGCCGGCGATCTCCTCGCCGACCCGCGGCTGGTTGACGTCCACGTTGTGCCGGGTGGCATGCCCCTGGGTTTTGATCTCGGTCCCGTCCGGCAGGCGTACCAGCGCCACCGCGCGCGTGTGCCGGCCGTCCTCCTCGAACTCCAGCTCGACATGCCATCCGACAGTGGTGTGCATAGTGGTCATGAGGTCACCTCCGGGAGTCCTCCTTCCAGGGTGCTCCCGAGAGCGGACGAACGCACCCAGTCGGCTCAGGGCAGCAGCCGCGTTCCGTCCGGTACGGCGATGCCGAACTCCTCGTCGAGGACCCGGCGCGCCTCCGTCTCGTCGGTGAGTTCGCGTTGTCCGGCGGTGCCGTCGGGGTGGGTCTCGGTGAGCAGCGGACCGTTGAGGAGGAGATGGCGGTCGGGGGTGCTGCGCTGGACGTAGGCGCGGCTGCTGAACGGCGAGCGGGGGTTGGTGGCGATGTGCCAGTTGATCACCTCGAAGTCGGGCCGCTCGAACGGTTCGAGAGTGAACGCGTACTGCGCCTGCCAGACGCCCCCGTCGGACGCCCCGGGCTCCCCAGGCTCCCCGGATGTCCCGGGCACCTCGGATGTCCCGGCCGTCGCCGCGTGTGCCTGGAGCACCCACAGCTCCAACGGGCCGCGGTGCGGGGCGTGGACGAGGCGATGGCGGCGGCCCGCGTCGTGGAACTCCACGTCCGCGGTGAGCGGGACGGCTTCGAGCAGCGCTCCGGGGGCGCCGAAACCGACGTCGGCGAGGTACGGCCGCGGGTCGCCCGGGACCTCGACGAGGAGCACCATATGGGTGCGGGGCCGCTCCTCGAACCGCTGCGCGCCCACGACGACCCGCGCCGTCAGCAGGGTCACCCCGAAGCCCAGCGCCTCCAGGACGCCCGCGAGCAGCATGTTGTGCTCGAAGCAGTAGCCGCCGCGCCGGCCGCCCCGCACCAGCTTGGCGATCAGGTCCGCGGGGACGAGCGAGGGGACCGTCCCGCGCAACGGGTCCAGGTTCTCGAAGGGGATGGCACGGCTGTGGGCCAGATGCACACCCCTCAGGGTCGCCGCGTCGGCACGGCGTTCCCCCTCCCAGCCGATCCTCCTCAGGTAGGAGTCGAGATCGTCAGGGCCGAACGCTGTTGTCTCGGGCATGACTTCACCCTAACCAGCCGCGCACCCGGACCGTCGAAGAGCGGGCGAGCAGGTCAGCCCGTGTGCAGCATCAGGCCGATACCGACGACGAGGAGTCCGGCGGCGACGAGCCGGGGCGCACCGAACCGCTCCTTGAAGAACAGCGCGCCGATGGCCGCTCCGACGATGATCGACGACTCCCGCAGCGCGGCGATCGGCGCCAGTTCGGCGCGGGTCTGCGCCCACAGGACGAGGGCGTACGCGAGGACGGACAGCGCGGAGCCGAGCAGCCCCAGGGCGGCGTAGGGGCGGAGCACCGCGAGGGTCCCCCCGCGCCAGCGGTGGACGGCGTACGCCGGGATGACGACCCCCTGCACGGCCATCAGCCAGGCGATGTACCCCAGGGAGGACCCGGAGGCCCGCACGCCCAGCCCGTCGACGACGGTGTACGTGGCGATGGTCAGCCCGGTCGCCAGGGCGGCGCCGATCGCCGCCCAGTTCGGCCGCCGACCGCGCAGCCCCCACAGGGCGACGCCGGTCAGCCCCGCGCAGGACAACGCGACACCGGCAGCCGCCCAGCCGTCCGGCACCTCGTGTGCGAAGACGGCGGCGAGGACGGTGACCACGAGCGGCGCGGAGCCGCGCGCGATGGGGTAGGCCTGCCCGAAGTCGCCGAGCCGGAACGACCGCATCAGCAGCACGTAGTAGGCGATGTGGACGAGAGCGGAGGACAGCAGGTACGGCCACGCGCGGGCCGCCGGGAACGCGGTGAACGGCACGAGCGCGAGGCCGATGAGCATGCCGCCGCCGGCGATCAGCGTGAACCCGACGAGTTTGTCGGTGATCCGGTGGGCGATGGCGTTCCAGCTGGCGTGGGTGATCGCGGCGACCAGCACGGCCGCGGTGACCAGCGGGGTCACGCCGTGCGCTCGCGCACGTCCACGAGGGTCGCGTCGGCGTGCTCGACGAGGTCCCGGGGCGCGATGGGGAAGACGACGTGCGGGTTCCCGGCGGCGGCCCACACGACGTCGTGCGCGAGGAGGTGGCGATCGGCCAGCACGCGCGTGCGTGTCCGGTGCCCGAAGGGCGGTACACCCCCGATCGCGTACCCGGTGGTCTCCCGTACGACGTCGGCGGCGGCCCGGGTCACCTTCGCCACGCCGAGTTCCCTGCGCACCAGCTCCACGTCGACGCGCGAGGCGCCGTCCATCAGCACCAGCACGGGCACCCCGTCCGCGGCGAAGATCAGCGACTTGCAGATCTGGCTCAGTTCACAGCCGATCGCGGCGGCGGCCTCGGCGGCGGTCCTGGTCGCCTCGGGGAACCGGCGGACCCGGGTGTGCAACTGGTCGAGGCCCAGTTCGTGCAGTGCCTCGGCGAATCGGGGATGCGCGGCTGTCGTCGTCATGCACGGCACGCTAGCGGTCCGTGTACGGGGCACGCGAGCGGGTTGTCCCGCCTCACGACACCGGGTCCGTGCGGAGCCGTCGTACGTCCCGCGCGAGCGCGACGAAGCGCTGAGCAGGATCGCGGCCCCGGCCGGCCGGTGGCCGATCGCGAAAAAGAAGCCGGTGAGGGCGCCCCGTCCCCACGGAGCCCTCACCGGCGGTCTATCGGTGGACCGGTACGTCAGGCGCGGACCAGTTCCCGGTCCTCGTCGCCGTCACGGGACGAGTCGGCGTCGGCCCGGGTCTTCAGGCCCTCGCCCTCGACGTCCACGTTGGGCAGGGCGCGGTCCAGCCACTTCGGCAGCCACCAGGCCTTCTTGCCGAGCAGGGCCAGCACCGCCGGCACGATCGCCATGCGCACGATGAACGCGTCGAAGAAGACGGCGATCGCGAGGCCGAAGCCGATCATCTTGATCATCGACTCGGTGGAGCTGATGAAGCCGCCGAAGACGGCCATCATGATGATCGCGGCCGCGGCCACGACCTTGGCACTGTGCCGGAAGCCGGTGACGATGGCCTGGCTCGGGCTCTCGCCGTGGACGTACGCCTCCCGCATCCGGGTCACGAGGAACACCTCGTAGTCCATCGCGAGGCCGAAGACCACGCCCACCATGAAGATCGGCATCATCGACATGATCGGGCCGGTCTCCTCGACGCCGATCAGGCCGCCGAGCCAGCCCCACTGGAAGACCGCGACGACGGCACCGAGCGCGGCGAGCACGCTGAGCAGGAAGCCGAGGGCCGCCTTCAGCGGGACCAGGATGGAGCGGAAGACCACGATCAGCAGCAGGAAGGCCAGGCCGACGACCAGACCCAGGTACGGGATCAGCGCGTCGTTGAGCTTCTGCGAGAAGTCGATGTTCATCGCGGTGGTGCCGGTGACCAGCACCTGCGCGCCGGTGTCGGCCCTGACGTCGGTGCCCTGGTCACGGATGGCGTGCACCAGGTCCTCGGTCTGGGTCGAGGACGGCTTGGAGCCCGGGATCACGGTGATCGTGGCGGTGTCGCCGGCCTTGTTGAACATCGCCGGGGTGACCGTCGCGACGTCCTCGAGATCCTTGATCCCGTCGGTCACCGTGGTGGCCGCGGCCTTGGGGTCGTCACTGTTCTGGGCGTCGACCACGATCATCAGGGGCCCGTTGAAGCCGGGGCCGAAGCCCTCCGACAGCAGGTCGTACGCCCGGCGCTGCGTCGTGGACGTCGGCTGAGAGCCGTCGTCGGGCAGGCCCAGCTCCAGCTGGGTGGCGGGGACGGCGATCGCGCCCAGCCCGACCACGCCGAGCAGCAGCACGGCGGCCGGACGACGGATGACGAAGCTCGCCCAGCGAACGCCCGGGCCGGGCTTGGCCTGCTTGCCCTGCCGGCCCTTCTCACCGGTCCCGGCACCGGTCTTCCCGCCGGTCTTCCCGCCGGTCCTGTCACCGGTCGTGGCACCGGTCGTGTCACCGGTCGGCCTGCGCTTCTCGCCCGTGGCCCTGACCCTCTTGCCGGCGTAGCCGAGCAGCGCGGGGATCATGGTCAGCGCGATGAGGACGGCCACCACGACCGTGCCCGCCGCCGCGAGGCCCATCTTGGTCAGCATCGGCACGTTGACGACCGCGAGGCCCGCCAGGGCGATCACGACCGTGAGACCGGCGAAGACCACCGCCGAGCCGGCGGTGCCGGTGGCGCGGCCGACCGCCTCCTCGCGGTCGCGGCCCTCGGCCAGCTCGCTCCGGTAGCGCGAGACGATGAACAGCGCGTAGTCGATGCCGACCGCGAGGCCGATCATCAACGCGAGGGTGGAGGTGGTGTCGCCGAGGTCGAGCGCCTTGGCGAGCGCGGTGATGGTGGAGACGCCGATACCGACACCGATGATCGCCGTCAGCAGCGGCAGTCCGGCGGCGACCAGCGAGCCCAGGGTGATGACGAGGACGACGGCGGCGATCGCGAGACCGATCACCTCGCCGATCGCACCCGGCTCGGCGCCGGCCTGGAGGGCGTCACCTCCGACGTCGACGGTCAGTCCGGTCGCCCGGGCCTCGTCCCCGGCCTTCTCCAGGGCGTCCCTGGTCGAGTCCTTCAGTTCCATGCCGGGGGCGTCGTACTTCACCGACGTGTAGGCGACCGTGCCGTCCTTGCTCACGGCGCCGGTCGTGAACGGGTCGGTGACCGAGGCGACCTCGGAGCCGTCACCGAGGGCGTCGACGGTCTTCTCGACGGTCGCCTTGTTGGCGGCGTCCGTCATCTTCTGGCCCTCGGGCGCCTTGAAGACGATGCGCCCGGTCCCGCCGTCGGCGTTGGCTCCGGGGAAGCGCTGTTCCAGCAGGTCGAAGGCCTTCTGGGCCTCGACGCCGGGGATGGAGAAGGAGGTCGTGCCGGCGGCGGGCGCGGAGGCGGCGCCGACGCCGGCCAGGGTCAGCAGGGCCACCCATATCAGGGCGACGAAGTGGCGTCGCCTGAAGGCGAGACGGCCGAGTTTGTAAAGGAACGTGGCCACGGAGGCGTACTCCCGGTCAGGTCGTGGTGTGGGGCCACAGGCCCCAAGGGCAGGGTTGACCAACCCGGCGGGGAGAGCAGGGGTGATCGGCCCGACGACGTGAGCGGTGACGTCAGGTGGGCGGACCGTGGGGGACGGTCAGGT
>Ga0006562J51391_1008775_pt1 | contig 10527 bp, 8 predicted proteins | sample Ararhi6_input_d2_FD_51391 | JGI IMG/M metagenome (IMG submission 51391) | reverse complement strand
GGGGGCGCGGTGAGTCCGAACGAGGCGGCAGAACTGCTGGGGGTGTCGCCGGGAGCGACAAGCGACGAGGTGGAGCGCACCTATCAGGCGCGGCTCGCTGAGGCTGGTGGTGACCCGCAGCGCCGTGATGCCTTGACGGCGGCACGGGATGCGCTGGTCGCGGCATCCGCCTGGCAGCCGCCCTACCCGCAGAACGCGCCGACGCAGCCGTATCCGCCACAGAACGGGCCCGCGCAGCCGTATCCGCCGCAGAACGCGCCCGCTCAACCGACGCAGCCGTATCCGCCGCAGAGCGCGCCGACCCAGCCGCAGCCTCCCTTCGCCCCGCAGCAGCCGTACGGCGCGGCCCCCCAGCCGCCGAGCGGAGGGCCATACCCCGGCGCAGCGCAGGGCGGCTACCCGACGCCCGGCTATCCGCAACAGGGCTACGCCCGGGCCGGCCAGCCGCAACCCGGCCGGCCCCAGCCCGGCCAGCCCCAGCCCGGGCAACCCGCGCCGGGCTACGGCCCCGGTGCCTTCGGTGCGTACCAGGGCTACCCGTCCCCGCCACCCCGCAAGCGCATGTCGACCGGCGCCATCGTGGGCATCACGGTCGGCGGGATCGTCGGCGGCCTCGCCATCCTGCTGGTCGCGGTGCTCGTCATCGTCTCGATCGGCGCCAGCACCAGCCGGATCGCGCAGGCCGAGAGCAGTTCCAGCGCCTCGCCGTACGAGAGCGACCCGGGCGACGGCTCGTCCGACGACCCGTCCGAGGAGCCATCGGACCCGGGCTCCGGCGACCCCGGTTCCGAGGATTCCGAGGTCGACGACTACGACGTCGACGGCGTTCACGTCCACTACGTCGACGGCTGGACCTTCGAGCTCACGCCCGGCCAGACCTGCGCCGGCGCGACCGTCACCGCCACGTTCGCCGACACCCCGGAGGGCGAGACGCTCGACTCGTGGACCACCACGGTCGACCTCGAGGCCGGGGTCCCGTACGACCTGACCATCCCCGACAGCGCCTCCGAGTACGACTACGCGGGCATCGAGTCGGTCCAGTGCGGCCAGGCGTGACACGGCGGCGCTGACACGCCAGAAAACACAACTTTCACAAATTACTGAAAAAGGCGTAGCATCCCGCCCATGGATGCAGTGATCGACGTCGCCGGTCTCGAGAAGAGATTCGGCCGCGTACGTGCTCTCGATGGCCTCGACCTGACGGTGACGCCGGGCGAGGTTCACGGCTTCCTCGGCCCGAACGGAGCGGGGAAGTCGACCACGATCCGAGTCCTGCTGGGTCTCGCCCGGGCCGACGGCGGCCGCGCCACCGTCTTCGGGGGCGACCCGTGGAAGGACGCGGTCGCTCTGCACCGCCGCCTCGCGTACGTCCCGGGCGACGTGAGCCTCTGGCCCAACCTCTCCGGCGGAGAGGCGATCGACCTCCTCGCGCGTCTGCGCGGCGGCACCGCCGATCATGCGCAGTACGCCGCGCGCAAGAAGCGCCTCATCGACGTGTTCCAGCTCGATCCGACCAAGAAGGGCCGCGCCTACTCGAAGGGCAACCGGCAGAAGGTGGCCCTGGTCGCCGCGTTCGCGACGCCGGCCGACCTGTACATCCTCGACGAGCCGACCAGCGGACTCGATCCGTTGATGGAGGCGGTGTTCGACGCCGAGATCCAGCGCGTCGCGGCGGAGGGCGCCACGGTACTGCTGTCGAGCCACATCCTGTCGGAGGTGGAGCAGCTCTGCGACCGGGTCAGCATCATCCGTGCCGGCCGGACGGTCGAGACCGGGACCCTCGACGAGCTGCGCCACCTGACCCGCACCGAGTTCTCGTTCAGCGCGGAGGGCGTCGCACAGGATGCGCTGGCGGCCCTCCCTGCGACGCACGACCTGAACGTGGTCAGCGGCCGGGTGCGGTTCACGGCGGACAGCGACGCCGTGCCATCGCTGCTCGGCGCGCTCTCCCGGTTGGAGGTGCGCGGCCTCACCGTCGCGCCGCCGTCGCTGGAGGAGCTGTTCCTCCGTCACTACGGCGACGACGTCACCGCCGACGAACGTGTCGGGGCGTCACGATGAGCACGACCACCGCGCCGGACCGTCCGGCGCGCACCGGCGAGGCCGTCCCCCGCGCGACCGCGGGCGCCGTCCTCGGTGCGCTGATGCGCCAGCGCCTGCGCCGCGACCGCTGGCAGATCCTGATCTGGCTCCTGTGCATCGCCCTTCTTGCGATGTTCTCGGCATCCGCCATCGATCAGACCTACGGGGACGCGAACGCGCGCGCGCAGTTGATCCGCCTCGCGATCGCCGACCCGACCATCATCGTGCTCCGGGGGCTGCCGCAGGGCACGTCGCTGGCGGCGGTCGCCTTCTTCGAGATCTACACGTTCCTGGCCCTGCTCGCGGGGCTGATGAACACCTTCCTGGCCGTCCGCCATTCACGAGCAGAGGAGGAGTCCGGCCGTGCCGAGCTGGTCGGTTCGACGCCCGCGGGGCGCCTGTTGCCGACCACGGCGACGGTTCTGCATGCTGTCGCGGTGAATGCGGCCCTCGCCGTCGTGACCGCGCTCGGGTTCATCGCCGCCGGACTCCCGGCGTACGGGTCGTTCGTCGCCGGCGCTGCAACCGCCGGGGCCGGGTTCGCCTTCTTCGCGGTCGGCCTGCTGCTCGCCCAGCTAATGAGCACCTCCCGCGGCGCCAACGGCTTCGCGGCCGCGGTCGTCGTCCTCGCCTACCTCGTGCGCGGGATCGGGGATGCGATGGGCACGCCTTTCGGCGACGGGACGCACCTGCGTTCCGCGTGGCCCACCTGGCTCAGCCCGATCGGATGGGGCGAGCAGTTCGCGCCGTACACCGGTGACGACTGGCGGCCGCTGCTGCTGCAGCTCGGTCTCGCCGTCCTGCTGATCGCCGCCGTGTTCGGGCTGCAGGCCGTCCGTGACTCGGGTGCCGGACTCATCCCGGAGCGGGCCGGTCGCGCGACCGCGCGCCCGACACTCGGCGGCGTTTTCGGCCTCGCGTGGCGGTTACAGTGGCCGACCGTGCTCGGCTGGACGATCGGTGGAGCCCTCGGCGGCCTTCTCGCGGGCGCGCTGGGCAGCGTCATCAACAGCTCGATCGCCGACAACCCGGCGCTCTCGGGCATCCGCGACGCGATCGGCCGCATCGGCGGTGGCGGTTCCGGTCCGCTGACCCAGCTGTTCATCTCCGCGATCTTCTCCATCATCGGTGTGCTCGCGGCGGCGTGTGCGGTGCAGACGGTCATCCGGCTCCGGCAGGAGGAGGCCTCCGGCACGGCCGAACTGGTGATGTCGGCCCCGGTGACCCGGATGCGGTGGCTGTTCTCGTACGTCGCCGTCGGCGTCATCGCCGTGCTGGCTGTGCTGCTCGCGGGGGCCATCGCCTCCGGGCTGTCGGCAGTCGCCGCGGGAGAGGGCGCATCCACCTTCGGCGACTCGTTCGCGGCCGCCGCGGCGCAGGTGCCCGTCGCCCTCGTCTACCTCGGGGTGCTCACGCTGGTGTTCGTGCTCGTCCCGAGCTGGACGGCCCCGGTCGGCTGGGCGGCGCTCGGACTCGGGGCGTTCGTCGGCATCTTCGGCGGGTTGGTCAAGCTGCCGGAGGGCGTGCGGCACCTTTCGCCGTTCGCGGATGCGCCGGTCGTTGTCGGCGACGTCGACTGGACCGGTGGATACTGGATGCTCGGCATCACGGTCGTCGCGCTCGTCGGCGCCGCGGCCCTGATCCGCCGCCGGGATTTCGCGATCGGATAGACGGGACGGTGCCCATGGCCCAGGACGAGGCGGCGCTCGCCGAGGTGATGGAGCACTCCGCTGCCGTACTGACGGCCGCCGGGTTCCCGAAGATGCCGGCGCGCGTGCTGATGGCCCTGACCGTGACGGAGACGCCCGGGCTGACGGCCGCCGAGCTCGCCGAGCGTCTCGAGGTGAGCCCGGCGGCCATCTCGGGAGCCGTCCGCTACCTGCAGACCCTGGGGATCATCCGGCGTCTTTCGCAGACCGGGAGCCGGCGCGACCGGTACGAGATCCCGAGCGACTGGTACGCCCTCATGGTGCGCAACAGCCCCATCTACGGTGTGCTCGCCGACCAGGCGGAAGCGGGCCTCGCGGCGGTCGGAGACCCGGATTCGCCGGCGACCGAGCGACTGCGCGACATGGCCGGGTTCTACCGTTTCATCCAGGGTCGGCTTCCCGGGATGATCGCCGAGTGGGAGCAGGTGCGCAGCGCCCGCCAGCAGTGACCGCACTCGGTCGGAGCCGCGCCGTTATGCTGTTCGCGTGCCACCGGTAGCCGACCTCGGGATGGCGACGGTGGGCCTGTGCGCCGCGGCCGTCGCGGCCTTCATCGTCGTGGTCGTACGCCGCCGCCGCTCGGCTGCCGAAGCGGCCGACACCGTGGCCCGGGCGACTGCCCGCATCGACGCCCTCACCGGCACGACGTTCGACACCGTCCGCTACCGCGGCGAGGTCCCGCAGCTGGTCTTCGAGGGCGACCTGACGCAGGTGATGACGGTGGATCGGCTCCCGACGGTCGTCCGTGGTTCGTCCATTCTTCGAGCGGGCCAGCCGGGTCACCGCCAGGCTCTGGCGGACCTGCGCGGGGAGACGGTCTTCGTCGCGCGCTTCTCGGCCGAGGGCGAACTGGTGCTCGAGTTCGGCACCGGGTCGCTCGTCATCGAGCCCTCGACGTCGGCGTGAGCCGGGCGGCGATTCAGAACACGTACTCCAGCAGGTCGAGGCCGACCGCGCGCATCCCCTCGATGACCGCCAGGCGCTCGGGCAGGCTCGTGTCGTCGAAGTAGGTCGAGACGGCGTAGGTGACCCCGGAACGCGGGCCGCGGAGCACGCCGACCTCGCTGCGCACGCCCTCATCCGTCCCCGTCTTGTTGACCAGCAGGATGCCGTGCTCCGGGTGGCGGTGGGAATGCGGGTCGAGGCCGAACGCACTGGAGACGAGCGAGAAGTCGCTGTTGAGAGACAGCCACGAGATGACCCGCTGGCTGGTGGCCGGGTTGACGATCTCGCCGCGGGCCAGCGCCGAGAACAGCCAGGTCAGCTCGTTCGCGCTGCCGACGGAGAGCTGCGGGGCGTCGTCCGGGCCGCGGTGGTCGCGCACCAGGTCGAGGAGGGCCGTGCGCGTCAACCCGAGCGACTCGGTGCGGGCGCTGACCGCCTCGAGACCCACCCGACGGAGGAGCACGTTCGTGGCGAGGTTGTCGCTCGTTGCACCGACGAGGGCGGCCAGGTCGGCGACCGGGAGGGACGGGACGTGCAGGTGCTGCCAGATGCCGGACTCACCGGCGATGTCGCGGGTGTCGCGGTCGAGGTGCGCCAGCGGACTGAGCTGACCGGACTGCAGGCGTGCCGCCACCTCGACCAGCAGCAGCACCTTGCCGATGCTCGCGGTCGGCATGACGACGTGATCGTCGACCGAGAACAGCACGGCGCCGGTGGACAAATCCGTCGCCCGGGCGGAGACCTGCACCCCCGAGACGGCGAGCCGGCCGAGTGCGTCGAACCCGCGGCTGAAGGTCTCGGTCGATCCCGGCGCGCGGTGACGGCCGCGGCGGGTGGCTGCCTGCCGGGCCCTCCGTGAGGACTCTTGCGCCTGGATCGTCACTGTGTCGCTGGGTCTTTCTTCCGAGTGCGGTGTACCGGAACTGCGGCGACCGTGCACCGGCCCCGCGGTCGGGGCCGCAGGGGTGCCCGCGGCGACGACAGGGACGATGTTACCCCGTGATCGGGGGTCATGGAGCGGCACGTCTCGACGGTCGCCGGCTCACCAGATGGTGACGCGCTCGGCCGGCGGAAGCCACAGCCGGTCGCCGTCGCCGACCTGGAAGGTGTCGTAGAAGGCGTCGATGTTGCGGACGATCTGGTTGCAGCGGAACTCGTTCGGCGCGTGCGGGTCGATCGCCAGCAGGCGGATGACCTCCTCGTCGCGGCCCTTCTGCTGCCAGGCCTGCGCCCAGGAGAGGAAGAACCGCTCGGCGCCCGTGAGCCCGTCGATGACGGGGGGCTCTTCGCCGTTCAGCGAGAGCAGGTAGGCCTTCCAGGCGATGCCGAGGCCGCCGAGGTCGCCGATGTTCTCTCCGATGGTGAGGGCGCCGTTGACATGATGCTCGGGCACCTGGGCCGGGGCGAGCGCGTTGTACTGCTCGATCAGGCTGGCCGTGCGCTCCTCGAAGGCCGCACGGTCCGCCTCGGTCCACCAGTCCTCGAGGCGGCCGTCGCCGTCGAACTTGGAGCCCTGGTCGTCGAAGCCGTGGCCGATCTCGTGCCCGATGACCGCTCCGATGGCGCCGTAGTTGGCTGCGGCATCCCTGTCGGCATCGAAGAACGGGAACTGCAGGATGGCCGCGGGGAACACGATCTCGTTGAAGCCGGGGTTGTAGTACGCGTTGATCGTCTGCGGGGTCATGAACCACTCGTCGCGGTCGATCGGCGAGCCGATCTTGCCCAGCTCGCGCTCGAACTCGAAGAGCGCGGCGGCGCGTACGTTGCCGACGAGGTTCGTCGGGTCGATCTCGAGACGCGCGTAGTCGCGCCACTTCACCGGGTAGCCGATCTTGGGCGTGAACTTCTCGAGCTTGTCGAGGGCGCGCTCCTTGGTCTCCTCGCCCATCCAGTCGAGGGTGCGGATGCTCTGGCGGTACGCCTCGATCAGGTTGGCGACCAGCTCGTCCATCTGCTGCTTGGCTGCGGGCGGGAAGTGGTGCTCGACGTAGATGCGGCCGACCGCTTCGCCCATCGCGCCCTCGACCAGCGAGACGCCGCGCTTCCAGCGCACGCGCATCTGCGGGGTTCCGGTCAGCGTGCGGCCGTAGAAGTCGAAGTTCGCCTCGACGAAGTCGCCCGACAGGTAGGGGGCGGCGCCGTGGATGACCTGCCAGGTCAGCCAGTCGCGCCACGACTCGAGGCGGTCGTCGGTGAGGAGCTCCGCCAGCCCGGCGGTGAACGACGGCTGGCGGAGGACCACCTCGGCCAGCGCTCCCTGCGGGGCGTCCAGCGCCTCCGCCCAGACGTCGAGGTCGGCGGCTTGTCCGTCGGCGGCTCCGCCGGTGAACACGGCCTTGGCGTCGGCCCAGTCGTAGAGGTTGTAGGTCTTCTCCGAGTCGCGGGAGGCGACGTTGTCCCAGTGCTTGCCGGCGATCGCGGTCTCGAGGTCGAACACGCGCTGGGCCCGCTCGGGGGCGTCGTCGTAGCCGGCGAGCTCGAACATCTTCTGGATGTGCGCGACGAAGGCCTCGCGGACGGGCGCGAAGCGCTCTTCGCGGAAGTACGACTCGTCCGGCAGCGAGATGCCCGCCTGCTCGAGGAAGACGAGGTAGCGCCCCGGGTCGCCGGGGTCGTTGTCGACGAACAGCTGGTAGAACCCGCCGAGGCCGCGACGCTCCAGCTTCGCGACGGTCTGCAGCAGGCTCGGGATGCTGTCGACGCCCTCCGCGAAGGTCAGCTCGTCGCGGATCGCCTCCACGCCGAGAGCGTCGATGCGCTCCTCGTCCATGAAGCTCGTGTAGAGGTCGCCGAACTTTCGCTCCTCGGTGCCCTCCGGCGCGTTCTGCGCCTTTTCGACGATCTCGTGGACGGCGGTCTCCGACTCCTCGGCGAGGATCATGAACGAGCCCCAGCGCGCCTTGTCGGCCGGAATCTCGGTGGCCTCGAGCCACTTCCCGTTCACGTGCCGGAAGAGGTCGTCCTGCGGACGGACGGCCGGGTCGAGTTCGTCGGTGCGGATGCCGGAGTCGAGCGTCATGCGCCCAGCCTACGGGTCAGGCGGTGGCGCGGGCCACCGAGCTGAGCCGGAGGAACGAGAGCGCGAAGAGCGAGGCCAGCGCGAGCTCGGCGAGGATCGACACGGTTCCGGACAGGCTGCCGAATCCGGCGAACGACAGCACGATGTTGACGATGGCGAGCAGCCCGTAGCCGGCAGCGAGCACACCGCTCAGCAGCGGCCGGTTGGTCATGCGCCACCAGGGTCTCGCGGCGGCCACCGGCTCACCCGGGCCGCGGAACACCCGCGTGACGAGGTACCACCCGAGCGTCTGCAGCACGGTGAGGACGATGGATGCGGGCTCCGAGTGGAGGGCGTCGAACAGCAGCACGAGCACCAGGGTCACCGCGAGGAGGACGACGATCACGATCGTCTTCTCGCGCGGGGTGGTGAAGCGCATGGTGTTTCCTCCTGGTGTTCAGCATCCAGGATGTCAGGGCGGCCCGGCGCGTCGCCGCAGGCTCGCCGTGTCGCCCGGACGGGGAGGCGTGCCGCGGGCGCGGAATTCGTATGCTTGCCCGGTGACCATCGCACCGTCCGACAGCTCTGCCGGCCAGAGCTCCGCCGACCACAGCTCCGCCGGCCAGACCGCGCCCGCGTGGACCCCGCCTCCCGGCTGGTACGGCGACCCGTACGACGCGCGCTCGCTGCGCTGGTGGAGCGGGGCGGAGTGGACCGCCTACACGTATCCCGTTCAGGCGCAGCCCGTCCAACCCCCTAAGAAGCCCAAGCCGCCGCGCAAGTGGATCGGCCGGTTCGGCGGGTGGATCTTCGCCGGCTCCAGCGTCTTCATCTGGCTCTGGCTGTTCGGCTTCAGCTTCTTGTTCAACGCCATCGCACCGCACGCGGATGATGACGGACCGGCGGTGCTCTCTCCGTTCCTCCTGGTGACGGGAGCGGCGACGGTGGCAGCGGCCATCCTCTACACGATGGCCTACCGGCTGAAGCCCGCCGACGGGCTGTCCGCGTCGCGCCTCGTCATCATCGCGGGCGTCGGTGGCCTGGCCGCGACGCTCGTCGCGGCCCCGATCAACACCCTGATCAATGTGTTGAGCGGCGGGACGTCGTCGCACCCGAGTGGGCTGCCTCTGGTGCTCGCGGGCGTGGTGGAAGAGCTGGTCAAGGTGACCGCGGCGATCCTTCTGGCCCTCCGGCTGCCGGTCAAGAACGCCCGGATCGGGCTGTTCGTCGGCGGTGCCGTCGGGCTGGGGTTCAGCGTCATCGAGAACCTCAGCTACCTGCAGGAGGCGTTCGCCCGCGGGCAGGACTCGCCGCTCGGCTTCGGCGTGTTCGTCGGGACGGCGATCGGGAGGGAGCTCACCGGCCCGTTCCTGCACCCGGTGTTCACCGCCCTCCTCGCCGCGGCCGTGTTCGGTGCGACGCGCAATGGCCGCTTCCGGGTGACGTTCGGCGTCGTCCTGGCGTACCTCGGTGTCGCGGCGGCCCATGGGATGTTCAACGGGGCGGCGTGGCTGGCGCAGAACGTGCCGTGGCCGGCGGCGGCTCGCGGGGGCGCCATCCTGCTGTTCGACCTCGTGTTCGTCGTGGCCAGCGGGGTCACCTGGCTGCTGATCGCGCGGAGGATCCGGCGCAGGTCGGAGCAGGAGGCAGCGCAGCAGGAGGCGTCGGACCAGCAGGAGGCGGATCAGCGCGCGGCGACGAACGCGTCCTCGGCGGCGTAGTCGAACCACCGGTCGGTCCGCGCCCGCTCGACGAGGTTCGGGAACACCGCCTCCCACGTCTCCTGCCGACGCTCCGCGGCGAGCACTTCGCGCACCGTCCAGTCGATCGTGGACTCCACGGCTTCGGCGTAGGTCACCGACTGCCGGTAGCCGAGCTCGACGGTCGCCGCCGTCATGCTCAGCAGCAGGGGATGCGCGACCGTCCACGGCGTGCTGCCGACGCCATCGATCGGGGGCCCGGGGAACGCGACGATCTCCACGTCGTGATCGAGTGCCCGGAAGATGATCCGCGCGATCTCCGCGACGCTGAGTTCGTCCCGGTCCACCGCGTTGAGCACGCGCCTGCCGGGCTGCGCGGCGCACAGGGCGACGAGTTCTGCGATGTTCACCGTCGATGAGGTGCTGAACCGGTTGGACCCGTCGTCGGAGAGCACGATCCGCTTCCGGCCGTCGAGGGCGCGCTTGATGAAGTACCACTCGCGGAGCGCAGGGCTGAACGGCCCCTGGATGGCGCCAGGGCGCAGGATGCTGACCGGCAGATCGTCGACGGCGAGCAGCCGACGCTCCATCGCGGCCTTGAGCGGCGAGTACGTCCGCTTGTCGTTGTCGACGGTCGGGTCGCTCTCCCGCAGCGGGACGGGATAGCGCGGGAAGTCGTCCGGCCCGGTCACCACATCCAGGTACCCGCCGTCGGCGCCGACGTACACCGAGCCCGTCGAGATCACGACGAGCGACCCGACGTCTCCGGCCAGCTGCGCGAGCTGGTCGGCGTGACGCGGCTCGTAGGCGACAGTGTCGAGCACGAGGTCGTGGCCGCGCGCGCGGTCGAGCAGCGCGTCGGTGTCTTCGCGGTCCAGCCGGATGCTCGTCACATCCAGGTCGGCGAGGTCGGTGTCGCCGCGGTGCGGTCCGCGGTGTGCGAGCAGCACCGACCAGCCGTCGAGCGCGAGGCGCCGGGCGGCCGCAGAGCCGATCTGTCCGGTGCCGCCGATGATCATGGCGGTGCGCGTCGTGGCGGTCATGCGGTCACCGTACCCCGGGGAGGCACTCCGAGGTGGGCCGGAGACGTTAC
>Ga0006562J51391_1058821_pt1 | contig 10530 bp, 8 predicted proteins | sample Ararhi6_input_d2_FD_51391 | JGI IMG/M metagenome (IMG submission 51391) | reverse complement strand
CCGGCGAGGACCTCGACGGACTCGCGCACCTCGTTGGCGTTGCCGATCGCGAGGCCGAGCGGCGTGTTCATGTCGGTCAGCAGGGCGGTCGTGGCCACGCCGGAGTCGGTGCCGAGCGCGACCATCGTGCGGGCGAGTTCGCGGGCACGGTCGACGTCCTTCATGAACGCCCCGGACCCGAACTTCACGTCGAGCACGAGCGAGTCGGTGCCTTCGGCGATCTTCTTGCTCATGATGCTGGATGCGATGAGCGGGATCGCCTCGACCGTGCCGGTGACGTCCCGGAGCGCGTAGAGCTTCTTGTCGGCCGGGGCGAGGCCGGAGCCGGCGGCGCAGATGACGGCGCCGACGCCCCGCAGCTGCGCGACGAGCTCGTCGTTGGTGAGCGCGGCCCGCCAGCCCGGGATCGACTCCAGCTTGTCCAGCGTGCCGCCCGTGTGGCCGAGGCCGCGGCCGGACAGCTGCGGCACCGCGACGCCGAACGAGGCGACGAGAGGGGCCAGCGGCAGGGTGATCTTGTCGCCGACGCCGCCGGTGGAGTGCTTGTCCACCGTCTTCTTGCCGAGGCCCGCGAAGCTCATCCGCTCGCCCGAGGCGATCATCGCCTCGGTCATGACGCGGATCTCGTCGCGCTGCATCCCGTTGAGGAGGATGGCCATCGCGAACGAGGCCATCTGCGCGTCGGCGACGTAGCCGCGGGTGTAGGCGTCGACCATCCAGCGGAGGGCGTCCTCGGGGACGGCTCCCCCGTCGCGCTTGATGCTGATGACGTCGACGGCGTCGAACGGCTCGATGCTCATCGGGCGGCCTCCAGGTCGCGGGGACCGAACGCGTCCGGGAGGACCTCGTCGATCGTGCGGATGCCGGACACCGTCTCCAGCAGCATCCCGGGCAGCGCGAATTCGTACAGCAGCTGCCGGCAGCGCCCGCACGGCATGATCGTCTCGCCGTCGTTGTTGACGCACACGAACGCGACGAGCTCACCGCCGCCGGACATGTGCAGGTCGCCGACGAGGGCGCACTCCGCACACAGCCCGACGCCGTACGAGGCGTTCTCCACGTTGCAGCCGGACACGATGCGCCCGTCGCTCACGAGCGCCGCGGCGCCCACCTTGTACCGCGAGTACGGGGCGTACGCGCGCTGCATGGCGTCGGTGGCCACATGGCGCAGCTGATCCCAGTCGATGTCGGTCATGTCATCCCTTGATGTACGGCTTGCCGGATGCCGCCGGCCCGCGGATCTGCCCGGCGAATCCCGCGACGGCGAGGATCGTCACGACGTAGGGCAGCATGAGCATGAACTCGCTGGGGATCGGGGTCTTCAGGATCGTCAGCAGGTTCTGCAGGTTCGTGGCGAAGCCGAACAGCAGCGCCGCGAGGGTCGCCCGGATCGGGTCCCAGCGGCCGAAGATGACGGCGGCGAGGGCGATGAAGCCGAGACCGGCGGTCATCTCCTTGCCGAACTGCGGCACCGACACGAGCGTGAAGTACGCGCCGCCGATACCGGCGATCGCGCCGGCGAGCGTCACGTTCCAGAACCGGGTCGCGTTGACCTTGATGCCGACCGTGTCGGCGGCCTGCGGGTGCTCGCCCACGGCGCGGAGCCGCAGACCCCAACGCGTGCGGTACAGGCCCCACGCGACGAGCGCCACCGTGATGTACATGAGGTACACGATGAAGGTCTGGTTGAACAGCACCGGCCCGATGATCGGGATGTCGCTGAGGATCGGAATCTCGATGCGCCCGAACCGCTCGGGCCGGTTGAGCTCGGTCTCGTTCGGCACGAGGAGCGCGCCGTAGAGGAAGCCGGTGAGACCGGTCACGAGGACGTTGAGCACGACACCGACGATGACCTGGTCGACGAAGTACTTGATCGCGAACGCCGCCAGAACGAGGGAGACGAGCACGCCGCCGATCATCGCGCCGATGAGGCCGACGAACGGGTTGCCGGTGATGCTGGAGAGCAGGGCGGCCGAGAAGGCGCCCAGCAGCAGCTGACCCTCGATGGCGACGTTGACGACGCCGACCCGCTCGCCGATGACCCCGCCGAGCGCGCCGAACACGAGCGGCACGGACAGCGACACCGCCCCGAACAGCAGGCTCGTCACGGGCACCAGCCCGCCGGCGGCCGCCCACACGAGGAAGGCGAAGACGCCCAGCACGCCGAACACCGCGGTGAGCCACAGCGGGGTGCGCCGGTACGACCAGGCCTCCCAGGCGGCCCAGAGGGCGAGGAGGACGAGCACCACCAGGAGGATCCAGCTGGTCGGTGCGGTCGGCAGCCCCACCTCGGGCAGCGCGATCGCGGACGACGGGTCGCCGAGGCGGAAGGTCGAGACACCGTCGCGGGGCGCGAAGGCGAACAGCGCGGCGAGCAGCACGATGACGACGCCGAAGACGATCGGCACCTTGAACTTGCGTGCCTTGACGACGGCGAGCTGGATGGTGCCGTCACCGGCCTCGCGCGTGGATGTGGGCGCGCTCATGCCGCCACCGCCTTCTTCGCGGCCTTGGCTCGCGCCTTGGCCGCCTTCTCGACATCGGTCTTGGGGAGGAAGAACACGGCGCGCAGCAGCGGCGGCGCGGCGATGAAGAGCACGATGAGGGACTGCACGACGAGCACGATGTCGACCGGGATCCCCTGCGCCTGCATCGAGAACGACCCCGCCTTGAGCGCGCCGAACAGGATGCCGGCGGCGAACGTGCCCCACGCCCGGCTCCGGCCGAGGAGGGCGACGGTGATGGCGTCGAACCCGATCCCGGCGTCGATCGTCGCCCCGAAGCCGGTCACCACGGTGCCCTGGATCTGGTTCATCGCGGCAAGACCGGCGAGGCCCCCCGCGAACAGCATCGCGTAGACATAGAGGCGTTCCACGTTGATGCCCGCGGCGCGCGCGGCGTGCGGGTTCTCGCCGACGGCACGCATGCGGAGCCCGAGGCTGGACCGCTCGATCAGCCACCAGACGACCACGGTCGCCAGCAGCACGACCACGAAGCCCCAGTCGAGGGCGGGGAACAGCGGGCCGAGCAGGTCGGGGAACTGCGCGGAGGCCGGCGTCGGCCGCGTCTGCGGCTGGTTGGTGCCGGTCATCTGCAGCAGCCCGGGGCTGCGCAGCATCCACAGCAGCAGGTAGAACGCGACGTAGTTGAGCATGATCGTGAGGATCACCTCGTGCGCGCCCGTCTTCGCCTTCAGCAGACCGACGAGCCCGCCCCACAGCGCGCCGCCGACGATGCCGGCGATGAGCGTGAGCGGAAGGTGGATCCACATCGGCAGGTCGAGGTTGAACGCGAAGAGCCCGGCGAACAGGGCGCCGATCAGCATCTGGCCGCGGGCGCCGATGTTGAACAGGCCCACGCGGAACGCGAGGGCGACGCCGAGACCGGCCGCGATCAGCGGGGCCGCGAAGCCGAGCGAGTTCGTGATGGGGCGGATCTGCGCCTCGAAGCTCGCCCCCCGCGGGTTGAACACGGCGCCGCGGAAGAGCGCCTCATACCCGTTGTACACGGCGGTCCAGATCGCCACGAGGGTGTCGCCCGGACGGGAGAAGAAGTAGCCGGCGGCGGCCTGCACGTCCTCGTTGGTCACGGCGATGAGCACACCGCCGACGATCATCGCCAGCACGATCGCGAGCAGCGTCGTCACGGCGCTGCCGCGCATGAGGTCGCGGAGGAACACGTTCGCGCGCGGCGGGGCGGGAACCTGCTCCCCGGTCAGCGGACCGCCGGCGGGCGGCAGCTGCTCACTGGGGCGCGCCGCGTCCGCGGCGTTGGGCGTCGAACCGCTCATGCGGCCACCTCCGGGTCGGTTGCGCCGGCCATCATGAGGCCGAGGGCCTCGCGCGGGGTGTCACCGGGAACGATCCCCACGATCGTGCCGCGGTACATGACGGCGATGCGGTCGGCGAGTGCCGTGACCTCGTCCAGCTCGGTGGAGACCACGACGACGGGGATGCCGGCATCCCGCGTCTCGATGATGCGCTTGTGGATGAATTCGATGGAGCCGACGTCGACGCCGCGGGTCGGCTGGGCGGCGACGAGCAGCTTCAGATCGCGGCTCATCTCGCGCGCGATGACGACCTTCTGCTGGTTTCCGCCGGAGAGCGTTCCGGCCGGGGTCTGCGGGCCCTGCGTGCGGATGTCGTACTCGGTGATGCGGTCGCGGGCGAAGTCGTCGAGCACGCCCCGCCGGATGGTGCCGAAGGTCGAGAAGGCCGGGTCGGTCGAGCGGTCGAGGATGAGGTTCTCGGCGACGGTGAACCCGCCGACGAGCCCGTCCTCCGTGCGATCCTCGGGGACGAATCCGACGCCCGCCTCGAGGATGGCGCGGACGCTCTTGCCGGCGAGCTGCTCGCCGTTCAGGCGGATGGAGCCCTCGGTGCGGGCTGCGAGGCCGACGATGGCCTCGACGAGTTCGGTCTGGCCGTTGCCCTGGACGCCCGCGACGGCGAGGACCTCGCCGGGCCGGACGTCGAAGCTCACGTCGTCGACGACGATCGCCCCGGTGGCGGTGAGGACGCGGAGGTCGCGGACCTCGAGCCCGCCCTCGCGGGTCTGCGGCGGCGCCTTGTGCACCGTCAGCTCGACGGCGCGGCCGACCATGAGCGAGGCGAGCTCGGCGTTGGTGGCGGTGGGGGCGGCTTCGCCGACGACCTTCCCGAGGCGGATGACGGTGATCCGGTCGGCGACCTCGCGGACCTCGCGGAGCTTGTGGGTGATGAAGACGATGGAGGTGCCGTCGTCGCGGAGCTGGCGCATGATCGCCATGAGCTCGTCGGTCTCCTGCGGGGTGAGCACGGCGGTCGGCTCGTCGAAGACGAGGACCTTCGCGTCGCGCGAGAGCGCCTTGATGATCTCGACGCGCTGCTGCACGCCGACCGGGAGGTCGCCGACGAGCGCGTCGGGGTCGATCTGGAACCCGAAGCGGTCGGCGACGGCGCGCACGTGCTGCCGTGCCCCGTCGAGGTCGAGGCGGCCGAGGGCCTTGGTGTCCTCGTGACCGAGCATGACGTTCTCGGCCACGGTGAAGACGGGGATCAGCATGAAGTGCTGATGGACCATGCCGATGCCGGCCGCCATCGCGTCACCCGGTCCGCGGAAGTGCTGGACGACATCGTCCAGAAGGATCTCCCCCTCCTCGGCGCTGTACAGGCCGTACAGCACGTTCATGAGGGTGGACTTGCCTGCGCCGTTCTCACCGAGGAGAGCGTGGATCTCGCCCGGCCAGACCACGAGATCGATGTGGTCGTTGGCGACGAGACTGCCGAATCTTTTCGTGATTCCGCGGAGTTCGAGCTTCATATCAGCACCTTATCCGGCGCCCGCTCCCACGCGGGAGGGCGCCATCGCTGTGTCTGCCGGACGGCACTCGGGGCGGGCCGCTTGCGCTGGCCCGCCCCGAGTGGTGATCAGTCAGATCACGGGGAGTTCGGCGACTCCACCGTGATGTCACCGGCGATGATCGACTCCTGGAGGGCGGCGATCTCGTCGAGCAGGCCGTCAGGCAGCTGCGACTCGAAATCGTGGAAGCTCGAGAGCTTGACGCCCTCGTTCTCCAGGGTGCCGATGTAGGGAGCCGGGTCGAAGTCGCCCGCGGCGGCGGCGATGGTGGCGTCGTGGACGGCCACGTCGATCGCCTTCATGATCGACACCAGCGTGATGTCGGTGACGCTCGTGTCGGCGACAGCGAGGTCGCTGTCGACACCGAGCATGAGGGTCTGCTCACCGCTGTCGGCGATGGCCGCGGCAGCGCTCTGGTAGACCGGGCCGCCGACGGGCAGGATGACGTCCACACCCTGGTCGAGGACGCCCTGGGCCGTCTGCTTAGCCGTGTCGTTCGCGTCGAAGCCGCCCGTGAAGGAGCCCTTCTGCGTCGCCATGTCCCAGCCGAAGAGCTCGACCGAGGCACCCTTGTCCTCGTTGTACTTCTCGACGCCGAGCTGGTAGCCGTCCATGAACACGGCGACCGACGGGATCTGCATGCCGCCGAAGGTGCCGACCTTGTTCACGCCGGACTCGGCCGACCATGCGGCAGCGGCGTAGCCGCCGAGGTACGCGGCCTCAGCCGTGTTGAAGACGAGGGGCTTGATGTTCGGCGCGTCGGTCTCACCGTTGAAGTCGGTGTCGGCGTAGTCGTCGATGATCGCGAACTGCAGGTCGGGGTTCGCGGTGGCGGCAGCGGCCGTCGCGGCGGCCAGCTTGAAGCCGACGGCGACGATGAACGTGCAGCCCTCGGAGATCGCGGTCTCCATGTTCGGCGCGTAGTCGTTGTCGTTGGCCGACTCGAACTCGAGCGGCTCGACGCCGAGCTCCTCGGCGGCCTGGTCCATGCCGTTCTTGGCGGACTCGTTGAACGACTTGTCGTTCCAGCCGCCGGCGTCGGAGATCAGGCAGGGCAGGAAGCCCTCCACGACGGTGGGTGCGTCGCCGCTGGGAGCCGACGTCGGGTTCGCCTCCGGTGCGGTGCCACAGCCGGCGAGCGCCGTGATCAGAAGCGCCGCGCCGGCGATGCCGGCGAGCTTCTTGGTGGTCGAGATGGTCAATGCAGCCTCCACATTGATGGACCCGCGGATTTCGCGGGGAACGACTCGAAGTTACCGATTGTTTCGCCGCTCCCCACGCTGATCAGCCCTGCGGGGCGGAATGGTTACAAAGACGCAATGATCCCGTCACGCGCGTGGCACCCTGCGCACCCGCACAGGTCAGAGGACGTCGCCTCGACCGGTGAGCTTCAGCGCGTCCACGACGCCCTTGACACGCTGCGCGTGCTCGCTCGTGGTGACCAGGAGCGCGTCCGGGGTGTCCACGACGACGATGTCCTTCACGCCGATGAGGCTGATGACCCGCTGCGTGTGGCTGATGACGATGCCGCTCGCGGCGTCGGAGAGGATCCGCGCGTTCTCCCCCAGGATGGCGAGGTCGTTCTTCCGCCCGCCCGAGTTCAGCTTCGCGAGGCTCGCGAAGTCGCCCACGTCGTCCCAGTCGAAGTGCCCGGGCACGACCGCCAGGCGGCCCTTCAGCGCGGCGGGCTCCGCGACGGCGTAGTCGATGGCGATCTTCTCGAGCTTCGGCCACACCCGGTCCACGACCGGGCCGCGCCGCTCGCGGTCGTCCCAGGCCTCGGCGAGTTCCATGAGCCCCGCGTGCAGGGCCGGGTTGTTCGCCTCGATCTCGGCGAGCAGCACATCGGCGCGGGAGATGAACATGCCGGCGTTCCAGAGGTAGTCGCGGGACGCGACGTACTCCTTCGCCGTGTCGAGGTCGGGCTTCTCGACGAAGCGCTCGACGAGCGCCGCCTCCGGCGCCCCCTCGACGGAGAGCATGTCGGCCTTCTTGATGTACCCGAATCCGACCGAGGGCTCCGTGGGGGTGATGCCGATCGTGCAGATATAGCCTTCGCGGGCGACGGCGACGGCCTGCTGGACGGCCCAGTGGAAGACGGGCAGCACGCGGATGACGTGGTCGGCGGCGAACGACCCGATGATCACGTCGGGTTCCCGGCGGTGCAGGATCGCCGCAGCCAGGCCGATCGCGGCCGCGGAGTCGCGCGGCTCGGACTCGAGGAACACGTTCGCGTCGGGGATGCCGGGCAGCTGGTCCTCCACGGCGGCACGGTGTGCGCGACCCGTGACGACGGCGATCCGGTCGGCGCCGGCGAGGGGCTCGAGGCGGTCCCAGGTGTCCCGGAGGAGCGACCGGCCGGAGCCGGTGAGGTCATGGAGGAACTTCGGCGCGTCGGCACGCGACAGCGGCCACAGCCGGCTGCCGACGCCGCCGGCCGGGATGACCGCGTAGAAGTCTTCGATCTTGTCCACCATGCCCCTGAGCCTATCTGGCGGGCCCTCCCCGACCGGCGGCCGAGATCTCTCGACGTCGAGAGAACTTAGGTGCACCTTCGTCGCCTCACCCGCGAGGACGGGAATAGGATGATCGGAGCGCCCGTGTGCGGCGATGAGGCCCGAAGCCCCCCGGGGAGGACGGCGCCCTCGTCGGACCGAGGCGCCCGTTCACACCAAGGGAGGACGACCGTGTCTGCACCAGCACGCGTCACACCGTCGGTAAGCCAGACCACGTCCCGAACGCCGCGCGGCACGCTCTACCGCGGCCGGGAGGGCATGTGGTCGTGGGTACTGCACCGCGTCACCGGCGTCGCCATCTTCTTCTTCCTGCTCGTCCACATCCTCGACACGGCGCTGATCCGCCTGTCCCCCGAGGCCTACGACGCTGTCATCGGGACCTACAAGAACCCGATCATGGGCCTCGGCGAGGTCGCCCTCGTCGCCGCGATCGTCTACCACGCGTTCAACGGGCTGCGCATCATCGCCGTCGACCTGTGGCCGTGGGCCACACGCCACCAGCGGCAGCTGTGGTGGGGCGTCCTGGGCCTCTGGGCCGTCACGACGCTCGGCTTCGCCGTGCGCCACATCCCGATCGTCTTCTCGCAGCTCGGAGGGGGACACTGATGACCGCCGACACCCTGGCCGCCCCCCGCACCCCGAAGGCGCGCAAGAGCGGACCGAACCTGGAGAAGTGGGGCTGGATCTACATGCGCGCCTCCGGCGTGCTGCTGATCGTCCTCATCTTCGGGCACCTGTTCGTCAACCTCATGCTCGGCGACGGCATCCACGGCATCGACTTCGCGTTCGTGGCCGGCAAGTTCGCCACCCCGTTCTGGCAGTGGTGGGACGTGCTGATGCTGTGGCTCGCCCTCATCCACGGCGCCAACGGCATGCGGACGATCGTGAACGACTACGTGCATGGTGCGCGCACCCGCACGGTCCTGGTCTGGGCGCTGTGGCTCGCCGCCGGCTTCCTGATCCTCCTGGGCACCCTCGTGGTGTTCACGTTCGACCCGTGCCTCGGCATCGAGAACAGCACGACCGACTGGCTGATCGAGATGTGCGCCGCCCAGTGAGGGCCGCGGCACTGACGACGACGAAGCAGAAGACGAAGGCATCCCACACGTGAGCACCCAGACCGCAGACACCGTCGTCAAGGACGGCGTCCACTACCACGAGTTCGACATCGTCATCGTCGGCGCCGGCGGCGCCGGGATGCGTGCGGCGATCGAGGCCGGCCCCGGCGCCAAGACCGCCGTGATCTCCAAGCTGTACCCGACGCGCTCGCACACCGGCGCGGCGCAGGGCGGCATGGCGGCGGCCCTCGCCAATGTCGAAGAGGACTCCTGGGAGTGGCACACCTTCGACACCGTCAAGGGCGGCGACTACCTCGTCGACCAGGATGCTGCGGAGATCCTCGCCAAGGAGGCCATCGACGCCGTCATCGACCTCGAGAACATGGGGCTGCCGTTCAACCGCACCCCCGAGGGCAAGATCGACCAGCGCCGCTTCGGCGGGCACACCGCCGACCACGGCAAGACCCCCGTGCGTCGCGCGTGCTACGCCGCCGACCGCACCGGTCACATGATCCTGCAGACGCTGTTCCAGAACTGCGTCAAGCTCGGCATCAACTTCTTCAACGAGTTCTACGTGCTCGACCTCATCACCGTGAAGGATGAGGCCGGCGCCACGCAGGTCGCGGGCGTCGTCGCCTACGAGCTGTCCACCGGCGACCTGCACGTCTTCCACTCGAAGGCCGTCATCTTCGCCACCGGCGGGTTCGGCAAGATCTTCAAGACGACCTCCAACGCGCACACCCTCACCGGCGACGGCGTCGGTGTCGTGTGGCGCAAGGGCCTGCCGCTGGAGGACATGGAGTTCTTCCAGTTCCACCCGACCGGCCTCGCCGGGCTCGGCATCCTGCTGACCGAAGGCGCCCGCGGCGAAGGCGCGATCCTCCGCAACGCCTCCGGTGAACGCTTCATGGAGCGCTACGCCCCCACCATCAAGGACCTCGCGCCGCGCGACATCGTCTCGCGCTGCATGGTGCAGGAGGTCGCGGAGGGCCGCGGCGCGGGCCCCCACAAGGACTACGTGTACCTGGACTGCACGCACCTGGGCGCCGAGGTCCTGGAGACCAAGCTCCCGGACATCACCGAGTTCGCCCGCACCTACCTGGGCGTCGACCCGGTCGTCGAGCCGGTCCCGGTGATGCCGACCGCGCATTACGCGATGGGCGGCATCCCGACCAACAACGACGCACAGGTGCTGAGCGACAACACGACCGTGGTCCCCGGCCTGTACGCCGCCGGCGAGTGCGCGTGCGTGTCGGTGCACGGCTCGAACCGCCTGGGCACCAACTCGCTCCTCGACATCAACGTCTTCGGCAAGCGCGCCGGCCGCAACGCGGTCGAGTACGTCAAGACGGCCGACTTCGTCCCGCTCCCCGAGGACCCGGCCCGCGAGGTGCGCGATCTTCTCGAGGGCCTCCGCAACAACGCGGGCACCGAGCGCATCGCCGTGCTCCGCAAGACGCTGCAGGACGAGATGGACCGCAAGGCCCAGGTGTTCCGCACCGACGAGTCGCTGTCCGAGGTCATGGATGTCATCGCGGACCTCCGCGAGCGCTACCGCAACGTCCACGTCGACGACAAGGGCAAGCGCTTCAACACCGACCTGCTCGAAGCCGTCG
>Ga0006562J51391_1000194_pt1 | contig 10530 bp, 6 predicted proteins | sample Ararhi6_input_d2_FD_51391 | JGI IMG/M metagenome (IMG submission 51391) | reverse complement strand
ATACAGAAGAAGAGCTTCGCTCAATTATTGAAGCTTCTATTGAATCTTTGTCTACCCTTCCTGATACAGCTAGAGAAGAAGCTATTGTAGGGAATGGAAATGAACAGCGCTGGAACGGCCCAGACAATACAACGCTTTTACTTGTTCATGAAGATGATCTGTGGAATGTTTATTCTGGCTTGAATTTAGAGGCAGCATTTCTATCTTACGAAGAAGCAGAAGATTATTTGTTTGAAGAAGGCTTCCGCCGCCTATAAGCTTGCGTCTATACGCAAAAACCTCGCTGTTGATTAACAGCGAGGTTTTTTCATTTTTTCACAGAAGGCTGAGGGCTAATGCGCGGTATTAAAACCGCAAATAATACAACAACCCCCACACCAATCAATAATAAATAAAACCATTGTAGATCTGATGACTTTTCAGAAGCAGTTTGTTCTGTTCGATCTTTCTTGTAGGAAGTGTTTTTAGAAGAAAACAAGTTATATTCTTTTGCTTTCGCAGAAATCGTATTATCTTCAGCTGATGCGTTCGCAAAAAGACTTTCTTTTAAGCTCTCTTTCTCTGCATCTTCCTCTTTTTCAAATGTAAGATCCTTTATTTCCTCCGGAATATTTCCTACTTCTTTTTTATTTTCTAGCAAAGATTCGGGGTCCAAGTTAATCGGATCATCTTTATATACATTTGGTTTAATCTCTTCAACGTTTCCGTCATCAGCTTCAGCCGCTGCTGCTATAGGGAAACAAAGAAGTGAAAAAATAAGAACCATACTTCCAATCTTCTTATTAAGCACTATAGGTTTCATCATTTTCAACCTCTTTAGTCGTCTTTAAAGCACGAATAATAGATGGCAGAACACTTAAAACGGCAGTCATTCCCAGTAATACAATAAGCGCCTGTCCAAACAGAGACTGCGTATCATATTGAATTGACATATATACTTTAGATACTGGATCTTCGTAATTAAAGTTTGGCATAGATAAGTTAAGAAGCGGGGTAATATAAAATAAAATCAACCCTACTGTCGTCACCCATCCAGCGAAGCTTCCTAATAAGAAAGCAATACGTACGAGTGTAGATGAAGCAAGCAATAAGACGATCGTAAAGATTGACCATTCCATTGCCCGGTCTCCTGATAACGAATAAATATTAAGGCTAAAGATACTTACCATTAACCCTACAATCAAATTCAATAACCCAAACAGCGTACCTTTCACAAGCATAGGTGCATGTCGGTAGTATTGACTGAAATAGCCAATTAGTAAGCTGCTGATTAAGATAATAACCAAAATGACAACCGGTGGAACCTCTTTTACTTTTTCAGCCGGCACTTCACCGCTTACTTGAAGAGGATTCGCTAAATAATGATAAACGTAATCATTATTCTGTCCATCTACTAATGTATTATTTAACAAACGGTATACCTGGCCGCGAACCAACTTCGTTGAATCCACGTTTTGGGCCCACTTGCTGTTAAGCGTGTCAGCTTTATCCTGAACTTCATTTACACGCTTCTGCAATTCATCTGTGTATGTGACAACATTTGCTTGTCTTTCACCTAAAGATGAAATGAGTTCGTTCATTCCCTTCAACTCTTGACCCATGCTTTGCTGCAGCGTCATTAAGCCCGTTACGTCCGGAGCTTCTTTCTTTTCTAATGCTTGATCTTCACCTGCGCTAGATTGAAGCTCTTGATTCATTGCATTTGCTTTTTCTTGAATAGCTGATAGCTCTTCCATAATAGATGCTTGTTCAGCATCAACTGTTTGTCCATATTGATCAGCAAAATCTTGCACTGAACTTTGGAACTGTGCTAACTCTTCTTTTGTTAAAGACAGGTTTTGTTGGATTTGCTCACGCGCGTCTTGAGAAGAGACGGTTCCAGCTAACGCCTGCTGCAAACTTCCTTTAATAGAGTCATTGTTAAGGACGCTGTTCTGTATGTCTGTATTTCCTACTTGAGCTAAAGTCAAATCATACTGCGATAAATCACCGTAGTACTTTAGCAGATCTTCTGTACTGCTGCTTTGAATCTTACCTGAGAATGTATTGCTCAACTTTTCCTTGCGAGAAGCTGAAAGGTTTGGAGAAGATAAGATTTTATCTTCTTTGTTTGTAATCATCGTAATGAGATTCTCTACATCCACACTACCTTTAGAAGGCTTTTTGCCGTCTTCTTTCAACTTTTCATTCTCTTTTTTTAATCGTTCATTTTCTTCTTGAAGCTTAGCAATTTGACTGCTCGACGACTTAGTCGCTTCTTCTAAGTCTTTCTCTGCTTTGTTTTTCTGTGCTGTCAAAGAATTAACGTCTGCTTCCAAACTGGCAATTTTCTGCTTCAGCGCATCCGTATTTTCTTCTGAAGCTTCCGGCTGAACGGTTACATTTTGCAGCTCATCTTTGACTGCCTGTACCTGTGTTTTCAGATTAGCCACTTTTTCAAGCGCACTTTTCACAGCATTGGATGTACCTGATGTGTCCGGTGTTTCAGGTGTTTCAGGCGTTTCCGTTCCCTCAGTTGTCTCAGTTGTCTCAGGCGCTTCAGGTGTTTCATTTACCATTCCTTGGAGCTGCTGTTCTAAGTCTTCAAGCCCTTTTGAAATATCATCAAGCTTTGCCGTTTGCTGAGATAAATCCACTTGAATTGGTTCTGGCGTTCCTTCGCCTTGACCGGAATCTGGCTGAGTTCCGTCATCTTCTCCAGGATCTGTCGGCGTCTCTCCACCTTGATTAGGATCTGGCTGAGTTCCGTCACCTTCCCCAGGGTCCGTGGGCGTATCTCCGCCTTGATTAGGGTCTGGCTGAGTTCCATCACTTTCCCCTGGATTCGTTGAGTCTCCGCCCCCCTCATTTGATGAAGCTGTCTCTAGCTGCGCACGAAGCGGCTTTAGCTTACTTTCAATTTGGTTTAGGGTTGTTTGCTCAGACTGCTGTTTGTATGAACTGACTATTTGGCCGTTCAAATCTTGCAGAGCTTTTTCTTGTTCACTGACGTTATCCGCTTGTTGATCTCCAAGTTCTCCGACGGCTTTTTGATTTTCATCCAGCTGCTGTTGAATGGAAGATAAGCCACTAAACACTTGATTGGCCTGCTCATTAAAATTTTGCTTAGAGCTTGGCTGATTAGATTCAAGGGAAGACAACCCTTGTTGAATCGCAGCGACGCTTTGAGCCTGCGTTTTTTCAAGCATTTGTTTTTGTGTTTCTTGATATGTTTGATATTGATTTACATATTCAATGAAGCTGTTTAAATTCTTTTCAACCTGTTCTACGTCGCCTTGTCTGTCGCTAGAACCTTTTTCTGCTTTATTTACATTATCTTGGATTTGCTGAAGAATTTTCTTTTGATCATTTAATTCACCTGCTAAATCTTTTGAATTCGGTTTATAAAAAGCGACCATTGTTTTTTGAAAGGCGATTTCTTTATTTAGAATTTTATCGAACTGTCCGCGTACCTTATCTACTTCCTGTGATACATAACTCCAGTACAAGGAGGACATTTCATTATTAACCTTTGTAGTAGCATCTTCTAATTCCCCTACTACTTTTTCCTTATTAACTGCGTTAAGCTGACTTTGAACTTTGTATTCCAAAGTGGCTTTTTCTGGCTTTTTTTCCTGATACGATAAAATATTTTGTGAGAAAGTCGAGGGAATATAGATAACCGCATCATATTTCCCATTCTGTAAACCGCTTGTAGCTGCGCTTCGTCCAAGCACGGTCCATTGATAATCCGACCCCTCCTGTAAAAGAGGAGTCACTTTTTCTCCAAATTCTATCGCTTTTTCACTGTTTTCTTTTACTCCATTATCTTCGTTAACAACCGCAATCGTTCTTGTTGAGTTTTCTGTGACTTGCAGCGGGTTGTCTCCAATATACTGGAAAAAGAAAGAAGGAAGAGCCAAAATTAAAACAACAGCTAATATGACTTTAAGTGTATACTTACGCTGTTCGGTCATGTTAAGATCTTCCTTTCACTTACACATAGCGGGATTTGAATTCTTGTTTCTTTTCCACTTTTAATATAATAACCGAAGCCAGGATTAACATCGGCTTCTTTTCGGTCATAAGGAAGCGTAAATAAGCTTTGCTCTGTTTTCTTCATCAACAACACGGCTTGGCCAATTTGCTTCACTTCTGTTGTTAGCGCGTCAAATCCTTTTGAAAACTCATTGTTGTTCCCAGCAACAATCAAGTTAAAGCCCAGGTGGCTATAATTTTTCATCAATTTTGTAATGCGATCCTGCAAGACGCTGTCTAAGTTTTGCTGGAATCGTACAAATCCGTCTACTACAAGCATGATGGGGGCAAATGAAAGACTGTGTACTGTTCCTTCCTGCACTGCTTCCAAATACTTATTTTCACGTCGCTGCAATCGTTCTTCCGTTAGGTCAAGCCAGTCGACGATTTGTTCTTTTGTTTCCATGTAAACAACTTGCTCTTCAGCTGCATAGCTTGATAAACCACGGTCAACCGAATCAAATAGTCCGATTTGCTTCACGCCTTGTTCAAGCGCTGTTTGCAGTATGACTTTCACTACATTTGTCTTTCCTTTTTGCGTCTGCCCCATGACAATGCAATGCTTATTTTTCGTAAAGTTCATATGCACCGGTCGAACAAACTCTTCATCTAACCCAAGAGGAATAAATCCTTTTTCCCGAATAACTCTTCTGTCCGTCATAAACTCGGCAAGTACAAGTTTCGATGACAGCATTGGCACCGGCTCCGGAAGAATAGCATCAGCATATTGATTCTTTAATCGTTGAATGTGCAGCTTAACTGCATCAAAAATTTCAAAATCATCTTTTCCTTCCGCAGGTAAAAACAGCTGAGCAAAATAAGGTTGATCCGTTTTGATAATAGCCCGGCCTGGAATAGACTCTAGCGCATACGGCGTACGTCCTAAAATAGAATACGCTTCTGAATGATCCATTAAATAATGAACCACTTTCGTTTTCAAGTTATTCATAAGTGACTGACGAATAGAATTCACGCGCGTCGCGGTAAAGATCATATAAATTCCTAAAGACTGGCCGTCACGCACAAGCTGTGTGAACTGCATTTCTAGATCTTGCATTTCTTCTTTGACCAGATCAAAATTATCAATTGTGATGAAAATTAGAGGAAGCTCTTCTGAACTTAGAGCATTATACATTTTGATATTGCTAACTTCCTGCTGTTGAAATAACTGCTTTCGCCTTGCAATTTCTTGTTTGATAATCGTCATGAATTTTTCGATTTTACGCATTTGATCCATTAAGAAATAGTCTGCCGTATGAGGCAGCTGACGAAGCGGCAGCAGCGTACCGTTTCCAAAGTCAAAAATGTAATAATGAAGCTGCTCCGGGCTCTGTCTTTCAGCTAGACTAAGAAGCAACATCATGACTGTAAACGATTTACCATATCCTGACGAACCAAATATACCAACATTCCCATCGTCCATCAGCTGATAGTTATATACCGTTTGACTTTGCTTTTCAGGTTCATCAATCAAGCCAATTGGGAATATGCCGTCTCGCTTCTCTTTGTACTCACTGCGAAGCAATCTCTCTTTAAGAGGCGGCAGCCATGGACTATTTAATTTTTTGATACCTAGTTCCCGCTGCGTTTGTTCGATTTTTTGCACCACAACATCAATTTCCGCTTCCGCTTGTTTAGATGACGTCTGCTGAGTAGATACATCAGATAAAGGAATCAACCCGAGATCTGTTACAATGGCTACTTCATCTTCAGCCCCATACGTATCTTCCATGTACGGCGCGCCGCTCCAAGCTGACTGAAACAGTTCATACACTTCATTATTTCCAACCTGCAGATAGCCTCGACCCGTCACCGTAATAGAAGCAGCGTCCGCATTTTTTAAGATTTCTTTACTATCAGCGGCATCTTGGACTTTTAATGCTACTTTAAAGCGCGCATTACTCCAAATTTGATCATCAATAACACCGCCTGGCTTTTGTGTTGCTAAAATTAAATGAACGCCTAGACTGCGTCCAATTCGCGCCGCGCTGACTAATTCGCGAATGAACTCCGGTTCTTCACTTTTTAACTCAGCAAATTCATCCGAGATTAAGAATAAGTGAGGCAGAGGTTCTTCTGCCATACCCTGCTTATATAAATCTGTATAATCATTAATATGATTGACTTCATATCTATCAAACAAGCGTTGGCGTCGCTTTAATTCACTTTTAATAGAGGCTAAGGCTCTTGTACTAAAATTCTTACTTCCTTCAATATTTGTAATGGTTCCAAGCAGGTGAGGCATGTTTTTAAACGGCTGAGCCATTCCTCCCCCTTTATAGTCAATCAGTAAAAATGCGGCTTCATGGGGGTGGAAATTCACCGCTAGAGAAAGAATGTACGTTTGTAAAAATTCACTTTTCCCTGACCCCGTCGTACCTGCAAGTAATCCATGAGGGCCATGAGCTTTTTCGTGAAGATTTAGTTCCACAATATCTTCTTTTCCTTTTAAACCAATTGGAACGGCTAGCGACTTAGCTGATTCATTGCTGTGCCACCTTTGCACGATATCCAGCTCACCAATTTCTCTTGCTTTAAATAATTCTAAGAATGAAACGCTATTTGGAATTGAGTTGGTCATGCCAACTTGGTGATCCAATGTCCGCAGCATCCTTGCAAATCTTTCATTATAATCAAGCTTGTGTTTATCAAGCTGAAATGGAATATTCACAGCTTTTTGCTTTTGAATTAATATATCCCCCTCGGATTCGTTAATATAACGAACGAGTGTGTGAACATGCTCTGTTAAGCTTTCTTTCGTCTCTGCCGCAAATATCGTAGAGAACCCAAGATGAGGGTGATACCCTTCCAAATACTCCAAGATAACGTGATCTGCAATTAACTGCTGATTCGTAATAATAAAAACAAAGTGAGGCAAGAAAACCCCTTCCCCTTTTGCTTCATCCAAGTCGCGTTCTCTCAGCATTTCATAAATAGAAGATAAAAGCTGATCTCTCGTTTGTTCATTATAAATGAAACCTTTCGCAAAAGAATGGGGCAGCTGAAAATGAGGAAGCCATTTCATCCATTCCCATTCTTTATATTCTTCTTCATCAAAAATGAATACGAATCTCACATCATGATAACTGTGGGAGAATGCCAGCTGTCCTACAAGCTGATGCAGTTCATTCTTCACCGTTTTCATCTTTCCTACCAAACCGATAGAGCCTAAACCTAAATGAGCGGTAACAGGGGCATTTTTCACTTCTCGATAGACCTTTTCCATGTGCTGAGACTGCTCAAGCAAATCATCAATTTCTCGATTAGCCATATCTCCACTATTTAAAGAAATTTGATAGCTTCCAGGAACTGTTCCTTTTCCAAGACGCACCTGTAAGAAATCACTGCTTTCCAAAGTTCGTTCCCAAATTCGATCGGAAATCTGTTCTGTTAAATATTTCATTCGTTCAAACGTTGGAAAATGATAAGATAATACATCTCGTTGAACCGAGACTAGTTCTTGTAATTCCTCACGCTTGTTTTCTAAGTACTTTGTATAAATTCGACGACGGCGCTCCTGCCGCTTCTTGCGCTGTTTTTTATCTTTGAAATATTGAACGGTAGATACAATCAGCGTGGTCGTAAACATCATGACAGATATAATAATAAAAATTCCCCTGGGCTGAATAATCGATACCGTACCCATGACTAAAAGCATGACTAATGGCGGTAAAATGGTAAGCCATAAGCTTCGGTTATTTTCATCATTGTCTTGAGACGGAAAGGACAAGCTGACCTTATCATTAGGCAAATCATATATCATGCGCGGTGTCCGTCTATAAACCGGGTACTTCTTTTTCATTTCAGAAATAGGCTGTGCCGTAGCTGGAAGCTTAGATGCATAATCATAGCAGCTTTGAATCTTCAGCAAATCTTTTTCGATCAATTGAATCGTCATAGAAGACCATAAAATAAGATCTCCGGGCTGAAGGTTCTTATTCTCTTCTAGTCGGTGTCCATTAAGATAAAGCGGTTCTTGGTTATAAAAGACCTTCCACTTCCCGTTTATCTTTGATAAGTAAAATCCTTCTTTTGGCTCTACTACACACTTTTCTTTCTGCTGATACACATCAGCTGCTTCATCACTCGTGGAAAACGAGACTTCTGATCCGTAATCAATATAATAGACAGCTTCTTTAACAGCCGCCTCCGTAAGGGCAAAGGTTAAAGCCTGTCCTTGTTCTCGCCATACAAACGACTCAGAAACAGATAGCTCTGCTATCCTTTCTTCTCCGTAGGAAATCAAGAGCCGGCCGTTCTTTTCAGATGAAAGCGTCATTTGCCCTTTCTCAAACGGATAGGAAAAAGTAAAAGTTTGATGCTGAGTGTTTCCAACCGTTGCTTGGCGAAAGGTTTTAAAATCTACAGGCAGCTGCTGATACGTTTGCCCACTAACTATCCAAAGCATATTCATACAACTACCTCCCTACTTCGATTGATCTTCCTGCTGTTTTTTCTGCTCTTCTTGTTTCTTTTTCTCGGCTTCTGCAGCTTTCTGTTCTTCTTCCTGCTGCTTGGCCGCCTGTACTTCCTCAGCCTGTTTCTCTTCTTGCTGCTTGGCTGCTTCCGCTTCTTGCTGATCATTTTCTTTCTTGAATTCTTCCAATTCATTCGCTACTTTATCAAGCTCTTCTTGCTTTTTATCAGCGGCTAAATCGTTGTCTGTCTTTAGCTGACCTTCGTATTTCATTAGTGCATAGATAATTAACGAACGTTCTTCTAACAACCTGCTAACTTCTAAAGCTTTTTTGTTGTCTCCTCGGCCAATGTAAAACCAATAGGCAAAGTACTGAGGATCTGACTGAAGCGTAATAGTCTTTAAAGCATTTGCTTTTTGCTCCTCTCCTAACTTTTCATTAACAAGATAGGAAGTTGCTATTTCGTATTGCACAATTTTAGGCATGCTTTCAATATCGTAATCTTCAAGTGTGTCGACTACTTTACTGTAGTTTTTTTCAAGAAAGTATTCGTTGCTTTCTACAAATGCTTCTTGTTTCGGCTGAGCAAAAAAGTAAGAGTAAAAAGTATAAATAAGAGCTGGAATTAATAAGACAAGTATACCGACAGACGAAAACTTAAAAATGGTCCAGCGTTTTTGAGGAAGTTGAACAAGTGTCTTTTGATGTTTTTCAATTTGGGTTAGCTTATGCTGAACAAATTGACTCAACTCTTCCTCATTGCTGATATGCATTATTTTTTTAGCGTCTTCTTTTAATTGCAAGGTCTCATATAACTTAAAATACTGTTCAAATGTATGCGATGAGTCAACGGCCGCCGCTATCGTAGCCTTTAACTCTTGAAAACTTTGTTCCTCGTTAGACTCATAAGGAGGTAAACTTTCTTTCACTCCATAATGTAAAAAAGCAGGACTTAAACTTTTATCAAAAATGATATTTTCTGGACAAATCAACAAATGCAGCCTTGAAAAAGAATGCTGCTTTACCTTTTTGATAAGCTGATCTGCAAACAGCCACTTTTGCTGTTCTTCTTTTCCTCTTAATGCTGTAAAAGGTTGAAATTCAGAGGTAGGCTTAATTGTTATTTTTAGTTCATCATCGCTCATCATGATTTCTTTTTGAAAAGCCGTGTTTACGTCCTTTAACATTTCAATTTCAACAGAACGATCAAGTCGAATTTTTTCTTTTTGAAAAACAAACGTATATTCATTATTATGACGTGTCATTACAGCTTCGAGCTGTTCTTCTAAGTAAGTCGGTTTCTTCTCTGACATTCTAATAGACTCCTTTAGAGAATTTCGATACAATCACCTGTGGTAATTCCGCAGTTAATCATCGTCTCATTTCCCGAGAAAATAAGATTTTTATTTGAAACACGTATCCACGCACCGTCCTTTGGTGATTGAGTAATTTTTTTAGCTTGCCAAACGATCTCGACTACTTTTTTGATTGAATGATAGTTTGATAGTCGCAAATCGAACCGATCACCTGTATAGTGCTTTAAGTCTACTGTTACTTCTATATACATAGGGTTTCATCACCTCAAAACATAGAAAAAGCGCCTTCATCTTTTGAGAATGGGGCGCTCCTTTTATTACTTCACTTAGATTGTTAGATGAAGTTAACCGCGGATTTGGCTAGCGATTTGGTTATCTGTATCTTCAAGAACATTTGCAGAGTCGTCTAATTGCTTAGCAATTTTTGTAAGTAGGTTAGACATTTCAACGAAAGAAGGTTTTAATTCTTCGTATTGAGCAGCAAACGCTTCGCTTGAAGCACCTTCCCACATATCTTGAAGTTGATTTTTCATTGTATCAAGACGGCTTACTAATTCTTGAACTTGACCGCTTTCGTTAGTATAGCGACCTGCCATGTCGCGAAGCTCTGCTGGTGTTACGCGAATAATTCCTGACATACATATCTCTCCTTCGGTTTATATATTTACTATTATTGTAAGAAACTCTAGTGATAAGGTCAAAGGTTACTTGCAAAAGCCTCCAAAAATGAGAATATGTATCTACAAATACCCCTAAAAAATGCAAATAAAACCTGTAAA
>Ga0006562J51391_1009814_pt1 | contig 10540 bp, 15 predicted proteins | sample Ararhi6_input_d2_FD_51391 | JGI IMG/M metagenome (IMG submission 51391) | reverse complement strand
GCGCGACACCTTCGAGATCAACACCGCCGTTCTGTGTATCGTCTGCTTCTTCCAGACTGTCAGCATCGATAAGCCAGCCAGCCGGGGCGCCAGTGCCTTCAACAGCATCACGCATAGCCTTGACTGCATCGACATTCTTGGGAGCAGATGGGTCAATTGCCTGAGCCGTGCCGACGATCTGGGTCACTTCGCCGAATGCGATGACCTTCGAGCGGCCTTCGGCCTCCTGCAGCGGGGTATCGAACTGGAACTCGATCTCACGGCCTTGCAGGTCTTCCGGGATTTCATTGGGCGCCCCAAACACGCCCATCTTCATCAGAAGGCTGAATTGCAGATCAAGAACGGGCGATGAATAGGACGAGCCGAATGGCTCAAAGATCGGCATTGCTGCGCGAACATATTCCTTCACGCGCTGCTGCGCCTCATACGCGGTCATATCGCCGGACGCAGGAAGGTTCAGCTTATTGATGAACCAGCCATCAGCCAGCGTTGAGCGAATGTCCTGAATGATATCAATGCCAAGAGCTGGGTTCTTACCCAACTCAAGAGCACGCAAACCGGCGCCAAGACGCTCGTCATAGTCAGCATCAAGCCATGTAATGCCGCCCGCATAGAGATTGACGCCACCTTGAACCGCGTCTTCTGTGGCCACGACAGGCGGATCAACGCTCTTTTCCGCGGCTTCAATCAATGTGCGCTTCATGTCCTGAAGCATACGGGCATCAGGCAGAGCCACGACAGCAGCAGGTGAAACCGCATACTGCGAGTCCGACATCGTGTGCCAACGTGGGATGACATAGCAATTCTGCTGGAGAGGCATTTCCTCCAGAATATGACAGCCCTTGTCGACAAGTACCCAGATGGAAATGAACGGCTGGCGCTTCTTTGCACGCTTGCTGTTCATGTCATCGAAATATTCTTCTGCGGGTACGCAGATATGACGGCACTTCAATTCAGAAGTCGGGTCTTCCTCAATTGAGGCTCTTACATCACCGGGAAGCGCATTAGGCCACTTCTTCAGGATATTGCGGCCTGTTATCTTTCTACGACGCTGTACATGGTCAATGACGCCATCATCGTTTTCCATCCAGACGACATCACGAAGATGATGATTGCGCGTCGAAAGGAACCCATCCGGCTTGGCCATGCATGAAATTGCGCCATTGCCGAAGGTAACGAAATCATGGTCACATTCCTTCATCGCCTTCACAGTGCCGGAGATCGGCATGTAATAGTGGCGGCGGAGAATGCTTGTTGCGTTGTCAAGCCATTGACGATTGACTGTCTTCTCATCCACACTCTGGACGCCGGTACGCACCTTGAACCAGATGCTTGAGGGCGGTCGAAGAATGGACGATAGGTTATTGCCCAGATCACGGCGGAACATCACTGGCGTACTGTCAAACAGCCACGATGCGTAATCGTCGCCCTCGACATAGGTACGGGTGAAGTAGGCCCGCTCTGGAAAGAAGTGATCAGCCAGTTCCTGCCAGAGACTGTCAACCTGTGCGCGCTTGGTGAAGAGCGCATCACCGATTTTGACGAGCCGCTCCAGTGCCGTATTGGTCATAAACAGACCGCCTTACTGTGCGCCGCCGAGGGTCTGGTTACCCTGCCCGCTTGATGCTGATCCGCCCGTGAGAATGGTCGACTGGCGACCGCCACGGGTCTGGACTTCCAGAGCACGACGGCGACGGGCTTCCAGTACCTGCGGGTCTTGTTCATCCGGCATAACAGGGGTTGGCTGCGGCTTGGGTGTCTTTCCAAAGCTCATGATTTCATCCTTTCATCTGCGGCGGCGCTTGGCCTGCTGATGCCCAACGTTTGCTGTTGTCTGGCGCTGTTTGTTCGAGGCGCGCTTGATACGAGCGTCTACCGAGTTTTCACCGGCAGACCACGCCATAACGACCGCATCACCCTTGTCGGGAGATCGGCCCAATCTCTTCTTGATTTCGACCTTGCTTTCGACCTGAATGCCGCGAGGCGTGAGTTTCCACGTTGCTGCGGCCAGATCGGCCAATAATTCGGGGTCAGGAGGCAAAGCCACCGGCTCACCGAGATTGGGTTCAAGCGCCTCACGAAACTTCCACATTGTTTCAGCGCGCTTGTTTACGAATTTGAGCTTTCCGTCTCGCGTCGACTTGCGGGACTCATCAGCTCCATTGAATGGCACGAGGTTAATCCCCCGTACGTTGTTCTTCAGATGCGAATAGACGCCGGAGCCATATCCGCCGCCCATATCGATAATGACCGTGCATCCATCGCGCATCAAAGCCAGATCGCGCGCTGCAAGGTCTATCGGGTCAATCATCCCCTTGAGACGTTCTGAAATGATTTCGTCATACCAATGACCATGACGACGGGCGAAGGTATTCGCGTCACCGCCACCTAATGCAACGTCATGTGCAAGACTGGACATTCCCATGCTATTAGGCACTTCAGACGTCCATCTGGCCTGCGCCATCCGTATCCATTCGGTCGGGATGACCTGAAAATCTCCGTCCTTTACCTCGGCGTCAAAACGACCATCACGCATTCGTATGCGCAATTCTTCCGGCATAGCTTCGAGCACGGAAGCGTAGCCTGCGGCCATAAGGTCCGGGTTATCCTCTAGCTTGGCCGGGATAAATGTCCGTGACCGTGGCTTGACCATACGGCCATTAACTTCAATCTCTTCCGAACCCTCACATTCAACGTCCTTCCCGTCGATAGTGGTAAACCATCGAAGCTCACCCGGCTTGGCCGGATTAGGATGCGACTTGTCGAGCCATGGTGCCCAGTACTTTACGACCCAGTAGCCTTCCGGCGTCGTGGGCGGGTTGCCGGTAGCAATGACACGGCAGCGCTGATTAAGGTCGGTTGAGCGCGTCCAGCCGATCAGAAAGCGGTACTGTGCCTCGCTGAAGTGGGTAATCTCATCGAAACCTTTGAGATCGTGAGCGCGCCCCTGATACTTCTCAACATCGGTTTCATGCGGGACAGAACCGAATTCCAGCACATTGCCCTTCGGCAGTCGCCAGATTTTGTCCTGCGCATTATACCCTGTCCGCCCGCCGATCAGTTTTGAGACTTCATCCTCAAGGCCTTTGATCTGCGGATATTCGCGACGGAAGATAATCGAACGCTGATGATCGTCTACAGCCGTCCCGCACAAAAAGGAGGACTTGCCGCCACCTGCTGACCCGCCGAAAAACAATTCATCGGCTTCGGAATGGAGCGCATCAATCTGCGGCCCCGGATTGGGTATAAAAAAACGGCCATTCGTGGCCGTTAGTGCATCCTTTTTGATCTGGTCCTGTACATCCTGCGGAAGCGCTTCAAAGCGCTGCAAGATGTCATCCAGCAGATTTGTCATTCTTTCCGCTCAGTGCGAATGCGATGCGCCGGGCAAGATCGTATCCGTCTGCGTCCTTCGTTTCGATTGGCCCGCCATCCTTGCCGGTCAGCTCACTCTTGTCAGCAAGGCCGAGATCGCGAGCAATGATATTGGCATTGAGAAGATCAGCAGCGGCACCGGAAAACTTCTGCTGGTAGATGACTGCTTCGGCTCGCGTGATGACATCACTTAAATCGGCGCGGTCTTTACGCCATTCGATCCATTGCTTCATCGTTACATCAATAAACAGGCAAAGCCCTTGCAAGGTCATTGCACGGAGTTTTGCAACCGGCTCATGCTTATTGATGCCTTGAAACGATGTTATCTTGTCTTCGAATAGCGGGTTGCTATCCACCCATTCGAAATACTGGCAGCATGCATCCCATAGATCGTCAGGATTACTGAACTTGGGATTGCGACCATGTGAAGAACGCGCTTCCCACAATCTGTTACCCGGAAGGAAACGACCTGTGCCGGGATCGCGCTCACTCATACCGATTGCCTCTTGTTCACTATCAGGCCGTTAAGCCTTGAGCGCTGCGATGATTGCATTCACCTTGGCCTGCAGATCAGCAAGGTTGTTGTTGATCGCTGTTACTGCCGTATTCACGGAAGCGAGCGATGCAGCGGACGTATCAGTACTTGCAGCCGTGGCGGCGGCAACAGCCGTCATCGCATCGTTTGCGGTGCCTACCGTACCCGTCAGAGAAGTAAGAGCGGCAATTTCCGCTTTTGTGCCTGCTTCGAGTGGCTGACCGTCTACTAGAAGTTCACCGGGGGCACCGAGTGCTAGACGCTTTCCGTGAATGGTTGTGGTTGCCATTTCGTTTGATCCTTATGATTGAACGAATTAACATCAGCCTCGTAATCAACAGGCTTGGGAGATGAATATGGATTGGAGTAACGACAGCTGTCCTGTGTGCAGACAGAATGCCCGCGAAGCACTTCCTCGCATGGGTGATTTTGCTGAAATTATCTGTGACGATTGCGGACGTTACCGCATTTCAGGATCCAGCCTTCAAGTCATGCGACACGAAGATGATGCTGACATTCGAAAATCAGCCCTTCAGCATGCAATTAGAGATGCTGGCGATAGCATGCCGTTCATTAAAGGGTTTGGCGGTTAACGCCATTCCCTAGCCAGTTAATAGCGCCGGGGCGCAGTGAGAAAGATTGGGCGGGAGGCTTTCTTTCAATCCGACAACCAAAGCTATCGAAGAAATGAGATGGTGCATGCGGGGTGTAGACTGTCTTCCAGAAGCTACCCTTGATCTTCGGAAGCGGCTTCACCACGACATACCCAGTCATGTTCATTCCGAGCGCTTTAGCCTGGTCATACAACGTTTGGGAAATGAAAAACGGAACTGTACCCATCACTTACACCTGCTATCCGTAAGCCACTGCTGTGTGTTGCAGTGATATTGGTGCACAAGAGGCTAGGAGGATGAAGGCAGAGAGAGCGAGAAGCTTGGCGGTCATGCCCATACCTTCCCTTTACCCATTGTTGCGCGATAGGCTTCGACAAGCTCACGGCTGAAATGCTCAATCCCGTATGCTTCCATTTCGATACCGGCGTGTTTCTCGCCAACCACCTGACAAATGAACTGCCAGACGTGAACCGCTTCATGAACAAGCGTGAAGATGACTTCTGACGCATCCCGTTCAGCCGCCTTGAATAAGGCAACGACGATAAACGACTGACCATCTTCCGGGTTGGTATATCGAACTGTGTAGCCACCGTGATTTGCAGCCTCTGGCCAGCTTTCATCAAGCCCGTATTTCTTTTGAAGAAGTTCCCATGCTTGTTGCGATGGGACAAAGGCAACAGACACCGGTTGCCAGCCACGATCTAACCAGACGGGCTTGGCGGTCATTTCTTCGCCCACGGTTCCGGATCGCGTGTATAGCTGCCGCTGTGCATGTTCCAGACGCCGATAATGTAAGCCACCCACCATCCGGCAAAGAAACCAAGCATAGCACTACCGAATATGATTGCCTCGATCATCTGTGCTCTTCCAATATCTTCGCCTGCGCTCTCAGGATCGTCGCCACTTCTTCCGGGCTGTCCGTATCCATGAACGCAGATATGACCGCCTCAAGCATAATCATGTTGCGAGTGCGCCAGAACTTGATCGTGGATTTGTTCGCTATGTCGTTAAGAGCCTTAAGCTCTTTCTTGGAGGGCTTGGGCACGGGTGCTCTCTCCAATGAAAAAGCCCGCGATTAAGCGGGCTGAAACTCTGGATAGGTGATCCGCTCGTCACCGACAGGCCAGCCAAGTTGATCATGTTCCGCCTTGGCAAGCGCATAGCCAACATCGTAAGCGGTTTGCTGGTTATCGAACTCTCCACGATGTTCGCACCCTGCGCCTCGCCCTTCCTCATGATAACGCGTCACGATATAGCGGGTGACAGGCACAACTCGGTATTCGATCTTGGTAAGATCGCTCATGGTCATTTCCTTTCGTTTGTGAAGCGACGACCTCAGCCGCCTATCCGCACGATGCGGAATTGAAAAAGCCGCCACCCGAAGGCGACGGCTGAATTACTCGCGAATATCATCAAATGACTTGGTACGCGGCGCTTGATCGTGCGGGCCTCTTGCGAAGACAACCAGATCACCATCAGCTATTTCTCGGCGCGCCCTCAAGTCCCATCCGCGATGAATGAAGTGTGGTGGCCCGAAGGCTTTTACCGCTGTCCAGTATTCCTCACCACAGAACCCGACGAAGTGAATACATCGTTTCATCTGGGCGACCTCTGATACTCGGTGGCCTACGGACAAACTCTTTCGGCTTGGCGCATGCCCCGCATTTAACCATCCTGCCCTATGTCATCAGGTGACGATGTGACTGGCACCGAATTAGATCAGAACGGGCCGGACGCTACCCCGGCTATCCAGCGGCCTAACCGGTCTGGCTATCGTGCAAACTGCCGCGAAGAGCGCTTCTGCTTTCAGCGCCGCCGTTCTGATTAGTTCCCGCACATAGCCGGGCCACTTGTCTGTGATCGGTTCGGACGGCCTGCTGCTATCCCGGAACAGCGCCGATCACCATGTGCGGTATAGGCTGCGATCCCCTAATGGTAGTCTCACCCTCAGAAGGACGGGCATTTAACACGTTGGTTTCGGTGAGACACCCGCCAACCCATAGCACCTAGATCGCATTTGGTGTGCGCCGAGCGCCAAATCTCTCGGTAACTCTACACCCTTGTGGGGAGGACGGCCCTGGCATTCACCGCGTCTCGCACATTCCGTTGAGGCATTGCCTCAGAATCAAAAAGCGGCCCGAAAGCCGCTGTATCTCTTTGGATGCAACTCGGCACCCTAAAATCTGATGTCATTTATTCAGTGATTTGCTTTTTTTGTCAAGAATGAAGTGCCTATGCAGGGCGTTACACACAAGTCTTGTGGAAGAAAGCAGGTGCGGAAACTCTTGGTCCTGGATTACCACGTATTGAAGGCCCGCCCAGAGGTTCTCTGATCGTTCCTCTGCCTGCGCTTCATGGATGGCGTCGTGTGCTGATTTATACGCCTGCTTTACTCGAATACACCAATCGGCATAGGCATCAGGATCAGAAGCATTGACGCCCCCAATCTGTTCGTAATACGCCCCAGGTGATCCGATTGCCTTCTGATACGAGTTATACAGATCGATGTAGCGGGTTGCTGCCTCATACTGGTCCTGACTGATGCCCTCGCCTCGACCAGCCATTGCCAGACGGCCAAGGTATGAGCCTGTGCGCGGATCGCGGGCCATGTCTGCTGGTACGCCGTAATGTCTCATCCTTGCCTCCATCGCCACTTTGGCCGGGTCTTCTTTCATTCTTGATGCCCTGCCATTGGGTTCACGGAGGGAAACATCCTTCTTTGGCCTTCCTCTTGATCGCTTGGCTTGAAGTTTCGCCGCCTTCGTCCTCGCCATGTCCGTTCCTCGCTGACTGGGGTTATGCTGGATATGTGCGCGAGCCTTCTTTGCCCGGCCAATAAATTTCTTTGTTGGTTTCAATGATGACTAGATAATCTGGGCGCCTGTCAGCGCCGATCCAATAACGAAACCACGCTTTGAAAAGGTGCCAGCTACCAAGCCTGTGTTTTGCTTCGATGGCGGCTATTCTCAATCGCCAGATGAACCGAGCGCAATTTACTGCATCAAAGATCAAATACCCGGCGACAAGCGCGGTCAGGGTGCCTAATGCAGCAACTGTTAAAGCGCCTACTGCCATCAGAAACGTCGCCATATCGCCCTCTCCTATGCCGCTTGTTTGTGAGCGCTCTTGAGCGCTTCACGGTTGATCCCGAATTTCTGAATGGCATGGACAACGGTGGAATGGTCACGACCACCGAACAGTTCGCCAATTTTCACTGTCGACAGATCGAGCCGGAGCTTTGCCACTTCCGCCATTGCCGCATGTCGGGCCTTGACCACGGTGTAACGGCGGTCCCTGCTCATTACGTCCTTGGCCGATACGCCGAAATCGCTGGCAACTGCCGCGATGATATCCGCAACCAAAGGACGATTTGCTGATCTGACCTTTTCCAGCTCTTTCTTTCGTGCGGCTTCAAGCATCCGCGCAGCACGTTCGGCGCGTTCGCGGGCTTCCTGCTTGCGTTTTTCCTTGAGTTGAGCGCGTTCTTCCTGCTCACGCTTGCGTTTCTCTTCAGCACGACGCTTGGCCCAGACCTTATGAACGAATGCTGGGTTCATTCCACGGAACACGCCGAGCGGGTGTTCAAACTCATGTCCAAGATTTGAATGATCCATTACGCGGCCCTCTTTGACTGGTCATCCCAACGGACGCCGTAGCGGTCTTTTCCGTCGGTTGGTTGAAGTAGATTGCTTGGAACACGGCACCCATCATCTCCTGGCATTGGACCCCATACCGCTGAAATCCAGTTTGAATTTCTGCGGGCGTACCTGAGACGCTTTTCCCATTCGGCTTCGAGAGTTTCTGGAGCCAACTCAGTGTCTGGGGTTATGATGCGCGCCGGTTTGGCAAGGCCCTCGCCTGCCTTGATGCGGCGGTTATGAGCGTCCTTGATGGCGTCGGTGAAATAGTTCCATCCCTTGGCGGGGCGCTGCATCGTTGCGGCTCTGGCCCTGATGGTTGGCAGGATATCGGTCTCCACATCCACGCCAGCTGAGATCAGGCCAATGATTGCGCTGAGATCAAACACGCCATGAGGCTGTATCTTGTCTCCGGCTGATGCGGTCAGTTTGCTTTGGAGAATAGAAAGGTCATCGGCTGGCTTGCCTGCGTCCGCGCGCTGCTGCTGATGGTTCCCTGACGGTTCAAACGTAGTGAGCCTGGACACAGTGTCCGGTTGATTAGGACAGGATGTCCGGTTGGTTTTGACAGGATGTCCGGTTGATGTTGACAGATTGTCCTCTTGCTCTTCGCAAGCGGCCAAATTGGCCACTTGTTGAAAAGCTACGAGAATAATGCGGTCACTGGTACGAGTTCCATCACCTCTGCGGCGCATAATGCGGCGGATGATCCCGCGTTCCTCAAGGCTATCAAGAACCCTGCGAACAGAGCGATCAGAACATGCCGATTGCTTGGCAATGCTTTGCTGACCGGGGAAACAAACGCCGTTTCCATCCGCATAGTTGGCGAGTATCAGCAGAACAGCCTTTTCCGTGGCATTTTCCGCGTCAAATGTCACAGCCCATGAAATAGCTTGAACGCTCATCAATGAAGCCTTTCCAAATCGCGCACCGCTGACGAAGCAACATCCACAAACAGGTCAATCGAGGAGGTGACCGGGCCGTTACGTTGCTTGGCGATGGCAAATTCCAGGACGTTTTCGCAGTCGATCAGCTTGGCGGCGATTTCTGCCTGCTTGCTTGGATCGTCTGACTTTTCGCGGAGGAGATAATAAGCCTCACGGTATAGGAAGATGATCGTGTCCGCGTCCTGCTCGATAGCGCCACTGTCTCGCAATGAGGAAAGCTGCGGGCGCTTGTCTGCCTGCGTTTCCAGCCCACGGTTGAGCTGTGACAGGAGAACAACTGCAATCCCGTATTCACGAGCCATCGACTTCAGAGCCGAAGTCATTTCAGCAATTTCATTCGTGCGGTTGCCGGAATAGCGATTTGATGCACGAATAAGGCCCAGATGGTCGATCATGAGCATTTCGAGCGGATTGCCCACCTGCTCCATCTTCTGCATCATAGTTTCAAGCTTGATGCGAATGTCTGTGATGGAGAGGCCTGACTGTTCCTCAATGAGAAGCGGCAAATCCTCGAAGCGCTTGGAAGCGGCCTGAAGCTGTTCAAGTTCTTCCATCGTGGCGCGCCCGGTGATGACGTTCTGATAGGGAACGCGGATATTCCAGTTGAACGCGATATCTGTCACAGCACGAGCTGCGAGCTTGTCTGCATCCATTTCAAGAGAGATAAACCCGACGCCATGGCCAGCGCTGGCAACCTTAAGGCAAGTTGACAGGCCTACCGTTGTCTTGCCCATTGAAGGGCGACCGCCGATAAGCGTCAGATCACGCTTGTGGATGCCTCCCGTCTTGCTGTTTACGTCACGAAGGCCCCATGTCAGGCCAGTAAGGCCACTGCCTCGCTCCTGTGCTTCCTTGGCTGCGGCAAACGCATTGTCCGCTGCGTCCTTGAGGGAGAGCTGGGACTTGCGGCGCGGACCACGACGAACATGGGCGAGAATATCATCCGAAACCATGCCAAACGTTTTGATCAGTTCGACAGGGCTGGAAGCCGGATCGCCTGCGGCTTCTGCCAACATGGCGGCTTCCTTGGCAATCTGTGCCTTGGCCCACTGGTCTACGACGCGCTTTGCTGTGTTCTCAAATGCTGCACCACCAAGCACAGCACTGACGGCAAGACGCGCCAAATAGGTGATAAGGTTTTCTCCGACAGCGGCTTGGTACTGATCTTGAATTGCCTGCGGGATCAGCTTGATCACTACCGCTGGCTTGGTTGAGTTCATGCGCTCATGGGCTGTGCTGATGGCCGTGAATATCTCTGCATGCACTGGCTCAAGGAAATGGAAAGGCTCAAGGATTGTGGAAACGCGGCGGAAGTCGGTTCCCATAAGAAGGGTTCCAAGCACTTCCTGCTCAATCTCAATCACGAATGAATTCTTGTCGGGAGTGGCGTTCATAACTTTGCCCTCAACCGTTCGATAATGCCTTGCGTTA
>Ga0006562J51391_1002841_pt1 | contig 10554 bp, 8 predicted proteins | sample Ararhi6_input_d2_FD_51391 | JGI IMG/M metagenome (IMG submission 51391) | reverse complement strand
TCAGACGAAGCACAGCGTCTAGTAGATGTTACATACGAAGCGCTTTTAAAAGGAATCGAGCAAGCACAGCCAGGAAATCGCACAGGTGACATTGGCCACGCTATTCAAAGCTATGTAGAAGGCGAAAAATTCTCCGTGGTACGCGACTTCACAGGACACGGAATTGGAAATACCATGCACGAAGCGCCTACAATTCTTCACTACGGAAAAGCTGGCAAAGGTACACGTTTAAAAGAAGGTATGGTTATTACAATTGAGCCAATGGTAAACGCTGGTACATGGCATTCTAAAATGGATAAAAACGGTTGGACGGCTCGTACAACAGACGGTAAATTATCCGCTCAATTTGAACATACGCTTGCGATTACAAAAAACGGTCCTCTTATTTTAACAGCACATTAAAAAAACAGCCCTTTTGAGGCTGTTTTCTTAATGTAGAGGAAATTTAATAACAAAAACTGTGCCGCGGGAAGAAGTAGATAATAATTTAATCTGTCCTCCGTGGCTTTCTAGAATACGCTGAGCAATGGGCAGACCAAGACCTGTGCCGCTATCTTTTGAAGTGGAAAACGGCTGGTACAGCGACTGCTGCATATGCAAAGGAATTCCTTTTCCAGTATCTTCAATGTATAGACAGTAGCTATCTTCATGAACCTGCGAGTAGATTGTAATGACTCCTTCTCCATCCATTGCTTCCATACTGTTTCGAATTAAATTATGAAGAACTTGTTTGATTTGTTTTTCATCTACCTTTAGTATATACGGCTGCAGTTTCACATCGAAGATAAGCTTATCTTTTTCTGTAAATTTGCTTGAGTGAGTAATCAAAGGCAATAGCTCATTAATAATCTCCTGCATGCTGACTTTTTTCATCACCGGAGTCCCTGGTTTTGATAACAACAGCATTTCTTCAATGATGTAATTAATCCTCTCTAGCTCTTTCATAAGCAGAGGCAAGTAAAAACGCTTTTTCTCCTCATCAGAAAGAGACTGATTCATAAGAGATATAAATCCATGAATCACGGCAAGAGGGTTACGAATCTCATGAGCAGCTCCGGCTGCCACTTCTCCAACTAAAGCGAGTTTCTCAGACTGATGCATTCGCTTTTCTAATTCTTCGGTATCCGATATATCAATGAAATAAAAAATCCTTCCAATGCTCTCGTTCTTCTCGTTAAACAGCTGCGTTTGAGAGGCTAAAAAGCAATAGCACATCTTTTTCGTTCCAAATAATACTTTTTTATTTTCGTGAATTTCTCCCGAATTCAACATGCTCCAAAATTCAGTATTATATTCAGGACATTCTTCCATATACCCGCAAATATCCTTTTCATCGAGATCTAAAAACTGCTTTGCTGAGGTATTGGCAAATATACTATTTGTCTCATCTTCCATTGTAATAATTCCAACAGGCAGTGAATTTAAGATCTGCTGGCGATACGCTTTATCTTTAATGATTTTCCAAAATGAATCTTCTAAACTAACCGACATTTGATTGATAGAAGCCGAAAGCTGCTTCAGCTCGATTTGCTTTGTGTCTTGAAGAACAAGACCGTATTCTCCGTCTGCAATGTCATTCACTTTTTCAATCATTTGTTCAATTGGTTTCGTAAGACTCGCACTCATGCGATAAGAAGCATAGAGAGAAGCCACAATAGCACTTACTGTTAAAATTAATAATAAAATTAATGAATCTTTAATAATGACAGACAGTGTATCTGATAGTGTATCAAGTGAATCAACCGTCTCCTCTTTTGAACTATTAATATCTTTTTTTATCTGATGCAAATCCGGCAAATAATTTCCCTTAAGATACTCTTTTGCTCCTTCTATATCTCCATACTTCAGCAGTCCTTGCACGTTATTAGAGATCTTAAAATCCAGCAGCTCAATTTTTTCCTTCAGTGGAATCAACGATTTTGGCACAGGCTGCTTATACCTTTCATTATTTTCGATAACTCGCGTATCATATGATTGATATTCTTCTATCAAAGAGACAGTTGGGTTCTTTAGATTATTTTTCACAATGTATTCTTTTATGTTCAGCTGCTCTTCCCAATAAGAAAGCCACACCATTTGAGGAACATCTTCATCTTTAATTTCGTTGCTTACATGATTCATTTTATCAACGGCATGCACTAAAACTAAAGAGAACCCGCTTAACATGAATGTAATCAAAAGAAGAATCGTTAATATTTGGCTACGGAATGACATGTTGCGAAATAATTGATTCATAATCATCTCTTTCTTTTTCATAGTTACTTCGGCTGCGTAGACATTCTAACTTTCGAATATAAAATTTGTTTTTCCCTTTTACTGTACATCGGTCCAAAAGGCGCTAGTTTATAAACACCGTCCCTGGCGTCAAGTTTGACTTCTCCAGTTGGAAGACCCTTTTTACTGAAATAGTCTTTCATAATCACGTTGTAAGCTTGAGGAACATCATTGATCACACTTGTTAAAATAACAGACCTACCCATGTACGCCTGATCATCTAAATATCCTATTACGTACATTCCTTGTACTTTCGCTTCTTGAATAACTTCTTGATTATACGAATTTCCTTTAGCATAGACGATATCGACGCCTTCATCTTTTAACTCACGGAGCAGCTTTACTGCTTTTGCTCCATCGTCTCGGCTGTTTACAACTCGATAATAAAAAGCAATCGATGGATTATACGCTTTGATTCCTTGTTCAAATCCTAGATTCTTTTCTTTGGCAAATGTATCAATTAATCCAATTTTTTTCGTTCGTGTCTTCATGGCAGCTGCCGTACCTGCCAGATACTCTATTTTGGTTTGATCAAATGTATATACCGTTTGATTTTTATAAGTTGAAGTACCGTGAATGGTGACGAAATGAACATGAGGATACTTAGGAGCGAGTTCTGCAAAAACGGTAGAAAATTCTCTTCCATGTCCAATTACGACTTTTGTTCCATTTTGAATAACTTTTTCAGCAGCTTCCTTCATTTTTTGGTTCGTATTTACTTCGCTAATAACTTGAGCCGAAACAGGGTACTGCTGCTCGATGTTGATTTTTCCTTTATAAGCTAGACTGCCCCAGCTTTGATCTGTCAGTACATCAGAGGTGAGAATTGCAACGCTTGTGTTTTCTACTTTTTTTGTCGTTTGCTGACTTATAATCCCTTGTGTTTTCCAAATAATAATAATTAAAAACGAAGCGACAACAATCAGGGCAAGCAATAAAATCAGCCTTAACTGTCTTGATCGTTGCATAGACCTTCTCCTTTTTGTTTAGCATACTTTCATTATATAAAAAAAGCATCTAAAAAGACTACATCTTTAACGAAATTCCAACTTTTTTCGACATTTCTTTCATATCTTACCTTTTTTAACACTTTCATTCCAAAAGAAAAAAGCAGAAAACATCTGTTTTCTGCTTCTGCCTTCAATCTTCATCTTTTACATCCATATCTTCAGGGATAGGCTCATTTAGGTATTCTTCAATTTGTTTCTTGTACTTTTCCATTTGCTCTAAATGGGTGTTAAACTGCTCTTTATTTAATAAGTAGTTTTCGCCATCAAATATAGCTCGTACTTTTCCTTCTTGAATCAATTTCTGCACATATTCTTCAGGAAAAGATAGATACTCTGCTGCTTCTTTTATCGTTAAATACATCCTGCTCCACCTTTTATACGTTGTAGTGTACTTCTTCTGTAGCTTTAACCATTAACTCATACTGACGCAAGCGAAGCTGGAATAATGTTAAAGGATCATAGTAAGCTTCAGGATTGGCTTTCATATGACTTAACACATCTTGATTTTCATTAATATGCGCCTGTGTTTCTTCAATCGTTTCTTTTAAAACCTCTTTTGGCTTTTCAAAGAACAGTTCAATATCAACTTCTAAATTTTTCTCAAATAAATTAAATTGCATAAAAAACTTTGCCAGCATAGATTCTGTGATATCTTGATAGTCTTGACTTTCAATGTACTTTTTATATTGATTATAAAGCAGCGTTTGATTTTGAAGAATGGAAGAAAACAGTTTTCCTGCTCCTTTTAACAAAAGCTGCGTTGGATTAACGCGAAGTAAAATATTTTCTTCATCCAGCTGAACCCGATTAGCCATACGATTAACGTCGCGGCGCCAGTCGTCCAGCACTTTAAAATCGCAGGCTAACGTTAATTTTTGCTCATTGTACATCTTATTTAATGACTCTGCTACTTCTTCAATATCTACTTGACTCGCAATCAGCTCTTCATTTGATGTAGCAATCCAGTCCTTTAAAGAAATGCGGAACTTGGGCAGGACATCTTGCTGCAAGTGCTCTTCCACGCGCATATTCATTTGTTTATTCAGCTCAATATGAACCGTACTAAAATCACTGTCTTCCTTCACTAATTCTGAAGATTTTTTGAGTAAACGAGGAATTTTATTTTTTAACTTTTTGCTAATATCCTCTTTGATGCCGTGATAAGCCGAAACAATACTACTCACTTTCTCTTGTTCTACGTCATCCACTCGGTGCAAGAAGCCATTTAATCGCACAAGCATATCTTCGTTCCATTTAATGCTTTCAATCAAATGATTTTCCGTTTGATTTCTCTTCTCCACTAAGCCCTTTAGCATGCTTTGAATAAAGAACAGCAGTCTGCGCGCACGCTCTTCTACTCCAACGTCGTTTGGATCGTAATAGAAATTAGCTTTAATAAACTGAGCCAAGTCTCCGTGGTGCTGACTCGATACGTAGTGAGGCGTATAGGCTAATACATGCGCCTGCGGGAAATCAGCTCCAATGCTTGCCTCAAATTCTTTTGTAATTCGCTCAATCGTTGCTTGATTATAAAGACTGTCCATATTGTTGATGACAAAATGAACTGGCGTATTTGGCGCATATTCTTTAATCTCCAGCAATAATTCTCTTTCTTCATCAAGCAGCGATTCTTTTGCATCAAGCACAAACAGTAAACCATCTGCTAAAGGAGCATATTTAAATGCATCCTGCTCACGCGCCTCTTGTTCTGTAAAGCTTGGCGTAACAATGCATGAACAATTATGCTTATCAAGGAACGCAAAAGGTTTTTTCACTTCTACAAGCGCCTGGTGAGGAGATTGCTCCGCTCCGTCAATCGTTTCCATCGGAATGATTTCTTGATTAGCGATTTGCTGAATAGATTCTTCCTCATCATGAATGAACACAAAGGTTGTTTCGTGATTTTGCGGTACCTTTTCTTCTGTAATCGATCCCACAAATGAAGACGTTGCAGCATTTGTTCCTGTAATTAATAAGTGTGTCGTATGAGCATCTAATAAAAAGTCTACCCACCATTTAAAGGTGTGTCCCACTTCTAAGCCATTTTCATTGGCCCATTTAATAATGCCATGGCAAAGCTTGTAGTGATATTCAAGACCATCAATGTCGTTACGCGCCTCAAAAATTAATCTGCCTGCATTTTCGATGGTAATGGTATCAATAGTTGACGGAAACTTTTCATTCCATGAAAGCACGGCCGCAGACGGAAATAACGCACGTGACTTATTGGTAATTTTAAGCCAGTTTGTTAATACGTTCGGAATGACTTCATGCAATTCCTTTACAGAATGATCACTTTCCATTAAGTCAGTGTACGTCTCTTGATAAAGAGTTGAAATCTCTTGCCAATAATCATAGAGACCCACTTCAATATTCAAGAAAATATCATTGATGGTTTTAATCCAAGCAAGATAAGGAGGCTGACTCTTATATTGTTTCCATAAAGCTGAGACAAGCTGTTTGAAATATACTTGGTCCACTTTGTAAAATGAAATCATCACTTGATAAAAATAGTTAGGGATAAAGTTTGCTGTATATCCTTTTTCTACGTAAGTCTTTAATACCGCAAACCAATTTAACGATTCCGTTCGAATACACTCATCTACCGCAAGCTCCACTGCGCTGTTAAAGTCTTCTTGCTCTTCATAAAATCTGCGTGCAATCGCCGTGACGTTTGGATAATCCGGCTGGGAAGCAACCAGCTCGTTAATGACTTCATAAGCTCGTTCGATATTGTTATGGTCCGTATAAAGCGAAAATAGCTTTAGCGCTATTTCAGCTTTTAATACTTTTGAATCCGTTTCGATGGATAGGTAAAGCTCTTCAGCGAGCGTAGACAACCCCAATTCATAATGCGCATCGGCTGTATTTTTCTTCGCCCACAGCTTAAACTCGCCATTTACATTCTCCCACTTGAAAATCGCAGACTCAAAATCTTGATTATGGAAGTACACTTCCCCTTGGGCTAAGCGAACGAGCGATAAGTCGTACCACTCTTTTTGCTGCTCTTCGTAATAAGCTTGTCCAAGGACTTTTACAGGCGGCTGGTTTTCATTTTCTTGCATAAACGTTTCGTAATATTTCTTTTTCGTTAACTGATATTCTACCGTCATATAGTCTCTCCTTTTTGATGTCAATATTTTATGTACTCTATCAAATTCCCCTTTTATACTTTTCATACACGAGATTTTCTTACTCATATTTTACGCAAAAAAAGCCTCAAGAACTACTCTTAAGGCTTTTTTTATAACTTTTATACTATAAAAATGGCTATTTATTATTAAACAGCGCTGAAATAACAGATAAATTAATAGGCATCACGTCGAAACAGCCCCATTACTTCTACCGTTTCCGTAATATTTACGAAAGCTTCAGGATCCACCGATTGAATTAACCGCTTGAGGTTCGCAAGCTCATAGCGTGAAATCACTGTCATTAATATTTTACGGTCTTCTCTTGAATAAGCTCCTTCCCCGTTCATTAACGTCACGCCGCGCACCAAATTCGTAAGAAGCTGCTGTTTCATTTCTTCGCCTTTTCTCGTAATAATGGTTAACGTGAGCTTAATATGGCGAGTATGAATCGCATCCACTACTTTTCCTGTGACGAAAATCGAAAGCATGGTATATAAAGCCGCGTCCCAATTCACAAAAAAACCTGAAACAAACACAACCACGGCATTCATCGCTGATAATATAGCGCCAAGCGGAAATTCTTTTTTATGCGTAAGAAGCATCGCAATAATATCAAATCCACCTGTCGAAGCTGACTGACGAAAAACAAACCCTACGCCAATTCCAGTTAAAACTCCTCCAAAAACAGCTGACAGAATAGGATCTGTACTAACAGCTCTCAAGGGAATCACGTATAAAGCAATTGATAAAGCCACAACGGACAGCAGCGTATGTAAAACAAACCGCTTTCCTAACTTCATAAAACCAATAATTAAAAGGGGTAAATTCAACAAAAAATTCATTGTTCCCGTGCTTGCAGGCGTTAAAATTCCTATAATCATAGCAATACCGCTAATGCCGCTGCTTAACACTTTATGGGGGATTAAAAACCAATTGTATGCAAATCCAATTAACACAGAACCTGCTATAATAGCAATTGCTCTATACATGATGTCCCTTCACCTCTTACCACAAATATAATGTTTTCATTTATTGCTTCTTTATTATAATTCCTAAAATATTGAAAACCTTAAAAAAAGTATATTCAGAAATTTACTGTGTTGGTGGGGTGGACAAATGTAAAAAAGCGAAAGAAAAAACCTTAGCGGTGTCCTCTTTCGCTTTAAATTCAAATAGGTTGATTTTTCATGTAGCGAATTTCCCATTTATCTTTCTATACGAATTTTCTCGTTATCAAAATCAGCTTGTTGATATTCTTCTTCAAATACCATAAACCAATATCCCGTCTGGTCCTGAGCACATATAGCTTTTCTTACTTCAATCATACCTTTTAGAGTAAAGCTGCACGCATAAATTCTTTCTGAATTAATCTCAGCATCATAATATCGATAAATCATTAAAGCATTAGACTTTTGAACGGCATTCTTTCGAAGAATCAATTCATTTAAATATTGTATCCTTTCAAAAGACTCTACGAACTGAATTCCTATTACATTATGAGGAATATATTCTTCTTTCGTTTGTGAAAATAACTTTTGAATGGTGTCGACATCTTTTTCCCAAACATTTTCTCGTTCTAAATGTAAGGCCAGATATAAAAAGTATTTATCATCAAATCGAGCATCCCATTTCCACCAAGATAAATCCATTGGTCTAGAACGACCTTTCAAGCAATCAAACTTAGAGTCTTCAATAAAGGCGTCAAAACCTAACAGCTCCCCTAAATGAGCAAAATAATCAATTTCTCGTTTTGTGAACATAGATCGGTTATGTAAACTTGATAAGTTCATTCTTCGATAGCTCCGTACATAACCGTTAAAGAATGACATTAAATTAAAGTATTGCTTTTCCATGAAATATTTCTCCTCTTTTTCACTTAAAAAGAGGCAGCATCCTCAAGTGAAAGCTGCCCTTACTCAACAAACATATTTAGGTTATTATTTAACTGTAATAGAATCTAGCGTAATTTTTGTTACGGTCTTTTTAGCTCCAGGGTGAACTTTTCCAGACCATTCAACTTTGAGAGTATGTTTTCCTGCTTTTAATCCTTTTTTGTTAAACACTGTAGCTTTATACTGTGGCTTATCAGCGTACAAATCAATCCAATAAGCGGTGCCGTCTAGCGTTACTTTTGCTTGCCCTTGGGTATTATCCTTAAGCGTATTTAAAGATACTTCAGTTCCATTAAATACAAACTGCATGCCAGCATTTGCTTCATTTACAGCTTTGTATGATCCTCCTGATGAACTGCTGTTTGACACTTTACTCCAGTTTCCTGTATAAGCCAAATTTGTACTAGTATCTTCGTATACCCCAGCAGTTGCTCCGTACTTCACATCTACTTTATAGCTTCCGCTTCCTTTATAAGCGTATACATCTAAATAATAAACTCCGTCAGCTGACGCTACAAACGTTAAAGTTTCACTTGAAGTACTCAACTTTTCTGAGTAAGCTACGATACCATCGCTAGAGTTTACAGTTTTTGCATTTTGATTATACAAATACAAATCAAAATCTGTCCCCGCAGCTCCTGATAACGACACCGTAAACTTTTCGCCTTTTGTTAACTTTACTGAATATACATCATCTTTATCTGTGGAGGCGTTCAACGTAGAGCTTATGCTATTTCCATTTAAAGACACTCCAGGTATTTCTCCATCTATATCAGCAGACACCGCTGATCCAGCGTTAACTAGACCGCCGCTTGCAACTTTCCCTGTTAATGATGACAGTTTTGTAGTACTTTTCATCAATGTATCTTTTAGTTGTGCAGAACTAAAAGATGGATTTGCTGCTAAAACCAATGATGCTACACCCGTTACATGTGGAGCTGCCATAGATGTTCCACTGAAATAGCCATAACTATTCTCAGGAAGCGTGCTCAAAATAGAAACACCCGGCGCAGCTATATCTACATTTTTAATCCCATAATTCGAAAAGTAGCCTAAATTACCTTGGTTATCTACCGCTGCTACAGAAACAATATTAGGTAAGTCAAAAGCAGCTGGATAAGCGGCATAATAATCAATATTGTCACCATCGTTTCCAGCCGCCGCTATAAATGTAGAGTTTGAGTTTTTAATAACATCATATAAAGCCTGAGAGTACTGTCCGCCTCCCCACGAATTATTCGATATTTTAATACCTTTTGATTTTGCATAATTGATTGCAGCAATGGCATCATCTGTGCTACCGCCATCAGGACCAATAAATTTTAAAGGCATGACTTTGACGTTAGGTGCTACACCCATTACACCCACTGAATTTTCCTTAGCCGCGATTGTTCCAGCTACATGAGTACCATGATCATCTTCTGTTTCGTCATAATAAACATCTTCGTTTCCATCATAAAAATTCCAGCCGTTCACATCGTCTACATAACCATTATGATCATTATCTAATCCGTCACCAGGAATTTCTCCAGTATTTTTCCAAATATTATCTTTTAAATCTGGATGATAAATATCTACTCCCGTATCAATTACAGCTACTGTAGTGCTAGCGCTTCCTTTTGTTTTCACCCAAGCACTTTCAGCGTTTATATCAATGCCTTTTTTCCCTGCCACTCCATCTATATACTGACCTGTATTTTTCAATCCCCACATATATTGATAATATGGCTCTGAAACAGCGGCTGGTTTATAAATATAGTTAGGTTCAGCATATTCCACAGCGTTGGAAGCATTTAAGCTTTTTAAGATTTCTTTCATAGTTGATACATTCGTATCAAACTTTAAAGTTTGAATTCCTAGTTTCTTATCTAACGTTTTATTTAACTTTAACCCTTTTACCTTTGTTTTATCTCCTAGACTACTAAGAGACTTATTCGTTTTAAACTTAACAATAATTTCGTCTTTTATGTATCCTCTTTTTGCATCCGCTTCAGTTATCTTTCCTCTTCTAGTTTCCTTTTTAGAGCTACTACTAAATAAATTTTTTTCTTTTTTCTTCACTTTATTAGCAGGAATTTGGATAGTAGGACTCAACTGTTGCGTAGCCTTTTTCACATTAGAATTAGTACCTGATTCTGCATAACTTGACTCCGCGCCTAGCGTTAATCCAGACACTAATAAACTTACTCCCAATAAAGCACTTAAAGACTTTTTCATATAGGTCCCCCTTATCGATATTCTAAA
>Ga0006562J51391_1033342_pt1 | contig 10596 bp, 7 predicted proteins | sample Ararhi6_input_d2_FD_51391 | JGI IMG/M metagenome (IMG submission 51391) | reverse complement strand
CTCAACATGTTCTACCAGGGCAGCCTGAAGGCGATGCCGCCGAAGCTGCTCTCCGACGACGGCCGCCATGTCGTGATCCGTCCGCTCGCGTATTGCCGTGAAGACGACATCGCGGCGTATGCCGAGTCGCGCGCGTTCCCGATCATTCCCTGCAACCTGTGTGGTTCGCAGGAGAACATGCAGCGCAAGGTCGTCAAGCGCATGCTCGCCGACTGGGAGAAGGCGCATCCCGGTCGCAGCGAAACCATCTTCCGCGCGATGGGCAACATCGCGCCGTCGCAGCTGACCGACCGCTCGCTCTTCGACTTCGCCTCGCTCGGCGCACGCGACGACGCGTCGCGGCCCGACGCGCACGCGTGGCTCGCCGGCGGCGACGGTCACGACGAAACCGACTGATCATTCCCCTTAACGTCTACAAGGCCCTCCGATCATGACCCTGTTCTCTTCCGTCGAACTCGCGCCGCGCGATCCGATCCTCGGCCTCAACGAAGCCTTCGGCGCCGATACGCGCGCCGACAAGGTGAACCTCGGCGTCGGCGTGTACTACGACGAGAACGGCCACGTGCCGCTCCTGCGCGCCGTGCGCGAAGCCGAAAAGGCGCGCCTCGAAGCGCAGCTGCCGCGCGGCTACCTGCCGATCGACGGCATCGCCCTCTACGACACCGCGGTGCAGAAGCTGCTCTTCGGCGCGGATTCCGCGCTGCTCGCCGATCGCCGCGTGGTCACCGCGCAGGCCCTCGGTGGCACGGGCGCGCTGAAGGTCGGCGCCGATTTCCTCAAGCGCCTGAATCCGAACGTGCCGGTCGCGATCAGCAATCCGAGCTGGGAGAACCACCGCGCACTGTTCGAGAGCGCGGGCTTCGAGGTCGTGGAATACCGCTACTACGACGCGACCACGCATGGCGTCGACGTGGACGGCATGCTCGCCGACCTCGCGAAGCTGCCGAAGGGCGCCGTCGTCGTGCTGCACGCGTGCTGCCACAACCCCACGGGCGTGGACCTCGGCACCGACGACTGGAAGCGCGTGATCGAGACGGTGCGCGAGCACGGCCTCGTGCCGTTCCTCGACATCGCCTATCAGGGCTTCGGTGATGGCATCGAGGCGGACGCGACCGCAGTGCGCCAGTTCGCCGACGCGGGTCTGCCGTTCTTCGTCGCCAGCTCGTTCTCGAAGTCGTTCTCGCTGTACGGCGAACGCGTCGGCGCGCTGTCGATCGTCACGGGTTCGCACGACGAAGCCACGCGCGTGCAGTCGCAGGTCAAGCGCGTCATCCGCACGAACTACTCCAATCCGCCGACGCATGGCGCGGCCGTGGTGGCCGCCGTGCTCAACCACGACGACCTGCGCGCGACGTGGGAAGCCGAACTGGGCGAGATGCGCGAGCGCATCCGTCGCATGCGCAGCGAACTGACGCAGCGCCTGGCGAAGGCCGGCGACTTCGGTTTCATCGAGCGCCAGCGCGGCATGTTCTCGTACTCGGGACTCTCCGCCACCCAGGTCGAGCGCCTGCGCAGCGAGTTCGGCATCTACGCCGTCGGCACGGGCCGCATCTGCGTCGCCGCCCTCAACGGTGGCAATATCGAGCGCGTGGCCGACGCCATCGCCCGCGTGGTCTGACCTCGCACCCATCGTGTTTCGCCGGCGGACGCATGCGCGTCCGTCATGGCCACCCCTTCGCAAGAGATTTGTCGATACATGTTCTTTCGCAACCTGACGCTTTTCCGTTTTTCCGAACCCGTCGCCGCCGATCTCGACCGTCTCGACGAGGCGCTGCCGGAACACCGTCTGCGTCCCGTCGGTCCGATGGAGCTCTCGACGCGCGGTTTCGTCTCGCCGCTCGGCCGCAACGAGGAAGCGCTCACGCATACGGTCGGCCGCAACACGATGGTCACGGTGGGCAGCGAGGATAAGCTCCTGCCATCGGCCGTCGTGAACGACGAGCTGGCCAATCGCATCGAGAAGATCGTCGAGGAAGAGGGACGCAAGGTCGGCGGCCGCGAGCGCAAGAAGCTCAAGGACGACGTCATGAACGAGCTCCTGCCGCGCGCCTTCGTGCGCAGCTCGCGCATGAAGGCCTACGCGGACAAGAAGAACGGCTGGCTCGTGCTGGATACCTCCAGTCGCAAGTCGGCTGAGAATACGCTGAGCCAGATCCGCGAAGCCTTGGGAAGCTTCCCGGCCGCCCCGCTGGCGCCGGAAGAGTCCCCGCGCATCCTCATGACCCACTGGGTCGCCTCGGGCGAGCTGCCGGCCGGCCTGGTCCTCGGCGACGAATGCGAACTCCGCGACCCGGCGACGGCCTCGGGCGCCATCGCGCGCTGCCGCCGCCAGGGTCTCGACACCGATGAGATTCGGGAGCACCTCCGAACCGGCAAGCAGGTGTTCCAGTTGGGTCTGGTGTTCGACGACCGCATATCGTTCGTGCTGGGCGAGGACCTGATCCTGCGTAAAATCAAGTTCACGGACGTCGTGCTCGACGAACAGGCGGACAGCCCCGAATCGGCCGCGGCGGAAATGGACGCGAACTTCGCCCTGATGGCGCTCGAATACGAACGCCTGCTCGGCAAGCTCGCCGAATGGTTCACGCTGCCTCGCCCGGAATGATCCCGGCCCGCCAGTCGCAGTGTCTGATATGAGTTGGTGGGATGTTCGTCGGGATCGCAACGAGACTCGGCTCATGGCATCGGAAGAAGGCGACTGGCTGGAACTGGCGACCCCCACGGGCGCCACGATCCGTGTACTGAAGGCGGCGCACCCCCGTGCGCGCCGCCTGCGGCTGACGGTGACGCCAAAGGGGGCCCGTCTCACCTATCCCAACGGCACGCATGTGGCGCAGATGACCGCGTTCCTGCGCCACCATGCCGACTGGCTCGAGCAGAAGCTCGGCGAGTTCAACCTCGATGCCGAGCCCCTGCCGCCGCTGCGCGTGGGAGTCCCCACCACGTTCCCATTCCGCGGCGAGGACGTCACCCTCGATTGGGCCGAGGGCCCTTATCCGCGCGTGGAGCACGAGCCGGGCCTGCTCACCCTCAGCATCCCGCGCCCGCACACCCGCGCGTTGCTCGTCGCCCGGGGGCTGCTCGCGACGCATTTCGAGGCGCAGATCCGGCGCGACGTTTCGCGCTGGCTGCCCGCCTACATCCCGCAGATCAACGCGGCGCCGACCGCCCTGCGCATCCGGCCGCTGAAGAGCCTGTGGGGAAGCCTGGACACGCGCGACAGGATCAACCTCGATCTCGCCCTCGCGCTCGCCCCGCCCGCGGCGCTGCGCTACGTGCTCGTGCACGAGCTGTGTCACCTGAAGGTGCGCAACCACTCGGCGAAGTTCTGGCACTGGGTGGAAGCCGTGTTTCCCGATTACAAGGAACAGCGCACGTGGCTGCGCGCGAACGGCAGCGGGCTGAAGATGCAGCTCGATCGTCTGATCGCCGACGTGGCGGACTGAGCTTAGCCCGCCGGCGGGCGCCGGTCGCGTTGGCGATCAATGCGCCAGCGCGAAACCCGTCAGGACGCGCGCGGTGTCTTCCGGCTTCTCGAGCATCGGCATGTGGTTGCAGCCGTTCAGCACCGTGGCGCCGATCGACGGCGAGCTCTTCAGGCCTTCGCGCAGCGTGTCCAGCGCGGACACGTCGATGATCTTGTCCTCGCGGCACCACAGGCCGAGCACGGGCATCTGCAGCTTGCCGATGACCGGGTCGAGCGCGAACGCCTGCGCCGGCTGCTTAAGTTCGACGAACGCGCGCTCGATGAAGGCGTGGTCCTTGCGGTTGCGTGCGACCAGCGCATCCTCGATGCGACCGGGGAATTGCGGCGGCTTGAGGAACATGCGCGCGAGCAGAGCTTCCAGATCGGCACGATCCTCGAGAAGGAACGGATTCTTGCCCGACTTCACGTCGCGGGTGAAGTCGTTGTCCTTGAACGTGAGGCCGAGCGAGCTCATCAGCACGAGACTCGCCACGCGCTCGGGATGCTGCTGCGCGTACACGCCAGCGATCGCACCGCCCATCGAATGGCCGACGAGCAGGAAACGCTGCGCGCCGACCGCGGCCGCGAAGGCCTCGAGGCGGGCGGCCTGCTGGGGAATGCCGTAGTCGCCGGTGTCGATGCGCGACGAATCGCCCCAGCCCGGAAGATCGGGAATGAGGATGTGGAAATGTTCGCCGAGCGCCTTGGCGGTTTCGAGCCAGGTGGCCTTGTCGGCGGCGAAGCCGTGTAGCAGCACGATCGTCGGACCCTGGCCGCCTTCGTAATACGACCACGTGGTGTCGCCCGCCACGATCGTCTTCTTCTCCATGTGCGCGCTCAGCGCCTGCCGGGCCGCGTCGGCCTTGAGCAGCAGGGAGGGCGCGAAGAGGTAGACGATGCCCGCGCCCAGGCCCAGCACGACCGCCACGATGACGAGGAACTTCAGCCGGCGCAGCAGCAGGCGCTGCCAGAGCGGGCGGCGATCGGACGAGGCGAGGGTGGGGGTCTTGGCCATGAATGGGGGCTTCGTAACGGTGGACGCCCCGCAAGATGCGGGGCGTCGCAGGAGGATGCAACCCTTGCGGCCGCCTTCGCGGCCGCAAGATCGTGCGTCACGGCTTCTTCGCGGTACCGGCGAGGATGCGTTCGACGGCCTGCTGCGTCATCGGGTGGTAGCCGGACTTCGCCTTGGCATACGTCGCCTTCGCGAACGCGAGGCCTTCCGGCGTGCGGGCGAAGGCGCGGTAGACGGGCGTCGTCAGGTACAGGCGGCCGATGCGCGTCATGTGCTCGGCGGCGGCCGTCCACACGTCCTTGTCGCCCGCGGCGATGGCGTGCGCGTACCAGCGCATGCCGATCTCGGCGTTCGGCGTGCCGGTGAGATGCCACGCGGCGTCGAGCTCCTTCATCTTCGCCAGCGGCGGCACGTCCGGCAGGCGATCGAGGAAGTACATCCATTCCTGGGTGTTCCACGATTTCGCATCGAGCTTGTCCGCGGCGAGCTTGCCGGCGAGGAACGCCTCGCGCTCCTTGTCGATCGCGTCGAAGCGCGGCGATTCGGGCAGCGGCGCGTCCTTCGGAATGCCCGGCTGCCAGATCCACGCGCGGGCCTCGGCTTCGCTCATCTTGCCCGGGTACTTGTCGAGCAGGTTGGCCTTCAGGTACGCGAACATCGTGTCGGTATCGATGCTCTGGAACGCGAAGTGCGCGAAATAACCCTTCAGATACGTGTCGAAGGTCTCGCGCCCGAAGCGGGCTTCCAGCGTGCGCAGGAACCAGGAACCCTTGTCGTAAGCCACCGACGAAAGCGAATCGTCGGCACCCACGCCGCGCGGCTCGGGCGTCAGGCGCTGGACGTTCTCGGGCATCTTGCCGATCGTCTTCTGCAGCTCGCGCGCGGAGAGAAGGCTTTCCTCGTCGGCGAGCGCCTTGCCGTAGACGGCTTCGGTGATGCGTCCCTGCACGTAGGTGGTGAAACCTTCGTTCAGCCAGATGTCGCGCCATGCGGCGCTGGTGACGAGGTTGCCCGACCAGGAGTGCGCCAGCTCGTGCGAGACCAGCGACACGAGGCTCTTGTCGCCGACGAGTACCGTCGGCGTCGCGAACGTCATGTTCGGGTTTTCCATGCCGCCAAACGGGAACGACGGCGGCAGCACGAGGATGTCGTAACGGCCCCAGGCATAGGGACCGTAGAGCTTCTCGGTGGTCTCGATCAGTTTCTCGGTGTCCTCGAACTCGTGCGCGGCCTTGCCGACGACACTGGGCTCGGCATACACCGCGCTGCGTGGACCGGTTTCCTTGACGGCGAGGTCGCCCGCGGCGATGGCGAGCAGGTAGGACGGGATCGGGTGCGGCTGGTCGAAGCGGAAGTCGCCGTCCAGCGGATGTTTCGCGTCGTTGATCGCGCTCATCACGACGCGGACGTCCTTCGGCGCGGTGACGTGCGCGTCGTACGTGAAGCGGATCGCCGGCGAGTCCTGCAGCGGCACCCACGAACGCGCGTGGATCGACTCGGACTGCGAGAACATGAAGGGCTGCTTCTTGTCGGCCGTCTGGTCGGGCGTCAGCCACTGCAGGCCGGAGGCTTCCGGCACGGTGGCATACGTGATGCGGACGCTCGCCGGGTGCGCCGGGGCCTGGATCGTCAGCTTCGAACCGAGCTCCTTGTCGCGCGGCGCGAGAGCGAACTTCAGCGGCGAGGACTTGCCGGTCGCATCGACGGCTTCGACGCCGGCGATCTTGAGGTCGCGCGTGTCGAGGACGAGGTCCTTCGCCTTCGCGTCCTTCCAGTCGAGCTTGAGCGTCGCGTTGCCCGCGAGCTCACGCTTGCCGAAGTCGAGCTTCAGGTCGAGGTCGAGATGGGTGACCCGGACCGCGTCGGGCTGGGCATAGGAATGCGGATCGGCGGCGAAGGCCACGACGGGAAACGTCATGGTCAGGGCAACGACGGGAAGCAGGCGCATCGCAGGGTTCCGTACGGGGGAAGCCCCGAGTATGCCACCGGGCGCCGCGTTCCGTTCCCTAGAGCTTGTACGCCCGGTGGATCGCCACGATGCCGTTGGTGAGGTTGCGCACTTCCACGTGCCCGAAACCCGCGTTGAGCATCATGCCCTTGAGCGTTTCCTGATCGGGGTGCTTGCGGATCGATTCCGCCAGGTACTGGTAACTGTCGGCGTCGTTGGCGAACAGACGGCCAAGGCGCGGCAGGATCCGGAACGAGTGCACGTCGTAGAGCTTCGACAGCAGCGGACTCTGCACCTTAGAGAACTCCAGCACGAGCGCGCGGCCGCCGGGCTTGAGGATGCGGTGCATGTCCGCCAGCGCCTTGTCCTTGTCAGTGACGTTGCGCAGGCCGAAGGCGATGGTGACCGCGTCGAAGCTGATGTCCGGGAACGGCAGCATTTCGGCGTTCATCTGGGCCCAGCGCAGGCCCGCGACGAGGCCGCGGTCGGTGAGCCGGTCGCGGCCCACGCCCAGCATCGCGGCGTTGATGTCGCCCACCACCACCTCGCCCTCGTCGCCCACGACGGGCTTGAGCAGCGCCGCGATGTCGCCGGTGCCACCGGCGAGGTCGAGTACCCGGTCACCGCGGCGAACGCCGCTGACGGCCACGAAATGACGCTTCCACAGCCGGTGGATGCCGAACGACATCAGGTCGTTCATCAGGTCGTAGTTGCGCGCCACGGACGTGAAGACCTGGCCGACGAGCTTCTGCTTGTCGGCCACGGGAACGTCGCGGAAGCCGAAATGGGTGGTTTTCTGGGATTCCATGCGTCCATGGTATCCCGAACCCGTGCCCCTCGCAGCTTCCGCGACGCCACCTCGTCACACGCCGCCGACCGGGCGGCCAGCGTCAGCGCGGCCCCAGTGTGTTGTAGACATGGAAGTTGAAGATGCGAAGTTCCGTGGCCCCGTCGGCGGGCATGAGGTAATACGTGCCTGCCGGTCCGTCGACTGGCGCGAAGACTTCGACCGCCGGACGCGCGAGGTGCGGAGGCCGCTCCGCGAGGCTGCGGGCGTTGAATTCCACGGCGAACGTCTTTGACCTCGGTAGACCGCGGAGACCCATCGCGGCGATGATCTGGTCATGTGGCGCACTCAGATCGAACGAGGTCGCGCGTACCACCGGGAAGCCATCCCTCAGCAGAGTCGTGCGGATGGTGCCCGCGTTGTTGGAATAGCCCTGGTTCCCCACGAGGATCGACCGGGTGAGCCGGCTTCGCTTGAAGGGCAGTTCGTCGTAGAACCAGAGCTGCGGCGGCACCTCGTGGGCGGGTACACGCCGGATGCCGGGTGGAAGCGGTTGTTGCGACAGGTCCATCGCGACGGATCGCGGCAGCCCACCCACCCACGGGTCGCGCTGGATCGCGCGCCCGGCACCTCGCAGGGCCGCCGTCTCCCATGCCGCGCGCTGTGCGGGCGTGATCATCGCCGGAATGTTTTCGGTGAGCTCGGCGCGCATCGCCGTGGCGACACGCTCGCGCTCCACCGGATCGGGGAAGGCGCGTTCGATCTCGTCGGCGTAGTCGTCGAAGAGATCGGTGGGCCGCACGCCGGCACCGCGTCCGGAGCCGCCGCGCAGGCCCACGGTCCGGAACGCCCAGCCCTGGCTTGCGCCGCGCTCGATGGCAGGTCCCCAAGCGCCGGAGGCGGCGCCCGGACGGGCGAGTCGCCAGGTGCCGTAGTCGGCGTCGAAGCGCACGCCGTAGAGGCCACCGTCATGCTCGATGTACTGCTTGCCGTCGATCGTGTAGACGCCCTCGCTGCTCGCCTGGCCGGTCTTGCGGACGTTCGGAGCGCGATACTGCGATTCGAAGACGACCTTCTGCGGCGCGGGTGCGCGGCCTTCGACCAGCGTGCCACCGGCGCGGAAGCGACCGCCGACGAAGCCCCGGCCCGCGGCGACCTTCACGAACTGCTGCGCGCCGGGCGCGGCCCAGAGCGAGGCGACGTAGAGCTCCGTGAAGTCGACGAAGGCCTGCCGGGTGTCGCCAGCCTTGACGCTGTCGTAGAGGCGCCAGCCGGCGGAGGCGGCATGCACCGGGGCCGTGACGACATCGCGCACGACGCGACCCAGGCTCTCGAGCACGCGGCGATCGTACTCTTCCGTCCAGCGGCGCTTCGCGTCGTCGGTGCTGGTGGTCAGCGTGCGCGCGTTGCGCTGGCCGAGCTGGACGTCCGTCTCGTAGAGCGCGTGCAGGAAGTCGCCGGTGACACGGCGCTCGTCGAACGGCTCGGCGGTGAAGGTGACGTCCGCGGCGGATGCGGAGGAGCCGAGGATCCAGTTGGCGAGCCGGTCGCCGGCGAAGACGCGCGTGCCGTTGGGACGGACCGCGGCGTGCTCGAGCGGGAGTCGATCGAGCAGGTACTCGCGGAACCGCGGTGCGTAGAGGAACTGTCGCGCGGCCTCGGCGCGGCTGCCGAACTCGCGGAAGCTGATACCGTCGGGGGCCTCGGGCGTGTACAGGACGATGGTGGACACGCTGCGCGGATCGCGCACGCCGACCATGAACACGTCGCGCAGCGCGACGCCCTGGTAGGTGAGCTGGCTGACCTGGATATCGTGGTTCTCGACGCGGGCGCGTCCGGCTTCCGACGGACTGGCCAGCACCGCTTCGACCCAGCGGTAGCCGCGGTAGGCATGGTCCTTCTGGAACGAGCGCGGCAGGTCGCTCAGGAAATACGACAGCCGCGCCTCGTTGGCGAGCAGGCGCATCTGCGCCAGTTGCAACGAGGTGGTGGCGTCGCGCCGCGCGGTGGCGTCCGGTCCGCTGCGCAGCGCGGTATCGAGGTAGGCCGGGTACGTGCGATGGACGTCGAGGTCGTTGACGATCACGCGTAGCGCCGCGTCGTCGAGTCCCGCCACCGGCGCGCCGTCGGGGCCGATGGCCTTCATCCGTACCGGATCGGTGCCGCCGATGTTGCGGTAGGCGAGGTCGACGAGGCTCAGCGAGGGCGGCTTGCCGCCGGCGAGGAAGTCCAGCACGGACTGCGGCAGGAGGCTGTGGTAATTCTCGATGTCGATGCGGATGTCGCTGGGATCGAGCGTGACGCCCAGTGCCTTCAGGCGCGTGCGCAGGCCGTCGTGCGTGAACGTGTAGAGGCCCTTGACCGGTGCCGCATGCGGCTTGCCCGCGTCGGCGGCGAGCAGATCGTGCGTCGCCAGGAAGTGCTCGCTGGCGTCGCGCCAGTCGGCGGCGACGTTCGCCGGCACGCGGGCCAGGCGCGCTTCGTTCACCGCGTCGACGACCGCGGCCTGGCGGATCGCGAGCAGGGCGGTGGCGTCGAAGAGGTAGTCGTCGCGCAGGGCGTGGGTGACGCCATCGACCAGCAGGCGCGAGGAACGGTCGGCGTCGCCGGCCAGCTTCGCCTCGAACCACGCCTGGTTGAGTTTCTCGCGCTGTACGCCGACGAAGCGATTGACGACGGCGGTGAAAGGATCGCTGCTCATGGGCCGGGAGTCGATGAAACGGCCCTCCGCGATCCCCGCGGCATACCGTCGCGCCAGCCCGGGCAGGTCGCTGGACGTCACGAGCATGGCGCGGAAGCGCGCTTCGAACGCCGCGTAGGCCGCTTCCAGGTCGTCGAACGGTTCCCAGCCCGTCTGGGTCGAGAAGGCGAGGACGCGGTTGTCGCGTGCGAGGTCCTGCACGAGCAGCACGCCCGCGTAGCCCGTGCCGCCGATCCGCAGTTCGCGAACGACCACCGACTCGGCCGCGCCGCCGGCGATGGTGACGGAACGCGCGAGGTCACGCGCGTCGGCGTCGAGCGTGCCGTCTTCGTAGGCCAGGACGGCGAGGGCGCGCGCACCGTCGGCGATACGCGCGGCGAACGCGTCGCGACGCGTCCGCGCGGTGCCGCCGTCGGTCGCCGGTCCGTACCAATAGGCCCTGTGTGCCTCGATGAAGGAGTTCAGCGGCACGGCGTCGATCGACTCGGGCGTGGCTGGCAACGCGGCACGCTCGTTGGCGAGCCATGCATGCACGCCGACGATGCGATCGTACGCCTGCTGTGCTTCCTGATAGACGTGTTGGATGTGTGCAGGCGGTGCCTGCGGGGGGAGCATGTCCAAGAGCTTTCCTTTGCGTGGGTGAACCGGCGCAAAGTGTAGGAACTGCCCTTGGAATGAC
>Ga0006562J51391_1011800_pt1 | contig 10600 bp, 11 predicted proteins | sample Ararhi6_input_d2_FD_51391 | JGI IMG/M metagenome (IMG submission 51391) | reverse complement strand
CGCGTCGACCTGTTCGTCTCCGAGATCGGTGACCAGGCCCTCGTCTATCACGCTCAGCGCTCCTACTACGAAGCGCTCCTGCGCGCAGGGGTCCGGATCTGGATGTACAAGGCGCCCTACATCCTTCATGCGAAGCACTTCACCATCGACGACGACGTCGCCGTCATCGGTTCGAGCAACATGGACATGCGTTCCTTCCAGCTCAACATGGAGGTCTCCCTCATGGTGCGCGGGCGTTCGTTCGTGGATGAGATGCGGAGGGTCGAGGACGGCTATCGCCAGGACAGCCGCGAGCTCACGCTGGACGAGTGGATGAAGCAGCCACTCCGCTCCACTGTTTTGGACAACCTGGCCCGGCTGACCTCCGCACTGCAGTGACCCGCCGGACCTAGCGGAGCCGTGTGCGCGACGGTCAGGCCGGCTGAAGCTCGCTCAATCGCCTGACCTCGCACCACCGCTCGGCCGCCGCGGCGAGGCGGTCGTCCGCCGTCACGAGGGGCAGCTCCATGAGACGGGCGAGCGCGACGTACATGGCGTCGTAGGCGCTCAGGTTCTCTCGCCAGCGCCAGGCGTCAGGCCAGAGCGGCTCGTGCTCCACACGCATGATCTCGAGTCGGAAGAAGTCGATGATCACCTGCTCGGCGAGCTGAGCGTCGTCCGGGCGCCGGAGGGCGTGCTTGCGCATCGCGCTCACGAACTCCGGGTCGATCAAGTGGGGCGCCACCAGGATGCACTCGGCCAGCTCGTCGTTCTCCTCGAACGCGGCGAGTCCCTCGCGCGAGAGCAGTGCGACGAGAGCGCTGCAGTCCATCACCGCCGCGATCATCGGCTTCCCCGGTCGTCGCGGATGCCCTGGACGATCTCCTCCGTGGTGATATTCAACGGTCGTCGACCGCTGGCGCTCGGAGGCTGACGCTGCGCCAGCACACGCTGCTCGACCGTCACCTCCGCCCAACGCTCCTCGATACGCAGCCTCTCGGCGATGCGGGTGAGTTGTCTGCGGAGGTACTCCGAGTAGGACAGCCCTTTCGCTGCTGCTGCCGCCTTCAGGCGATCGTTGACGGCCGGATCCAGATCTCGCACTTGCACGGTGACTCCCATGGGTTCAGTTTAGGGTGGGGTGCATGCAGATGCAATCAATTTGCATGCAGTGAGACCATCCTGACGTGCCAGAGGGCGGGAGGGGCCGAGGGAGCTCGAAATGTGGAGAAGTGCCGCGGTCGCGGAGATGTGGACGGATATGAGTCAGCCGCGCGGCCGCAGGCGGACCGACGGTAATTCCGGCGCAGGCAACGGGGTTCCGTCGTAGCCCTCGACGGTCCCGAAACGTCCGTGCGGATCGGCTCCGGCGATGACCTCGCCCTGCCACTGCGCCCGGTAGGCGACCACGTCCTCATGGCTCCGGCCGATGAAGTTCCACCACATCACGATCTGCTCGCCCAGCGGCTCTCCGCCGAGGAGCACGATCCGGGCGTCTGCTCCCGAGCTCACCGAAAGGCTCGTGCGACCGGGATTCAGGTAGGCCAGATGAGAGACCGGAACAGGTGTGCCGTCGATGGTGACGTCGCCCGCATCGACGAGCACGCCGTGCTCGAATCCCTCCTCGAGGGGGACCTCGATCGTGGTGTCGGCCGGCATGACGATCTCGGCGCCGACCAGCGGGGAGAACACCGTTGCGGACGTGCCGCTTCCGGCGAGCGATCCGACGAAGGTCCGCACGGAGGCCGGGCCGATGCTGCCCGCCACGGGAGTGTGGTGCTCGAAGAACGGTTCGACATCGCGCGAGGCGTTCGGCAGGGCCACCCAGAGCTGGACGCCGTGCAGTCGCCGCGTCCCCGGCGTGGACACCTCCGAATGGCTGATCCCGCGACCTGCGGTCATCAGATTGAGCTCTCCCGGTCGGACGAGAGCGTGACTGCCCACGCTGTCGCGATGGTCGATCTCGCCCTCGAAGAGCCAGCTGACCGTCTGCAGTCCCGTGTGCGGATGCGGCGGGACGCGCATCCCGCCGGTCGCCGAGACATCGTCGGGACCGTAGTGGTCGATGAAGCACCAGCCGCCGATCAGCGAACGGCGACGCTGCGGGAGGGTCCGGCGGACGGTCATCGCGCGCGGGCCGCCGAGCGGAACATCCCGCGGTTCGAGGATCTCCACGCCGGCGTCCGTGAGCACGGCCGACGTCGCGACGAGCTCGGCCGGATCGCGCTCCAAGTTGCTCATAGCGGCATCCTAGGCGTCGGGCAGGACAGCCGGAGCCCGGGTTCCTAGAATGGTCACGTGCCCCGGACCACGACCAGACTCCTCCCCGCCGTCGCGGCGATCCTGGTGGTCGCCGCGCTCGCCGGATGCAGCACAGCACCGGGCAAACCGGTCGACGATTACGCGGGCGAGCCGAAGGGGGTCGACGCGCCGGCGAGCAGCGCGGGCGGAGCATCCTGGGCCGCCTGGCTCGACGGCGGCGAGCGGTTCGCGATCGTCCTCTACGGGAGCTCGACCTGCCCACCGAAGGTCGCCACCGTGTCCGCCACCGCGAACGACTCGATCACTGCCACACTCGCGCCCGCCCCCGGCGGGGTCTGCACCCACGACTTCGTGCCCCACACCACGGTCTTCACCACGCCCGACCGCATTGCGAAAAGCGGCGAGGTGAGTGTCGTCCTGCCCGACTCGACGCTCACGCTGCCCGCCGATCGGGGCTGATCGGCCGCAATCCGCTCGGTCGCCGACGGCACGTCACGCCCACGGCGAACAGGGCCACGTGACAGGGCGAGCGGTGGTTACTCTCTTTGTATCGACGCCGAACCTGCAACGGTGTCGTACGAGGAGTAGACATGTTCGAGAGATTCACCGACCGCGCCCGCCGTGTCGTCGTCTTGGCCCAGGAAGAGGCCAAGATGCTGAACCACAACTACATCGGGACGGAGCACATCCTGCTCGGCCTGATCCACGAGGGTGAGGGCGTCGCCGCCAAGGCGCTCGAGTCGCTCGGCATCTCGCTGGACGCGGTCCGCGAGCAGGTCCAGGACATCATCGGCCAGGGCCAGCAGCAGCCGACCGGGCACATCCCGTTCACGCCGCGCGCCAAGAAGGTGCTGGAGCTCAGCCTCCGCGAGGCGCTGCAGCTCGGCCACAACTACATCGGCACGGAGCACATCCTGCTCGGCCTGATCCGCGAGGGAGAGGGCGTCGCCGCCCAGGTCCTCGTGAAGCTCGGCGCCGACCTCAACCGAGTGCGTCAGCAGGTCATCCAGCTCCTCTCCGGCTACCAGGGCAAGGAGCAGGTCCAGGTCGGGGGCAACGATCAGAACACCGCGCAGGCCGGTAGCCAGATCCTCGACCAGTTCGGCCGCAACCTCACGCAGGCCGCGCGCGACAACAAGCTCGACCCGGTGATCGGGCGCGAGAAGGAGATCGAGCGTGTGATGCAGATCCTGTCGCGCCGCTCGAAGAACAACCCGGTGCTGATCGGTGAGCCCGGCGTCGGCAAGACCGCCGTCGTCGAGGGTCTCGCGCAGGCCATCGTCCGCGGCGACGTGCCGGAGACGCTGAAGGACAAGCAGCTCTACACGCTCGACCTCGGCTCGCTCATCGCCGGTTCCCGCTACCGCGGTGACTTCGAGGAGCGCCTGAAGAAGGTCACGAAGGAGATCCGCACCCGCGGCGACATCATCACCTTCATCGACGAGATCCACACCCTCGTCGGCGCAGGTGCCGCGGAGGGCGCGATCGACGCTGCCAGCATCCTCAAGCCGCTGCTGGCCCGCGGCGAGCTGCAGACCATCGGCGCGACCACGCTCGACGAGTATCGCAAGCACTTCGAGAAGGATGCCGCGCTCGAGCGCCGCTTCCAGCCCATCCAGGTGGCCGAGCCGTCGCTGCCCCACGCGATCAACATCCTGAAGGGTCTGCGCGACCGCTACGAGGCGCACCACAAGGTGTCCATCACCGACGGCGCGATCGTGGCCGCGGCGAACCTCGCCGACCGCTACATCCAGGACCGCTTCCTCCCGGACAAGGCCATCGACCTGATCGACGAGGCCGGCGCCCGCCTGCGTCTCTCGATCCTCTCGGCGCCGCCGGAGCTGCGCGAGTTCGACGACAAGATCGCCGCCGTCCGCTCCCAGAAGGAGGGCGCGATCGAGGACCAGGACTTCGAGAAGGCCGCCAGCCTCCGCGACGAGGAGAAGAACCTCCTCGGCGAGCGGCTGCGCCTCGAGAAGCAGTGGCGTTCGGGCGAGGTCAAGACCACGGCCGAGGTCGACGAGGGTCTCATCGCCGAGGTGCTGGCCCAGGCGACCGGCATCCCGGTGTTCAAGCTCACCGAGGAGGAGTCGGCCCGGCTCGTCTACATGGAGAAGGCGCTGCACGAGCGCGTCATCGGCCAGGAGGAGGCCATCGCGGCCCTTTCGAAGACGATCCGCCGCACCCGCGCCGGCCTCAAGGACCCGAAGCGTCCGTCCGGCTCGTTCATCTTCGCCGGTCCCACCGGTGTCGGTAAGACCGAGCTGGCCAAGGCGCTCGCCGAGTTCCTGTTCGACGACGAGTCGGCCATGATCTCCCTCGACATGTCGGAGTACGGCGAGAAGCACACCGTCTCCCGTCTGTTCGGTGCCCCTCCCGGGTTCGTCGGATTTGAGGAGGGCGGACAGCTCACCGAGAAGGTCCGCCGCAAGCCGTTCAGCGTCGTGCTGTTCGACGAGATCGAGAAGGCGCACCCCGACATCTTCAACTCGCTGCTCCAGATTCTGGAGGAGGGACGTCTGACAGATGGTCAGGGACGCGTGGTCGACTTCAAGAACACCGTCATCATCATGACCACGAACCTCGGCACGAAGGACATCTCCGGCGGCCCCGTCGGGTTCCAGATCGAGGGCGACCCGCAGACCGGCTACGACCGGATGCGCGGCAAGGTCTACGAGGAGCTGAAGAAGAACTTCAAGCCCGAGTTCCTGAACCGTGTCGACGAGATCATCGTCTTCCCGCAGCTGGACAAGAGCGAGCTCCTGCAGATCGTCGACCTGTTCATCAAGCGGCTGTCGACCCGTCTGCTCGACCGCGACATGACCATCGAGCTGACCGTCCCGGCGAAGGAGCGGCTGATCGAGGTCGGCTTCGACCCGACGCTCGGCGCCCGTCCGCTCCGCCGCGCGGTGCAGCACGAGATCGAGGACCGGCTGAGCGAGCGGATCCTGCACGGCGAGCTGAACGCGGGCGACCACGTCCACGTCGACTTCGCCGACGGGGAGTTCGTCTTCACGACGACCGCCCGCAAGGAGCCCATCGGGGCCGGCATCAACGCCACCGCCGCGATCGGCACCGGCCCGGCGACCCCGGACCTCGCAGCGAACGAGTGATCGTCGTCGCGACTGCGTGACCCACGACAAGGGCCGGCCTCTTCGGAGGCCGGCCCTTGTGGCGTCTCTGCCCGTGTGACATCTCGGGGCTCGGTAGGGTGGAACGGTGAGCGGTGAGAACGGGCCAGGGTTCAGCATCCGGCGGGCGCGGACGGGCGACGTCAAGCGCATCCAGGAACTGGTGGAACCGTTGGTGCAGCGACGCATCCTTCTCGGCAAGGAGACCGTCACGTTCTACGAGTCGGTGCAGGAGTTCCGGGTGGCGGAAGACGCCGACGGCCGCCTGATCGGCTGCGGTGCACTGCACGTGATGTGGAGCGACCTCGGGGAGGTGCGCACTCTCGCGGTCGCCGACGAATGGCTCGGCCGCGGCGTCGGCAGGGCGCTGCTCAGGCGGCTGGAGTCGGATGCGCGCGAGCTGGGCCTCGACCGGCTGTTCTGCCTGACGTTCGAGGTCGACTTCTTCGGGCGCAATGGGTTCGAGGACATGGGGGAGTCGACGGTCGACCCGCAGTTGTACGCCGAGCTGGTGCGCTCCAACGACGAGGGCGTCGCCGAGTTCCTGGACCTGGCGCGGGTGAAGCCGAACACCCTCGGCAACACGCGGATGCTGAAGCGGCTCTGAGCCGCCGCATCCGGCGTCGGCGGGGCTCGCTGAACGCTCACGGAACCTCGGGCGCGCCTGCCCGTCGCGCCGTCGGGCGCTGGCTATAGTGCGGGCATGTCGACGTTCAAGAACCCGGTCGGCCCCCAGCCCAGCGGCGTCTACTGGCGCCGCAGGCTCATCGTCCTCCTCGGCGTGATCGCCGTCGTCGTCATCATCGTCCTGATCCTCGTTCGCCCGGGCGCGTCCAACGGGGAGCCCGCGGACAAGAAGCCCGCGCCGGGGAGCACCGGGACTCCGGCCGCGGTGGCGACGAGCATCCCGACCTCCAGTGCGACGGCCGACGGCCAGCCGTGCAAGCCGGGCGACGTGAAGGTGGAGGCCGTGACCGACAAGGACGTCTATGCCGCGGGCGAGCTCCCGCAGTTGTCGGTCGCGCTGACCAACACGGGTTCGAAGGCGTGCACGATCGACGCCGGCACGGCGCAGCAGGTGTTCACGATCACCAGCGGCTCGGAGGTGTACTGGAAGTCGACGGACTGCCAGACCGACAAGGTGGATGCGGAGGTGCTGCTGGAGCCGGCGAAGACGATCTCATCGAAGGCGCCGATCACCTGGGATCGCACGCGTTCTGACCCGTCGACCTGTCAGGCGAACCGCGAGCAGGTGCCTGCCGGCGGAGCCTCGTACCACCTGGAGACGACCGTCTCGGGCGTCAAGAGCTCGGAGACCAAGCAGTTCATCCTGCAGTAGGTCGGGGCGTTCAGTCGGTGGAGTCGGCCCCGCGCACGTAGGAGCCTTCGATCTCGCGCACTTCGACGCCTGATCCGTGTCGCGTGGCCGGGTTGCGGCGGGCGATGGCGAGTGCGGCGTCGAGGTCGGGAGCGTCGATGATGCCGATGCCGGCGATCAGCTCTTTGCTCTCGGTGTAGGGGCCGTCGGTGATGCCGTCGCCTCGGACGGCGCGTGCCGCCGTGTGCGGGGCGAGGGCGTAGGCAGCCGTGAGCGCACCGGACTGGATGAGGTCGGCGGAGTGGGCGTCGTGCTCGGCGAGTTCGGCGGCGTCGTGCTCGGCGGTCGGGTCGGAGTAGATGAGGATGGCGTACTGCGGCATGGTCGTTCCTTCCGTATGACGGATGTCGTCACCAGGACGTCGTTCGGCGGCGCGCGATTTCGACCGGCGTTCAGAACGCCGCGTCGAGTTCGCGCTCCCGATCGGTGCTGGCGGCCATGAACGCGAGGCGGAGCGCCTCGCGGACGGTGGCGCTGCGGTCGTCCACGCGCGTCGTGAAGCCGAGGCGTGCGGCCTCGGCCGTACGCTGTTTGCCGCTCACGACCGGTCGGATCTCGCCGGCCAGGCTGATCTCGCCGAAGGCTGCGAGCGTGTGGGGGATCGCGCGTTCGGTCGCCGCCGAGGCGATGGCGAGCGCGATGGCCAGGTCGGCGCCCGGCTCGGTCAGGCGGACTCCTCCGACCGTGGACACGTAGACGTCTTTGTCGCCCAGCCGGATGCCGGCGCGGCGCTCGAGGACGGCCAGGAGCATGGCGACGCGGGACGCATCCACCCCATTGGTGACCCGGCGCGGGTTGGGCGCCGTGGTGCCGACGACGAGCGCCTGGACCTCGACGGGGAGCGGTCTGCGCCCTTCCATCGCGACGGTGACGCAGGTGCCAGAGACCGGGGTCGTGTTCCGGCTGAGGAAGAGGCCGCTGGGATCGGTGACCTCTGCGATGCCGTCGCCGGCCATCTCGAAGCAGCCGACCTCGTCGGTGGGCCCGAACCGGTTCTTGAGCGCGCGGATGAAGCGGAGCGCCGTCTGACGGTCGCCCTCGAACTGGCAGACCACATCTACCAGGTGCTCGAGCAGGCGCGGACCGGCGATCGAGCCGTCTTTCGTCACGTGACCGACGATGAGGATGGGGAGATCGCGTTCTTTCGCGATGCGGATCAGCGCGCTGGCGACCTCGCGCACCTGGCTGGGCCCACCCGCGATGCCTTCGGCCGAGCTGCTGGACACGGTCTGGACCGAGTCGACGATGACGAGTGTGGGGTCGACGGCGTCGATCTGCGCCACGATCGTGGACAGATCGGTCTCGGACGCGAGGTAGAGCTCGTCGTGGACGGCTCCGGTGCGCTCGGCGCGCATCCGCACCTGGCTCACCGACTCCTCGGCGCTTACGTACAGCACACGGTTGCGGGCTCGTGCGGCGCGGGAGGCGACCTCGAGCAGCAGGGTGGACTTGCCGACGCCGGGCTCGCCGCTCAGCAGGATGGCCGCCCCGGGGACGATGCCGCCGCCGAGCACGCGATCGAACTCCCCGATGCCGCTCGGCCGGCGGTTCGCGCCGTCGACGGGCGCGATGTCGGTGATCGCCCGCGCTTCGCGGCCGGCGGCGATGGTCACGGGCTTCAGGGCGCGGAGCACGCCGGTCGCCTGGGCCGTCTCGGCCACCGTGCCCCACGCCTGGCACTCCGGGCAGCGGCCCACCCACTTGGCTGTGGTCCACCCGCAGTCGGAGCAGCGGTAGTTGACAGACGCCTTCGGCACGGCACCTCCTCGATCGGGGTCAACACTACGGTGAGCCACCGTCATCGGAGGGAGGATCGCGGAGGCCGTGGACAAGTCGGAGGTCGGGGCGGGTGTGAGCACATCCGTCGATGCGAGCCGACCGTCCACTGCCCCTTCTGCGTGTCGGTGCTCGCGTGCACAATGGGCCGCATGGCTGATCGTACGTTCTCCCTCCGCTCCGGCCGCGTGCTCGGGCTGACCGGCTTCGGCGACTCCGACGCCGAGCGGCTCGTGATCTTCTGCCACCCCGCCCCGGGGTCGTCCGTGTTCGATCCGGATCCGGACGCGTCGGCCGAGCGCCGCGCGCACATCGTCGCGCTCGACAGGCCCGGCTACGGATCGAGCGATCGGTGGCCGTTCGGGAGCTGGCCCAGCATCGTCCAGGCCGCCGACGACATCGCCGAGTACGTGCGCTCCGTCGTCGTCGCCGAGTCGGTGATCGGCGTCACCCGCCCGCGCACGGTCGGCGTGGTGGGCTGGTCGGCCGGCGGGCGGGTCGCGCTCGCGTTCGCGGCGCGTCATCCCCAGCTCGTCGACCGGGTCGCGATCGTCGGGACGCCCGCTCCGAATGAGGCAGTTCCCTGGATCGACCCGAAGCTGCAGCAGATGTCCGACCAGCTCGCCACACTCACGCCCGACGAGGCGATGAGCCGCCTGTCCGCCATGCTCCAGCCTCAGGCCGACGCCGTCGCAACGGCCGCCGAGCCGGCGGAGGTGCCGCTGGACGCGCTCGGCATCGGCGCCGTGGACGAGCAGGCGCTGGCGCGCCCAGGAGTCCGCGACCGACTGGGCCGGATGCTGATCGACGCGTACCGCCAGGGTCCGCGCGGCGTCGCCGGCGACATCCTGAGCTACACCGCCCGTCCCTGGGGCTTCGACCTCGCGGACGTCACCGCGAAGACGCTCGTGATCGCCGGCCAGGCCGATGCGCTGACCGGACACGCGCATGCGGCCTGGTACCAGCGGTCGCTGCCCGACGCGCGTATGGAGATGGTGCCGGGAGCGGGGCATCTGGCCATCGTCCCGACATGGGGACGCATCCTCTCGCACGTCGCCCCTGCACACGTGACGCACTGAGCTGCGGCGTGCCGGGCGTCGGCGGCGTGCCGGGGGTCAGGCGCTGAGGGCTTCCTGCTGCTCGGTCTCGCCGTGGCGCGGGTACAGCTCGCGGGCGCGGGCGGTGACCGCCGGGAGGAACGCGGACGCCCACACGCGGTAGCCGTGGTCGTTGGGATGGAAGAGATCTTCGGCGAACTGGGTGAACGCTCCACGCAACCCCTGCCGCCGCATGGTCGCGTGGAGAGGGACCACCGTGAGTCCGCGGGCGGAGGCCTCCTCGCGCAGGATGCGGTTGCCCTCGGCGACGAGCCGTTCGTTCCATGGCAGGTAGAAGTAGGGCAGGTCGGCCACGATCGCGTGCGGCGGCAGCCCGGCGAACACTGCGCGCATCCCCTCGCGGAAGCGATCCGGATCGAATGCCGCGATGTCGTTGGCGCCGATCGACACCGTGACGATGTCGGGCTCGAGGCTCGCGAAGCGCGGCAGCTGGTCGGCAACGGCCAGGGCGACCGTCGCGCCGGAGACCGAGAGGTTGACGATCCGCACGGACCGACCCGTGACGGCACGCAGGTGGTCGGCGATCACACCGACGTAACTGTTCTTGGGGGCGGAGGCGCCGATCCCCTGGGCGGCACTGTCGCCGATGGCCACGTAGAGCAGCTCGCCCGGGTCTTTCGCGGCATCCCGCCACCACTTCGAGTGGATGGGCAGCATCTCGTTGAGCCGCACCCGCCCCTCGGCGACGGCCGCACGCTTCGCCTGGACACGCTGCCACCCGACGGCGGTGAGAACGGCCCCGGCCACCAGTCCGGCCGCGGCCGCGAGGATGCGACGGAGAGCTTTCATGGACGGAACAGTACCCCGGACCGCCGACCCCGCGATGCCCACTCCGCCCGATTGGAGACGACCGCGGGAATCGCGTACGATAGTCCGCGGTACCGTGTCCGAGCGGCCGAAGGTGCAACTCTCGAAAAGTTGTGTGGGTGAAAGCCCACCGTGGGTTCAAATCCCAC
>Ga0006562J51391_1014095_pt1 | contig 10640 bp, 3 predicted proteins | sample Ararhi6_input_d2_FD_51391 | JGI IMG/M metagenome (IMG submission 51391) | reverse complement strand
GGAGGTGGCGGCCGCAACGGAGGCGGCGACAACGGCGACGGAACCGGCGGCGACGACGACGGCACCCCCACTCCGCCCCCGGGCGGCCGCCGGGACAAGGCTCCGCGCAAGCGCCGCCGCACGAAGCGCATCATCGGCTGGACCGCCGCGGCCCTCGCGGTGATCCTCGTCGTGGTGGGCGGGTACGCCGCCTACAGCTACTTCCGGTTCGTCGGCGGCGTCAAGCATGTGGATGTGATCTCCAAGCCCGCGAACGATGTCGACGGCCAGGACCAGAACATCCTGCTGGTCGGCGACGATCATCGGCCCGACGGAGCCTCGCAGGCGGAGCTCGACCAGTTGAGCACCACAGACGACGGCGGCGGGACCAACACGGACACGATGATGATCCTGCACATCCCCGCGAACGGGAAGTCGGCGACGTTGATCTCGCTCCCGCGCGACTCCTGGGTGGAGGTGCCCGGGCACGGCATGAACAAGCTCAACGCGGCCTTCTCTCTGGGCGGCGGCGCGACGGATGCGGCGAGCGGTGCGAAGCTGCTCATCCAGACCGTGCAGAACCTCACCGGCCTCAGCATCGACCACTACGTGCGCGTCTCGCTGCTCGGCTTCTACACGATCGCGCAGGCGCTGGGCCCCGTGCAGGTCTGCCTGAACAACGCGGTCGACGACCCGTATTCCGGCGCCAACTTCCCGGCGGGCGTCTCGACGCTGGACGCGAAGCAGGCGCTGTCCTTCGTGCGTCAGCGCCACGGACTCCCCCGCGGCGATCTCGACCGCGTCGTGCGGCAGCAGTACTTCCTGTCTGTGGAGGCCCACAAGTTCCTGTCGGCCGGCACGCTGCTGAACCCGGGCAAGCTGACCAAGGTGCTGGATGCGGTGAGCGGCTCCCTGGAGACCGATCCCGGCCTGAACTTCCTTCAGCTCGCGGCCCAGCTGCAGGGGCTGACCGGCGGGAAGATCCAGTCGGCGACCATCCCGATCTCGGGGACGCCGACGATCACGGTCGACGGCGACGACATCTCGATCGTCGAGGTCGACACGGCCGCGATGCCGGCGTTCATCCAGAGTCTGATGGGCACCCCGAGCGCCTACGAGAAGGCGACGGCGGCGAAGCCGGCGGACACCTCGGTGACCGTGCTCAACGGCGGCAGCCAGAACGGCGCTGCGACGACCGCCAGCCAGACGCTCGCGGGCGCCGGCTTCAAGACGGGCACACCGGGCGACGCCGACACCCGCGCGACGACGGTGATCCAGTACCCCTCCGGACAGGAGGCGCAGGCCAAGGCCGTCGCCGCCTACCTGCCGGGCGCGAGCGTGCAGGAGACCTCGTCCGTGAGCACCGTCACGGTCGTCCTCGGCGACGACGGCATCATGCCGACGGCTCCCTCCGCGGGTGGTGGCACCGCTCCTGCCCCGGCCCCGACTCCCGCTCCGACCGGGCCCGCCACGAACTACAGCGACACCGTCTGCATCAACTGATCGCGGACGCCTCCCGACGCAGCCTTCTTTCGGACCGGTCCGGGCCGGAGTTACGGTGACCCCCACGAGCCCAGCCTGACCAGCGCTCGTCCGGGGGGATGCACCATGTTCACGCTTCCGTTCGCTTCCTCGAACAGCGAATCGAATCCAGGAGGGGCGCGGCGGAAGCCTCGCGCGACGACCGTCTGGGCCACCGTGGTGGCGCTGATCGCGGGGATCGCCATCCCCGTCACGGGCGGGTCCACCGCGACGGCGGCGCCCGGGAGCCTCGTCTCCGGCGTCGTCTGGGCGGACGTCAACCGGGATGGCGTGCACCAGAGCACCGAGCCCGTGAAAGCCGGGATCCCCATCCAGCTGTTGACCTCTCCGGGCGGTGTCGTCGTCGCGACGACCACGACCAGCGCGGCCGGGGTGTACCGGTTCCCGGACGTGGCGGACGGCACCTTCGTCGTCCGCGCGGACGCGAGCGCCGCGTTCCATTTCCCCGCGACCGCCTCCGGCGAGAACGACTTCGTCACCACCGGGCCGCCTCCGGTCGGCCAGCCGGAGCGCGGCGTGACGGTGCCACTGACCATCGCCGGGACGACGCAGGCGGTGGGGATCGACGCGGGGATGCAGCCGATCGCCGACCTCAGCGTCGCGCGGCTGCCGGTCGCGGAGGGATGCGACGGGTTCGCCGTCACGGGAACCCCGCCGTTCGACGCGACCGACGCCCCGGGGAAGGACTCGGGCCCGGGCAACTGCATCGTGCGCGTGATGGACACCGTGTCGCAGAACTACTCCGTCGCCCTGACCGGACTCCCGACCGGGGCCTCGGTGCCGAACGTAGTCGCCCAGTTCACCGTCTCCTCGCCCGACGGCGCGAAGCTCGAACTCGTCGGGCCGGGCACGAACGGGCTCCCGGCAGGATGCCTGGGGGCGGCGAACGGCGCCAATCCGCCGTCGTCACGCACCGTCAATGCCGACGGTTCGATCACCGTCATCTGCAACATCGGAAGCCTGTCGTCGAATGTCGCCGCGCTGCAGCTCGCCTACCGCTTCGCGTCGAACACGCCCATCCCGTCACACGCCGGGATCACGATGTCGGCATTCGCGCCCGCGGGCGATGCCGGGACGTCGGCCACCGTCGACGGCCCGCAGGTCGAGGTCACCGGCACGGCGCAGTGGGACCTGGAGAAGATCCCGTACCCGCCGTCCGGCGTCGGCAATGCGGGGCCGGACTTCACCATCCGCACGTACAACGGCGTCGCCGTCTCGGGGTACCTCGTCCGCTACAAGTTCAACGTCGTCGACACCCTTCACGGAGCCGGNGCCAGCGATCTGGTCTGGCCGGCCACCTTCACCGACGTGATGCCCGAGTTCCCGAACGCGCGGATCACCCAGTGCCGCTCGGCCGAACCCGCGGACAACTCGCTGTCGTCGCCGTGGACGCTGACCTGCCCGCTGGAGGAGGTCCAGGGAACCGACGGCTGGCAGCTGAGCATCCGGCCCAACAGCGGCCGCGGGAGCGACACCGGCGAGGGCCACATGATCATGACGATCTTCGTCCCCCTCGACGACATGAACAGAGCCATCGATCCCTCCTGGCAGCCGGGTCAGCCCAACCCGACCGGCACGTTCGACTTCCAGAACCGCGCTCAGGACACCGACCGCTGGGTGATCAACGGCGGCGCGCCGAACTACGGCCCGGATCACGAACCCGGCTCGAACGGCACCGGCAACAACCTCGTGACGATCGTCAGAAACGCGGCCGCACCCACGTGGGACCTGCAGAAGAGCTTCTTCGGAGGACCGTTCTTCACCACGCAGACGGTCAACGGCGTCCCGGTCAACGGCTACCGGGTCGACTACCTCCTCAACATCGTCGATCTGGCCGGCCCCGACAATGTCGGACCGTGGCTGGACCTGCCCGTCACGTTCAAGGACAGGCTGGTCAGCCATCCCGGCGCACTTCTGACGAGCTGCGATGCTCTGCAGCCCGACCCCAACGCGGCGACCGTCACGTGCGACATGGGTGCCCAGCCGGCGGCCGGGTGGACGATCAGACCGACGCCGAACCAGCGCGGGTTCAACGATCGCCGCATGAACATCGTCGTCCGCTTCTTCATCCCGATGAGCACGCTGCCGGCCGACCCCTGCCAGTCGAACGTCACCCTCGATCTGCGCAACGAGGCGATCGACTCCGACCCGTGGACGGCGGGCGGGGACCTCAACAACGGCACGGGCTTCGAGCCGGGATGGAACGGCACGACCGCGACCGGCAACAACCTCGACGTACGCAGCGTGCGCCCCTCCGCCGGGGAGTGCGGCTCCCTCACCGGCAACAAGCAGTACATCCGCAACGGCGCCACCTACAACGGTCCGACCTTCGGCGGCGACGTCGTGCAATCGTTCGTCAGCCTCTCGGCGAACAACAACCGGGTGTCGGTGCCCGACCTCAAGCTGTGCGACGTGTTCGATGTCTCGGTGCTGAAGCTCGTCGCGGGCACGCCACGGATGGGGACCTTCCCCTCCGGCACCAACGTGAACCCGGCGAACTACGTCATCGAGTACGCGGTCGGGCCCAATCAGGTGAACACCCAGAANGGCCCGCCGACCGGCGGCCTCTACCCCATCGACGCGTCGTCGATCACGGGTGCGGCGACGGACTGCCGCAACGCGCCCGGTCCGTGGACGACCGACCCGGCGGCGGCCTTCGGCGCGAACTGGCAGGACGCGGTCAACATGGTGCGCATCCGCCCGGTCGACCCGACGCGGGTCGAGACAGGGCCGTTCGCCGCGCACCTGATCTTCGAGCTCGAGACCCGGACCTTCTACAACGGCGGCCCCAACGCCTCGGAGGCGATCCCGTCCGGCGTCCGCGTGACCAATGTCGGTGGTTGGCCGACGGGCGCCACCGGCAACGGGTGGGGCACCGTGTCGCGCCAGATCCCGTTCTCGGGGATGCTGCTCGGCGTCGCCAAGGCGATCGTCCCCACCCAGTACTTCCCAGGCGACACCGCCATCTGGGATCTGACGGCATCGATCAGCCGCACCACGGTCGGGGCGACGCTGCAGAACCTGCGGCTCGTGGATACGATCCCCGCCGATCTGCACTTCGACTCCGTCTGCACGCAGAACCTGCTGCCGCCCGGAGTGACCGTGAGCTACGACCAGCAGACGCGACGCGTCACCTTCGTCGCCGGAGACATCCCGATCGTGACCGCGCCGAGCCAGACCGTCTTCAGCCCCACCCCCGGAGCGACCCGCGGACGTCTGCGGATCTGCACGACGGTCGACAGCCTCGCGCAACCCGGAGACACGCACGTCAACACCGTGCAGGCGCTGGCGGACAACGCGGAGAACGCGCCGACGGCGCAGGCGACGATCCAGATCGTCGGATCGGGCCAGCTCGGCATCACGAAGAGCGTCGACAAGCCGTTCGTGGCGAGCGGCGAGACGTACACCTGGTCGTTGGAGTGGGGGAACACCTCCACGCAGATCGCCTTCCAGCCGCCGGACGTGATCGACGTGCTGCCGTGGAACGGCGACGGCGACCCCGCGTCCGGTTCGGCACGATCGCAGTACGCTTCCGACTACACCGGAACGGCGCGACTGTCGGGGCCGCTCGCGGCGCCGACCTACCTCCGCGGCGCCACCGGGGCCGTGCCGGGCACCTGGTACTACTCGAGCGCACCTCCCGCCACGCTGATCCACGATCCGCGCGACCCGTCCAATGCGAACCCCGCGGCACCAGGAGGGCTCTGGCAGACAGCGGGCGAGGTCGCCGACTTCGGCGCGGTGACCGCCGTCCGGTTCGTCTCCAGCGGGTTCCTCGGTGTGCAGACCCGGGTGCGCGCATCCATCCCCGCGGTGTCGACGAGCAACGACCTCGACAACGTGTACGTGAACCGGGCGATGATCTTCTCGGCCACGTTCGCGAACCAGCCGCTGCTGTCGAACGAGCCCTACGTGCTGATGCCGGGCTTCTCGCTGGGCGACCTGGTCTGGCTCGACAGCAACGGGGACGGGAAGTTCGACGGCGGGGAGCACGGCATCCCCGGCGTCGCCGTGCAGGTGCGGACCGAGAACGGGGATGTCGTCGGCACCGCGACGACGGATGCGAACGGGCGCTGGTCGGTGACGTCCCTCCCGGCCGGCCGGTACGTCGTGCACCTTCCCGCCGCGATGTTCGCGGCGGGCGGTCCGCTGGCCGGGACGGTGGTCCGCACCACCGCATCCAGCCCGGCGCTGACGCCGAACGAGGATGCCGACAACAACAACACCGCCTCCCCCGACCCCGCCGCGACAGGGCTGACGAGCACTCCGGTCACGCTGGCGAACCAGTACGCGGCCGGCGCCCTCGTCGGCGGCAACGGCCCCTCCGGTGACGACGTCGCCGGACTCGCCGGAGAGCTCATCCCCGACTCGTTCACCGCGTTCACCGTCGACCTCGCCGTGCTCCCGGCTCCCGGCATCCACATCGAGAAGGCCACCAACACGGAGGACGCCGACGACGCTCCCGGACCGCTCGTCCCGGTCGGCGGCCCCGTGCAGTGGACGTACGTGGTCACGAACTCGGGCGCTGTCGACCTGACCGACGTCACGGTCACGGACGACCAGGTCGCGGCCGCCGACATCGACTGCGACGCCACCGGAGGCAACGTCGTCGCGGGGCCGCTCGCACCCGGCGCGTCCTTCACCTGCGTCGCGACCGGGACGGCGACCGCCGGGCAGTACGCCAACACGGGCACCGTCACGGGTCTCGACCCGGCGGCAGTGCGCGTCGATGACGACGATCCGTCGCACTACTTCGGGATCGTCTCCGGCATCGACGTGGTCAAATCGTCGACCACCACCGACGTGGTGCAGGTCGGCCAGCAGATCCCCTATAGCTTCCTGGTCACGAACACCGGCAACAGCCCGCTCACCGGCATCACCGTCGAGGATGTGGTCGCCGCGCCGTCGGATCCGGCCGGCCTCTCGGCGGTGGACTGTCCCGCGAGCGCCCTCGCCGGCGGGGCCAGCATGACCTGCACGGCCACCTACACCACCACGCAGGCCGACCTCGACAGCGGCTCCGTCACGGACACCGCGACCGCCACGGGCACGCCGCCCGCCACGCCGGATGAGCCCAACCCGCCGCGGATCGCCTCGCCGCCGGTCACCGTAACGCTCCCCGTCACCCACACGAGCTCGATCACCGTGCTGAAGTCCATGGCGCAGCCGAGCACTGTCCCGTTCACGGCGGGCCTGCGCATCCCCTACGACTTCCTGGTGACGAACACCGGAAACACCGTGCTCACGGACATCGTCGTGACCGATGTCCAGGTGGCCCCGGCCGTCCAAGCCGCCCTCTCGCCGGTGGACTGCCCGGCGACCACACTCGCGCCGCAGCAGGACATGATCTGCACCGCCACGTACGAGGTCAGTCAGGCGGACGTCGACAACGGGTCGCTCACCGACACGGCCGTGGCCACCGCCGTCCCGGCGCCGAGACCCGACGCTCCGAACCCTCCGGCGATCGCCTCACCGCCGTCCAGTGTGACCATCACGGCGGACGACCTCCCGGGGATCCGCGTCGAGAAGTCCTCCACGACGACGAGCGTGGTCCGAGCGGGACAACAGATCCCGTACACGTTCCTGGTCACCAACACCGGCAATGTCCCGCTGACCGGGATCACCGTGGACGACCAGGTGGCCGCGCCGTCGTCACCGGGCGGCCTGTCGCCGATCGACTGCCCCGCCGATCCCCTGCCCGTCGGAGGGCAGCTCACGTGCACTGCGACATACACCACCACCCAGGCCGACGTGGACAACGGCTCCGTCACGGACACCGCCACCGCCTCCGGCACCCCGCCGACCCCGCCGGGCGGTTCGACGCCGGACCCGATCCGGTCCGCCGCGTCGACCGTCACCATCGCGGCGGCCGACGATCCAGGGCTCAGCGTGGTCAAAACCTCGGACACCGCGGCCGTGACGATGGTGGGTCAGCAGGTGCGCTTCGCGTTCCTGGTGACGAACACCGGCAACGTCACGCTCGCCGACGTCACGGTCTCCGACACCGTCGCTGCGCCGTCCGACCAGGCGAACCTGTCCGCCGTCGACTGCCCGGCGAGCATCCTGGCGCCCGGCGAGCGGATGACGTGCTCCGCCACCTACACGACCACGGCCTCCGATCTCCTGCTCACCGCGGCGATCTCCGACCGGGCCACCGCGGCAGGGACCGCGCCCGACGGCACGCGCATCGGTTCGCCCGAGGCCGTGCTCACCCTGCCCGTGCGTGCGATCCAGAACGTGCCGGTGGTCAGCGGCTGAGGGCGTCGCGGCCGCTGCGACGCGCGTCAGTCGAACAGGCGGCGGAACACGTTCGTGTCCGCCAGGTCGATCAGCTCGTCGCCCCGACCGTTCATGATCGTCCGCAGCGCGTACAGCGTGAAGCCGCCGACCTGCTTCGCCGTGATCGCCGGCGGGATGCTGAGCTCCTGCCGGGCGGTCACCACATCCACCAGGGCGGGGCCGTCGTGGGCGAATGCCGTCCGCAGGGCGCTCTCCAGCTCATCCGGCTTCTCCACGCGCTGACCGTGCAGGCCCGCGGCCTGGGCGATCTGCGCGAAGTCGGGGTTCTCGAGGCTGGTGCCGAAGTTGACGAACCCGGCGGCCTTCATCTCGACTTCGACGAAGTTGAGCGAGGAGTTGTTGAAGACCACGATCTTCACCGGCAGCTTGTTCTGCCGCAGCGTGAGCAGTTCGCCGAGCAGCATCGCGAGGCCGCCGTCCCCGGCGAGCGCGACCACCTGCCGCCCCGGGAACGCCGTCTGGGCGCCGATCGCCTGCGGCAGCGCGTTCGCCATGCTGCCGTGGGTGAACGAGCCGATCAGCCTCCGGCGCCCGTTCATCCGCAGGTAGCGCGCGGCCCAGACAACCGGCGAGCCGACATCCGGCAGGAATACGGCGTCGTCCGCGGCGAGCTCGCTGATCAGCCGCGCGACGTACTGCGGGTGGATGGGCGTGCGATTGCGGTCGTTGACCGCCAGGTCGTCGAGGCTCTTGCGCGTCTTGGCGTAATGGCTGAGCGAGGAGTCGAGGTGCTTGCGGTCCTTGCGGTCCTTCAGCAGCGGGAGCAGCGCATCCACCGTGTCCTTCACGCTTCCGACGAGGCCCAGGTCGAGCGGGACGCGNCTGCCGAGGTTCTCGCCGCGGATGTCGACCTGCACGATCTTCGCTTTCGAGGGGAAGAACTGCTGGTACGGGAAGTCGGTGCCGAGCATCAGCAGCGCGTCGCACGACTCCATCGCGCGGTAGCCGGAGGAGAACCCGAGGAGGCCGGTCATGCCGACGTCGTACGGGTTGTCGTACTCGACGAACTCCTTGCCCCGCATGGCGTGGACGATCGGCGCCTGCAGCTTCTGGGCGATCGCCAGCAGCTGGTCGTGCCCGCCCTCCGCCCCTGCGCCGGCGAGGATGGTGACCCGCTTGGCGTCGTTCAGGATGTCGGCGGCAGCCTGCAGCTCGGGATCGGTGGGGCGGGTCACGCGCGGCGAGAAGGTGATCGGCGCGGACTTGCGGCGGCCCGCGCTGTCGGCGAGGAAGATCTCGCCGGGCACGACGATCACCGCGACGCCGCGGCGCTCAACGGCGGTGCGCATGGCGATCTCGAGGATGCGNGGCATCTGGTCCGCCTGGCTGACGAGCTCGGTGTAGACGCTCGCCTCGCGGAACAGCTCCTGCGGGTGCGTCTCCTGGAAGTACCCGCTGCCGATCTCGGCGCCCGGGATCTGCGCGGCGATCGCGAGCACGGGGACACGGCTGCGGTTGGCGTCGTACAGGCCGTTGATGAGGTGCGTGTTGCCCGGACCGCAGCTTCCGGCGCAGACGGCCAGCTCGCCGGTCAGCGCTGCCTCGGCGGACGCCGCGAACGCCGCCGCCTCCTCGTGCCGCACGTGCTCCCACGTCACACCGTCGTTCCGGCGGATGGCGTCGGTGAAGCCGTTGAGCGAGTCCCCGGGGATGCCGTAGACGCGCGTCACCCCCGCATCCCTCAGAATCTCGACGGCGGTATCGGCGACAGTGGGCACGGCGGTCTCCCCTCGAATCGGATGCGGTGCTTCCGGCCCGCGGCGGGCGGCCCGGCACAGCCAACGCTACGCCGCGCACGTGAATCGCCGCATCCTCCTCAAAGCAACTGTGCGTTAACGTGAGCCCATCATGGTGAAGCAGGAGCGGGCGCAGGTGACGCGCGGGACGATCGTCTCCGGAGCCGCCGCGGTGTTCGGCCGCCGAGGATACGGCCTCGCCTCCATCGCCGACATCGCAGAAGAGTCGGGCGTCACCAAGGGCGCGCTGTACTTCCACTTCCCGTCGAAGGACGAGCTGGCCCGCGCGGTCATCATCGAGCAGCACCGACGCACGATGGCCGCCGCGGCCGAGGTCGTCGAGCAGGGACTTCCGGGGCTGGAGACGATGGTCCGGCTGAGCGCGGTGCTCGCGCACCAGCTGCTGACCGATCCCGTCGTGCAGGCCGGCATCCGGCTCACGACCGACGTGTCGATGTTCGATCCGCCGGTGACCGAGCCGTACGAGGACTGGCTGCGCACGACGGAAGCGCTGTTCCGCCAGGCCGTCGACGAGGGCGACCTGCGCCCGGACCTCGACCCGGGGATGCTGGCGAGCGTTGTCGTCCCGGCGTACACGGGCGTCCAACTGGTGTCGGAGACGGTCGCGCGACGGAAGGACCTGCTCGAGCGGGTCCGCGACCTGTGGACGGTTCTGTTGCCGGGCATCGTGCCCGCCGCCGAATTCGAGCGACTCCGCCGCCTGCCGGACCTCATCCGCTAGCCCCGGTCCGCTGACTCATCGGGTTGACGCAACACGCCGTCCGGCCGCGGCGGTCGACGGCGTGTTGCGTCAACTCCGCGCTGAAGCCGTACCGACCCGGCCGCAGCGCCCCCAATCCGCTACGGCCGCGCCGGAATACATGCTTATTCTACGGCAGAACCGGACGATCGGTATGGACTCTCGGACGACGCCCAGCGCGGGCCGCGAGAGTGCGTCCCCTAGACTTGGCCGACGGGGAACGCCGGAGACGGCGGAAGCATCATGGGGAGGGGCCGCATGCCGTCTCGGGGCAGCAAACAGAAGAAGCGCGCGACGATGCGGCTCGTCTACATCGACTTCTG
>Ga0006562J51391_1003080_pt1 | contig 10650 bp, 12 predicted proteins | sample Ararhi6_input_d2_FD_51391 | JGI IMG/M metagenome (IMG submission 51391) | reverse complement strand
CATCCAAATTGATTTTTCAAGAGAGCTAAATGAATCAAATTTCATATATGAGCCTGTTGTAATAGGGATTTTCAAAAGCAAGGAGGAGGATATACGTGCAAATAAAAAAAAATGAAAAACAGGCATTTTATGCCGGATGTCAATCCGTAGATATAGAAAATCAAGCAAATGAACATGGCTTTCCTTTACTTATCATGTATCCTACATACCAAGAAGAACAAGTTGAAAAGATGGGACCTTACACGATAAGCACTGCGCAAGATGCTCCGCTTTCAAATGGATCATTTCCTTTAGTCATTATTTCTCATGGTGACGGTAGCACGCCTCTTGCTTATCGAACCATTGCCCAGTTTTTAGCACGTAACGGGTTTATTGTAGGAATACCGCAACATCCGTTTAACAATCGAGAGGATAATACGCTATCTGGAACAATAGATAACCTAAAAAATCGGCCTACCCATATACGTACTGTAATCGATTGGTTTTTAAAAGAAAGTTCCTTTTCTCCATCCATTAAATCAGATAATATTTCTCTTATTGGGCATTCCATGGGAGGATATACGGCTCTTGCTGTAGCAGGTGGAGTTCCCACTTCTTTTCCCTCTGAATCTCCCGATCAAAAGCCTTATTGTTTATCTGTTGATCATGATAAACGGGTTCAATCACTTATTCTTTTAGCACCAGCCACCGGATGGTTCAGGGAAAGAGGAGCCCTTGAAGACGTGAATATACCTATTTTAATGATTACAGGTGAAAAGGATACGATCACTCCTTCTTTTCACGGGGAATTTGTGTTAAATGGGGTTTCTGATTCGGAAAAAGTTCAGCATATCGTTGTAGAAAATGGCGGGCACTTTTCATTTCTCAGCCCATTTCCCGACTTTATGAAATCTCCTACCTTCCTTCCCTCTCAGGACCCGGAAGGCTTTAATCGCAAAGAGTTTCATGAAGATCTGCAAAACACTATATTGGACTTTTTATTACGTTCTTTTTAACAGATTAGTCAGTTGTACCACCTTTTCTTTTGAAGCAATTATATCTAGAAAAAAGCAGTTAAAATCCCTTAGAAACTGATGAGCTTCTAAGGGATTTTATTTGTAACCTTATGCTTACGAATCAGATGCGTCACCCTAAAGAATCCTTGAAGCGGTCAGAATGCTTTTGTTAATTGCATGAACCGATAATGAATGAATGGATTGATGATACTACTTCAAGCTCTTGTCTATCATTTTTTATTTCTCGACTTTTTTGTAAGGTACTGCATGACTTTCTTGCTTGCGTACACTGGCCAAGATCATTATCAGTAACACTAAACCAATACCAACCATAATGGTAGTTTTTCCACCGAAATGAGCTAGCCCACTCAAGAATAGTCCCACTATACCGAAGTCTGAATCTGAAAATGTAGCATTTGATAGACCCAAATCTCCCAACACAGGTATTAATAGAATTGGCATGAAACTGATTAAAAGGCCGTTTACAAATGAGACTAAAATCGCACCGCGTACACCACCCATTGCATTTCCAAACACCCCTGCAGCTGCACCTGTAAAGAAGTGAGGTACTACACCTGGTAAAATAATGATTCCTCCTGATAAAACTAGTATTAACATACTAACAATGCCGCCTAAAAAACTTGAAAAGAAACCAATTAATACAGCATTTGGTGCATAAGTATATATAATGGGAACATCTAATGCTGGCTTTGAATTTGGCACAATTTTAGAAGATATTCCTTTAAATGCTGGTACAATTTCAGCTAATACCAATCGTACACCAGCTAAAATGACGAAAACGCCGGCAGAAAACATTCCTGCTTGAAGTACCGCAAATAAAATATAGTTTTTTCCGTCACTTAATTTACCTTCAACATAACCAGGCCCCGCAAAAAGAGCGACAATAACGTAGAAAATCGCCATAGTTAATGCAATACTAACCGTACTGTCTCGTAAGAAGCCGAGCCCTTTTGGAAAGTTAATTTTTTCTGTTGATACAATCTCTTTCTTTCCCTTTACAGCCATCCCCACGAGACCACCAACTGCAAAACCAACTGCTCCAGAATGTCCTAATGCCACATTATCATTACCTGTTAGTTTACGGATAAAAGGCTGAACGAGTGCTGGAGAAAGCGTCATGAAAATCCCCACCGTTAAAGCACCAAAGAGAATTAATGAATACGATGTAAAACCACTTACGGATAAAATGATGGCAATCATACACGACATGTACAAAGTGATATGTCCTGTCAGAAAAATATATTTAAATCGTGTAAAACGAGCAATCAGCAGGTTTACAATCATACCAAAAAACATAATTAATGCGGTCGAAGAACCATATTTACTCAGTGCAATCGCAACGATGGCTTCATTATTTGGAACGACACCGTTTACGTTAAATGCTGCTTTGAACATTTCTCCGAATGGAGCGAGGGCTTGCTGAAGAATCCCTGCACCTGCTGTAATAACCAGGAATCCAACAAACGTTTTTGTTGTTCCTTTTAGTGTATCTGAAAGATTTTTCTTTTGTGCAAGTAGACCTACTAAAGCAATTATGGCTACTAAAACTGAGGGTTCACTCAGAACGTTAATTAATACATTTAACACCTGATTCATCTCTATCACCTCTCAATTTCTTTACAGTAGATTTTTTTCTTGCAGAACCCCTGTTAATTTGGTGCGTAATTCTTCTAAATCAATAATATTATCCAAAATTACGACGTTTCCTAAGCTTGCACCGCCCTCTGCAATATCTTTTGCAAGGAAGAACACGTCTGCATCCTCTGGTGTTGCAGAACCTAAATCAGAATGATTTACTTCTACGCCGCTTACTCCCATCTCATTCAACAACTGTTGAATATTCATTTCTACCATAAAACTTGTTCCTAATCCTGATCCGCATACTGTTAAAATTTTCATTATTCATCTTCTCCTTTTTTTCGCATCATAGCTATAATTTCAGCTGAAGTTTCAGCTTCTTTTAAACGTTTTAATGAGTCTTCATTTACTAAAAATGAGGTCAATTCTGACAGCGCTTTTAAATGTAATTTGTTATCAATGGCTGCTAGACAAATAAACAAGTCAATTGCATGTTCTTCTTGGTTCAGTAACAAAACTGGTTTCTTCATTCGTAAAAGGGACATACCAAGCTCTTGTACACCTTGTTCTGGCCGGGCATGAGGAATAGCAATTCCTTTCCCTATATGAATAAAAGCTCCCATTTCTAAAACTCTATCAATCATTGCTTGAGTATAGGCTGAAGTGATATAATGCTGTTCTTCCAAAGGTTTTGCTGCTAATTGGATTGCTTCTTCCCACTCTAGAGAAGCGTCAGAGAATTGAATTTTATCCTCTGTTAAAAGTTCAGAAAGCATAGGGGCGTAACTCCTTTCACGTGTATGGCTCTGTCTTAAATGCTTCGTTAAATCTTTATAAAGCGCTTTTTCATTTTTAATAGTTGCATATTTTCGTATAGTCGCCATTAACTTATCCATTGGGATAGTTGATTGAACCGGCAAATTGAAATCAGCTGCCACAGCCTGTTGCAAATAGTTTTCCTCTAACGCTGTTAATAATGGGCTAGTTAAATAAACAGGTTTTGATGATTCCAAATAAATAGTTGAAAAAATCATATCGTAACTGTCTGGTGACAGTTTTTCGATTTGTGCAGCCGAATATGATTCTGTAAAATGCAATTTTGGAAACAATTGTCGTAATTGAGTTCGCAGCATCATAGAGGAACTAATCCCGTTTGGGCAAACGATTGTGGCTCTATACACTTTAGGTTTAGCCTCTAGTTTTCGAACATGACCACCGAATAAAATCGTAAAATATCCTATCTCTTCATCTGAAATACATTTTCCCGTATATTCAGAAAGTGGTTTCAGCGCCTGTTTAACAAATTCAAAGAGTACACCGTGCTCTGTTTTAATTGTGTCAATCAAAGGATTTGATAATGGCACTTCACAGATGATTCTAAAATAGGCTGGTACCAAATGTTTATATAAGAGCGATTTTAAAATATGCCTTTCCTTAAATGGTACTAATATTAAGCGCTCTACTTCTGAAATAATAGTACTCGATACAAGGTCAAGCTTTTCATCAATATGGAGCTCTTCTATATTCTGCATAGCAGATAACAATTGAACCGTTAGATAGATAACCTCTGCTTCAGCCACTTCATCAAATAAATAAGCTGATAGCTCTTCCCCCATTTTTAGTAAGGGCTGTTCTTTCATTAATTTAATTTGCTTGGTTGGTAGAATCAGTTTATGATGCCCTGACCTGCACTGTAGAAATAAGAGTTCATAAACTAGCTGATCTAGCCGGTTACTAACAAAATCAATCCGATATTTTTCAGCTAAATCATTTACGTTCTCTCTAATTGCTGAACCTGTATTTTCATAATTCCAACTATTAAGAACCTGCTTCATCCCTGAAATGCCCATTGGCAATTGCAAAAGTGTTCCAATACAAATAGTTGCAAATCGACGCTTAAGCCTCTCTTCTCCTTCTAGGTGAAAGCCATCTGTCCGGTTATAAGATAACTGGATGCCTTCTTTCTCACAATACGAACGAAGCTTTTTAATATCCGCTAGTGCTGTATTCCTGCTTACCTGCAGAAAAGACTGATAATGTATATTTGCTATCGCCTCTTTTCGAATATACGTGTATAAATAAATTAAGTATATCCGCTCAGTCTCTTGAAAAACTGACTGCTGACGGTTAAGCGATGTTCCTTCTAGTTTCCAATAGTTTTTAACTCTTTCATCAACCTTAAATTCTATATCAATCACTTGAATTTTTGGTAAATCTAAATTGCTTAATGTATTGTTCAACTTATCAAGCGTATAAGCAAATTGTCGAGGTGATAAATTTATTTGAAGTCTCAACTCCGGAATTGATAACTTCGGGTAATTAATCATCTGCTCAAGCAGCTGCAAGGATTTATGATCAAACATCTTATTATCCTCCTCATGTTTATTATAAAATAGAAGTGTTAGCGATTACATAACTGTTCAATCCAATCTTTGTTGTCTTTTTAGAATAGCCATTGGACTTAAGGTTATATTTTCCATTTAAAAGTTTAATATAACGCACCACAGAATGACAAACGTTTATTTTTTGATTTTTATCTTTTAAAGCTATAGTAAAGCAATTTAAATGGCCTCCCTTACTATAGTAAGCTTTTCTATCCGCGTAAAAAACAAAAAAGAAGCAACCCTTCGGCAACTTCTTTTCGCTTTTCCTATTCATACGTCAGATTTTCACTTACAAAATAATCATTTACATTCAGTCTTTTAAAAATGACAGCAGCGCTTCGTTAAATTCGTGTGCATGCGTGGCATTTGAGCCGTGCGGACCGCCTTTTATTAAAGCTAACTTGGAACCAGAAATGGCTTCATGAGTTCGCTTTCCGCTATATTCAAATGGAACAATTTCGTCTGCATCACCGTGAATAATAAGAGTAGGTATTGTAAACTTAGCTAGATCGTCTCTGAAATCCGTTTTGCTGAAAGCAGCTATGCAGTCAAGCGTCCCTTTAGGCGATGCGACTGCTGCAATATCCCGGTTGTAAAGTCGAAATGGTTCGCTGACTAAGTTATTTCCGTCTTCCACCCCAAAAAATGTTTTTGTAAAATCATCAAGAAAAGCTAAGCGATCATTTTTTACGCCGTTTTCAAATTCTTGGATTCCTGCATCATCCAATGCTCCTTCAGGATGATCTTCTGACTTATAAAGAAATGGTGGTACAGCTCCTGCAAACACTGCTTTTTCTACTCTATCTGTTCCGTACGTTCCTACATAACGAGCTACTTCTCCGCCCCCCATTGAAAACCCGACTAGTGTCACATTTGTTAAATCCAAATGTTCTAGCAGCTGATGTAAATCAGCAGCGAATGTATCATAATCGTAGCCGTCCCATGGCTGAGAAGACTTTCCGAATCCTCGGCGGTCATACGTTATGACTCTGTGTCCAGCCTCAACAAGAGCCGGAACTTGATATTCCCAAGATCGTCCGCTTAGCGGCCAGCCGTGAATTAAGACAACCGGCTTTCCTGTCCCATGATCCTCATAGTATAGTTCAATAGGTGCTTCATTTTCTGTTCCTACATTAATTTTTGCCATTTCGCTACCTCCATTATATAGTCGTTCTTTATTTGGTTAAGTGGTCGTAAACCTAGCGTAGATAATAAAAAAGATGGCTAACTCTCCTATGATGAGGGTGCTCGGGACGACTAAAAGTAAGTTAATAATAAAAAACACAGCTAAAATTCCTAAAAACAAGCCTAAATGATACACTTTCAAACGATGTTCTTCGAATCTATACTGGTGAAAAACAAGAGTGGTTGCCATGAAGTAGAGCAGCACGGAGCCGAATACAAAATATAAGCTGAATGTGTACTGAACTTCATGTAAAAACATGAGCTTAATCGATGCTGCAATCATGCTTAGAGACATGAGGATAAGTAAGTGTCCGTAAATAATCGTTTGTCCGGCTCTTTGGATAGACTTGTTCACTTTCTTTTCTACGTTTTCAAAGTACTGCCACCACATGGCGATGATCAGGACAAATGAAATAACCGAAAATAAAATGGTATTCCAGTCCCCTTTTTGTGGCTGTATCACAGCAAGAATGCTGACAACGGATTCTCCAAACAGAATTAATGTTAGTAACGCAAAGCGTTCTAACAAATGAGCCGTGTTGGTCGGTAATTTCGCCAGTCGCTTATGTCCTAAAACAGGTAAAATCATATCCACTGCAATTCCTGTATATAACACGGCGTAGCGGACCCATGAATCAAAAAAGAGCGACAGAAGCGAGATAAAAATCCCAATTCCAAAGCATGTTCCTAAAAACACAGCAACTTTTTTTCTCTCACTCTGTTCAAATTTCTGAACAATAAGATATTGAATTGAGGTTAACGCTCTTAGCCCGATATAGCCAATCAAAAAAGACATGTAATATTGATCAAAATCTACGGACAGACTTGAGATCATGATAAGGACAAACAGCATTTGAAGAATCATAAAGATGCGCTGATGCAAAAAATCTTGTCCAAATCGATTGATAAACATTGTTTGTCCCGTCCACGCCCACCATATCGGAATAAAGATCAGTACAAACTTTAACAAATACTCTCCATGAATATACCCTTGTTCAACGTGAAGCAAAACATGCGTAGCAGTCGCAACGGCTGCCACAAATAACAAATCATAAAAAAGCTCCAGCCACGTAACTTTTTTTTCTTCCACTACTCCGCATCCCTTCCTATCATTTATCAGGCTGTCGTTAATATACTCTATTTTATATACAAGAGACGCATCATGACAGGTAGCGCAGGAAAAGATAGGTGAGCCAGCTGTTCATCAGTCGGCTCACCTATCTAACAATTTCTCTTATGTCGTTACGTTTTCTCCGTCACATAAATGATCCACAGATGCCATTCTACTTTCATGTCTTATATGTAAAGAGAACGACCTTTAGCAGAATGAAGCTCCGCTATGTTAGACACTCTGCTTGCTGAAATCGCGCTGAGCTCCTCTATAGCTGCCCATTAAGTTTTGATAACCAGGAAGATGACTAGAAATTAAATTGCCAAAACCTTCAACGTCATTGCGCCAGTCACGCTGCAGCTCGCACGCTACGCTAAACCAGTTCATAAGCTGTGCGCCTCCGTGAGCCATACGCGTTAATGCTGCATCTGCGACTTGCTTATTGAACGTCCCTGAAGCATCCGTCACAACAAACACTTCGTAGCCTGCTTTAATGGCAGAAAGTGCAGGAAAAGCAACGCAGACATCTGTCACTACACCGGCGATAATCAGCTGTTTTTTCCCAGTCGCTTTAATTGCTTTAACAAACTCTTCGTTGTCCCACGCGTTAATTTGTCCAGGACGAGCTATTTTTGGCGCATTAGGAAACAAGTCAACGAGTTCTTGCATGAGCGGGCCGTTGGGTCCATTTTCAAAGCTAGTTGTTAAAATAACCGGTAAATCAAAGAATTTAGCCGTATCACCAAGAGCCAATACGTTGTTTTTAAATTCATCAACACCATAGTCACGTACAAGGCCGGAAATAAGCCCCGTTTGGTGGTCAACTAAAAGCACGGCAGCATCATCTTTTGAAAGGCGAGAGTAAAGATCAGACATTTTATAATCCTCCTTAAATTAAGGCAAGTAAGGATACATGTACCTCTTCCATTCCTTACAAGCGGTCTATAATTTGAACGGTTTTATGGATTTCATTTATGATCTGTTAGGTAAAACATGTATAGAAAGAAAAGCTATTTCTGAGGTGAATGTTCGTGAGGTGTGTTCTCTTTCTTAATCTAGAACAGGAACAGGCGCTTGACCAATCCAATGAATGAACTGCTGTAGGTAGCGCTGAAGATAGCGTTTTGTTGATTCATCGGTTAGTACTTTTTGTTGCGCATCAATTTTTTCATGAACTTGCGAAATCAGCATTTTTTGAAATGGTAAAACATTAACTTGCATAGCTTCCAGTACTTCTCTCGTTTGCATTTGAGCAAAAGCCGTACCGAAGCCTCCTGGAGTCGCTCCGATTAGGCCAACTGGTTTTCTGTTTAAAACAGAAGAAGTCCGAGGTCTTGATGCCCAGTCTAAAGCATTTTTTAACACTCCTGGAATTCCTGAATTGTACTCTGGACTAACTATAATAACGCCGTCAACATCTTGAATTGCAGCTCTAAAGGATGCGACAGATTCTGGTGATCCGTCAGCTTCTAAGTCTTCATTAAAAAAAGGCAGGCTGCTTATTTCAATCCAGCGATATTGAGCTGAGTCATCTAATGTAGTCAATGACTCAGCAATCATTCGGTTATACGAATTCTTTCGTAAACTTCCACAAATAAGACCAATGGTTTTTGTCATCTATTCACCTCCTTACTTGGAATTAATTTCATATTACCACGGTGTTTCAAATATAGATATTAGTTTTATATATAGATAAATTAATTCCTTCTTTGTACCTAATGTAGGATTGAACTAGCGTTTTACTATTACTAAAAGAATTCTTTCATTGAAATTTAGTCTAATTCTTTCACTTCAAAAGGAATCAAAGCTCTTTCAATTTGATCTCGATGAGTTTCGTACTGTTCAGGCAGCATGAGCTTTTCTCCCATTGTTTCAAGTGACTCATCATGAGCAAAACCTGGAGGATCTGTTGCAATTTCAAATAGAATTTCTCCGTGTTCTTTAAAGTAAATCGCATTAAAGTAATTTCGATCTCGAACAGCCGTTACTCCGTATCCGCTGTCGGCTACGTATTTCTGCCATTCTAACTGATCTTCATCATCTTTTGCTCGCCATGCAATATGGTGAACCGTTCCAACGCCCATTTGCCCGCGTCCAATGGTTGTTAATTTTAAATCAATCACATTTCCAATGTCAGCAGATGATTGAAAACGTATAAAATCACCTTCTTGCCCTACTTTTTTTAGTCCCATTACATTTTCTAATAACTGAGCTGTTTCATGAGGCTTAACAGATAATAACGTAGCGCCTCCGAATCCTTTAATAGCAACATCAGGTTTAATTTCACCAGCTTGCCACGTATTCTTTTCTCCTTCTTCTCTTTCCACAATCTCTAGATGTAAACCATGAGGGTCGTCAAACTCTAAATACTGTTCTCCAAATCGCTCCATCTTTGTAGCTGGAACCCCAAACTTAGCTAATCGCTGTTCCCAAAAGTCAATCGCACCTTTTGGCACCACATAGGAAGTTACGCCAACTTGCCCGTCACCTATTTTTCCTTGGCGTGCATTTGCCCACGGGAAGAATGTAATAATCGTTCCAGGTTTTCCCCCTTCATTCCCAAAGTAAAGGTGATACGTTCCTGGATCATCAAAGTTTACCGTTTGTTTGACCAAGCGTAATCCTAACACGCCCGCATAGAAATCAACATTTTCTTGAGGATGACCTACAATCGCCGTGATATGATGAATACCCGCTGTTTTTTTACTCATTACTACCATCTCCTTCGATACATTTTTCTTCAAATGTTTCGTTATCCCTCTTAAAATTACAACTATTTATCGTAAATATCTCGAATTCGAGATATCAGTCAAAAAATAAAAACGTCTTTCTTATTCAACCCATTTTCTCTTTTAGAAAATAAAAGTATCTAGTGCATAATAACCTGGTCCTGCAATTGCTACACCGATTGCTACAACTAAAAGCGTAAGGTTATATTCATACCCGTTTTGTGTTGCCCAGTATCCGTTCGGACCGTGTACTTTCACAATCGCCATGACCATTGTTCCTACAATCAAAAGCGCTCCTAGCGGTGTAAGAAGTCCTGCGGCAAATAAAGCTCCTCCTACTAGCTCTGATAATCCAGCCATTAACGCCATCCTAACACCTGGCTTCATTCCGATGGATTCAAACCAGCCTCCCGTTCCTTTTAAGCCGTGGCCGCCAAACCACCCAAATAATTTCTGAGTTCCATGTGCCATAAAAGATAATCCAATGACTAAACGTATTAACAATAAACCAATGCTCATCATTTTTTATTCCTCCTATTTTTTCACCACTTTAAAATCTCGAATTAAGATATCTTTAATTAAGGATAATTATAAAATCATATGGTTCCACTGTCAACATAAATTTTTATTTTTTTTGTAGCTAGTTG
>Ga0006562J51391_1081114_pt1 | contig 10653 bp, 7 predicted proteins | sample Ararhi6_input_d2_FD_51391 | JGI IMG/M metagenome (IMG submission 51391) | reverse complement strand
TGCACGCGGCCACCAGGGCGTGGAGCCCCGGGTCGTCGCCGATGACGGCCGCATAGGCGCGGTCGGCCGCCGCTGCCGCGTCGTACCCGGCCGGGTCGGCTGCCCACTCGGCGACCGTCTCCAGCGCGAGCCGGGAGGGCGCTGCCTCGACCATCGGATTGGCGACGATGCCGACCAGTCCCGGCGCTGCCTTCCGCCCGGTCAGCGGACCGAGGAAGACGCGCGAGCGGTCGAAGTCGTTGACGGGGAAGTTGTCCCAGAGCACCAGGTCGCGGCCGAAGCTCTCGACGGCTCGGACGATGTCGTCGGCGGTCACCGCGCCGACCACGACGTCCGCGCCCGTCCACAGCAGGCGGGCGTCGGCCGGGAGCGTCTCGGCCAGCCCGACGCGGTACGGCGTCCGCTCGACGCCGGCGTAGTCGGTCGGGCAGAGCAGCACGGGTTCGTCGATGCCCGCCGGGCGGAGGAAGCCGCGCTCGAACCGGGCGGCGACCTCTCCATGGGCGCGGCCGAGGGCCTCCGGTTCGTCCATCGGCACATCGTCGAAGAGGAGGGCGAACGAGCGGATGCCCGCGTCGAGGAGCTGCCGGCACTTCGCCGCGAGCGCGTCGTGCTCCGCGTCATCGTCGAAGCGCATCGAGAGGCCCGGAGAGATCGCGTAGACGAAGAGCACGCCGCGCTCGGCGGCGGCCCGGTTCAGCTCGGCGAGGTCGGCGAGCCGGTCGGCGGGATAGGGCTCGCGCCACTCCTCGCGGTGCCACGGGTCGTCCTTGGGGGCGTACAGGTAGCGGTCGAGCCCGATCGCGCCGCCGCGCTCGAACCAGGCGAGCCGGTCGGCGTGCGACCAGGGTTCGCCGTAGAACCCTTCGACGACGCCGCGCCACGCGAGGGCGCCCGGCCCTCCCGCGGCGCTCACCGACCGCCTCCGTGCCACGACGCCCAGAGTTCCGCGTACGCACCGCCCGCGGCCACCAGTTCTTCGTGGCTGCCCAGCTCTTCCACGGCGCCGTCGCGCACCACGGCGATGCGGTCGGCGTCGTGCGCGGTGTGGAGGCGGTGCGCGATCGCGACGACGGTCCGGCTCTCCAATACGCGGTTCATCGCGCGTTCCAGGTCGCGGGCTGCGGTGGGGTCGAGCAGCGAGGTCGCCTCGTCGAGGATGAGCGTGTGCGGGTCGAGGAGCACCAGCCGGGCGAGGGCGAGCTGCTGCGCCTGCGCCGGGGTGAGGACGACGCCGCCGGAGCCGACGACCGTGTCGAGTCCCTTCGGCATCGCGGCGACCCAGCGCAGCGCATCCACCACCCGGAGCGCCCGGGCGAGCTCGTCGCGGCCGGCGCCCGGTTTCGCGAGCGACAGGTTCTCGGCGATGGTGCCGACGAAGACGTGGTGCTCCTGCGTGACGAGGGCGACGTGGCTGCGGAGGTCGTCGAGCGGGAGGTCGACGAGCCGGACACCGCCGACGGTGATGCGTCCGCTGGTCGGCTCGGTGATACCGGCCATCAGGCGGCCGAGCGTCGACTTGCCCGACCCGGACGGTCCGACGATCGCGAGGCGCTCGCCGACGGCCAGGTCGAGGGTGACGCCGTGCAGCACCTCGGTGCCTTCGCGGTAGGAGAAGCGCACGTCTTCGGCCAGCACGTGCTCGTCGACCGGCTGCTCGCCGGTCGCGTGGCGGTCCTCCGGCACGTCGGCGACGCCGATGATGCGCGACAGGGCGGTGGTGCCGACCTGGATCTCGTCCAGCCAGCTGATCAGCTCGTCGACCGGCGACACCAGCTGCATCGCGTAGAGGGCGACCGCGGTGACGGCGCCGATCGTCGCGGCGCCGCTGCCCACGAGGAACGCGCCCCACGCGATGACGACGATCACCGGGAGCAGGAACGCGATGTCGGTGCTCGGGAAGAACCAGGAGCGCAGCCAGAGCGTGTACCACTCCGACTCGCGGCGCTCGCGGAGCGCGGCATCGATCTTGGCGCGCTGCGCGGGGGCGAGGCTGAGCGCCTCGATGGTCCGCACGCCGTCCACGGTCTCGCTGATCGTTCCGCCGAGGGTCGCGTAGGAGGCGAGCTGGCGCTGGTAGCCGGGGCCGGAGCGCCGGAGGTACCAGCGCGCTGCGATCACAAGGATCGGCACGCCGGCGAACATGGCGACAGCGACGGCCGGGTTCACCAGGAACGCCGCGATGACCGTCAGCACGGCCGTGACGCTGGCGACCAGGATGCGCGGGACGCCGAACCGCACGGTCTGGGCGACCGACTGGATGTCGTTGGTGGTGCGCGCGAGCAGGTCGCCCGTCCCCGCCGCCTCGACGGTGGAGAGCGGGAGCCGTGCGACGGTCGCGAGGAACTCCTCCCGCAGCTGCGCGAAGACGCCCTCGCCCAGAACCATCGACTGCCGCTGGGCGAACCGGATCAGCACGGCCTGGCAGACGATGGCGACGAGCAGGATGAGCGCGATCGTGTCGATCCCGCTCGTGACGAGAGTGTGGCCGGTGACGCCGTCGATGATGACGCCGATGAGGGCCGGTCCGGCGAGACCGGCGACCGCGGCGAGGGTGTGCAGGACCAGCACGACGGAGAGGCCGCCGCGATGCTGGCGGATGAGACGCGCGCCGGTCTCCCGGACCGTCCTGGTGCTAGCGATCGGCAGCAGCATCGCCCGTTCCCTTCTTCGTGCGCTTGTCCTTCTTCTTCGGCTTCTTCGTCGTGCGTCCGCTCTCCGGGCGCTGCGCCGTCACGGGATGCGTCGCCGTCCAGAGCGCGTCGATCGAGCCGGTCCAGGCGGCGTCGAGGTCTTCGCCTTCGGCCGGCTCGGCGGCCGAGATCGTACGCGAGACGATCGCGCGGTAGAGGTCGCCGAGGTCGTCCTCCTGGCGCAGAAGCTGCTGGTGCGTTCCGGTGCCGACGACCCGGCCCTTCCGCACCACGGCGATGGTGTCCATCCGGTCGAGGAGCAGCGGGCTGGCGGTGACGACGACGGTGGTGCGGCCGTCGCGGGCCTCCCGGAGCCGTTCGGCGATCTGCGACTCGGTGTGCGCATCCACCGCGCTCGTCGGCTCGATGAGCACGAGCACCTCGGCGTCGGTGAGGAGCGCGCGGGCCAGGCTGAGGCGTTGCCGCTGGCCACCGGAGAAGGTGCGGCCGCGCTCGGCGACGCGCTCGTGCACGCCCTCGGGGAGCGCGTCGACGGTCTCGGTCGCTGCCGCCGCGTCGAGCGCGGCGGAGACCCGGCGCATCCGCCCGGTGGAGGTGTCGTCCTCGCGCCAGCGGCCGGCCTCCTCGTCGCGCACGGGCAGCGTGTCGAGGCCGTCCAGCAACCGGCCGCCGAACAGGTGCGGGTTCGCGTCGTTCACGACGATGCGCCGGCGCACGTCGCGGACGGGGACGCGGGTGTGGTCGACGCCGCCCCACAGCACCGGCGCCTCGCGGTGCACGGCGTCGTCGAAGCGGCCGATGCGGGTCGCGATGGCGGCGGCCTCGTCGGGGTCCGCATCCACGATCGCAGTGAACCGGCCGGGCGGGATGACGACGCCGGAGGCGAGGTCTTCGATCGCCGATCCCCACGCCGGCGCCTCCGCGGTCTCGTCGGCGTCCTGCGCGGCGGGCCGCGTGCGGAGCACGGAGAGCACGCGACGGGCGGACACGACCCCGGCGGTGAAGGTCTGCGCGGCCTCGACCGCGGTGCGCAGCGGGAGCACGAGGAAGGTCGCATAGCCGTAGAACGCGGTCAGCTGGCCGGGCGTGATGGTGCCGTCGACCGCGAGGTGGGCGCCGAACCAGACGATGAAGACCAGGAAGACGCCGGGCAGGAGCACCTGCAGTCCGTCGAGCCAGCTCTGCGTCTTGGCCACGCCGACCCCGGCGGCACGGACCCGCTGCGACTGGTCGGCATACCGCTCGACGAACTCCTGCTCGCCGCCGATGCCGCGCAGCACGCGCAGGCCGACGACCGTGTCGGCGCCGAGGGTGGTGAGGCCGCCGGACTCCTCGCGCCACACGGCCTGCCGTGCGCGAAGCGGCCGCAGCAGCAGGGCGAGCACGGCGGCCACGGCCGGGACGCCGATGACGACGGCGAGCCCGAGCGGAACACTGGCGGACAGCATGATGATCGACACCACGACGAACGCGACCACACCGCCGCCGAGCCGGGCGGTCACCTCGTACATCGCACCCAGGCGCAGGGAGTCGGTGCTCACGGTCGCGACGATCTCGCCCGACGAGGTCGTCGCGGTGATCGCCGGACCGGTCTCCGCGGAGTGGTAGCCGATCAGCCGGGCCACGCCGAGCGACGAGCGCAGCCAGTTGGAGATGGCCATCCGGTGGCGCAGCATCCCGGTGATCGCCTGGACGACGGCGACGATCAGCAGGGCGCCGCACCAGGTCCACAGGCGGCCGGAGTCCCCGGAGACGCCCTCGTCGACCGCGCGGCCGAGCAGGTAGGGCCAGACGGCCTGGCACAGCATCCAGACGACGCCGAACAGCATGCCGGCACCGAGGCTGGCGGGCTGTCGCGCGGCCTGCCACAGCAGGAACCGCGGCACCGACGACAGGTGCCGTTCGGTGGGCCTGGCCGAGGGGATGCGGGCGCCGCGCGGTGTGCGCGACGGCGGACGGGAGGCGGACGGACGAGCAGCGCGGACGCTGGACACGAGTGCTCCTGAGGGGGATCGAGCGGGTGCGGGATGTGGGGGAGGTGCGTTGGGCGGAACGGCGGGACGGCGGTTCAGCGGCCCGGCGGGGTGAGCGCGGCGATCGCCGCCGCGTCGAGCGGGACGGCCGGGGCCTGCTTCAGCAGAAGCGTCAGCTGGGCGGCCGTCTCGAGCTCCTCGACCAGGTCGATGGCCCCGTCGAGGGTGCCGGCCGCGACCACGGGGCCGTGGTTGGCGAGCAGCAGAGCAGGATGCCCGGGCGCGGCCGCCGCCACGCCCGCGGCGAGCTCGGCACTGCCCGGACGCGCATACGGGACGAGCGGCACATCGCCCAGCCGCATCACGCGATACGGCGTCAGTGGAGGCAGCTGGGCGAACCCGCCCTCCGTCGCCGGGAGGCAGGCGACCGCCGTCGCGTACGGCGAGTGGAGGTGGACCACAGCGGTGGCGTCGGGATGCGCGGCGTACATCGCGGCGTGCAGCGGCAGCTCCTTGGTGGGTCGCGGTGCGCCCTCCTGGTCAGCGGGCGTCGCGGCCAGCTGCTCCTCGGTCACGGAGCGCAGGGAGGAGCCGGTCGGCGTCGCGATGATGCGGGAGCCGACGCGCACGCTCACGTTGCCCGAGCTTCCGGGCGACAGGCCGGCCGCCGAGAGGTGGCGGCAGGCGCGGACGACCGCCGCGCGGGCCTCCGCCTCGCGCACATCCCGCTCCCGCAGGGCAGTGTCGTCGGAGCGCGTCATGGCTCCATCTCCCACGCGTCGGTGAACAGCGTCGGGAGGCCGAAGTTGCCCGACTTGAGCAGGACGGCGACGGTCCGGCCGGAGCCTGTGCGGGCGACCGCCCACGGCACGCCGGGGGCGGCCTGCACGCCGATCCGCAGGCGCTCGATGCCCAGGCGGGTGGTCACGGCGCCGGAGGTCTCGCCTCCCGCGACGAGCAGATGACTGACCTCCAGCTCGTCGACGGCCCAGGCCGCGAGTTCGGAGAGGGCGTCCTCCAGAAGTGCCGCGGCCCGCTCGGCGCCCAGTTCGCGCTGTGCGGTCGTCACATCCGGCGACGCGTGCACCAGGACGGGCGCCAGCCGGTCGGTGCGGGCGGCGAGGCCATCGCGGAGGCGGTCGAGGGTGCCGGGGTCGCGAGCGAGGTCGAGCGGGTCGAGTTCGTGGCGTTCGCCGGTGAAAGCAGCGATCTGACCGCGCGTGGCGGCGGAAGCGCTTCCGGCGAGGATGAGACGGCCGGTCACGGGGACGGCCGGGAGGGAGGCGGCGGGTCCCGTGGCGCCGAACTCGCGGACCGCGACGCGCGCCAGCGCGGTCCCCACCCCTGCGCCGCCGCCCGCGACGACGGGACGTTCGGCGGCCACGCGGAGGACGAGCTCGACCGCGACGGTGTCGAGGTCGTCGTCGGTGAGGGCGTCCACGAGGGTGTGTCCGTCGCCGATGCGGTCGACGACCGCGTCGGCCCCGCGCTGCACGTCCAGCCAGCGCACCAGGGAGACGGGCGCGGAGGTCTGCGGGGCGAGCAGGCGGACGACGTTCGAGTCGCGCATGGGCGTCAGCGGGTGGTCGCGCATCGGGGACTCGGCCAGCGGCACCCCGCCGGCGAAGAGCACGCCCTGGTACTGGGTGCGCGCGGCCTCCGGGGTCGCGGGAGTCCCGATGGTGACGGCGGTCGGCGCATCGGCTGTGGCGCCTTCCGCAGCGACGGCCGCGAGCGCGTCCGCGATCGGCCCGATGTTGCCCTCCGGCGTCGAATCGAAGGTCGAGCAGTACTTCTGGTACAGCAGCGTCGCGCCCGCGCCGACGAGGAAACGGGCGGCCTCCGACGAGGCGGCGACCGCGTGCGCCACGGGCGCGGTCCGTACCTTCAGGGCGACGACCGCGCACGACGAACCGGCCGGGGCGAACACATCATCCGGCGATACGTCCGAAACCGGGGTGCCGAGCAGCACGCTCGCCGGGAGCCCGGCTTCGGCGACGCGTCCCGCCAGGTCGCAGGCTCCGGTGACGTCGTCGGCGACAGCGCCGAGCCGCATCACGAGACACCGACCCCCGGTGCGTCGGTGGTGGCGTCGGTCGCGCGGGAGGTCAGAGAGCCCGGCGCGACGTGCTCGCCGGCGACGACGACGGTCGCACCGGCGTCGCGCAGCGCCTGCAGGTCGTCGGGGTCGGCGCCCGGGTCGGTGAGGATCACATCCACCAGGTCCAGGCCGCCGACGCGGATCGGGGCGCGCGCTCCGAGCTTGGAGTGGTCGACCAGCAGGATGGTGGTGCGGGCCGCGCGGGCGAGCTCCTGCTTGAGTTCGGCGTCGAGTGCGTTGGCGCAGAGGATGCCGGTGGTGTCGACCGCCGTCGCCGAGAGGACGGCGATGTCGACGGAGTAGTCGGCGATGGTCCGGCGTGCGGTGGCGCCGGCGAAGGAGCGGGTCTCGCTCTGGTACACGCCGCCGACGGCGACGAGCTCGACGTCCGCACGCTCGATGGCGGCCTGGATGACCGGCGCAGAGTGGCTCACGATCGTGGTGCCGGGTTGCAGCATCCCGGTCAGGGGTGCGACGGAGGTGCCGGCGTCGAGGGCGACCGTGACGGCGCCGTCGAGAAGGTCGAGGCAGGCCTCGGCGATGGCGTGCTTCTCGCCGCTGCCGGTGACGGCGCGCTCGTCGAAGGGACGCCCGTGGCCGAGGTTCGGGAGGCTGGCGCCGCCGATCACCCGCCGGGCGAGCCCCTCCCCTTCGAGCTGCCGGAGGTCGCGGCGGATGGTCATCTCGGAGACGCCGAGCTCCTCCGCGACGCGCGACGACGACACGTAGCCCTCGGCGGAGAGCCGTCGGAGCAGCTCCTCGCGGCGGGCGGGGGCATCGGTGTAACGCACCCGTCCATCCAAGCGGCTGCCCCGAACGCTTGTCAACAAACGCACAAATCTTGACGTGAATGTTCAGAAGTGAACAGAATGGAGCACGTGACCTCCGCCTCTCTCGCCGCCCTCGGCGTGGACGTCGGCACCACCAACACCAAGGTGGTCCTGGCGCTGCTGGGCGATTCCGTGCGCGAAGAGCGGACGCTGACCGTCCCGACGCCCGGAAGCGGCGCGGGGCTCCAGGCGGTCGTGCTGGGGGCGATCCGGGAGATCGCCGCCGACAGCCCGTACCCGATCGCCGCGCTCGGCGTGGCCTCGATGGGCGAGACCGGCTGCCTGGTCGCCCCGGACGGACGCCCCCAGGGCGACCTCCTGCGCTGGGCCGACGGAGACACGGCGACCGCCGACCGCCTGGTCGCGGCCGCCGGCGCCGAGGCGTTGTACGCGGCGACCGGCGTGCCCGCCCCGGCCAAGTCGCCGCTGACGCACTGGCTGCGGCTCGCGGCAGACGGGGATGCGCGGCTCGCCGATGCGCGCTGGCGCGGCGCCGACGGACTGATCGTCGAGGCGCTCACAGGAGAGGCGGCCACGGACCACACACTCGCCGCCCGCACCATGGCGTATCGCCTGCCCGAGCGCGGGGGAGCGCTCGCCGCATCCTTCGACCCGGAGCTGCTCGCGCTCGCCGGCGTGACCCCTGAGCGCTTCCCGCGCGTCGTCGAGCCGGGCGGTATCGCCGGGACCCTGACCGTCTCGGCCGCTGCCGCGCTTGGCCTCCCAGCCGGGCTGCCCGTGGTCGTCGCGGGCCACGACCACTCCGTCGGCGCCTGGGCCGCGGGAGTCCGCGCACCCGGCCAGGCCGCCGACTCGGTCGGCACCGCGGAAGCGCTTCTGCGGGTCGCCGACGCAGTCTCCCGCGAGGGCGCGCGCCGCCACGGGATGAGCCTCGCGCGCACCGTGGACGGTGCCCACGAGACGCTGCTGGCGGGCAATCCCACCGCCGGTGCGCTGGTGGAATGGGCGTTCGCCGAGCTGCTGCCCGGGGCCGATCGCCACGATGTGCAGGAGCAGGCGCTCGGGCTCGCGGGCGGCCCGGTCGAGGCCGTCCTGCTCCCGTACCTCCGCGGGCGTCAGTCGCCCGCGCCGGACCCCGCCGCGACGCTGCGCCTCGTCGAGCTCGCCTCCGCGGGCGACGCGGGCACCGCATCCACCGGGCTGGCCGACCCCGCCGCGACGCTGACCGCCGTGCTCGCCGGACTCGCGCTCCAGCTGGCGTGGATGGATGCGGCCCAGACCGACCTCGCCGGCCCGCGTTCCGGCGACCTCGCCGTGCTCGGCGGTCCGGGTGCGGCCAACGGTGCCTGGTGGCGGCTCAAGCAGCGTTTCGTCCCCGGCGCGTTGCGTCGCGTGGACGCTGCGGAGCCGGTCGCCACCGGCGCCGCGATGCTGGCCGCCCACCGCGTCGCCGGCCTCACGACCTCGCTGCCCCTGCGCAGCGCCGACAGCGCCGCGTCCGCGGGCGATCCAGCACTGCTGGACGCCTTCGTGCGCGCGGCCACGCTCCACGACAAGGAACACGCATGACCGACACCACCTCCCGCCCGGCGCTCGACCTCGACGCCATCGCCCGTCCCAGTGGCGGCCTCGCGATGGTCGCGATGGATCAGCGCGAGAGCCTCCGCCACATGTTCGACCTGGCGGGTGCCGGACGCCCGGCGGACGACGTGCTCATCCGGTTCAAGCTCGACGTCGCCGAGGCGCTCGGCCCGCTCGCGTCCGGCTTCCTGATCGACCGGCACTACGGATTCGAGGCCGTGCGCGACGCGCTCCCCGCTGAGACGGGCCTCATCCTCGCCGCCGACGCCCTCACGCAGGAGGACGGCGGCCCGGTCGAGGAGACCGCACTCGACGAGGTCGTCCTCGACCAGACCGATCTGGCCGGCGTATCGGCGCTGAAGCTGCTCGTGATCTGGCGGCGCGACGCCAAGCGCGAGCAGCGCGTCCGACTGGTCGAGCGGTTCGTCGCCGAGTGCCGCACGCGTGGCGTGCTCTCCGTGCTGGAGCCGGTCGTCCGGGCCACCCCCGAGGAGCTCGACGCCGGCAACTGGGATCTGGATGTCGCCATTCGCGAGGCCGCGGAGGAGCTGTCGCCGCTCGGCCAGAGCCTCTACAAGGTGCAGGTGCCGATGTCGGGCACCGGTGATGAAGCAGCGCAGCGCGACGCGAGCGAGAAGCTCAACGCCTCGATCACCGGGCCGTGGGTCGTGCTCTCGCAGGGTGTCGACCGGCCGGCGTTCCTGCCCGCGGTCGAGGCGGCGTGCCAGGCCGGTGCGAGCGGCTTCCTCGCCGGACGTGCCCTGTGGAGCGACGTCGTCGGCCGCGATGACGTGCCGTCGGCTCTGCGCGAGCTGTCGGTTCCGCGTCTCGAAGCGCTCATCGAGGTCGTCGACCGCGAGGCCCGGCCGTGGCGGGAGGCATGATGATCGCGGGGCTGCTGCACACTGTCCCGGCGCTCGCGCCGACGTTCGACGCGCTCGTCGCCGGTGCCGTTCCCGGTGCCTCCCGTGAGCACGTCGTCGACGCGTGGATGCTCGAGACGGCCATCGCCGAGGGCGTCACGCCCGCGGTGCGCGAGCGCGTCGCCAGGCACCTGCGTCACCTCGCGGACTCGGGCGCGGACGCGGTGCTCGTGACCTGCTCGTCGGTCGGCGAGGCCGCGGAGGAGGCGGCTGCTGCGCTCCGCATCCCCGTCATCCGCGTCGACGCCGCCATGGCCGCCGAGTCCGTCCGTCTCGCCGCCCACGCCAACAGCTCCGGAGTTTTTCGGCCTGACACGCCGTCCGAGGGCGGAAAAACTCAGGAGCTGGCGGCTGGGGGGATCGCGGTGCTCGCGACGAACACCGCGACGCTCGGGCCGACCACCCGGCTGATCGAGCGGGAGGCGGCGGCGCGCGGCGTCGCGGTCGACGTCACCGCGACGGTCGTCGAGGGCGCTGCGGCCGCACGGGCCGCCGGCGACCAGGCGACCCACGACCGGCTCATCGCCGACGAGGTGCGCCGGCTCGCGGAGAGCGGAACGGCCTCCGTCCTCGTCCTCGCCCAGGCCTCCATGGCCCCGGCCGCCGAATCGGCCGGCGTCGACCTCCCCG
>Ga0006562J51391_1076925_pt1 | contig 10670 bp, 8 predicted proteins | sample Ararhi6_input_d2_FD_51391 | JGI IMG/M metagenome (IMG submission 51391) | reverse complement strand
CATGCGGCCGCCGCCGCGTATCTGCATCCCCTGGCGAACGCACATCAGGTGAAGCACGTGCTCGGTGCGGCGGCACACGCGGCGCGAGCGGAGGAGCTGGCGGCGGGGGACTCGCCAGCGGGAGAGGCCCGGCCCGTCGCCGTGGGGGAGGACCCTGCCGCGGGGAGGAACACCACTGCCGGTGCGGGGACCCTGGACTGGGCATGTCGTCACGCGCCGGCGGCGGTCGCCGCGGTGCTCGGCCGGCTGCCGGCCGCACCTCCCGGCGGCGGACGCGTGGGAGAGCTCATACGCGATCTCGACGCCGCGCTGCGCGCTTGAGGGGGCGGTCCGAGGGCGGTCCGAGGGCGGTCCGAGGGTCCCCTGGGGGTGCTCGGGGGGTGCCCTGGGGGGCGTCGTCGTTTCGGCGCGCCGGTCCGCCGTGTCGGCGCGGGCCGCGGGAGGGGGTGGCGGCGTGTAATGGCGTGAGGACGTCTGTCCCCGCGTCCGCTGGGTAGGGCTGGGGTATCCGATGCCGTACCGATGAGGAGGCCACCGTGATCGCACCGGCCCGCTCCAAACGCCTGGCGGAGCCGTCCGCCGCCACCCCCGTCGAGCTCGAGGACCCCTACCTCGGCGCCTTCAGCGCCGAGGGGACCTCTGCCGAACCCCCGCTGACCAGTGAACCTCCGTTGCCCGACGCCGAGCCCCTGACCAGCGAGCCGCCGCTCGCCGTCGCGGACTCCGACTCCACGAGGCCCTAGATGACCGCACCCCCCGGAGAGGAGCTCGCCCGGCTCGCCACGCTGCACGGCGTCGCCACCTCCTACCAGCCCTCCCCGGACCGCACGGTGACGGCCTCGGCCGGTGCCGTCACCCGCGCCCTGGCCGCCCTCGGCGTCGACGCGCGCACCCCGAAGGCCGTACGCGCCGCGCTCGCCGCCCGGGAACGGGAGCTGCGCGAGCGGCTGCTGCCGCCGACGGTGGTGTGCTGGCGCGGAAGCCCCTGCGAAGCGCTCGCCGCCCTCCCCGAGGGCACCGCCCTGCGGGTGGAGACCGAACAGGGCGAGTGCCGCGACTCCGTCGGGCAACTCCCGCTCGGGGTGCATCGGCTGACGGTCACCGCACCCGACGGGCGGACCGGCCGCGCCCATCTCGTCGTCGCCCCGCCCCGTCTGCCCACGCCCGCGGGACGCTCGTACGGCCTCCTCGTCCAGCTGTACTCCCTGCTCTCCCGGCGCTCCTGGGGCATGGGCGACCTCGGTGACCTGAGCGAGCTGACCTCCTGGGCGGGGCGGGCGCTCGGTGCCGGGTTCGTGCAGGTCAACCCCTTGCATGCGGCCGTGCCCGGCACCCCGACCGATCCCTCCCCGTACCGGCCCTCCTCGCGCCGCTTTCCGGACCCGGTGCACCTGCGGGTCGAGGACGTCCCAGAGTTCGCGTACGTCCGGGACGACGGCGATCCGCGGTCCGCGTTGCTCGACCGTGCCGGACGCCTGCGCGAAGCCGTCCTGGAGAAGGGTGAGTTGATCGACCGGGACGCCGTGTGGGAGCTGAAGCGGGAGGCGCTGGAGCTGGTCGCCCGGGTACCGCTCGGACCCGGTCGGCGGGCCGCCTACTGCGACTTCCTCGCCGAGCAGGGCCAGGCCCTGGAGGACCACGCCACCTGGTGCGCGCTCGCCGAGGTGCACGGGTCGCAGTGGCGGCGGTGGCCGGCCGGGCTCCGGGACCCGCGCTCCGCCGAGACCACCCGCGCCCGCGGCGAGCTGATGGACCGCGTCGACTTCCACTCCCGCCTCGCCTGGCTCACCGACGCCCAGCTCACCGCCGCCCAGCGCGCCGCCCGCGAGGCGGGCATGCCGGTCGGGATCGTGCACGACCTGGCGGTCGGCGTGCACCCCGAGGGGGCCGACGCATGGGCGCAGCAGGAGTACTTCGCCGCCGGCATGTCGGTGGGCGCACCGCCGGACGCCTTCAACGCGCGCGGCCAGGACTGGGGCCTGCCGCCCTGGCGCCCGGACCGGCTGGCCGCCTCCGGCTACGCCCCCTACCGGCGGCTCCTCAAGGCCCTCTTCCGGTACGCGGGCGCCCTGCGCATCGACCACGTCATGGGCCTGTTCCGCCTCTGGTGGGTCCCACAGGGCGAGCCGCCGACCGAGGGTGCATACGTCCGCTACGACGCCGAGGCCATGCTCGCCGTCCTGGTCCTGGAGGCCTCCCTGGCCGGTTCGGTGGTGATCGGCGAGGATCTCGGGACCGTCGAGCCGGGCGTGCGTGAGACGCTGCGCGAACGGGGGGTGCTGGGTACCTCCGTGCTGTGGTTCGAACGGGACTGGGACGGCGACGGGCGCCCCCTGTCGCCCGACCGCTGGCGCGACGACTGTCTGGCCACCGCGACCACGCACGACCTGCCGTCCACCGCCGCCCGGCTCACCGGCGAGCACGTCGAACTCCGGGAGCGGCTCGGCCTGTTGACCCGGCCGATGGAGGAGGAACGCGCCGAGGCGGCCAACGACGCGGCGGAGTGGCTGGGCCTGCTCACCCGCCTCGGACTGCTGGCCGGCACCGGCGGCGGCAGCGACCGCTCCTCCGAGGAGGCCGAGGTCCAGGCCGTCCACCGCTTCCTGCTGCGCACCCCCGCCCGCATGATCGGCGTCTGGCTCCCGGACGGCGTCGGCGACCGCCGCCCGCAGAACCTCCCCGGCACCTGGGACCAGTATCCGAACTGGCGGCTGCCGATCGCGGACGCGACGGGCCGCCCGGTGACCCTGGAGGAGTTGGCGGCCTCGCCGAGGCTGCGGGCGCTGATCGAGGTGCTGAGGGAAGAGCACGACCACGACCCCGCCGGCAGCAGCCCCACGGCCCAAGCCTCCGACCGAGCCTCTGACCGAGCCTCTGCGGAAGCCTGAGCGGGAGCCTGGGCGGGGGTGCAAGGGGAGGAGCTTGAGCGGAGTGTGGGCGGGAGCTTGAGTGGTGTGTGGGCGGGAGCCTGGGTGGTGTGTGGGCGGGAGCTTGAGTGGTGTGTGGGCGGGAGTTCGAGCCAAGTGCGAGTGGGAGTCCGAGGGTGAGGTGGACGGAGCCGGGACGGAGCCGCGACGGGGGTGCGAGGGAGCCGAGACGGGGCCGCGGCGGGGCAGTCCCGTGGGCGGCCGTGCGAGCGCTCCGCGCCTCATACGGCACCCCGGGCGCGCGCTCCCCGACACCGTTCGCTAACTTGGGCACCGTGGACAAGAAGAACGCCCTGCGCGCCGGCGCCCTGGCTGCCGGTACGACGCTGATGATGCTGCTCATGTCGTCCCCCGCGCTCGCGCTGACCCGCGACGACGGTGACGACCCCGGCCCGGGTCTGAGCGTCGGCGAGACGCTGGGCCTCTATGTGGTGGCCCCCATCGGGCTGTTCCTGCTGATCGCCGGCCTGGTGTGGGTCCTGGACAAGTCGAAGGACAGGGGCGACACCACCAGCTCCAACATCACCGTAAAGGGCCGGGCGAAGGCCAAGGCCTAGCTCGCAGGCCCCCTGATTTTCGGCCCGGATTCGGGCCCGAGGGCGTCGACTTCCTCCGCGTACGCGTGCCGTACGTGGAGGAAGCCGACGCCCTCGACGCGTTTGCGGGCCCTGCCCCGCCCGGCCGGGACCTGGACCCGCCCGGGGGCTTATGGGTGGGGTGCCGTCAGATACCGCTGCACCGTGGGCGCCAGCCACGCGACGGCCTCCTCCCGGGCCAGCGTCACGACCGGCGGGAAGCGCAGGACGTAGCGGGTGAGCGCGAGCCCGAGCAACTGGGTAGAGCAGAGCGCCGCCCGGGCCGGGACCTGCTCGGGGTCGGGGCAGACGGTACGGGCGACAGGCAGGAGCTGGTCGCGGAAGATGCCCTGCATCCGCTCCGCCCCGGCCTCGTTGGTCACGCCGACCCGGAGCAACGCGGTGAGCACCTCGTTCTCCTCCCACATGTCGACGAAGTGGGTCACGAGAGCCCGGCCGATCTCCTCGCGGGGAAGCGCGGTGAGGTCGGGCAGCTTCAGGTCGACGGCGACGGCCGCCGCGAAGAGACCCTCCTTGCTGCCGTAGTAACGCATCACCATCGACGGGTCGATGCTCGCGTCCCGCGCGATGGCGCGGATGGTCGCCCGCTCGTAGCCGTCCGCGGCGAACCGTTCGCGGGCGGCGTCGAGGATGGCGGTGCGGGTGGTGTCGGAGCGGCGGGGGGAGCCGGGGGGCTTGCTGTCTGGCATGCCAACAAGCGTAGGCCAACATGTGTAGGCCAACAAGCGTTGACATCTGCTGCGCCGCAGTCCTATGTTTGCCAACAAGCGTTGACCAACAAGCGTTGACCCACAGGCGTTGGCACCCCCAGGAGGCCACGATGACCGGCACCACTGGAATTACCGGCACCACCGGCACCGCTCCCCGTCCCGTGATCGTCGTCGGGTCCGGTCCCACCGGGCTGCTCCTGGCCGGTGACCTCGCCACCGCCGGTGTCCCGGTCACCCTCGTCGAGAAGCGCCCTCACCACCTCAGCAACCTCTCCCGGGCCTTCGTGCTGCACGCCCGTACCCTCGAACAGCTCGACGCCCGCGGCCTGGCCGACGAACTCGAGCAGGCCGGCCGGCCCCTCGACCGGCTCCGCCTCTTCGGCCGCCTCACCGTCGCCCTCGACACGCTTCCCTCCCGCTTCAACCACCTCCTCGTCCTCCCGCAGTACGAGGTGGAGAAGGCGCTGCGGCGGCGCGCCGTCGAGGCGGGCGTGGAGTTCCGGTACGAGACCGAGGTGACCGGCCTGAGCCAGGACGCGGACGGCGTGACCGTGCAGGTCCGCAATGCCGCCGCCGATGCCGCCGCCACCGCCACGGCCGGTGAGGTGCCGGGCGAAGAGCTGCGCGCCGCGTACGTCGTGGGTACCGACGGCATGCGCAGCGTCGTGCGGGACGCGATCGGACTGCCCTTCCCGGGCCGCTCCGTCATCCGCTCCGTCGTTCTCGCGGACGTCAGGCTCGCGGAGGAGCCCGAGACGCTGCTCACCGTCAACGCCGTCGGCGACGCCTTCGCCTTTCTCGCGCCGTTCGGCGACGGCTACTACCGGCTGATCGGCTGGAACCGTGCCCGTGACGTCCCCGACAGTGAGCCGCTCGGCCTCGACGAGGTCAAGGAGGTCACCCGGCTCGCCCTCGGCCGTGACTTCGGGATGTACGACGCCCGCTGGATGTCCCGCTTCCACAGCGACGAACGTCAGGCGCCCGCCTACCGCGTCGGCCGTGTGTTCCTGGCCGGCGACGCCGCACACGTGCACACCCCGGCCGGCGGTCAGGGCATGAACACCGGGCTCCAGGACGCGGCCAACCTGAGCTGGAAGCTCGCCCAGGTGGTCAACGGTCACGCACCCGCCGACCTCCTCGACACCTATCAGGCCGAACGTCACCCCGTCGGGAGGTCCGTCCTGCGCAGCAGCGGCGGCATCGTGCGCCTCGCCATGGCCAAGCGTCCCTGGACGCTGGCCCTGCGTGCCGCGCTGACCGGCTTCCTCGGCGCCGCGGCCCCCGTCCGCCGCACGGCCGTCGGTCAGCTCACGGGCATCGGCTACCGCTACCCCGCCCCCCGCGGCGCCCACCGGCTCACCGGCACCCGCGTCCCGGACGTCGCTCTCGCCGAGGGGGGCCGCCTCTACGAGGAGCTGCGGGGCGGCCGCTTCGTCCTGATCACCCCGGAGGTCCACGGCGACCGCGGGGCCGACGCCCGCCGCAAGGACCGGCTGGCCGTGGCGCACTGGGCGAGCGACCGCCGTACGGCACTGCTCGTACGTCCCGACGGTTATGCGGCCTGGGCGTCCGACACCGCCGAGCCGGGCGCCGTGGAGGCCGCCCTCGCGACGCACGTCGGCTGAAGGTACGCCGGAAAGCACCTGTGCGCGGTGGTGCCGGTAATTCCGTCGACAGGCCGTGTGCCGGCTGACAGGCTCCTGCGCATGACCTACCGAATCGAGTTCCCCACCGCTCGGTGAGCGCCCCGGCTGTGCCGCCGCCCGCCCTGTACGACCAGGTACGGCGCTTGAGGCAGGAGGCGCCGGACGGGCTCCCGCCCGGCCGTGGTTTCGACCTGCCCGTCGACCTGCCCGTCGACCTCCGCACCGACTCTTCCGCCGACCTGCACGCCGGCTTTCCCGCCGACCTCCCTGCGGAGCGCCCTGGGACGCGGCTGTCCCGCAGGGAGATGGCGGGTGTCGTCCGGGAGGCACTGAACCCGCTGCCGGAGGATCCGGCCACCCTGCACCGCCGCTTCGCCGAACTCGGCGTCCGGGGCCGCCACCGGAATCTGATCGGGTCGGCCGTCGCGGCCCTGCCGCTGCCGGCGGACGAGCACGCCACCGCGCGCGTACTGGCCAGGCAACTGACCCGGACCGGCAGCACCGTGCCCGCCGTCACCGCGGGCCTCGCCCTTCTCACCCGCCTCGGCGAGCCCGAGGACGTCCCCTACCTCTCCACCCTCGGCCTGCTCCGGTCGCTCACCGGGCCGGCCGTCCAGGCCCTCGACGCCCTCGACCGCCGGTCCGCCGCCGTCCTGTGGCTCGTGACCTCCGTCAGTCGTGGCGAACTGCGGCCGCTCGTCCGTGCGTTGGGGGCGGGGGACGACCGGGCCGTCCGCTCGGAGCTGGTGGCCTTCCGGGCCGAACCCCGGTTCCTCGGCGCCACGACCGCCCGCCGTATCGCGGAAGCCGCCCGCTTGCCCGACCTGCTCGCCGAGCATCCCGGCGACCCGGCGCTTCTCGCCCGGGCGGCTCGGCTGCTCGTCCGGATGGGGTGCGCGAGCGACGACACGACCGAACTTCTCACCTACCGCGAGGCACCCGCCGTGTACGAAACCGTTGTCACCCGGGCCGGCCTCCTGCCGCCGACCGTCGAACAGCACGCCACGCTGCTCTCGCTCGCCCTCGATCTGAGCAGCGGCCCCGGAGCGCTGCTGGACTGGCCCTCCGGCTGCCGCGAGACGCTTCTCGCATCTCTCGGCCGACAGCTGGCGGAGCCCTCCTGGACCGCCACGCCCACGGCCGACCTCGCCCCGGAGGGTCCGGCCGATCTCGCCCCGGAGAGCCAGGCCGACGTGGCCCGGCGGCTTCGGGTCGGCTGGATCCGGCGTACCGGACGGCGGCCGTTCGCGCGTCCCGCCCCGCCCGACAGGGGGCTGCGCGTAGAGATCGTGGCCGGAGACCCCGTGGACCGGGCGCCCGTCGAGACCCGCGTTCTCGTCGACGGGCGGCCCCTCGTCCCGGCGGTCTTCGCGCACGGGCCCGCGCACAGTCCGGAGGAGCTCCTCGACGAGGGTCTGCTGCGGGCCGGTCCGGAGCCCCGCCGGGTGCGGCTGGCGGAGGCCTGGTGCAGCGAGGGGTGCTGCGGCGCGCTCCACGTCACCATCCGCCGTGACGGGGACCAAGTCGTGTGGGAGGACTGGCGGAGGCCGCCCCCGCCGGGCAGCCGCGGTCCCGCGCCCGAACTCCCGGTCCTCCGGTTCGACGCCACCGCCTACGACGCGGAGATCGCTCGCGCGGAGGCGGACCGGGCCTGGGCCTGGCCGGCCCGCACCGTGGCCCGGCTGATCAAGGCGGGGCTGGTCGAACGACCGGAGCTGCTGAGCCGCTGGGATGCGCGCCGGGGCTGGATCAGCACCGGCCACGAGGAGCCGGACACCGCCCAGGTGCACTTCTGGTACCAGCCGGGACTCGGCGCGGGGCGCCCGGAAGGGGATCCGCTCGTGTTCCGCTGGACCGTCCCGGACGACGGCACCCCGCCCGAGGCGCAGGCCGCCGCAGCCCTGCGCCGGCTGGCCGAGGAGGATCCGAAGAGCTACAGCCGGGTGAGCGGCGGCACCCGCAAGCGCGCCGAAGAACTCGGCTACACCTGGCCCTTCGACGCCTGACCGGTCCCCGGCCGACTCTCCGGCCGACTCCCCGGCCGACCCCCCGGCCGGTCCAGGTCGGCTCTCGGTGGATTCCCTGGTCCGGCTCCCGTGCCGGCTTCCCGGTCGGCTCCGGGTGTCGGCTCCGGTGGACTCCCCGGGTCGGCCCCCGTGCCGGCCCCCGGTTGCCTCCCGGCCGGCTCCCGGGTCGGCTCGTCGAGTGCCCGATCGCAGTGCCGGTCGCAGTGCCCGGTCGGGGTGCCGGTCGCAGTGCCCGGTCGGGGTGCCCGGATCAGGTCCTCGACGTCTCCGTCGTCAACAGCAACTCCCTCAGCAGGTGCGCCAGTTGACCGGCCCGCTCGGTGTCCAGGGCGGCGGCCAGGGCTTCGGTCTGGGCGGCGAGCCCCGCGCCGACGGCCCGGTCGACCAGGTCGAGCCCCTTCTCGGTCAGCGTCACCTGGAGGCCCCGGCGGTCGTGCGGGTCGGGGGAGCGGCGCAGCAGTGCGGCCCGTTCCAGTTTGTCGAGGCGGCCCGTCATGCCGCCGGTGGTGAGCATGAGCGTCGCCGACAGCTGGCGGGGCGAGAGGGTGTAGGGCTCGCCGGAGCGGCGGAGGGTGGCGAGTACGTCGAACTCGCCCCGTCCGATGCCGAGTGCCGCGTACGCCTTCTCCATCCGGTCGCCCATCGCGCGTGCGAGCCGGGAGATCCGGCCGAAGACCTCCATGGCGCCGGTGTCGAGGTCGGGCCGGACCGTCGCCCACTGTTCGATGATCGCGTCGACGGGATCCTTGCGCGGGGGCTGCGGGCTGCTCATGGGACGAGTATCCCCCCGATTACGGTCACCCACGAGAAAGTGGCTCTCCCTTAAGCCACTCTCCGTTAAGCCACTTTTCGCTAAGCCGCTTGACGCTAAGTCGCTTAGCGCTAAGCTAATTCCATGAAGAGGTCCTCGACCGTCCTGCTCACCGCTCTCGCCCCGGTCTCCTGGGGCACCACCTACGCCGTCACCACCGAGCTGCTCCCCGCCGACCGCCCGCTGTTCACCGGCCTGATGCGGGCCCTGCCCGCCGGGCTGCTGCTGCTCGGCCTCGGCCGGGTCCTGCCGCGCGGTGTCTGGTGGGGGAAGGCCGCGATACTCGGCGCGCTGAACATCGGCGCCTTCTTCCCGCTCCTCTTCCTCTCCGCCTACCGGCTGCCCGGCGGCATGGCGGCGGTCGTCGGTTCGGTGGGACCACTGTTCGTCGTCGGCCTCTCGGCGCTGCTGCTGGGGCAGCGGCCGACCGCCCGGACCGTGCTGGCCGGGGTCGTGGCCGCGTTCGGCGTCAGCCTGGTGGTGCTGAAGGCGGCCGGGGCGCTGGACCCGCTCGGCGTCCTCGCGGCGCTCGCCTCCACCGCCTCGATGTCGGCCGGCACGGTTCTCACCAAGCGGTGGGGCCGCCCGGACGGCGTCGGCCCGCTCGCCCTCGCCGGCTGGCAGCTCACGGTGGGCGGCCTGCTGATCGCCCCGCTCGCGTTCCTCGTCGAGGGCGCCCCACCCGCCCTGGACGGTCGTGCGGTCGGCGGCTACCTCTATCTGGCCCTGGCGAACACGGCCGTCTCGTACTGGCTCTGGTTCCGTGGCATCGGCCGGCTCACCGCCACCCAGGTCACCTTCCTGGGCCCGCTCTCCCCGCTGACCGCGGCCGTCGTCGGCTGGGCGGCCCTCGGCCAGGCGCTGACGCCGCTCCAGCTGACGGGCATGGCGCTGGCGTTCGGTGCGACGGTGGCCGGCCAGCTGAGGGCCGGCGGCGGGACGGCCGTACGCAGGTTCGGGCCCGCTCAGCGGACGGCTCGCGCAGATCGCGCAGACCGCGACCGGCCCGGGAGCGATCAGCCCGGGAGTGACCGGCCCGGGAGTGACCGGCCCGGACGGGACCGGCCCGGACGGGACAGGTCCGGCGCTCCGGCGCTGCGGCGGTGAGAGCGACGCGGCCCGGACAAGGCGGAGGGCGCCCGATGAGACATCGGGCGCCCTCCGTCGCGTGGGGACTGCCGGGAAGGACCGGGAAGGACTACTGCGCGTCGGCCGCCTGGGCCTTCAACGCACGCTCCACACCCGCGCGTGCCTCGGAGACGAGGCGGCGCAGGGCCGCGTTCGGCTCGGCCGAGGCCAGCCAGGCGTCCGTCTTGGCCAGGGTCTCGCGGGAGATCTGGACCGCCGGGTAGAGGCCGATCGCGATCTGCTGGGCGATCTCGTGCGAACGGGAGTCCCAGATGCTCTTGACGACCTCGAAGTACCGGTCCGTGTACGGCGCGAGCAGCTCACGCTGGTCGGTCTGGACGAAGCCGCCGATGACCGCCTCCTGCACGGCGTTCGGCAGCTCGTCGGAGTCCACGACCGACGCCCACGCCTCCGCCTTGGCCTCCGGGGTCGGCCGGGCGGCCCGCGCGGTCGCCGCGTGCCGCTCGCCGGCGGCCGTCTTGTCCCGCTCGTACTCGGCGGCGATGTCCGCCTCGTCGAAGGTCCCCACGGCCACCAGCCGCTGCACGAACGCCCAGCGCAGCTCGGTGTCGACGGCCAGGCCCTCGATGGTCTGGCCTCCGTCGAGCAGGGACTCCAGGAGGTCGATCTGCTCCGGCGTACGGGCGGTGGCCGCGAACGCGCGCGCCCACGCCAGCTGGTGGTCGCTGCCCGCGGCGGAGGACCGCAGATGCGCCAGCGTGGCGTCCGTCCAGCGGGTCAGCAGGGCCTCGCGGGTGGCCGGCGCGGCGTACAGGTCGATGGCGAGCTTGACCTGGCGGTGCAGCGACTGGACCACCCCGATGT